>Ga0335069_10000810_pt1 | contig 50518 bp, 41 predicted proteins | sample Lox_Sample_11_FD_206714 | JGI IMG/M metagenome (GOLD analysis project Ga0335069, IMG submission 206714) | Soil microbial communities from Loxahatchee National Wildlife Refuge, Florida, United States - Lox_Sample_1.1 | ecosystem: Environmental > Terrestrial > Soil > Wetlands | place: USA... | reverse complement strand
GGCCGACGCGAGGGCTCCGGCCCACACGACCACCGGCTGCGGCCGCCGAAACCCGCTGAACAGCGCCGCCACCGCCACCGTCAGGAACCCGATCATGATGCCGTCCACGAGATAGGAGGTGAATTCGCACCAGACAACGGGATTGAGTCCGGTGACGAGGGCGAGCGCCGCCGCGTGCCGGCGCCGGAGGCCATAATCGAGTCCGGCCGCAAACACCGCCAGGCTCATCGCCGCCCAGGCGATGGGCGCCGTGCATTTGCCCCACTCGATTTGGCCGGTCGTGTCGTAGATGGCCGCCGCCACGTACCAGGGACCTTTCGCATAATGCCGCACCCAGAGTTCGAGGTGCGTCAAAAACCCGCGCATCGGGTCGGTCAAGGGATTCCAATCGCGTGCCAGGGCATAAATTGCCGTCTGATGATACCACTGGCCGTCCCAGGACAGGTCGAAGTACCACGCGGCCACGGCGAGGGCGAAAGCGATGGCGCCGAGCGCAAGACCGGCCGGCCAGAGCCGTTGCCGTGGTGAAAGACCGGAGCGCCAGGCGAGAATGTCACCGGCCAGCAATGCCAGGACGAGGGCCGCCGGCGCCGCGGCGGAGATGCCGACGCGTCCGGCCATGAGGCTGAGCATCATGCCGAGCTGGGTGAAGCACAGGAACGCGGCAAGGACAGCCGTGGTGCTCCAGCAAACCGCCGCGAGCACCGGGGCATTGGCCGGTGAACACGGCCGCGCGGCATCAGCCGGAGCGGTTTGGGGCGCGCTCATGATCCAAGGAAAATTATGACGCGCCAGCAGGAAACTGAAAACCGAAAACTTGAAACCTTCAGACCCGTTTTAAACCACAAAGCCCACAGAGAACGCAAGGGGTTGACTGTTTTAATGCCCGCCGGGGAGATGGGAGTTGAAGGTCGGCAAAGACAGTCGAGAGACCAGAGTCGAAAGTCGGGAGCCAGAAGTCAGAAGTCGGAAGTCAGAATAAAATTTGCGTCCATCGGCATTCATTCCGGCTTCATTACATTTCAGCGCGAAAACCTGCGGGCGGTAACCGGCATTGGTTTTGGTATCAGAATTGCGGTCATCCCGGCCATGGATGAAAGGAAAATACATGTTGCCGCCCACCACCGGCTCGACTGAGCCCGGTTCCCGCCGCACGACGGCGCTGGTTGTGGAAGGCGGCGCCATGCGCGGAGCGTGGGCCGCCGGCGTGCTGGCCTTTCTTTACGAAAAGGGCCGCCGGCAATACGACCTGGTCTATGCGGCTTCATCCGGCGCCTGTTCGGCGGCCTATTTCGTCGCCGGCACGGTCGAACCGAGCCTGCGCATCTGGCGCGAACACACCTGCCGGGTCGTGCGCAAAACCAACCTGCTCCGCCGCAAACCCATCATCGACCTGGCGTACCTGGTGGACTACATCATCCGGCACCATGTCCCGCTCTCGGTCGAAGCCCTGCAAAACGCGCCCACCCGCTTCTTCATCGTGTTGACTGATTGTCAGACCGGTGAACCGGTCTATTTCCATGCCCGCGATGAGCGCGTTTTTGCCGCGCTCCGCGCCACCGCCACCATGCCGCTGGCCACGCGCGGGTATGATTACGTGGACGGCCGGCCCTTTGCCGACGGCGGGGTTTCGGACCCGATTCCCGTTCAACGCGCGCTGCAGGACGGCGCGACCGACATCACCGTGGTGCTTACGCACAATTACCAATTCCGGCTCAAACCCCTGCCGCGCTGGATGGGCTGGCTGGCCTACCCGAAATTCCCCCGGGTGGCCCGGGCCTGGACGGCCGGGCAATATCAGAAATACAATGCCGCCCTCGATCTCCTGAAGCGGCCGCCGGCCGGCGTCGAGATCAAAGTCTTTCGTCCAATGCGGCCGCTGCCGGTCGGCGCCCTCAGCTTCACCCAAAAGCGGGTCGAGGCCGCCATGGCGATGGGGCGCGACGAGGCGCTGGAACAGACGAGTCGCCCTGTTCGACCGGGTTGAAGGTCACAAGCCAGAGTTCAGAAGCCAGAAGCGGTTCGAGGCGAACTTTCAACATCGAACACCGAATACTGAATCTCGAACCGAGAAGGACGGCTCGCGGTTACGCTCGCCCCACCGCAACAGAATTTTGAGTTTTAAGTCTTGGCTTACCGGGTGCCTTGGCGGTTGATGAAACAGCTGTCCGTGAGATCCGGTTTGAATGCTCCGTTCCCTCTGTTTCCTTTGGTGAGGATGTTTGAGTGAACCGCAAATTTCACCAATCAGCGATGGTCGGCACAAATCAGCGATTAAAACCTCGGGCTTCAATCCGCAAACCGGGCGTAGGTCGCCTGGCGCGGGTCATGCTCCGGCCGCCGGCAAATTAACGTCTGCACCCATTCCGACAGGCGGCGGCCCAGGCGACAGCAGGCTTCGCGTTCGCCGTCGTTGCGCGGGCGCCCGGCGCAGATGGCGCCGTAGTGCAGCGTCTGACCGGGTGCCACGTAATCCGGGATGCCAAATACAAGCAGGCCGTAGTTCATCAGCACAATTTGCAGCGCGAGACAGGTCAATTCACCGCCGCCGGCCAAGCCGCCGGACGAGGAAAACGCGCAGCCGATCTTGCCTTCCACCTTGGGCCAGAGCGGCTGGGCGGTCACATCCCACCACTGTTTCATTTCCCAGGCGATGGTGCCCATGTGCGTCGGCGACCCGGCGGCAATGCCGTCGCACCAAACGAGATCGTCGGCGACCGCTTCGGCCACGCTTTTCAGTCGGACCTCGACGGGTTGCACCACGGCGGCGCCTTCGGCCACCAGGTCCGCCATCATTTTCGTATGGCCGTCTTTGCTGAAATAAAGAACCAGGACGCGCGCCGGGCGGGAATCATCAGGCTTCATGGCGCGGATGATGCGCCGCCATCCAAGTCAGCGTCAATGGGGAAGAAAATGTAGCCGCCGACGTGAGGAGGCGGGTTCAAGTCTCCATCCAAAATCAGAGACTCCTCACGTCGTCGCCTGCAAACTTAATGGTGGAACTGGGACTGTTTGCTGACCTTCGCGAGCCGCTTTTCCCAGTCGCCTTTGTGCGCGAGCGGGTCGGCGTCCGTGCCCCAGAGCTTCTTCACCATCTCGCGCTGCGGCACAAACGGGCATTTCGCTTTCGGATTTTTGTGGGCATCGTCCAACTGGCGCAAGGCCAGTTGCGCGCCGGTCATGAGCGCGGGCTTTTCCGGACGGGCGAATTGCGTGTTCAATTCATGCGCCGCCTCGTCGAGCGCGCCCCAGCGTTCGGCGTGGGTGCGCCCCCACAACGTCGGCTGGGTGTCCAACCGCGCCAGGTTCCAGAACGCGATGCGGATTTGCCGCACCGGTTTGGCCTGGTCGCCCATGATGTGGCGGAAAATGGCCTTCAATACCGCGTTGATGGTGGAATTCTGGAATTGCGGCTCGTGGAACCGGTGGCCGCCGCTGACTTCGGTGAAATCATTGAACCGGATCGTCAGCGCAAATTCGCGGGCCTGCAACTGCTCGCGGCGCAACTGGCCGACCAGTCGCGTCGCCTCGCTCAGCGTGAACGTCAGCGCCGCTTCGTAACTCGGCTCATCGTACGGCAGCGTGGTATTGCTGGAAATCGTCGTGCGGTCCTTGACCTCGAGCAGCAGCGGTTCGTTCCAGAGGCCGTTGGCAAACAGCCAGAGCTGCTGGCCCCAGATGCCGAACTTCTGCCGGAGCAGCGGCGACGGCAGGTTCGCCACGTGGCCGAACGTCAGCGCCCCCAGCGCGGCCAGGGCGCGCTGCCGGTTTTTGCCGATGCCGGACATTTCGCGCACGGACCGGTCCTGGAGAAATTCCTTCTCTTCACCGGGCTTGATTTCGATGAATCCGGGCTTGGCGGCGTCGGTGGCCAGCTTGGCCAGGCGCGCCGAATTGGCCAGGCCGGCGGACACGGGCAATTTCACCTCGCGCCGGATCCGGTCGCAGATTTCCTGCACGTACTTTTCCGGCGTGGTGTGGCGCCAGACGTGGCGGTCCATCGTGGTGAAATCCAGGAACCCTTCGTCAATCGAGATGGGCACCAGCGTAGGTGAATACTCTTCGAGGATGTGGAACATCTCCGCCGACAGCCGGCGGTACTCGTCGTAGTGCGGACGGCAGAGCACGCCGCGCGGACAGAGCCGGGCCGCCTCGAAGCACGCCATGCCGGTCATGACGCCAAACTGTTTGGCCTGGCGATTGGCGGCGATGACGATCCCGTCGCCGCGCCGGCCGCCGCCGACCCAGACGGGGCGGCCCTGCAATTTCTCGTCAAGGGCGATCTCGCAACTGGCGAAGAAGCTGTCGCCGTCCACGTGCAGGATGCGGTTAGGGGCTCTGGCGCTCACGGGCAGGTTTTAATTTACCACGAAATACACAAAACACACGAAAGCAAAAAGGGAAAGGCCGGATGGCTTCATTTGACTGTAGCATCGAGCTTGTGGCTCGATGCTTTTTCCGCCCACCGGCCGGACGCTACAACAACTTTTCCTGTCCATCCGTGCATTTCGCGGTTTCAATTCCGGCCCAATCCTGGCACAAGGGGTAGGACAAAGACGGTCCAAGGCCAATGCGCGTGGCACAGACGTCCTCATCTGTGTTTTCCCTCACAGGCCAGAGCCCTATGCCACCAATAAAAACCGGCGCGGAGAAAAATCCGCGCCGCTGGCAGTTTCAAAATCCGGCTACGTCAAAACGATCTTGTCGCCTTCCTTGAGGGTGACGATGGCTTTTTTCCAGCCCGGCGCCTGGCCGGCCTGGTGGGTGCGCTGGCGGCGCAGTTTGCCGCGGACGTTCAGCGTATTGACCTTGATGACCTTGACCTTGAAGAGTTCCTGCACGGCCTGCCGGATCTCCGTCTTGTTGGCGCGGCGGTCAGCCACCACGGTGTATTGATTGTATTTTTCGCCCTGGCGCGTCCCCTTTTCCGTCAGGCGGGCGGTCTTGATGACTTCAAAAGCGTTCATTTTAGTTTTGAATTTTTGATTTTGAGTTTTGAGTTGAACTAAAAATTCAAAACTCAATACTTAAAACTGATCTTATTCTCTGGCCAGCCGGGCCTCGACCTTCTCAAACGCGCTCCTGGTGAAGAGCAGCTTGTCGGGCCGCAAAATGTCGTAGGTGTTCAATGCCTCGCTGGTCGTCAGCGAAACAACCGGAATGTTGCGGGAGGCAAGGCTCAGGTTCTTGTCCGCTCCGGCGGACACCACCAGCGTCGTGCCGGTCAACTCGAGCGTGGACAGCACGCCGACGAAATCCTTTGTCTTCGGCGAGGCGAGCTTCAAATCGTCCACCACCACCACGTCGCCGGCCTTGAGCCGTTCGCTCAGCGCCTTGCGTAACGCGAGCTGGCGGGTGCGCTTGGAGACCTTCTTGGCAAAATCGCGGGGCTTGGGTCCGAAGACCACGCCGCCGCCAACCCACAGCGGCGACTGAAACGACCCGGCCCGCGCCCGGCCGGTGCCTTTCTGGCGCCACGGCTTTTTGTTCGTGCCGGCGACTTCGCCGACGTTTTTGGTGCAGGCGGTGCCGCTGCGCTGGGCCGCCTGATAGGCGACCACGACGTCGTGCACGGCTTGCGTGCCCCGGCCGTCTTCAATCAGCGGAAACTTCACTTCCAGTTCGCCGTGCGATTTTCCGGAGATGTCTTTGATGGCAATTTTCATTGTAATCGTTGGTAGGGCCGACCTGCCGGTCGGCCGGACGCGCGGCAGCGCGTCCCTACCGATTAATTATTTCTTGGCTTCCGCGGCTGGCGCGACGGCCGGTTTCTTCTCGGCGGCGCCTTTTTTCTTCATCGGCGCCTGGCTGACCGGCGGCTTCCAGCCCTTGGGCCGTTTCTTGGATTCGCGGATGACCACGTAATCGCCCTCCGCTCCCGGTATGCCGCCCTTGACGAGCAGCAAGTGGTCGGCTTCGCGCACCTGGATGACTTCCAGATTCTGGACCGTGCGCCGCACCTGGCCCATGTGACCGGGCATTTTCATGCCCCGCATGACGGTGCCGGGGAACAGGCGCTGGCCAATGGCGCCGACGCGCCGGTGCCAGCCCTTGTGACCGTGCGTGGAAGGACCGCCACCGTGGCCATGCCGCTTCATGACGCCTTCAAAGCCACGACCCTTGGTAACGCCGATGGCGTCCACGAAATCGCCGACAGCGAACAACGTCGGGCCGACGACGTCGCCGGGCTTCACTTCCTTTGAGAAGTTCCGGAATTCCTTGATGCGTTTCACGGCCGCGCCGTTGTGCTTTTTGATGTGGCCGAGCAGCGGCTTGGCAACGCGTTGTTCCTTTTGATCGTCGAACCCGAGCTGGACGGCGTTGTAGCCATCCTTGCCCGCCTGGGTTTTGACCTGGAGGACGCGATTGGGGCCGGCGAGCACGACCGTGACCGGCGTCATGACGCCGCGTGCATCATAGACGCGCGTGTGGCCGAGTTTCTTACCTAAAAGTCCGAGAGGCATGGTCGTTCTCCTTAAATCTTGATGGTGATGTCCACGCCGGCCGGGAGATTGAGCTTTTTCAATTCATCCACGGTCTTGGCGGTCGGGTCGAGGATGTCGATCAGCCGCTTGTGCGTGCGCTGCTCGAAGGTCTCCTGCGATTTTTTGTCCGCGTGCGGCGACCGCTGCACGGTGAAGCGCTCGACACGGGTCGGAAGCGGGATGGGTCCGGCGACGCGCGCGCCGGTGCGTTTGACGGTGTCGGCGATTTCGCGCGCCGACTGGTCTATGACGCGGTGGTCATAGGCCTTAAGTCGAATTCGAATGCGTTGGGCAGCCATACAAAGAACAATTGTCTGTTAATGGTCTCAATTATTTTACCGCTTCCAACTTTGAAAGCGGACGGGGAGTATAGCAATGAACCCACTCCGCGCAACAAGTTTTTTTGGGCCTAGGTCCGGGCCGCCGGCTTCTTGGCCGCCTGGTCCAGAATGCCGTCCAGCACGCCCTTGGGCACCTGCTCGAACGTCAGCGGCTCCATCGAATACGAAGCGCGGCCTTTCGACAGCGACCGGATGGCCGTGGCGTAACCGAACATCTCGGCCAGCGGCACCTGCGCATTCAAAATCGTCTGGCCCTGCTTGGCTTCAATGCTGACGATGTGGCCGCGCCGGCGGCTGATGTCGCCAAGCAGGTCGCCCTGGTATTCGTCGGGCGTGGTCACTTCAACCTTCATGATGGGCTCCAGCAGAATCGGCGCCGCCTTCTTGAAGGCGTCCTTGAGGGCGAAGATGCCGGCCATCTTGAACGCCAGCTCGTTCGAGTCCACTTCGTGGAATGTGCCGTCCGTCACCTGCGCCTTGAGGTCGATGACCTGGTAACCGGCATATACGCCGCCCTTGATGGCTTCTTCGATGCCGTCAATGACCGCCGGGATGTATTCCTTGGGAATGGCGCCGCCGACGATCTTGTTTTCGATCTCGATGCCCTTGCCCCGTTCGTTGGGCTGGATCTGGATGCAGGCGTGGCCGTATTGCCCGCGGCCGCCCGACTGGCGGATGAACTTGCCTTCGCCATCGGCCGCCTTGGTGATGGTCTCGCGGTAAGCGATCTGCGGCGCGCCGGTGTTGGCATCCACCTTGAACTCGCGCTTGAGCCGGTCGCAAATGATTTCCAGGTGCAGCTCGCCCATGCCGGCGATGATGAGCTGGCCGGTCTCCTCGTTGGTGAAGCAACGGAACGTGGGGTCCTCCTCCGCCAGCCGCTGCAGACCCTCGGACATCTTGTCGCGGTCGGCACGCGTCTTCGGCTCGACCGCCATGCTGATGACCGGCTCGGGAAACGTCGGCGGCTCGAGGGTCACATCAAACTCCTCGTCGCACAGCGTGTCGCCAGTGGTGATGTTGCGCAACCCCACCAGCGCGGCGATGTCGCCGGCGTTGACCTGGCTGATATCCTTGCGTTCGCTGCCCTGGATGATCATCAGGCGGCTGACCCGTTCGCGTTTGCGGGTGCGGGGATTGTAGATCGTGTCGCCCTTCTTGAGCTGGCCGGAATAGACCCGGAAAAACACGAGCTTGCCCGCGTAGGTGTCGGTCCACAGCTTGAAGGCCAGCGAGCAAAACTTGTTGCTGTCGCTGGTCTCCACCACCACCTTGGTTTCCGTGCCCGGTTCCATGCCCTCGGCGGGCGGCACGTCCAGGGGACCGGGCAGGTAATCCACCACCGCGTCAATCAGCGGCTGGACGCCCTTCTTCTTGAAGGCCGAGCCGCACAACACCGGCACCAGTTCGATCTTGCACGTCAGCCGGCGGATGGCCGCTTTGAGCACTTCCGGCGTAATCGGCTTGTTTTCGATAACGAGTTCGGCGATGGCGTCGTCCTTGTTGGAAACAGCGTCAGTCAATTCCGCCAGCGCGGCCTTGGCGCGTTCCTGGTGCTCGGGCGGAATGTCCTTGATCTCATAATTCAGGCCTTCGTTGACGACGTCGCCCGGGCCCCAGACGATGGCCTTCTGGTTGACCACGTCAATCACGCCGGCGAACCGGTCCTCGGCGCCGATGGGCAGGAAAATCGGATAGGCATACGCCTTGAGCTTGTTGCGCATGTCGGCCAGCGCGTTCTCAAAATTCGCGCCGGTGCGGTCCATCTTGTTGACGAAGGCGATGCGCGGGACCTTGTACTTGGTCGCCTGGCGCCAGACGGTTTCCGATTGCGGCTGCACGCCGGCCACGCCGCAGAACACGGCCACCGCGCCGTCCAGCACGCGCATCGAGCGCTCGACTTCGGCCGTGAAATCCACGTGGCCGGGAGTGTCGATGATGTTGATCCGGTGCGGCACGTCCTTGAACGCCTTGTACAGACCGGCCTCCCCCGGCTTGGTCTGCTTCTGGGTCCAGTAACAAGTGACGGCGGCGGAGGTGATGGTGATGCCGCGTTCGCGCTCCTGCTCCATCCAGTCGGTCACCGTGTTGCCGTCGTCCACGTCGCCGATTTTGTGGATGAGGCCGGTGTAAAAGAGAATCCGCTCGGTCGTGGTGGTCTTGCCCGCGTCGATGTGCGCCGCGATGCCGATGTTGCGCGTGCGCTCGAGGGTGTACTCGCGATCGGGCGCATTGACCGGTTTCGTTTTTTCTGCCGCTGCTTGCATGTTTAACTTCTTCTACTTTCCTTTATCAAAAATAAAAATGCCCCGAAGCGTGACGGTCGGGGCGGGTTCAAATGGAATTCTACCAGCGGAAATGAGCGAACGCCTTGTTGGCCTGGGCCATCTTGTGGACTTCGTCGCGCTTGCGGATGGCGTTCCCCTGCCCCTGGTAGGCTTCGAGGATTTCCGCCGCCAGCGCTTCGCGCATGGGCGTACCCTTGCGGGCGTCGGCAAAATCCACGATCCAGCGCAGGGCCAGCGCGGCCTGCCGGTCCGCGGGCACTTCCAGCGGCACCTGGTAGGTGGCGCCGCCGACGCGGCGGGCCTTGGTTTCGATGCGCGGCTTGGCGTTGTCCACCGCGCGCTGCAAAATTTCGACCGGGTTGCTGGCCGGGTTTTTCTGGGAAATGCTGTCGAAGGCGCCGTAAACAATCCGCTGCGCGGTGCTCTTCTTGCCGCACAGCATGATGGTGTTGACGAGGCGCGATACCAGAACGCTCTGAAACTTGCCGTCCTTGGCAATCGTCCGTCGGGTGGCTTGTCGTCTGCGGGACATGGATTCGTTGAATGGTTAAATCGTTGAATAGTTAAACCGGGTTACGCCGCGGGGGCTTCGGCCGGGGCGGCAGCCGGGGCGGCCGGTTTGGAACCCGGCTTCGGGCGTTTCACGCCGTACTTCGAGCGGCTGACGCGCCGCTTTTCCACGCCGGCGGCGTCGAGCCGGCCGCGGACGATGTGATACCGCACACCGGGCAAATCCTTCACGCGCCCGCCGCGCACCATGACGATGGAGTGTTCCTGCAAATTGTGGCCTTCGTCCGGGATGTAGGCGATGACCTCGTAGCCGTTGGTCAGGCGCACCTTGGCCACCTTGCGCATGGCCGAGTTCGGCTTCTTGGGCGTGCGCGTCATCACCTGGATGCACACGCCGCGTCGAAACGGCGAGTTCTCCAAGGCGGGCGACTTGGACTTGTACTTTACTTTGCGGCGACCCTTGCGGATCAACTGGTTGATTGTCGGCATTTCGTCTTAAAAAATGGAACGTGGAATATAGCAAACCAAATCCCGGTTGCAACAACATTTTCGCTCGATTTTAGGGCTGTTCCTCCAACAAAAAACCGGAGGAACGGGAACAAAAAAGAGGCGAATGCCAGCTGATCGTTCTTGTTCTCTTCCTCGTCCTCGATTGGCTCCGGTTTCGATTACCAGAACGAGGACGAGGAGGACGACGATTGAATCACGCGAACATGTCGGAAACGGGCACCAGCAACAGCCAGAAGGCCAGCAGGGAACAGGCGCTGGCGATCAGGGCGGCATACCAGCATTCCGCCAAGGGGGGCGGCGTCAGGTACAGCGGCGACGGCGCGCGCCGGCAAATCTGGCAGACCAGCCAGCCTTCCGCCAAAACCACCAACACTTCGGCCAGGGCGACGGTAAAATCTTGAAACACCGGCTGGAGCAGCCATACCGCACCCACCAACAGCGGAAACGTCAGGAGGTGCGTTCCCAGGACCCAAAGCGCGAAAAAGCGGGGATGCCGGTAGGGACGGAGCAACCACGCCACACAGACCGCCTCGAGGCAAAAAGTGGCGGCGATGTAGCCGGCGAGCACATTGTTTTGCACCCGCCCGGGAAAGACCGTCGGTGCGGCCTGAAGCGCCGGCGCAAAGCAGAACAGGACGACCAGAAATCCCAGGGAGCGCAGGCGATGAAACATCGTTCGTGGAAAGGGCGTGTTCATCTCAACGGTTGACGGCCATCGGTTCTGAGCCACGTTGCACGGGGAAAGATTTGTGGCGACCCGACGCCGATGGCAAGCAGTTTTTGCGAGAGAGTTGCCCGCAGCGATTTCTTCGGCGCCGCGCTCACCCATCGGATTGCCCTGTTCCGACATTGGAACATTTCATTCCTACACGGGACAATTCCCGTCCGATACGGATTTCAGACAGGATGGGCAGGATTTTGCGGGATTTTACAGAATGGACCCGCTCGCGCCCGCTCGCTCGGCCCGGGCGGACCTTCCCCTTCGGCCGAATACCTTTCGCCGCTACCCCAACGGCTCAAGTCTGTGACTCCACTCAATCCTGTTTTTCATTTTCGGGTGCGTGTATGAAATCAGGGCGTCGCGGAGCTCCGCCATCCGAAAATGACAAGGGCGCCTGAGGTTGTCAGACGCCCGTGAATGATCTCCGGCCACGGCTCAGGCCAGCAGCGGATTTTCCGCCGGGGCCGCCGGTTCGGCCGGCTGTTCCGGCTCAGGCACGTCTTCAATTTCCACCAGCGGTTTGAGCCGCGCCTTGCGGTGCAGGTCAAAGCCGGTGCCGGCCGGGATGATGTGGCCCATGATGACGTTTTCCTTGAAACCGCGCAGGTAGTCCACGCGCGACCGCGTGGACGCCTCGGTGAGCACACGGGTCGTGTCCTGGAACGATGCGGCGCTGAGGAAGCTGTCGGTTTCGAGCGATGCCTTGGTGATGCCGAGCAGCACCGGCGAAGCCTCGGCGGGCTTGCCGCCCATCTTTTCCACCCGCTCGTTCTCCTCTTCGAAGTCGAGCTTGTCCACCTGTTCACCCCACAGGAACGTGGTGTCGCCCGGCTCGGTGATGCGCACCTTGCGCAGCATCTGGCGGACAATGATCTCGATGTGCTTGTCGTTGATGGTCACACCCTGGAGGCGATAGACCTCCTGGACTTCGCTGACGAGGTGCTCCTGCAATTCCTGCGGGCCGCAGACTTCGAGGATTTCGTGCGGGTCCATCGGGCCTTCGGTCAATTGCTGGCCCTTCTTCACCATGTCGCCCTTGAACACGATGACGTGTTTCCCGATGGGGATGAGGTGTTCCTCCTCCGCCTGGGTCTTCGGGTCCTTGATGACAACGCAGCGCTTGCCGCGCACGCTCGCGCCAAAGTCCACGATGCCGTCAATCTTGGAAATTTCCGCGGCGTCCTTGGGCCGGCGGGCTTCGAACAATTCCGCGACCCGCGGCAGACCGCCGGTGATGTCCTTGGTCTTGGACGTCTTGCGCGGCGTCTTGGCCATCAGGGTGCCGGCAACGATCCGGGCGCCTTCGGCCACGACGATGTGCGCGCCGGACGGGATGGGATAATTCGCCACGGGCTCGCCGGTGTCGTCGCTGATGATGATTTGGGGGTGGAGGTCTTCCTTGTGCTCGACCACCACCATGGCCTCCTGGCCGGTGGTCTCGTCCATCTCCTGCTTCATCGTCACCCCTTCGATGATGTCGTGGAATTTCACCTTGCCGGCCTTTTCCGAAAGAATGGGCACATTGTACGGGTCCCATTGCACGAAGGTCTCACCCTTCTTCACCTTGCTGCCGTCTTTGAAGGAGATGACGGCGCCGATAACGACGGGGTGATTTTCCAGTTCGCGGCCGTCATCGGCCAGGATGGACACAGAGCCATTCTTGTTCAGGACGATGTTGTTGCCGTCCTCGAGCTCGACGAGGCGGAGCTCATTGTAATGAATGGTGCCGTCGTGCTTGGCCTTGATCTGCGGAATTTTGAACACCTGTGCCGCCGTCCCGCCGATGTGGAAGGTCCGCATGGTGAGCTGCGTGCCGGGCTCGCCGATCGACTGGGCGGCGATGATACCCACGGCTTCGCCGAGCTTGACCGGGCCGCCGGTGGCGAGGTTGCGACCGTAGCAATTAATGCAGATGCCGTGCTTGCTTTCGCAGGTGAGCACCGAGCGGATGCGGACGCGCTCGATGCCGGCGGCTTCAATGCGCTTGGCCTTTTCCTCGTCGATGTCTTCGTTGGCGTGGATCAGGTACTCCTTCGGACTGGTCGGGTTGAGAATGTCGTCGCACGCGAACCGGCCCACGAGCCGGTCGGCGAGCTTGACCACCTCGTCTTCGCCTTCATAGACGGCGGAGACCCAGATGCCGTTGGTGGTGCCGCAATCGTCCTCCTGCACGATGACGTCCTGGGCCACGTCCACGAGTTTGCGGGTCATGTAGCCGGAGTCGGCGGTTTTGAGGGCGGTGTCGGCCAGACCCTTGCGCGCGCCGTGCGTGGAGATGAAGTATTCCAGCACGGAGAGGCCTTCGCGGAAGTTCGCGAGAATCGGCTTCTCGATGATGTCGCCACTGGGCTTGGCCATGAGGCCGCGGAGGCCGGCGAGCTGGCGGACCTGCTGTTTGTTGCCGCGCGCGCCGGAATCCACCATCAGAAAGACCGGGTTGAACTCGGGCTTGCCCTGGTTCTGTTCGAGCGTGCGGAACATGACGCCGGAAATCATGTCGGTGCAATGGGTCCAGATGTCCACGATTTTGTTGTAACGTTCGCCGGGGGTGATGACCCCCTTGCGATACTGTTTCTCGACTTCCTTGATCTGCTTTTGCGCGGCGTCAATCTGCTCGTCGCGTTCCTTGGGCACGATCATGTCGTCAATGCCAATGGAAGCGCCCGACTTGGTCGCTTCGCGGAAGCCGAGCTCCTTGAGCTTGTCGAGCATCGCGACGGTTTTTTCGTGACCGGCGACCTTGTAACATTTCCAGATCAAATCGCCGAGCTGGCTCTTGCCGGCGGGCTTGTTGTAAAAGCCGAGTTCCGGCGGCCAGATTTCGCTGAAGATGACGCGGCCCACCGTGGTCTCGATGATCTTCTTGTTCGCGTCGCCGTAGACGGTCGGCCGGCCGAAGTCGGGGTTCGCCAGGCGGACGCGGTCGTGGGTCTTCAACGCGCCGTCGTCGTAGGCAAAAATGACTTCGTCCTTCGCGCCGAACAGCGGCAGCTTGTTCAGGTCGGACGGCGCCGGTGTGCGCGGCTCGGCGGTGAGATAATAACAGCCGAGCGTGATATCCTGCGTCGGCGTGATGATGGGCTTGCCCGACGACGGGCTGAAGATGTTATTCGTCGCCATCATCAGCAGGCGCGCCTCCATCTGGGCTTCGACGGACAGCGGCACATGCACGGCCATCTGGTCGCCGTCGAAGTCGGCGTTGTAGGCGGTGCAGACCAGCGGGTGAATGCGGATGGCCTCGCCTTCGATGAGCTGCGGCTCGAACGCCTGCACGGAGAGGCGGTGCAGCGTCGGCGCGCGGTTGAGCAGCACCGGGTGGCCCTTGGTGACTTCCTCGAGCACGTCCCACACTTCCTTGGTCTGGCGCTCGATCATCTTCTTGGCGCTGCGGACGGTGTGAACGTAGCCGAGTTCCTTCAGGCGGCGGATGATAAACGGCTCGAACAGCACGAGCGCGATCTTCTTGGGCAGCCCGCACTGGTTGAGCTTGAGTTCGGGGCCGATGACGATGACCGAGCGGCCGGAATAATCGACGCGCTTGCCGAGCAGGTTCTGGCGGAAACGCCCGCCCTTGCCCTTGAGCATGTCGGACAGCGACTTGAGGGCGCGGTTGCCGGCGCCGGTGACCGGCCGGCCGTGGCGGCCGTTGTCGAACAATGCGTCGACGGCCTCCTGCAACATGCGCTTTTCGTTGCGGATGATCACCTCGGGCGTCTTGAGCTGGAGCAGCGTCTTGAGCCGGTTGTTCCGGTTGATGACGCGGCGATACAAATCATTCAGGTCGGACGTCGCGAAGCGGCCGCCTTCGAGCGGCACGAGCGGGCGCAGGTCGGGCGGAATGACCGGCAGCACCGTGAGAATCATCCATTCCGGTCGGCTCTTGGACGCCATGAGTCCCTGGAGCAGCTTGATGCGCTTGGCGAGTTTCTTGCGGATCTGTTTGCTCTTGGTCTCGGTCATGGCCTGCTGCAACTGGTCGGCCTGCTTGGCCAGGTCCACTTTGGCCAGCGCGTCGCGCACGGCTTCGGCGCCCATTTTGGCGGTGAACGAGTCGGCGCCGTAGGTTTCGCGGGCTTCGCGGTACTCGTGCTCGTTGAGCAACTGGTTTTGCTTGAGCGGCGTGTTGCCGGGATCAATGACGAGGTAATCCTCGTAATAAATCACCCGTTCGAGGTTGCGGGCTGTCACGTCGAGCACCAGGCCGATGCGCGAGGGCATGCACTTGAAGAACCAGATATGGCAGGTGGGCACGGCCAGTTCAATGTGGCCCATGCGCTCGCGCCGCACGCGGGCGAGCGTCACTTCCACGCCGCACCGGTCGCAAACGATGCCGCGGTGCTTGATGCGCTTGTACTTGCCGCAGGAGCATTCCCAGTCCTTGACCGGGCCGAAAATGCGTTCACAAAAGAGACCGCCCTTTTCCGGCTTGAACGTCCGGTAATTGATGGTCTCGGGATTTTTGACTTCGCCTTTGCTCCAGGACCGGATGGCCTCAGGGGACGCGACGGTGATCGCCACGTAATCCACCTGGTTGACCTTGTCCAGTCCGAGCAACTCCCGTGCGCTTTCTTTTGAGCTTGAGCTAATCATACAATTTCAATTTGCGATGGTTCGCGCCGATGGGGTTAAACCGATGCCAGCGTGGCGGCGGCGGCCGAGGCGGCGCTGTCGCCGTTGGTGTGTTCAATCGGGTTCGAGTACCCAACCTTCACGTCCAGGCCGAGCGACTGCATTTCCTTGACGAGCACGTTGAACGACTCGGGAATGCCGGCTTCGAGGGCGTTGTCGCCCTTGACGATGCTTTCGTAGATGCGGGTGCGGCCCTGCACGTCGTCGGACTTGACGGTGAGCAATTCCTGCAGCGTGTACGCCGCGCCATAGGCTTCCATGGCCCACACTTCCATTTCGCCGAAGCGCTGGCCGCCGTACTGCGCCTTGCCACCCAGCGGCTGCTGGGTGACGAGCGAGTACGGTCCGACCGCGCGGGCGTGAATCTTGTCCGCGACCAAATGGCCGAGCTTCATCATGTAGATGTAGCCGACGACAATCTCCTGGTCGAAGGGGTTCCCGGTGCAGCCGTCGTACAGCAGGGTCTTGCCGTGCTCCGGCAGCTTCGCTTCCTTGAGGTAACCGCGGATGTCCTTTTCCCGGATTCCGTCGAAGACCGGCGTGGCGAATTTCAGGCCGAGAATTTTCGCCGCCCAGCCGAGGTGGGTTTCGAGCACCTGGCCGACATTCATGCGCGAGGGCACGCCCAGCGGATTGAGGACGATGTCCACCGGCGTTCCGTCCGCAAGGAACGGCATGTCCTCCTCCTTCACGATGCGCGCCACCACGCCCTTGTTGCCGTGGCGGCCGGCCATCTTGTCCCCGACGGACAGCTTCCGTTTGGAGGCGATGTAGACCTTGACGGACTTGACGATGCCGGTTTCCACGCCCTCGCCGGCCTCGGCCCGTTCGATCTCCTCGTCGTACTGCATCTGCAAATCGTCGAACTTCTTTTTGAAGCTGCCAATGATCTCATTGATCTTGTTGCGGATGGGCGACGGATCGATCTCGATGCGGTCATAGACCGTGGCCAGTTTGCGCAGGAGCGTCTTGGTGATTTTGCGGTTGGCCGGGATGATGATTTCGCCGGTCTCGGAATTGACGACGTCGAGCGGAATTTTTTCGCCGAGCAAAATGTTGCTCAGCGCCTCAGTCAACTGGTCGCGGAGCTCCTCGGTCTTTTTCTTGTGCTCGTCCTCCACCTGTTTGGCGTGGCGTTTTTCCTCGTTGGCGGAAGTCTTGCTGCTGCTGCGCTCCCCTTCCTTCTTGGACGAGACTTTCACGTCCATGACGATGCCGTAGGTGCCGGAGGGAACCTTCAGCGAGGTGTCCTTCACATCGGCGGCCTTTTCACCGAAGATGGCGCGCAGGAGGCGTTCCTCCGGCGCGAGTTCGGTCTCGGACTTGGGCGTGATCTTGCCGACGAGGATGTCGCCGGGTTTCACTTCGGCGCCGACGCGGATGACGCCGTCCGGCCCGAGGTTTTTCAGCGCCTCGTCGCCGAGGTTCGGAATGTCGCGCGTGATTTCCTCGGGACCCAGCTTGGTGTCGCGGGCGGCCACTTCAAATTCGTCAATGTGAATGCTCGTGAAAATGTCCTCCTTCACAATCTTCTCACTAATGAGGATGGCGTCCTCGAAGTTGTAACCGTTCCAGGGCATGAACGCGACGAGCACGTTGCGGCCGAGCGCCAGCTCGCCGCTCTGCGTGCAGGGACCGTCGGCAATGATTTGCCCTTTTCTCACGTGTTCGCCCTTGTGGACGAGGGTTTTTTGATTGATGCAGGTGGCGGCATTGGACCGCATGAATTTGCGGATGGGATAGACCCACACGCCCTTGTCGGGGTCGTGTTTGATCTTCTTTTTCGTCTCCGGCAGCTTGCCGTCCTCCGTCACGATGACTTGGTCGCCGCTGACGGAGGCGACCTTGCCGCTTTCCTCGGCCACGGCCACCGCGCGGGAATCGCGGGCGACGCGGTCTTCGAGACCGGTGGCCACCAGCGGGGCTTCGGTCACCAGCAGCGGCACCGCCTGGCGTTGCATGTTGGAGCCCATCAGGGCGCGGTTCGCGTCGTCGTGTTCCAGGAAGGGGATCAGCGACGCCGCGATGGAGACCAGCTGCTTGGGCGAAACATCCATGTAATCCACGCGCGCCGGCTCGACGTCGATGAAATCGCCGCGGGCCCGGCAGACCACGCGGTCGGTGGTGAACCGGCCCTTGTCGTCGATCAACGAGTTGGCCTGGGCGATGATGAACTGCTCTTCGCGGTCGGCGGTCAGGAATTCAATCTTCTCGGACACCTTGCCGTTTTCCACCTTGCGATAAGGCGTTTCCAGAAAACCGAACTCGTTGATACGCGCGAACGTCGCCAGGGAGGCGATCAAACCGATGTTCGGGCCTTCCGGCGTTTCGATGGGGCAGATGCGGCCGTAGTGCGAGGGATGCACGTCACGCACTTCAAAGCCGGCGCGATCGCGGCTCAAGCCGCCCGGCCCGAGGGCGGAGAGACGGCGCTTGTGGGTCAGCTCGGCCAGCGGATTAATCTGGTCCATGAACTGGCTGAGCTGCGACCGGCCGAAGAAATCGCGAATGACGGCCGAGAGCGCCTTCGGGTTGATGAGCTTTTGGGGCGTCATGGCCTCGACGCTCTGGTCGAACAGCGTCATGCGCTCCTTGACCAGCCGCTCGGTGCGGGACAGCCCCACGCGGCACTGGTTGGCGAGCAACTCACCCACCGTGCGGATGCGGCGGCTGCCCAGGTGGTCAATGTCATCCACGCTACCTTCGCCTTTGCGGAGGCGGAGCAGATATTTTGTGGCGGCCACCAGATCGGCCTTGGTCAGAATCCGCGACTCCTCCTTGTCCTTGAGGCCCAGTTTCTGGTTGATCTTGTAGCGGCCGACGCGGCCCAAGTCGTAGCGTTTGGCGTCGAAGAAAAGGCGTTTGAGCAGCGCCTTGGCGTTTGTCGCGGTGGGCGGATCCCCGGGACGCAGCCGCCGGTAAATGTCCTTGAGGGCTTCCTCCTCGTTCTTGGCCGGGTCCTTCTTCAGGCATTTGATCATGATGCCCTCATCGCTGGTGGTGTTCACGATCTTGATCTTGTTCACCCCCAGCTCGGCGATCTGCTTGACCACCGCCTTGGACAGCGGCTCGAAAGCGCGCGCCACCACCAGTCCCTTCTCCTCGTCCACCGCATCCTGGATCAGGACGCAATTGGGCAGGTCCTCGAGTTTTTCGGCCTCCTTGACGGTCAGCTCCTCGATTTCGTAGAAGAGCCGGAGAATTTCCTCATCGGTGCCGCGCACGGCGCCGCCGTTGTCCTTTTTGGACTCCTTTTTGCCTTCGGTGTCCGCGTCGAGAAAGCTCAGCGCGCGGAAAAAGGTCGTCGTGAGAAATTTCCGGCGGCGTTTCTTGCGGTCAAGATAGACATACAACAGGTCGCTGGTGTCGAATTGCGCCTCGTACCAGGAGCCGCGGTCGGGAATGACGCGGAAGGAATACAGCTCCTTGCCATTGGGATGCAGGGTTTTTTCAAAGGCGATGCCCGGCGACCGGTGCAACTGGCTGACGACCACGCGCTCGGCGCCATTGATGACGAAGGTGCCCTGCGGGGTCATCAGCGGCAACTCGCCCATGAACACCTTTTCCTCCTTGGCGTGCTTGCTTTCCTCGACCAGTTTGAAGGTGACGTACAGGGGCGCACCGTAAGTCAGCCCTTCCCGCAGGCATTCAAGCCAGTCCAGCTTGGGTTCGCCCACTTCGTACGAATCATAGACGAGCTTGCACTTGCCGTCATAACTCTCGATCGGGAACACTTCCTGGAAAACCGCCTCCAGGCCGGTGTGTTTCAGGCGCTTTTTGGGCGCCGCGTCCGCTTGCAGAAATTCCTGGTAGGAATTGGTCTGCAATTCAATCATGTTCGGCGGGACGACGACTTCGTGAATCTTGCCGAAATTGATCCGTTCAGTGGCTCGCGATGGCATTTGGGCTTTCTGGTTGGGCCGGTAAACCACCGGCCGTTCATTTTCAATCAACAGCATGAGGCAAGCACGCTGTGTTCACAGCGAACCTGCCTGAACTCCGACCGCCTCCGGCGGTCTCCGATTTCTGCTCGTAACTAATTAGAATAATAATAAAATGTGCTTCCGCAAATGCGGCAGAGGGGTGGCGGTCCCGCGCCCGGGACCGTCACTCCCCCCAATCCGCCAATTACTTGACCTCCACCTTGGCGCCCGCTTCTTCCAGCTTCTTCTTGGCCGCGTCGGCGTCGGCCTTCGGAGCGCCTTCCAGGATGGGCTTGGGTGCGCCTTCCACCAGCGCCTTGGCTTCCGCCAGGCCGAGACCGGCCTTGACTTCGCGGACGGCTTTGATGGTGGCAATCTTCTTGTCCGCCGGAGCGGACACGAGAATCACGTCAAACGTGGTCTTGGCTTCCGCCGCCGGAGCCGCCGCTCCGCCCGCCGCGGGTGCCGCAGCCACCGCCACCGGCGCGGCGGCGGTCACGCCCCACTTTTCTTCGAGTTTCTTTACCAGGTCGGCGGCTTCAATCACCGTCAACTTGCTCAACTCCTCTACGAGGTTTCCAATGTCAGCCATGTTTCCTTTCTTGTCGTCTCGTCGTTTGCCGTAGGACAGGCGTCCCGCCTGTCTCCAACCGCTTGTTCCGCTTAAGCGGCCTGGTTTTAATTGCGACAGGCAAGATGCCTGTCCTACTTCAATTTTAAGTCCATTCCCGGACCGACGATTTACGTTGTTGTTGGTTGTTTCTCCCCGCTGCCGGCTAAAGCAGAGGGGAAATGGTATCAGCCTTTGTCCACCTTGGCTTTGATGACGCGGGCGAGTTGCGACGCCGGCGTGTTCAAGAGAACGACCAGTTTGGTGGCCGGCGCGTTCAATAGTCCCAGCAGTTTGGCGCGCAACACGTCCAAACTGGGCAAATCGGCCAGGGCTACAATCGCCGCCGGCGCCAGACGCTGGTTGTCCAGATAGCCAAACTGCACCTGCAGCCGGTCGAACTCGGCTCCGAAATTCTTTACCACCTTCGCGGCAGCGGAAATGTCCTTCTGCCCGGTCACCACGGCGAGCTGCCCGCCCAGCGCACCGTTCAATTCGCCGACCCCGGCTTCCTTGGCCGCGATCGAGAAGATGGAATTCTTTACGATGTGAATTTCCGCGCCGGCTTTTTGCAGGCGTTTGCGGAGCTCGGTCATGTGCGTCACCTTGAGCCCCTTGTAGTTCACCACAATAAAGAACGGCGAGGCGTTCAGCCGCGCGACGTATTCCTTCGTTAAAAGTTGTTTTTCAGCACGCATGGGTCCGTGAGTTGTTAATAGGTTAAATCGTTCAATGCGCCACAAATTCCTTGATGTCCAGACGCACCGGCGGGCTCATCGTCGCCGACAGCGTGCAGGAGTTGATGTACGTGCCTTTGAGGCTGTTCGGGCGGGCCTTGACCACCGCTTCGATGACGGCGCGCGCGTTTTCCTCGATCTGGTTGGCCGGGAACGACACCTTGCCAACCGCCACGTGCACGTTGCCCGCCTTGTCGACCTTGAACTCGACGCGGCCGGCTTTGACTTCCTTGACGGCCTTGGCGGTGTCGTCGGTTACCGTGCCGGTCTTCGGGTTGGGCATCAGGCCGCGCGGGCCGAGCACCTTGCCCAGCTTGCGCACTTCAGCCATCGCTTCCGGCGTGGCCACCGCCACATCGAAATCCGACCAGCCGCCGTTGCATTTGGCGATCATGTCTTCAAAGCCGACGTATTCCGCGCCGGCGGCCTTGGCCGCGTCGGCCGCCGCGCCGCTCTTGGCGAAGACGAGCACGCGGACGGTCTTGCCGCTGCCATGCGGCAAGGGGACCGTGCCGCGGACCATCTGGTCCGACTGTTTCGGGTCCACTCCCAGACGGAACGCAAGGTCAACGGTTTCATTGAACTTGGCTTTGGGGAACTTGGCGAGGACACCCACGGCGTCCTTCAGGGGATACGCCTTGGCGGCATCCACCACCTCGAGCGCTTTTTTGTATCGTTTACTGGGCATTTGGTTTGGTGCGGTGCAAACGGACCATCAGCGGCCCTCCCGCGGTTTTGTTTGGTTCAGCCGACGACTTCAATTCCCATGCTGCGCGCCGTGCCGGCAATGACGCGGAACGCCGCCTCCTCCGAAGTCGCATTCAAATCCTTTTGTTTCATCTTCACGATGTCCAGGACCTGCTTGCGCGTGACCTTGCCGACCTTTTCCTTGTTCGGCTCCTTGGAGCCGGCGGTGATGCCCGCGGCCTTTTTCAGGAGCACGGACGCCGGCGGCGACTTGGTGATGAACGTGAACGACTTGTCCTGGTAGACGGTAATGACGACGGGGATGATGAGCCCGGCGTCGCCCTTGGTGGCCGCGTTGAATTCCTTGCAGAACCCCATGATGTTGACGCCGTGCTGGCCGAGCGCGGGGCCGACGGGCGGCGCGGGATTGGCCTGGCCGGCCGGGATCTGCAGCTTGATGATGCCTGTGACTTTCTTTGCCATGATGTTCGTTAAATTGTAATTGGTCAAATCAGCAACTGGTTAAACGAGCCGCAACCGCTCATTTAGCAAATCACTCATTTAACCCATGTAACCAGTTGCTTTCATTACGCTTTTTCCACCTGCCAATATTCCAGTTCGACGGGCGTGTTGCGCCCGAAAATGTTGACGGTCACCTTCAGCTTACCCCGCTCGGGGTCGATTTCCTCGATCACGCCGCTGAAATTCAGGAACGGACCGTTGTTAATCTTGATGGTTTCACCCACTTCAAAATTGACCTTTGGCTTCTCCGTTTCTTCCGACGCGGAAATCTGGGCCTTGATGGACTCGACCTCCTCGGTGGGGGTCGGCACCGGCGGCTCGCTCAAGAACCCGATCACGCCCTGGGTTTCCTTGATGAAATACCAGGGCTTCTCGATGACGCGTTTATTTTCATCCAGCAGCAACATGTCCACAAACACGTAACCGGGCCACAATTTGCGGCTGGACACGGTCTTCTTCTGGTTGCGGACTTCGACGACCTTCTCCATCGGGACGAGGACCTCCTTGATGTACTCCTGCATCTCGTCGGTTTTGACGCGCTTCTCGATGCTTTCCTTGACCTTTTGTTCCTGACCGGAAAGCGTATGGATGATGAACCACTGGCTGCGCATGGTGGATTAAGCGGCTACGCCGAAGAAGATGAAGTACAGGAGGCGGTCCACCACTTCGGTGAAGACTCCCATCAACAGGATGGAAATAATGATGAGCACCGTCGAACCTTTCAGTTCGTCCCAGCTGGGCCAGGAACATTTTTTTAATTCTTCGCGCGTTTCCTGCAAATAAGCGGCGAACTGCCGGATCTGGCCCTGCCACCATAGGTAGCCAAAGGCCGCTCCGATCACTGCCGCCCAAATAATGATTGTCGTCCAGTTTCTCACAAATACTCACTCTTTCCGGCCGCGAGGCCCAAGCCCGGACCTTTGCTGCACTACTCACAGCCGGCCTGCGTCATCGCCCACGAGCGAAGACTGGCGGAGAGGGAGGGATTCGAACCCCCGTCGGGTGTTAGCCCGAAGCGGTTTTCAAGACCGCCGCGATAGACCACTCTGCCACCTCTCCGCGAAGTGACACGTGTCATGTGCCAAGTGACAAGATCCGCCACCGCGCTTGCCACGTGCCACTTGTCACTTTCACCATTCTTAATTGGCACGGCAGGAGGGAATCGAACCCCCAACCAACGGTTTTGGAGACCGCTACTCTACCAATTGAGCTACTGCCGTATCCGCCCAATCTTGTTTTAATCTGACAAACCTGGAGTCCTGGGGGTTCATCCCCCGCTCCGGTGTTAAAAATCGCGGTCAGGCGATGACTTCCGACACGCGGCCGGCGCCGATCGTGCGCCCGCCTTCACGGATCGCGAATCGCTGGCCTTTTTCCATGGCCACCGGCGAGATCACTTTGACCTCCACCGAGACGTTGTCGCCGGGCATCACCATTTCGACGCCCTTGGCCAGCGTGACCGTGCCGGTCACGTCAGTGGTGCGGAAATAAAACTGCGGACGGTAATTGGTAAAGAACGGCGTGTGGCGTCCGCCTTCTTCCTTGGACAACACATAGACTTCCGCCTTGAAGTTTGTGTGCGGGGTGATGCTGCCGGGTTTGGCCAGCACCATGCCGCGCTCGACTTCTTCCTTCTTGGTGCCGCGCAGCAACACGCCCACGTTGTCGCCCGCCGTCGCCTTGTCCAGCAGCTTGCGGAACATTTCAATGTCCGTCGCCACCGTCTTGCGGGTATCCTTGATGCCGACGATTTCGACGTCGGACATGCGTTCGAGCACGCCGCGTTCGACGCGGCCGGTCACGACGGTACCGCGGCCTTCAATGTTGAACACGTCTTCGATGCACATCAGGAACGGCTTGTCCACTTCGCGGGTCGGCAGCGGAATGAACGCGTCGATGGCCTCCATCAGCTTCTGGATGGAGTCCTCGGCTTCCTTGTCGCCGGCGAGGGCGCCTTTGGCGCTGCCGCGGACGATGGGCGTCTTGTCGCCGGGAAATTCATACTTGGTCAACAGGTCGCGGATTTCCATTTCCACGAGATCGAGCAATTCCTTGTCGTCCACGAGGTCCACCTTGTTCAGGTAAACGACGATGGCGGGCACGCCGACCTGGCGGGCGAGCAGGACGTGCTCCTTGGTCTGGGGCATCGGGCCTTCCGACGCGTCCACAACCAGGATGGCGCCGTCCATCTGGGCCGCGCCGGTAATCATGTTTTTGATGAAGTCGGCATGGCCGGGGCAGTCGATGTGGGCGTAATGGCGTTTGTCGCTCTGGTACTCGACGTGGGAGACAGCGATGGTCACCGTCTTGGTTTCGTCACGCACGGTGCCGCCCTTGGTAATGTCCGCATAAGAAATCGGTTTGGCCAGGCCTTTGCGGGCCTGGGTGGCGACGATGGCGGCGGTCAGGGTGGATTTGCCGTGGTCGATGTGGCCGATGGTGCCGACATTGACGTGCGGTTTCGTTCGTTGGAATTGCTCTTTAGCCATTGTTATCTCCTGCGTTGATGTCGTTGGTTTTTGGTCAAATCAATAAATGGAGCCCATGATCAGGATTGAACTGATGACCTCGTCCTTACCAAGGACGCGCTCTACCGACTGAGCTACATGGGCGCATAAAAATCATTCGTTCGATCCGATACATACAAAACGACAAAAACCCGTTACCCCCTCATTTTCTTTTGAAAATCCAAGGGGCCACTGGCTTTATGTCTTTACTACGGCTCTACTCTCTAGCGACTAGCGGCCGCAAAGTATGAAACCGCCAGGACCCTGTCAACAGGTTTTTTAAGATATTTCCGACCGGGGTCTGGCCTCAATCCAAAGCCGCTTCAACCAGACCCCGAACCCACGCCAGACAGCGCACGACCTACAGGACGAACGCAACAGGCGCGGACGGAGACATCAGGGTCATTTTGGCTGTTTACCGGCTCGTGCCGCTTGGATCATCTGGTCGCCCGTACGGTCAAATTTACCCAAAAACGGTTCCAGAAACAAGCCGTGGCATCAGGGACCACCATACACTCTGGGCAGGGGTGCACCCACGGGTAGCCACTTGGGGGCGGGATAAAGGTGTCATCTTCATCTTCATTTTCAGGAGAAGACGAAAGCGATTCAAACAACGACGAGGGACAGTGTGACCTTCTGTCCTTCTTGTCCCTTTTGTCCTTCGGTCTCGTTTGGTTCAAGTTTCAAGAACGGCGGAGAGATTTGGCAATCGCCAAACCGGCATCCTGCCGCCGGCGGAAAAGAATTGAATTTCCCGCTCGATGCTCCAACATCTGCCCAGACTGAGAACATTTTTCCCAGTGATTTTTGAAATTTTATGCAATTCGAAGCTTTAAACGCAGGAAATTGGTTCCGTGTCAACGGGTTGTCGCAAGACCCGGGACCGACCGGAATGTCTGCGTGAAGGCAACGCCATGGATCTTTCTTCGACAACCTTGTTGACCCTGGCTTTGCTGGGGTACGTCGCTGGCAGCCTGGCCGGACTGGTGTTTTGTCGTTGGGAACGGCTGGCCAACTGCCTCTCGTTCGGCGGCGCGACGCTGGCGGCGGGCTGCGGTACAGTGGCTTGTGCCCGGTTGCTGGCCACCGGCGGAACGGTCGCTCCCGTCCAACTCCAACTGCTGCCGACGCTGGTTCCCTACGTGCAGTTCACCGCGCGACTCGATTCGCTGTCGGTCTTTTTCGGATTGATCGTTTCAGTGCTCGGGTTTGCGCTGTCCCTGTATTCGCTGGGCTACGCGCGCGGGTTTTTTGGACACAAGAACGTCGGCGTGCTGGGCGCGTTCTTCAACCTGATGCTGCTCGCCACCAACCTGGTGTTTTTGTCCGACAACGCGTTCTTCTTTCTTATCGCCTGGGAAATCATGGCGCTCTCGGCCTATTGCCTGGTCAGTTTCGAACATGAAAAACCCGAGACGCGCAGCGCCGGGGTCTTCTATTTTGTCATGTCCCACATCGGCACCGGCTGCCTCATCCTGGGTTTTCTGTTGCTGTTCCAAGCCTCCGGCGGTTATGGTTTCGACGGCTTTCATGCGCTCGGCGACAAGATGTCGCCCGGTTCGCGCAACGCCGCCTTTCTGCTCTTCCTGATCGGTTTCGGCGTCAAGGCGGGCATCGTGCCGTTGCACACCTGGCTGCCGGAGGCGCATCCGGTGGCGCCCAGCAATGTCTCCGCGTTCATGTCCGGCGTGCTCATCAAGACCGGCATCTACGGTCTGGCGCGCGTGTTCTTCGATTTCCTCGGCACGCCGCCGATGTGGTGGGGGGTGACCGTGTTGGCCATCGGAACAATTTCCGCCGTGCTGGGGGTGTTGTATGCCCTGATGCAACATGACCTGAAGCGGCTGTTGGCCTATCACAGCATCGAAAACATCGGCATCATTCTGATGGGTTTCGGCGCGTCGCTGATGTTCCTGAACACGGGCCACCCGCTGCTGTCCACGCTGGCGCTCATCGCGGGTTTGTATCACACCCTCAATCACGCCCTGTTCAAGGGCCTGCTGTTCCTCGGCGCCGGCGCGGTCCTGCACGCCACCCGCACGCGCGACATGGAGCACCTGGGTGGACTCGCGAAACGGATGCCGCAGACGGCGTTTTTTTTCCTGATCGGCGCCGTGGCCATCTCCGCCTTGCCGCCACTCAACGGCTTTGTCAGCGAATGGCTCACCTATCAGTCGTTGTTGCAGGGGTTCGGCACCACGGAGAGTTTGTTGCGGCTCATGTTCCCGATCGGCGGCGCGTTGCTGGCGTTGACCGGCGCGCTGGCGGCGGCGTGCTTCGTGAAGGCGTTCGGCATCACTTTCCTGGCCCAGCCCCGCAGCGAAGCCGCGGCCCAGGCGCACGAGGCCTCATTCACGATGTTGTTGGGCCAGGCGGTCCTCGTGGCGGCCTGCGTGTTCCTCGGCCTGTTCCCCACCCTGTTCCTGAAGCTTCTCGACCCGTTGACGCAACAGCTCACCGGCCTCCAAATCAGCAGCCAACTGACCCTGGCCAACGGGCTGGTGCTGGCGGGCACGAATCCGGCCGGGGGCACCGTCTCGACTTTGGGCATCGCGGTGCTGGGCATCGCGTTGCTGGCCGTCCCGTTCGCGCTGTGGCTGATGCTCGGGCGACAAACGAGGGTCCGCATCGGGCCGACCTGGGATTGCGGCCTCCAGGGCCTGACGCCACGCATGGAATACACCGCCACCGGTTTTTCCAAACCGATCCGGATGATTTTCAAGGCGCTCTTCCGGCCGCGCCGCGAGGTGCAGCGGGAGTACGATTTTTCACCTTACTTCGCCACCAACATCCGCTTCGAAGCCCACGTCGAGGAGATTTTTGAAACGCGAATCTACCGGCCGCTGAACCGGTGGGTGCTGTGGCTGTCGCGCCGGATGCGCGCGTTGCAGGCCGGCAGCATCCAGGCGTACCTCATTTACATCTTCATCACCTTGCTGTTGCTGCTCCTGTTCGCGTTATGAATCCCGACTTTACAGGCATTGCGTTGCAGACGGCGCTGTTGCTGTTGCTGGCGCCGCTGATCACCGGTTGCATCCGGAATTGGAAAGCCCGGCTGCAAAACCGCCGCGGCCCGCGCCTCTGGCAGCCGTATTTCGACCTGGTGAAATTTTTGCGCAAGGACATGGTCATTTCCGAACACGCGTCCTGGGTGTTCTCGGCCGCTCCGTACGTGGTCTTCATTACGGCATTGCTGACGGGGTTGATGGTGCCATTGGCCTCGACGCAGGCGCCGCTGAGCCTGTTCGGCGGCGTGCTGGCGGTGGTCGGGTTGCTGGCGCTCGGACGGTTTTTCATGGCCCTGGGCGGACTCGACCCGGCGAGCGCGTTTGGCGGCATGGGCAGCAGCCGCGAAATGACCATCGCCGCCCTCGCCGAGCCGGCGCTGATGCTGGCCATTTTCACCGTGGCCATCACGGCCGGTTCCACCGACTTCAGCCGCATCGTCACCTCCGCCCAACAGTCGGGCTGGGACCTGTTGAACCCGGCGCGGCTCATGGCCTTTGCGGCGCTGTTCATCGTGCTGCTGGCCGAGACCGGCCGGGTACCCATTGACAATCCGGCGACGCACCTGGAATTGACCATGATTCATGAGGCGATGCTGCTGGAATACTCGGGCCGGCATCTGGCATTGATGGAATGGGGCGCCTCCATCAAGCAACTGGTGCTGATGGCGATTCTGGTCAACGTCTTCCTGCCCGTCGGCTTGATCGCCGATCATTCGGCGGCGATGCTCGGGTTGGGACTGGCCGTTTTCATTGGCAAGATTCTCTTGTTATCGGCCGCCGTGGCGCTGGTGGAAACCGTCAATGCCAAGCTGCGCCTGTTCCGCGTGCCGGACCTGTTAAGCGCGGCGTTCGTGCTCGCCGCCATGGCGTTATTGTCGATGTTCCTCTTCCATTAACCATGAACAACCCCATTCCCATCGAAATCGGTTCGCAACTGATCATGCTGTTTGCGGCGTTGATGCTGGTGCTGCAACTGCTCCTGGTGGTGCAGAAAATGTTGCTGACCAACGTCCGGCTCTTTGCGCTGCAGTCCCTCATGCTCTCCGCCATCGCGACCGTCGTCGCCGGGTATTACAGCGCCACGCACATCTACATCGTCGCCGTGCTGACGCTCCTCGGCAAGGTCATCTTCCTGCCCTGGCTGCTCAACCGGATCGTGCGCCGCATCAACATCGTTCAGGAAATCGAGCCGCTGTTCAACGCGCCCACTTCGATGCTCATCTGCGGCGGCCTGACCCTGCTGAGTTACCTGGTGGCGCGGCCGTTCACGACGCTGCACAAGCTGGGCAACAACACGCTGGCCATCGCCATCGCCCTCCTGCTCACCGGCTTTTTCCTCATGATCAACCGCCGGAAAGCCATTTCCCAGGTGCTCGCCCTGCTCACGATTGAAAACGGCGTCATGCTCGCCGCCGTGGCGCTCACCACCTACGGCATGCCGCTGGTGGTCGAACTGGGCATCTTCTTCGACGTGATGGTGGCGGTGATGGTGCTGGGCATCCTGGTCTACCGCATCCGCGAATCGTTCGCTTCGATGGACACGGGCAAGCTGACGCAATTGAAAGGATGACGTGCCGCTGTTGACTCTCATTGTTCTGCTTCCGCCCGCCGCCGCGCTGCTTTGTCTGCTCGTGCGGTGGCGGTGGCTCATGGAGGGCCTGAATCTGCTGGCGTTCGCCGCCACGCTGGCGCTGGGCATCCGCCTGCTTCCCGAAGTCCTGGCCTGCCACGCCGTGACGGAAGGAAACGGCTTCCTGTACGCCGATGCGCTGAGCGCGTGGATGGTGCTGCTGATTTCAGCCGTGTCGCTGGGCACCTCGTTTTACGCCGGACGTTACTTTCGCCGCGATCTCGCCGCCGGCGCGGTCACCCCCGGTCGCGTTAAGGAATTTTTTGTGCTCACCCCGTTGTTTTCCACCGGCATGTTTCTGGCGGTCCTGGCCAATAACCTGGGGGTGATGTGGTTCGCGCTTGAAGCCACGGCGCTGTCGTCGGTATTGCTGGTGGCGCTGTACAACCGCAAAACGTCGCTCGAAGCGGCGTGGAAGTATGTCATGCTCGGCAGTTTGGGGCTGGCGCTGGCGCTGTTCGGCACGGTGTTCACCTACGCCGCGGCAATCAACCAGAATTCGGCCGAACATTTGCCGAGTTTCAACTGGTCGCATCTGATGACCGTGGCGGACCAATTCGATCCGCGGCTGATCAAGCTGGCGTTCGTTTTCGTGCTGGTCGGTTACGGCACCAAGGCCGGGCTGGCCCCCATGCACACCTGGTTGCCCGACGCCCACAGCGAAGCGCCGTCGCCGACCAGCGCCATGCTCTCCGGCGTGTCGCTGAAAGTCGCCATCTATGCCCTGCTCCGCTTTCACATCCTCACCTCGCAATGCCTGGGCCCCGAATTCAGCCGGAGGTTCCTGTTGGGCTTCGGCCTGTTTTCCATGTGCCTGGCCGCGCCGTTCATCCTGGTGCAAGGCGATCTCAAACGGATGCTCGCCTACTCCAGCCTCGAACACGTCGGCCTCATTTGCACCGCCGTCGGCCTGAACACGCCGGTGACCATTTTCGGCGCGCTGCTGCACATGGGTTATCATGCGTTGACCAAACCGGTGCTGTTCTTCGCGGCGGGCAACATCCACCAGACGTTTCACACCCTGAAACTGCGCGTCATCGGACCCGGCGTGGCGCAGGTGCTGCCGGTGACGGTTGTGTTCATGGGGCTGGCGGCGGTGGCGGCGATGGGCCTGCCGCCCTTTGGTCTGTTTTACAGCGAACTGACGGTGCTCAGCGGCGGGTTCGCCGCGGGCCGGACCGGCATCAGCACCCTGATCCTCGTGCTGCTGATCGCGGCGTTTTGCGGTATCCTCCGGCAACTCACCCGCATCCTGTTGGGCGAGCGCGAAGCCGGTCGCACCACCGACGCGCAGGCGTGGGACGGCGTACCGGCGATGGGGCTGCTGGTGGGCGGACTGCTGGTATTCAGCGTCTGGCTTCCGATCCCACTGCGCCAGTTGCTGCATCAGGCCGCCGGAATCATCGGAGGAAAATCATGAGGAAAATGTCCGATCATCCGAACCACCGCCAGGTCTTGGAGTGCGCCAGCCCTCTGGCGCTTTGGGCAGTCACTCGCATCACCAAGGCGGTGGAGGGCCGCCGCCGCCCAAGACGCTGCCGCGCCGACGGGGCGGTTGAGTTTGTGCGGAACCGGCATTGGTTGCCGGCTGCAATCAAAAAATAAAACCATGGAATTGATGATGTTGTTGATGGTGCCGCTCGCGGCCAGCCTGCTTTGTCTCACGACTCGCTCGCGGGCGTGGTGGGAACGGCTGAACCTGGGCGCCTTCGCGCTGGTCGCCGGCCTGGCTTTCAAAGTGGCGGCCGATGTGGCCGACATCGGCCCCGTGACCGCGCTGGGCGGTTTCCTGCGCGCCGATGCCCTGAGCGCGCTGGTGCTGGCTCTCACCGGGTTCGTCGCGCTGGTCTGCTCGATCTACGCCGTCGGCTATCTGCGCCGCGAAGAAGCCAATGGCAAAGTCAGCCACGCGCAGTTGCGGCGATATTATGGGCTCACGCCGCTGTTCGTCGGCGCCATGCTGTTGGTGCCGCTGGCGGATAACCTGGGGGTGATGTGGGTGGCCATTGAAACCACCACGCTGGCCTCGGTGTTGCTGGTCACATTTTACAACCAGAAGACCTCATTCGAGGCGGGCTGGAAATACATCATCATTGGCAGCGTCGGCATTTCTCTGGCGCTGTTCGGAACGGTTTTCACGTACTACGCGGCAGTCGGCCTGCCCGGGCTGGAAACGGGCGGCGGCATGAACTGGTCGGTGCTGGTGGGCGTGGCGGGCCAATTGAATCCGCAAGCGATGCGGCTGGCGTTCGTGCTGGTACTGCTCGGCTACGGCACCAAGGCGGGTCTGGCGCCCATGCACACCTGGAAACCCGATGCCTACGCCGAGGCGCCCGTGCCTTCCGCCACACTGCTGGGCGCCGGGTTCATCAATTGCGCCATTTATGCCATCATGCGTTTCGATGTGCTGACGGAGAAATGCCTGGGCCACGAGTTTCCCGGCCGACTGCTGGCGGGTTTCGGGGTCGCTTCCATACTCGTGGCCGTTCCGTTCATCCTTGTGCAGCGGAATTTTCGCCGGCTGCTGGCCTATTCGAGCATCGACCATTGCGGCATCATGGTGGCCGGGCTGGGCTTTGGCGGCAAGCTCGGCGCGCTGGGTGCGGCGCTGCACATGCTGTTCCACGGGGTGACCAAGCCGCTCCTGTTCTTCTGCGCCGGCAACGTGCAGCAGCACTTTGGCACGCCGCACTTCCGGAAGGTCCATGGCGTCCTGCACACGCTGCCGTGGACGGGCGGGTTGTTTCTGCTGGCGACGCTGGCCGTCACCGGGGTGCCGCCCTTCAGCCTGTTCCAAAGCGAGTTCAACATCCTGAGCGGGGCGCTGGCGGCCCGTTGTGGCTGGACGGCTTTTCTGTTCATTGCCGGCGTCGTGGCCATCTTCGCCGGTTTCCTGGTGCACCTGTCGAAACTGAGCCTGGGCCTGCCAGCCCAGCCCGGAACGCGCGCCGCCGAATGTCCCTGGAAACTCGGAGCCATGGCCGTCGTGGCCGCGGCCGTGATCCTCCTGGGTTTTTGGCTGCCGGGTCCGCTTTACGAACTGGTGCAGGAAACCACTCTGATTATCGGGAGCCCAACCCCATGAACATTCTGCCCGCTGCGAATCACATTCTGACCGAAGTGCAACAGCGCTTCGACGACCGGCTGGATGCCGTGCGGGTCGCCCGGCCGGACGAGGTTTATTTCCACGCGCCGATGGAACTGGTCGCCGGCTTCAGCGCCCATCTTTACAAGAAGTGGGACGCGCGGCTGGTGAGCGTCTTTGCTGATGATGTTTGCGCCACGGAAAAAGTGTTTCACCTGTACTACGTATTTGCGCTCGACGGCGACCGGGTGTTTTTCATCCTGCGCGTGCCGGTGCCGCCGGAAAATCCCGGGTTCGCCTCGCTGGCCAACGCCATCCCGGCCGTGAGCTGGCAGGAACGGGAAATCCAGGACCTGTTCGGCCTGAAACTCATCGGCCATCCCAACCCGCGGCGGTGCGCATTGCACGATGACTGGCCGGATGTTCATCCGCTGCGCAAGGATTTTGACCTCCGGACCCAACTGCCGCCTTTCCAGGGCGAGCGGCACAAATTACGCGAAGTGGAGGGCGAAGGCGTGTTCCAGGTGCCGGTGGGACCCGTGCACGCCGGCATCATCGAGCCCGGCCATTTCCGCTTCAGCGTCGCGGGCGAGCCGGTGCTGTATCTGCAACTGCGCCTGTTCTACACGCACAAGGGCACCGAAAAACTCTTCGAACATCTGCCAGTGGCCCACGGTGTGCGGCTGGCCGAAAGCATTTCCGGCGACTCGAGTTTCGCCCACGCCCTGGCGTTTTGCCACGCCCTGGAACGCGCCGCGGACGTGGAGGCGCCGCCGCGGGCGCGCGCCCTGCGCACGCTCTGCCTGGAACTGGAGCGCCTCTACAACCACATCGCCGACATCGGCGCGATTGCGACCGACGTGGCGTTCGTGGTCGCCAACATGCATGCCCTGCGGCTCAAGGAACGCGTGCTGCGCCTGAACGAACTGCTGGCCGGCAACCGCCTGCTGCGCGGCATGGCCTGCCCCGGCGGCGTGCGGAGCGACTGGGACGGCGGCCAAATCCGTGCCTTGCAGGATTTGGTGGCGGCCCTCGGACCGGAATTTGATTCGCTGGTCGATCTCATCGAAAATTCGTCGTCCACCCGCGACCGCCTGGAGGGCACCGGCATTTTGAAACCCGAAGTGGCGCGCGACCTGGGCGTCGTGGGCATCGCCGGCCGCGCCTCCGGATTCGACCATGACCTGCGGCGGGATTTCCCCAATGCGGCTTACGACCGGGTGCAGTTCCGCGTGCCCGTTTACCACGTTGGCGACGTGGAACACCGGATGCAGGTGCGCATCGATGAAGTGCGCGAGTCGCTGGCCATCATCCGGCAGCTCGCGGCCGATCTTCCCGGCGGCCTCTGGCGCGCGGACCTCGGCGACCTGCCGGCCGGCCGCACCGCGCTCGGTTGGGTCGAGGGCTGGCGGGGCGAGATTTTTCACTGGATCCGCACCGCGCCGGGCAACCGGCTGGCGCGCTGCAAAGTCAAGGATCCCTCGCTGCAAAACTGGCCGGCGCTCAGCCAGGCCATCCTGGGCAACATCGTGCCGGATTTCCCGGTCGTGAATAAAAGTTTCAATCTTTCCTACTCGGGTACGGATCGCTAAGGCCATTTATGTTTGAAATTCTCCGAAAAAGTCTTCAGACCGGCATTGTCACCACCGGGTATCCGGACAGCCCGGCGGAAATCTCCCGCTCGGCCCGTGGCCGGCCGGAGATTGACTGGCGCCAGTGGACGGATGCGCGTCCGGCGGCCGCCGCCTGTCCGACCGGAGCCATCAGTTTTCAGGACAGCGGAGAGAAGCGCCGCGTGCGGCTCGATCTGGCCCAATGCACGTTCTGCGGCCTGTGCGCCGAGGCCGACAAAGCCATCCGGATGACCAATGCTTGTGAATGCGCCACGCGCCGGCGCGAGGACCTGGTGTGGGAAGGCGATTACAGCCTCAAACCCGATGGCCGGCACGAAAAACTCCTTTTGCCGCCTGGTGGCAACAAGTCCCACCTGCACAAGCCCGTTGCTCTGGACCGGGGCTCGCTGGACGGGGTCGGCCGGCAATTGAAATCGCAGATCGACCGCGTGCTGGGCCGGTCGTTGCACATTCGCGAAGTGGACGCCGGCTCCTGCAACGGTTGCGAAATCGAAATTGTCGGTCTGACCAGCCCGATTTACGACCTCGAACGGTTCGGCATTCATTTTGTCGCTTCACCCCGGCACGCCGATCTGCTGCTGGTGACCGGCCCGGTGACGCGGAACATGGAACTCGCACTGCGCAAAACCTACGACGCCATGCCGGCCCCGCGGCTGGTGGTGGCGGTGGGCGCGTGCGGTTGCAGCGGCGGCATCTTTGGCCGGAACTACGCCACCGTGGGCGGCGTGGACGCGGTATTGCCGGTGGACGTTTACATTCCCGGCTGCCCGCCCAACCCGCACGCGCTGCTGCAAGGGATCCTGCTGGCCATCGGCCGGCTGGCACCCGCAGCCCGGCCGGCACCCCAACTGTCCTGATGGGAAAATCGGCGGTTCCGACGAAAGCCGATTGAGATTCGTTCCAGGCGCTTATTGAGCAAATCAGTCAGCATGAATTCATTTCCCGGTTGCACGGCCCCGCCATTGACTTGCACCGGCTAACACCGGGAAAAAATGGGCGGCCTGTTTCTCGTCTGAAAATCAGCCGCCTCGACGGAGAAACTGACAACCATTAAAAAATCGGAGGCCAGCCGTCGTCAAATTTTTGATTTTTTCTGACCGTTGAACGCGGGGTTTGTCCTTTCTCAATCATCTTGATTTTGTCACTCAACCGATTTTGGCATTCACCGGTCATATGCTGCTGAACTGACCCGGTTGGCACGACTTAGCACGTCGGGTGCTTAACTGGAGCTGTCGTATGCAGTGTTGTAAATGTCGTACCTTCGTTCGGTCCGGTAGGCTTTCGTTTGGCAGGTTGTTGCTGACAGGTTCGCTGGTCCTCTTAATCTCATCAATTCAAGCCACCGCGGCGGTGCTTTCGGCCTGCCCATGCACGCTGGGCTGGGATGCCAGCGCGGATCCGCTCGTCACCGGTTACGCTCTCTATTATGGCGTCGCCGGTTCGGCGACCACCAATCGCGTGGATGTGGGAGCTACCAACCAGATTGTGCTCAAGAAACTGTCGGCGAACACGAAATATTTTTTCTACCTGGTGTCCTACAATGCCGGCTGCCTTGAAAGTCCTCCCTCCAGCGTGATGTATTACACGCCGCCGGTGTTATCGAGGCTGAAATTCAGCGCCCAGGCGGATGGGACGATGAATTTGCGCTTTCAGGCACCCACCGGCGCCGTTTGCCGGGTGGAATATGCCCCTACCCTCAATCCTGCGCACTGGCAATCCCTGGGCAGTTTGTTGGCGGACACCAATGGCTGTGTGGCGGCGACCGATCCGCTTACCAATCGGCCGCCAACCCGGTTTTACCGGGCCGTCGTGCCCTAATCCCATTCACGATTGGCGATTGGCGACTTACGCGGAACTTAGCCACGCGTGAAAGGACTCGTAAATCGTAAATCCACTGTCGTAGATCCGTTTAGGCCCGCGGATGCGCGGCGTCATACGCCTTCTTCAAACGCTCGGTCGTCACGTGCGTGTACACCTGGGTGGTGACCAGATGCGCGTGGCCGAGCAATTCCTGCACGCTCCGTAAATCTGCCCCCGCATCCAGCAGATGCGTCGCGTAACTGTGCCGCAATTTGTGGGGCGTCAGGCTGGGATCCAGGCCGGCGATGACGAGATATCGCTTCAGGCGACGGGACAACTGGACTGGTTGCAGGGGAGCCGGCGGTTTGGTTTCCGCAAAAAAAACCGGGGCTTCGCCGGCGGGCGGCTGTTTGAGCGTCTGCCAGTAGTTTTTAATCGCCTGCAACGCCGGTTCGCCGATCGGCACCAGCCGCTCCTTTTTGCCCTTGCCGCGCACACGCACCAGTTGTTCGTTCCAGTCGATGTCCTCCGCCCGCAGGCCGCACAGCTCGCTGACGCGCAGGCCGCAGGAGTAAATGGTTTCCAGCACCGCCACGTCGCGCAAGCAGGCGCCGGCCGAGAGGGGCCGGCCCGCGCCCTCCTGCCGGTGCGAGTGCAGCAGCTTGAGCGGCGCGCCGAGCAAATCCACCATCTGCCGGAGGGTGAGATATTTGGGCAGACGCCGGCCCGGCTTGGGGAGGGACAGGTTTTTGATGGGCGACACAGCGACGGCTCCATGCCGGATCAAGAAGCGGTAAAAGGTCCGCAGCGCCGAGAACCGCAGTTGGATGGCCGCCTGGCTCAGTTGTTGCCGGCCCAGGAATCGCAGGTAACCGCGGAAATCGTCGCGCTGGAGATTTTCCCATTCGGGATTCTGCTGCCGCTCCTGCTGGTGCCAGGAAAAAAACTCCCACAGCGCCTGCCGGTAATTGCGCTGGGTGTACACCGAAGCGCCCCGGTCCGTGCCCAGGTGGGTGAGGAATCTCCGGATCCAGCGGTCCTGGGTCTCGACGGCGGGTTTGATGGGCTCATCCATTGTTCGAACAAGTTACGCTGGAGGCGGCGCCGATTCAATCGTCACGAGTGGCCCTGGGAGCGCCGGCGTCTCGCCGGCTTGTCTTAACACATTTTCCCCTCATCCTGCCGGCGGGACGCCGGCGCTCCCAGGAATGCGTTAGGGAATGACTCTCTCCTGGTCGCGGGTCTGGGCCGGGAAAGGCACATCCGACTCAACGACCGGTTGTTTGGCCCGGTTGAGCGTGTTGCCTTCCAAAGTAACATTCTTCAATTCGCCGGGTGGAACGGAAAGAAAAGTGCCCGTGCCGGCAAACGCGCGACAGCCCCGCACCGCGGCACCGGGACAGTGTTCGAGCCGGATCACCGGCGCGTCGGCCGGCGGCTGGCGCGCGGTGATGTCGTCCAGCTCCGGCTGGCGGGCATCCTGGACCCAAAATGCCGGACCGTTCTCCGCATTCACCTGCACATTGTGCAACTCCATCGCATCGGTGAACGCGCTGCGCATCCCGGCCTTCGCCGAAGCGATGACGTCGCTGATCCGCAGCCCGGAGACCGGCATTTCCGGCAAGCCAACGATGTCAATCGCCAGCTTCGCCCGGCGGATGGTCATGCCGCTGATGGCGATATTGCGGAAAACCGGCGTGCGCTTTGAAACCGGTTCCTCCGACGTTTTCTTCTCCCCTTCCATCTGGTAGTCCATTGTCACGCTGATGCCTTCGCCCACGTCTTCCATCGTCCAGTTGTTGAACCGCACATCCTCCACAAAACCGCCGCGGCCGCGTCGGCTCTTGATGCGGACGCCGATGTCGGTGCCCTGGCAGGAGAGGTTGTCCGCCACCACGTTGCGGATGCCGCCGGCAATTTCGCTGCCCAGCGTGACCGCGCCGTGCGCGCGATGCACGGTGCAATTGGCGATGGATACGTTCTCGGTCGGCCGGTTCACGCGCCGGCCATCGGCGTCCTTGCCGGATTTGAGCACGATGCCGTCGTCGCCGGTGTCGATGTAGCAATTGGCAATGCGCACGTTGCGGCTGGAATCCACGGCGATGCCGTCGGTGTGCACGCCCGGAAAAGTTTCGATGTTGACGTTTTGAACGACGGCGTTGTCGGAATACAACAAGTGAACTGTCCACATGGGTGAACCGACAAAATGGATTCCCTCAAGCAGGATGTTCGTGCAGTTCATGAACCGGACGAATGAAGGCCGGAGCTCCGGCGCGGCGTTTTCGTAATCCGCATCCGGCGTGGGTGTTTTGCCTTCGAGGTCTTGGAGCAGGCGCTGCCAGTTGGGTCCGTTGGCTGAGCCGGGATCATCGCCGGACGCCATGGTGCGGGGCATGAGCTTGAGCCATTCGGCGTTGTCCGTGGTGACCAAACCGCGCCCGGTGAGGGTGACGTTATGCAAATCGTGTCCGCCGATCAGCGGAACCGGGGTGAGGCACTCGATGCCCTGTTGCCGGCCCCGGGTGAACGGCAGCCGGGCCGCCGGAAACCGCAGCACCGCGCCGGCGTCGAGCTGGAACACCAGGTCGCTCGTGAGTTCAATCGGCCCGGTGACGTAATTCCCGGCCGGAACGAACACCGTTCCGCCGCCCGCCGCTTTCGCCGCTTGAATGGCGGCACGAAAGGCCTCGGTTGAATTCGTCGAGGCGTCAGGATGCGCGCCATAATCAAGAATGTTGAAAACCGGCCCGGCCACAGACGAATTGAGGCCTAGACCGACCAGTGCGAACAGGAGGAGTTGGGGAAGAAAAGGCGAGCGCATGGGATCACATGGTTTTGCCGAGCATACGCCGAGGGGCGTGGAAAACTCAATCTCGCGGTAGCTGGCCGGGGAGCGCTGGCGTCTCACTGGCACATTTCCATCGACCCGCCGTAGGACGGCGGTGCTCCCAGGAAATTGCGGGCGGTCCCGGCCTAATTCTCTTCGCGCGGGGGAAACTCGAACGTGACCTTGCCTTTGTCGTCCATCACCAGGTACGCCGGGAAAGGCTTGCCGGCCTTGGAAATGAACTGTTGCAGCAAATCGGTCCTGCGCGCGGCTAATAGCTTTTGCGCCTGTTCCGGCTCGATCGGCTGCTGCAAAATCTCGCGGCTGATCTTGAACTTGCACGGCTTGCTGTCGGCCTGGGATTTCTCGCACAGGTACCCGGCTTCGGTGTCGAAGACCCGGCTGCCGCACTTGGGGCATTGGCCCAGCGGCGTCTTGCCGGTGAAATCCATTTTCGGCAACGGCTCTTTGGCCTTCGTCTCCCTTGCCCTGGCCTTCCGCGCGCGCGGCGGAAATTCAAACGCCGTGCCGCCGTCCTTGACCACCAGGAACGCCTCAAACTTGCGGTTGGTTTTCTTGGAAACGAAGCCTTTGAGCAAATCGGTTTTGCCCTCGCCGAGCAGCTTCCTCACCTGGTCGGGCGAAATTTCCTGCTGCAAGATGATCTTGCCGGTGCGGAACGTGCAGGTCCTGGCCGGACCCGTCGCCTTCTCGCAAAGGTAATTCATGCCAGCATCGAAAACCCGGCTGCCGCACTTCGGGCATTGGCCCAGCGGGTCCTTGCCGGTGAAATCCACCGGGGCGGCCGCTTCGCCGTTCTCGGTTTTCTGATCGTTGCCAAAATCGAATTCGATTTTGAACTCCGGTGTCAGCTTCAGCACGGCGGCGAACGGCTTGCCCAGCTTGCTGCGGAATCCCTGCAACGGGCCCACCTGTCGGTCGGTGATGAGCCGCTCGACTTCCTCCATTTCGAACATCCGGCTGCACAGCGTTTTCCAGATGGCGAAATCGCAGCCGTCCTTCACGCATTGGAACTGCTTGTACTTCTCGTGCACTTCACCGCCGCACTTCGGACACGGCGTCTTGAGGACGCCAAAATCGCCGGGGATGGTGTCGTGCTCGAATTTTTTGGCGCGCTCGACGATGTGGCGGGTCATGTCGCCTATCCCGGCCATGAACTCGTCGCGGCTTTTCTGCCGGCGCTGAATCTGGCGCAACTGGAACTCCCAGTCGCCGGTCAGCTCAGGCCTGGTCAGCTCCGGAATGCCCAGCCCGTTCAGCAGCTCCATGAGCGAAAATGCCTTGGCCGTCGCCTGCAGCTCGCGGGCGTGGCGATGGACGTAATCCTCGTAAATCAAGCCCTCGATGATCGCGGCACGGGTGGCCGGCGTGCCGAGCCCCTTCTCGCGCATGGCCTCGCGCAATTCGTCGTCCTCCACCAGTTTGCCGGCGCCTTCCATGGCGCTGAGCAGCGTCGCCTCCGTGTACCGCGCCGGCGGCTTGGTCACGTTTTGCTTCACCTCGATGCCGCTGGTTTTGACCTGCTCGTTCGGCTTTACCGGAACGAGGTTGGTGTCTTCATCCTGCGCCTCCCGGCCATACACGGCCAGCCAGCCGGGCTTGACGATCACCTTGCCCGTGCTCTTGAACGGCTCGCCTTCGACCCGCGTGATGCGCGTGGTCTCGAGAAATTCCGCCGCCGGATAGAAAATCGCCAGGAATCGCTTGGTCACCAGGTCGTACAGCTTCAGTTCCGGCTCGCTCAAATTTTTCGGCGCCACCGTGGTGGGAATGATCGCGAAGTGGTCGGACACCTTGGCGTTGTTGAAGATGCGCTTGTTGGGATGCACCCAGCCGCTCTTGAGAACTGTCTCAGCAAACGCGGCATAGCGGGTTTCCCCGAGCATCTGCATCACGCTTTTGACGGTGCCGAGGTAATCCTCCGGCAGGGCGCGCGAGTCGGTGCGCGGGTAGGTCAGCACCTTGTGCCTTTCGTATAGCGCCTGGGCAACGGCCAACGTGTTCTTGGCGCTGAACCCGAACCGCGCGTTCGCGTCGCGCTGCAAGCTGGTCAGGTCATACAGCAGCGGCGACAGCGACGTGCTCGGCTTGCTTTCCTCGGTGACAATGCCCGGCTTGCCCAGGCACTTGTCGCGGATGGTCTCGGCCCGGGATTTTTCCCAGAGGCGCTCCGGTTTGAGCTGGTCGTCGCCGTCTTTGCCCTCCGGCTTGGCAAAGGTTTCGTCAAACCAGCGGCCGGTGTACTGGCCGGCCGCGGCGTCGAACGTGCCGATGACTTCCCAGAAATCGCGCGGGACAAACTCCCGGATTTTTTTCTCGCGCTCGACCAGGATGGCGAGCGTGGGGGTCTGGACGCGGCCGACGGTGGTTTTGAAGAAGCCGCCGAGCTTGGAATTGAAGGCCGTCATCGCCCGCGTGCCGTTGATGCCCACCAGCCAGTCGGCTTCCGACCGGCTGAACGCGGCGGCGGCCAGCGGCTGCATCTCCTCGTCGTCGCGCAACTGGGCGAACCCCTCGCGGATGGCGGCCGGGGTCATGGATTGCAGCCAGAGCCGTTTGATGGGCTGTTTCGCCTTGGTATGCTTGACGATGTTGCGGAAAATCAATTCGCCTTCGCGCCCGGCGTCGCAGGCATTGATCAACAGGTCCACGTCGTCGCGTTTGATGAGCTTCTTGAGCACTCTCAGGCGGCTCTCGCTCTTCTCGATGGGCTGCAAATCGAAGTGCGGCGGAATGACCGGCAGATTGGTGAACGTCCATTTCCCCTTCTTGACCTCGTACTTTTCCGGCACGATGAGTTCGAGCAGATGGCCGACCGCCGACGAAAGGACGTAGCGGTCGCTTTCGAAGTGGTCTTCCACCTTTTTGAAGCCGCCGAGCGCCTTGGCGATGTCGCCGGCGACGGACGGCTTCTCCGCGATGATGAGAGCTTTGCCCATTTGTTGCCCAGCGCTTGTACACCGGGTGCGGCCAACATGCGAAGAAAAAATTTTTTGTCAAATCGGAACCGGCACGATTTCAACCGTGGATGGCCGCGGGTGGACACGGGTTTTCAGATCACGAACTCCGATAAATCACGGGCAGGATGCCCGAGAGACACGAATTGAAAGCGCGCAGGGCTGATGGAAAGCAGCCCGGGGCAACGCCCCGGGAAAAGTCCCTTCAAATCATTTCCCGGACCTGAGCGGGCGACAAAAGATTTGGCGCAGAAACCGCGCACCGATGATCACCGCTCCGGCAGCGCCATCCTCAGCCCAAGGCCAGGCCGGGCTGAATGTCCGCATCCAGGGGTGTTTCCGCCCCGCCGTGTTGCAGCTTGAATTCCGCCAGCACGCCCACCATGGCGGCGTTGTCGGTGCAGAACGAGTTTTCCGCCAGGCGCAGCTCAAAACCTTCGCGCTCGCAGGCCCGCGCCAGCTCGCGGCGCAACGCGCGGTTGCAGGTGACCCCGCCGGACGCGGTCACGCAACGCACGCGGTTGCGTTTCGCCGCCCGGATGGTTTTGGTCACCAGCACCTCGACGATGGCCGCCTGGATGCCGGCGCACAGGTCCCGGACGTGCTGCGGGTCGTCCAGCAATTGCGGATGGTCCCGAAGAAAATAGCGGACCGAAGTCTTCAGGCCGCTGAAGCTGAAATCGTCGCCGGGATCGTTGAGCAGCGGGCGCGGGAAATCAAATGCGGCGGGATTCCCCTGTTCCGCCAGCCGGTCGATTTGCGGTCCGGCGGGATACGGCAAACCCATCAACTTGCCGGTTTTGTCGAAGCATTCGCCGGCCGCATCGTCCACGGTCGAGCCGAGCACGCGATGTTTCAGCACCGATTCCACCTGCACCAGCAGGGTGTGGCCGCCGCTGACGACGAGGGAGACGTTGGGCTGAAAGGCGGAAAAGCCGGCGGCAAAGCCGTCACCGCTGCGGACAATCCACGGCGAGTACAGGTGCGCCTCGTGGTGATGGATGCCGAGGAACGGTTTTTGCAGGGTGAACGCGATGGCTTGGGCGGCCTTGAAGCCGATCAGCAAAGCCGTTGGCAACCCCGGGCCTTGCGTGGCGGCGACGGCATCGAGCTGATCCGGCGGCACGTTCGCCTCCTGCAAGGCGGCGTGGGTGACGGGCGTCAGGTTGCGCAGGTGTTCGCGGGCGGCGAGCTCCGGCACCACCCCGCCGTATTCCGCGTGCAGCTTGATCTGGGAGGAAATCACATTGGACAAAACCCGGCCCTCGCGCACAACCGCGGCGCTGGTCTCGTCGCAGGAGGTTTCGATGGCCAGAATTGTCATGTGTTGGACTGTTGAATCGTCAAATCGGTTCGCGATTCAACGATTCAATCCGTCAGCGAATTCATTTCTTCGCTGTTTTCGCCGCGACGGCCGAGGGCGCCGAATCGTTGAGGGCGTCGCACTGTAACAGGTCCCGCAACAGATCCTGCGCGCGCTCCAGTTGCACATCGGGAACGTGGGCGAGACTGAGGCGGTTGGTCTCGCTGAGCGACTCGAGCCCGGCGGGGGCGCGCTTCAACAACAAGGCGGCTTCCTGCTCCTCGGTCATGGGCACTTGAATATCGGGCGTGATCCCGTGCTGATGAATGACCTTGTGGCTGGGCGTGTAGTACTTGGCCGTGGTGAGTTTGAGTGCCGAGCCGTCGCTGAGCGGGAAAATACTCTGCACGGACCCCTTGCCGAACGTCTTGCCGCCCAGGATGACCGCCCGGCATTTCCCCAGCGCCGTGCAGTCCTGCAGACAGCCGGACACAATTTCGGCCGCGCTGGCGGTGCCCAGATTCACGAGCACCACCACCGGCATGCCGTTCACTTCGTCGCCGTGGCCGCTGACGCGATGGATGGCGTTTTCAGCAGGGTCGCGCCCTTCAGTGGTGACCACCAGCTGCCCGCGCGGGAGAAATTTTCCGCACACCTCCACCGCCTCATCCAGCAGGCCGCCGGGATTCCATCGCAAATCCAGAATCAACGCCCGCATCCCCTGCGCCTTCAACTTGTCCAGCGCCCCTTCGAGCTCCTCGCCGGCCCGGTCGCCGAATTCCGTGATCCGGACATAGCCGATCTTGTCATCGCCCAGGGGAAACAACTTCTTGCCATTGATGTCCTTGACCATGTCCGTCTTGATGACGGCGCGCGTGAGGGTGTAGTTTTTGACCAGGCCCGACGCCGGACGCTCAATGGTCACCGTCACCTGGGTTCCCGGCTTGCCCCGCAGCAGTTTCACCACATCCGGCAACGACAGCTTTTCCACGCTTCTGCCGTCCACCCGGAGGATGCGGTCGCCGGTCAGGATGCCGGCGCGGAAACCCGGCGTATCCTCCATGGGCGCGATGACGGTCACGAAATTATCTCGCAGGGTCACGAAGAGCCCCAGCCCCCCGAACTGGCCCTCGGTGTCATTTTGCAGCTGCTGATAATCCTCCGCGTCCATAAATTCGCTGTGCGGATCCAGCGAGCCGACCATGCCTTTGAGCGAAGCGTACACCAGATCGCGGTAGGTCAGGTCCGGCCCGTCCACGTATTGCTTGCGCACCTTGTCCAGCACGTCAGTGTACAATTCAAGATTCGGATACAAGGTGTCCTGTTTGGCCGCGGCCCGGGCGGAACCCAGGTAAAGGTGCAGGCCGATCATCAGGTTCAACAACAGCGCCACGGCCACCGTCCCAAATAACAAACGTCGTTTCATAAGCGGAAGACAGGCTACCACAAAGCCGGCAGGACACCAAGTTTTTGGGAGCGCCCCTTTGACGGATCGCGGCCGGGGAATGCCGCCGGAACGCGGGGGCGGCAATTCAGATACTGCCTTTTAGCAGCGTCTCCACGAACGGCAAATCCCCAGGCACCGTGACCTTGGGATTGGGCGCCACGCTGGAAACGAGCCGGACCGGCTGGCCGATTAATTCGCAGGCCGCCGTGTCGTCGGTGAAGATCAATCCCCGGTGGCGCACTTCTGCCAGCGCGCGCCGGATGACTTCCACGCGGAAGGTCTGCGGCGTTTGCACCGCCCAAAGCCGGGAGCGGTCCAGCGTGCGCTGAATGAAACGGCCGTCGGGGGATTCCTTGAGCGTGTCGGTCACCGGCTGGGCCGCCACGGCGGCGCCGCTTTCCTCCGCCGCCTTGAGCGTGGCGGCAATCAGCTCCCCGCCGGTGCAGGGCCGCGCCGCGTCCTGGATGGCCACAATTTCCGAACCCGCGGCCAGCGCTTGCAGGCCGTTCCAGACCGAATCCTGGCGTTCCGCACCGCCCGCCACGATCCGGAACGGCTTTTGGAAATGATACTGTTCCGCCAGCCGCGCGAAAGTTCTCTGCCGGCCGCGGCGGACGACCACAATGATTTCGTGGATGCCCGGCGCCTCCTCGAACCGCCCCCAGGTGTGGGCGATGACCGGTCGACCGGCCACTGCCAGAAACAATTTATCCACGCCGGCGCCCATGCGGGCGCCTTTGCCGGCGGCGACGAGGATGGCACTGTTCATGCCGGGCAGCTTGCAATTTGTGAGCGGCCGACGCAAGCGCGCGCTCGGCCTTGCCCCACCGGGGGATCCGGGAACAAATCAGGGGGACGGCCTGAGGAACCAACAGTTCCAGCCAATGGCGACCCCGGCGACATTCGTTTCAGATGTCGCCCGGGCGAAAGCCTTCAGGCCGCGAAAATCAATAACGCTCGCGGCGTCCGCCGCCGCCGAAATCCCGGCGCGGGCCGCGGTCACCGCGGGGCCGCTCCTCTTTCGGGCGGGCGATATTGACCGTCAACTGGCGGTCGCCGAGGGTCGCGCCGTTCATGGCCTGGATCGCCTTTTGCGCTTCTTCAGGCGTGGACATGGTCACGAAGGCGAAGCCGCGCGAGCGGCCGCTCATGCGGTCCATGATCAGGTTGGTTTCGACGACCGTGCCATGGGCGGCAAACGCCTCCTGCAGGTCGTTCTCGGTGGTGTTGAACGAAAGATTTCCGACGAATAGTTTCGTGTCCATTCGATGATTTGTTGCACCAGGCTAACCGCCTTCCCGGACTGTTCCCGACCATCGGGTTTCAAATCATCACTGAACCACGTTCACTTGAAGATTTTCCAGGCCTCGAAAGAACGAGTTATCTGACCGACCCCCGCAGCCTAAACAATTCAGACATCTTGGCAAGCCCCGCGTTTGCACACCCGTCGGGGGTCTTCCCGTCAATCCTCCGCCCCGCGAACGGGCACGGTCAGCGGCCGGCCATTGTCGGACGGGCCGAGCTGCAGCAGGAACGGCACGGCGACGCTGGCCCATTCCGTCGGTGAGGGGTAACCCGAGGCGGCATCGCCGAAACAACTCCGCAGCATGTCGGTGTCGATGATGCCCGGATTGAGCGGCACCGCAGCCAGGCCAGGCGGCAATTCCTGCGCCAGCGCCTGCGTCAAACCCTCAATGCCCCACTTCGTGGCGCAATACGGCGCGACTTCCGCGGAGGTCGAGCGGCCCCAGCCGGAACTGAAATTGACGATGACGCCGCTCCGGCGTTCGATCATCGCCGGTACAAAATGGCGGATGACGTTGGCCGGGCCCTTCAGATTCACATCCATGACGGCGGAAAATTCTTCCGCCTTGACCTGCCAGAGCGGCGCGTTGCGGTGGATGATCCCGGCGTTGTTCAGCAGCAGATCGGGCGCGCCGTGCAATGGCAGCACCCGCCTCGCCCAGGCGGCGACGGCGGCGTCGGCGGCAACATCCACGACGGCAAAATCATTTGGCGCCGCAAACTGTTGCCGGAGCCGTCCGATTTCCCTTTCCGACCGGCCGCAACCGAGCACGCGGTGGCCGAGCCGGAGGAATTCCTCCGCCAGGGCACGGCCGCAGCCGCGCGAGACGCCGGTAATCAAGACGGTTTTCGGATTGGCAGACATATTTAATGCGAAGCGAAGATGGAGAATTGAGGATGGAGGATGGCCATCATCCATCCTCGATCTTCCATGCTCGCTTTTTCAGATGCGCGGGTTGAACCTGGATTCGCGGGCGAGCTGTTCCCACAGTTTTTTCTCCCCCTCCGTGACCGTGGCCGGCACCGCGACGCGGGTGACGATAATCAGGTCGCCGCGGATGCCGTTGCGCCCCGGCAGGCCGCGGCCGCGCACCCGGAGTTTTTGCCCGTTTTGAGTGCCGGGCGGAATTTTGATGTTCACCCGTCCCTCCAGCGCCGGGACCGAAAGGTTCGCGCCCAACACGGCTTCCCACGGCGCCAGTTCGGCCTCGTAAATCAAATTGTGCTTTTCGACCTCAAAATCAGGGTGCCGGGCGAGCCGCACGCGCAAATACAAATCCCCCGCCGCGCCGCCGCCGCTGCCGGCCTCGCCGCGCCCGGCCACGCGCAATTTTTGTCCCTCGGTGACCCCGGGCGGAATTTTGACCTGGTGGGTTTCCGTTTTGACGGAGCGCCCGACGGTGTGGCGCACGTTGACCGTGCGCACCGAGCCGCGCAGGGCCTCCTCGAGGGTGACGAGAATGTCGCCTTCGATGTCCCGGCCCCGCTCGCCTTCATCATCATCGGCAAAGTCCGTCGCGCGGCCAAAATCGCCCCTGCCGCCCCGCATCCGCGAGCCGAAGAGCTGTTCGAAGAAATCGCTGAAACCCGTGCCGCCGAAGCGGAATTCGAATTCCTGGCTGCCGGTGCGCCCGCCGCGGAAGGCCTGCCCGCCGGCGAATCCTTCCCAGCCGGGCGGCGGCCGGAAGTCCGCGCCGGACTTCCAGTTGGCGCCAAGTTCGTCGTATTTTTTCCGCTTGGCCGGATCGCCCAGGACCTCGTAGGCCTCGTTGATTTCCTTGAACTTTTCCTCGGCCTTTTTCTTGTCCCGGGCCACGTCGGGATGATATTCCCGGGCCAGCTTGCGAAAGGCCTTTTTGATTTCCTCGTCGCCGGCGGAGCGCGGCACCCCGAGGATTTCATAGTAGTCTCTGTATTGAACGGGCATCTGCGGGCAAGACTAAAGGCTAACCGCTGAAGGCTAAAGTCCAAAAGCGAGGAGCCTCCGCACCAACTGGCGGTTCCTCGTCCGGAGCCTTCCGCCTTATTTCTTCTTCGTGTTGTCCACCGAGAGGAAGCGCGTGCCGGACAGGTCGCCCCCGCGATGCCAGATTTTCAGCAGAATTTGCTCGCCCTTGGCCTCGCGCCCCAACCGCACAGCGTCCGCGGCGCTGGCCACCGGCTGCTGGTTGATTTCCAGGATGACGTCGTAGCGTTGCAGGCCGGCCTCGGCGGCATTCGAATCCGGATCAACGGAGGTCACCAGCGCGCCTTGCAGGTTCGTTGCGCCCAGCTGGCGCCGCAGATTGTAGTCCAAATCCTGCACCGTCACTCCGTTGAGCGAATCGGGCATCGAACTGCCGGAGCTGGAATCGGCGTCCTCGCGGTCCGTTTCAACCGGTGACGCCGGGGCAGACATTTCGGCTAGGTTGACGGAGACTGTCTTGGCCTGGCCTTGGCGAATCAGCTTCACGGTGGCCGAGGAGCCCGGGGAACTTTCCGAAACGGCCAGCATCAAGCTGGCGACGTCAGCCGTTTCCTTGCCGTTGAAGGACACAATCACATCGCCGGCTTTGATGCCGGCTTTTTGTGCCGGAGCGTTGGTCACGAGGTCCCGAACGAGCGCACCGTTCTGGTCGGGCAGGTTGAACGCTTTGGCCAGCGCGGGCGTGATGTCCTGGAGGTAGATGCCCAGGTAGCCGCGGCTGACTTTACCGCCGCTGATGAGGCGTTCCATGACATGGCGTGCCAGATTGACCGGCACGGCGAAGCCGATGCCCTGGTTGCCGCCATTGCTGTTCGGCACAATGGCCGTGTTGATGCCGACCAGCCGCCCCTCAACATCCACCAGCGCCCCGCCGGAATTGCCGGGGTTGATGGCCGCGTCGGTCTGGATGAAATCCTGGTACTGGTTGAAACCGGGGAGGCTGTTGCGCCCCAAGGCGCTGACGATGCCCATCGTCACCGTCTGGCTCAGGCCATAGGGATTGCCGATGGCCAGCACGATGTCGCCGATTTCCAGTTGAGAACTGTCCGCCAATGTGATGGCCGGCAGATCTTTTGCGTCAATCTTCAACACCGCCACGTCGGTGGGCGGATCGGTGCCAATCACTTTCGCGGCGTATTCCTTCTTGTTTTCACCGAGGGAAACCTTGATTTCATCCGCGTCCTCCACCACGTGATTGGCCGTCAAAATGTAGCCATCGGGCGACACGATGACGCCCGAGCCAAGGGCCCGTTCCCGGCGCGGAATCTCGCGGCCCTCGTCCGGTCCAAAGAACTGGCGGAAAAACGGGTCGTTGAAAAACGGATGACGAAACTGGCGCACGCGAATGATATGCGTCGAGTAAATGTTGACGACGCTGGGCGCGGCCTTTTTGACCACAGGCGCATAGCTGGTGCCCAGCTTCGCGTCGCGGTTGATGGGGGCGGTTTCAACCTTGATGGCGGGTTCATTCCCCTTCCCCCACAAATTAAAGTGGAACAGGACGGTTAAGCCCAGAACGGCGACCGCGCCGAACACGAACCCGGTGAACGAACGATAAAGACGTCTCATAGTTTCCGTGAAACTATTGACAACACCTTGGGCTGATTGTTCAAGCTGCCGGGCCTATTTCGCCGGCGCATTGGTGGCCGGCGCATTGGTGGCCGGCGAAGCGCTTTCCGACGACATTTTGGCTGCATCCTCGGCCTTGATGATTTCCACCTTGGCGCCCTTCTTCATTTCCTCCAGCGAAGGCACCTTGACGATGTCGCTGGTCAACGGCTCGGGCGGCTTGGGGTGCTCGACGTCCACCAGCTCGATTTCATAAATCAATGTGCTGTTCGGCATGACCCGGTACCGGCCGGAACCCATTTCGCCAAAACCCAGGTTCGGCGGGATGAACACTTTCCATTTGGACCCGACATTCATGTGTATCAGGGCTTCCGCTTCGCCAGGCGTGATGCTGTTCATGGACGCCGACCGCGGCCGGCCCAAAGTGTCATCGAACACGGTCCCGTCCAGGAGCATCGCCCGATACGTCACGCGGACGATGTCATTGGACGCCGGCGCCGGGCCGCTGCCGTTGGTGATGACAACGTACTGCAAACCGGACGGCAGGGTAACGACGTCCGGGTTGGTTTTGTTGGTGGCAAAAAACGCCTCGCTCAGGGCTTTGTTGGTGACCCCGACCGCCTCCCGCATCTTCTGCGCCTTCATCATGAGGGTGCTCTGCAGTTTGCCCAGAGTCTCCTGCATTTCCTGCGGCGTTAACAGGGTCGGGCCGCCGGCCATGCTGTCCTTGATGGCCCGCGCCAGAAGGTCAAGATCCACCTCCAGCCCCTGCATCTGGAAATTGCGGCCCAGCGTCATGCCAACGGCATAGCTGTTGCGCTCCTTTTCGGTGCTCAGCAGATTCGTCTCCGTCACGACCGGCGCCGGCGGCGCAGCGGGGGCCGGGTTGGCGGCGGCGGCGGGTTTGGATTGGGAAGCGCAACCGGCCAGGCCGGCGGCGCACAATGCCAGTATTAAAAATCGCGTCATTTTCTTCATAGTTTTAGCGTGTCGGCGGGATATAATCAGGATTGGACGAAAGAATGCAATTCCATTTTAAGCCCAATCTCGGCACGCAAAATGGTTCCCTTGCTGAACAAAATGGGTTAAATTGGGTCGAAGTTCTGCTTTGATGTCATGAATCGTTTGCGAATCAACGTCCTGGCCGGCGCCGCTTTTGCGGCGCTGGCTGTATTAGCCATCATCGCCGGATGCACTTCTAAAATGGTGCTGCCGGCCCGCGCGCCAGCCGCGCTTTCCGCCCCGACCCTGCCGCCGGAGCTGGCCACCAACCTGAGTCCGGCCCTCAAGCCGGGACCAAATGACGCGCGCATCGCCTACGTCACCGCCCGGTTGCTGGAAAACTTCCACTACTCCCAGCAGCCCTTCGACACAGAAATTTCCGAGAAGTTTTTTGATGCGTACCTCGACAGCCTGGACCCGCGGCATGAAAACTTCCTGCAATCCGATCTGGACGAGTTTGCACCCTACCGGACGAACCTGGCCGTGCTCACCCT
>Ga0335069_10000809_pt1 | contig 50521 bp, 43 predicted proteins | sample Lox_Sample_11_FD_206714 | JGI IMG/M metagenome (GOLD analysis project Ga0335069, IMG submission 206714) | Soil microbial communities from Loxahatchee National Wildlife Refuge, Florida, United States - Lox_Sample_1.1 | ecosystem: Environmental > Terrestrial > Soil > Wetlands | place: USA... | reverse complement strand
CGCCGCATCTCGATCCGCTCCGACCGTCCCACCATCTCGTCGACCTTGCGGAACCCGAGCTCGGCCATGTGCTCGCGAACCTCCTGGGCCACGAAGCGCATGAAGTTCACCACGTGGGCCGGGTCCCCGGTGAAGCGGGCCCGAAGGCGCGGGTCCTGGGTGGCCACCCCCACCGGGCAGGTGTTGAGGTGGCAGGCCCGCATCAGGATGCAGCCCAGGACCACCAGGGGGGCGGTGGCGAACCCGAACTCCTCCGCCCCGAGCAAGGCCCCGATCACCACGTCGCGCCCGGTCTTGAGCTGGCCGTCCACCTCCACCACGATGCGCGAGCGGAGGTCGTTCAGGACGAGCACCTGGTGGGTCTCCGCGAGCCCCAGCTCCCAGGGGATCCCGGCGTGCTTGATGGAGGTTAAGGGCGAGGCCCCGGTGCCGCCGTCGTGCCCGGAGATGAGCACCACGTCGGCGTGGGCCTTGGCCACGCCGGCGGCGATGGTGCCCACCCCCACCTCGGCCACGAGCTTCACCGAGATGCGAGCGTTCCCGTTGGCGTTCTTGAGATCGTGGATGAGCTGGGCCAGATCCTCGATGGAGTAGATGTCGTGGTGCGGGGGCGGGGAGATGAGCCCCACGCCAGGGGTGGAGTGGCGGGTCTTGGCGATCCAGGGGTACACCTTGGCCCCGGGGAGCTGCCCCCCCTCGCCGGGCTTCGCGCCCTGGGCCATCTTGATCTGGAGCTCCTTCGCGTTCACGAGGTAGTAGCTCGTCACCCCGAAGCGGCCCGAGGCCACCTGCTTGATGGCGGAGTTCTTGGAGTCGCCGTTGGGGAGCGGTTGGTAGCGGGCCGGGTCCTCCCCTCCCTCGCCGGTGTTCGACTTGCCGCCGATCCGGTTCATGGCGATGGCCAGGGCCTCGTGCGCCTCCTGCGAGATCGAGCCGTAGCTCATGGCGCCGGTCTTGAAGCGGTGCATGATGGCCTCGACCGGCTCCACGTCCTCGAGGGGGACGGGCTTCGGGGCGGGGAGCAGGTCCATGAGCCCGCGCAGGGTGTTCAGGTTCTGCGATTGGTTGTTGACGAGGGCGCTGTACTCCTTGAAGAGGCCGTAGTCGTTGGACCGGCAGGCGTACTGGAGCTTGTGGATGGTCTCGGGGTTGAAGAGGTGGTGCTCCCCGCCGGTCCGGTACTTGTACTGCCCGCCGGCCGGGAGGCTCGTGTGGACGATGGGGCGGTGGGGGGGAAAGCCGCGCTCGTTGCGCATCCGCGCCTCGCGGGCGACGACGTCGATGCCCACTCCTCCCACCCGGGTGGCGGTCCAGGTGAAGTACTCGTCGATGAAGTCCTGGTTGAGCCCGATGGCCTCGAACACCTGGGCCCCGTGGTAGCTCTGGATGGTCGAGATCCCCATCTTCGAGATCACCTTCACGATCCCCTTCGACACCCCCTTCACGTACTTCTTCTCGGCCGCGTCGGCCGGCCCGGGGACGAGCTCCTGCCGCACGAGGTCGTGGATGGTCTCGAAGGCGAGGTAGGGGTTCACCGCCGAGGCGCCGTAGCCGACGAGGAGGGCGAAGTGGTGCACCTCCCGCGGCTCGCCCGACTCGATCACCAGGCCGATGCGGGTCCTCGTCCCCTCCCGGATGAGGTGGTGGTGGACGGCCGCCACCGCGAGGAGAGAGGGGATGGGCGCCTGCTCCGCGTCGTGACCGCGGTCGGAGAGGATGACGATGTTGTAGCCCTCGGCGATGCACTCCGAGGTCTTCCAGCGCAGGTCCTCGAGGGCCTTGCGCAGCCCGGCCCCGCCGTCCCGGGCCCGAAAGAGCATGGGCAGGTTCACGGCCCTTAAGCCCTTCGACTCCGGCCCTCCGTCCAGGTTCCGGATCTTCTCGAAGTCCTCGTTGCGCAGGACCGGCGAGGGGACCTCGAGCTCCCGGGCGCTCTCCGGGCCGGGCTCGAGGAGGTTGCCCTCCGGACCCACCGCGGTCTCCGCCGCCATGATGATCTCCTCGCGGATGGCGTCGACCGGCGGGTTCGTGACCTGGGCAAAGAGCTGCTTGAAGTAGCTGAAGAGCGGCTGGGGCCGCTCGGAGAGGACCGCGAGCGGCGCGTCGTTCCCCATGGACCCGGTGGGATCGACCCCGTCGGTGGCGAGGGGGGTGACGATCATCTTCACCTCCTCGGCCGTGTACCCGAACACCTCCTGCCGGCGGAGCACGGTCTCGTGATCCGGCTCGTGGACCCGGGCGGGCCGGGGCAATTCCTCGAGCCGCACGGTGTGGCGGTCGAGCCACTCCCGGTAGGGATGCTGCCTTGCGATCCGCTCCTTCAGCTCGTCGTCGTCGACGATCCGCCCGAGCTCGGTGTCCACGAGGAACATGCGGCCGGGCTGGAGCCGGCCCTTCTTCACCACCTTCTCCGGGGGGAGGTCCAGGACTCCCACCTCCGAGGCCATCACCACGAGGTCGTCGCTCGTCACGTAGTAGCGCGAGGGGCGGAGGCCGTTCCGGTCGAGCTGAGCCCCCACCCGGATGCCGTCGGTGAAGGCGATCGAGGCCGGGCCGTCCCAGGGCTCCATGAGACAGGAGTGGTACTCGTAGAACGCCTTCTTGGTGGCGCTCATGGACTCGTGGCGGTTCCAGGGCTCCGGCACCATCATCATCATGGCGTGGGGCAGCTCGCGGCCCGCGAGGGTGAGCAGCTCGAGCACGTTGTCGAACATGGCCGAGTCGGATCCCTCGATGTCGATGACGGTGAGGATCTTCTTCAGGTCGTCGCCGAAGAGGGTGGACTTCATCATCGACTGGCGGGCGTGCATCCAGTTCACGTTCCCGCGCAGGGTGTTGATCTCGCCGTTGTGCGAGATGTAGCGGTAGGGGTGGGCCCGCGACCAGGAGGGGAAGGTGTTCGTGGAGAAGCGCGAGTGGACCATGGCGATGGCCGAGGAGACCTCGCGCCGCGAGAGGTCCAGGTAGAACTCGCGCAGCTGCCCGGCGTTCAGCATCCCCTTGTAGACCAGGGTCTTGTAGGAGAGGCTCGGGACGTAGAAGTGGGTCCGGCCGGGGAGGGCGGAGCGGGAGATCTTCTTCTCCACCAGCCTGCGGATGACGTAGAGCTTGCGCTCGAAGCTCACCGGGTCGGGACAGCCCGGGCCCCGGCCGACGAGGATCTGCCGGATGACGGGCTGGCTGGAGCGCGCGCTCTGCCCCAGGGTGGAGTTCTGGGTGGGGACGTCGCGCCAGCCGAGGACCGCCTGGCCCTCGTCCCGCACCACCTGCTCGAAGATCTTGACGCAGGCGTCGCGGCCGGCGTCGTCCGGGGGCAAGAACACCATCCCCGCCGCGTAGGCCCCAGGCCTGGGGAGGGAGAGCCCGAGCTTCTCCGCCTCCACCTCGAGGAGAGCGTGGGGGGTCTGGAGGAGGAGCCCGGCCCCGTCGCCGGTGTTCTTCTCGGCCCCGGTCGCCCCGCGGTGCTCGAGGTTCAAGAGCACCGTGAGCGCCTTCTCGACGATGTCGTGAGAGGCGCGGCCCTTCACGTCCACCACGAACCCGAAGCCACAGGCGTCGCGCTCGTTCTGCGGGTCGTACAGGCCCTGCCGCGGGGGGTACCCGGTCTCGGTCTCGCTCATCGCATCCTTCATCCCTCGCGAAAGCTCTGAGTGTCCACGAGCGCGCCCGCGAGCGTCAAGGGCACTTCCCTTTGCCCGAGGCGCTCGCTTTGGTCGCGCTCCCCGCGCATCCATGCGCTTTGCCGACGAGGGAGGCGTTTCGCAAGCCCAAAGACTCTCGCCTTCCGCCCGGCCCTTCTGAAAGAAACCGGTTGCCCCCTTTCGTGGCAACGCGCTGGCGCGGCGCCACGACGCAGGGGCGCCGTCGTCGGGCGAGGTGTGCCTCCCCGTCCCTTCGGCCAGTTGCCCTCGGGCCGGCGCGGAGGCCGGGCCTCTCGTCCCCGCAGGGCTACGCGCGGCGCAACCGTACCCTCGGCCGGGTGTTCACCACCGAAGAGGGCCGGCCATCTCGAACCCGCGGCCCGGGAGGACGACATGCGCAACGCGAGGTGGAGTCTCTTCGCAGTGCTCTCGCTCGGGATCGCCGCCTGCGGTGGCGGCAATAACAGCGCGAGCTCCCCCACCGACTCGATCCCCGACGCCTCGGCGCTCACCCTCGAGGTGACGGGCGCCCCGGCCGAAATGGCCGCGGCCCAGATCCTGCCCGCCGAGCTCGCTTCCGCCGTGGCAACGACCTGGCCTGTGACGGGCGACAACCTCGCCCTCGCCCAGGCGAAGATCGCCGCGGTGAACAAGGCCATCGTGAGCATCTTCGACCACGTGGCCGACGTGGCCACGCAGAACGGCGCCCCCTGGCCGGGCGCGGGTAAGTGGTACGGGCCGAAGGATCGGTGCACGGTGGAGGTCGCGGTGGGCACGGCCTGCCCGTCCGACGAGGCCGCCACCTTCAGGCTCTGGGTCGGGAACGCCGGCGCGGGCCGGGGCGGCGCCTTCGTCCTACAAGCCAAGGCCGTCGGCTCGGACGACACGACCTACAAGACCGTCCTCGCCGGCTGGATGCTCCGCGGCGCCCTTCCCCGGCGCGGCCTGGGCCAGATCTGGATCAACCTCGACAACTTGAAGCTCGCGGCCTCCGGCTACCCCGGAGAGGGCGTGCTCTACGGCGGCTTCGCCGCGGCCGGCCTCCCCCTCGCGAAGGCCGAGACCCTCGTGCTCGTGGACTTCACTCCCGACCCGAGCACCTGGCCCGCCGCGACCGTCGCCTACCGCGGGTTCAAGACCGCGGCCGGTACGGCCCGCGTCCGCGTCGCCGCCCTCGACAACTACGTCACCACCACCGCGGCCGATGAGCTCGGCCTCTTCCACGTGGTCGCCAACCCCGCCCTGGGCGCGCGCGCCTTCGGCATCGTGACGGACTACAGCACCGACGGCGGCGCGACCCTCATCGGCGACGTCCCGCAGGGCTACTACTTCTTCGGCCGCGCCTGCTACGCAGCCGGGGCCCTCACCGCCCCCGCGTTCGCGGAGTGGTTCCTCTGCCCGACGTCCGAGGGCCCGGCCGCCTGCGCGGCGGACACGAACAACCAGAGCACGATCCTCACCGGAACGAGCTGGGCCCAGGACTGCGCCTTCAGCATCGAGCCGGTCGAGTTCGCCGCACCGGACTCCGCCCCGGGCACTAACCCCACCGCCCAGCCGAGCCCGCTTCCGGGCGAGAATTCGACCGGCCTCACCCCACAGGACCCGCCGGCCACGACCGACGCAGTGCCTGCCCCGGGCTAAGCTCCACACCTCGCGAAGCACAGGCGGCCGGGCGGTCTCACCGCCCGGCCGTCGTGCGTTTCGCGGGGGGAGCACCCTCGCCCCGCCGCGACCGCACGGGCTCCGCCTTGGCGGGAACCGCCTCCGAAGGTGCTGCCACGAGCACGCCGCGCTCGTCGCGGCCCCTTGGATAGCGAGCCGACACGCGGATGTCCTTGTCCAAGACCGACTCGCTCCCCGCCCTCCGGAGCGCCAGCTCGATGTCGGTCGTCCCGGAAGGCACCTCGCGCGAGAGCAAGAACCCGCTTCCTTTGTCGTCCGGCAACACCCGGCCCAAGACCTTGCGGGCCCCGTCCGCCCCCCTCGCGACGGCCAGGTACTGGCCCGATCCGGGGGGCGCCGCGAGGCCGTACAGGTAAAGCCGGACGGTGTTTTGCCCGGGGGAGGCGAGCACCACACCGCTCTCGGTCGCGCTCGGCGAGCTCCCCTCGAGGATCAGGGCGGCCTCTCCTGCGGAGCGCAAAACGTCGAGCTCGTCGTTCTCCTTGGCGAGGAGCGCGTCGCGGTCCTCCAGCGCCTTCCGGTACTCCCCGACCTGTGCGCGCGCAGCGCTCAGGTCTTGTACGACCTGTTCGGAGGCCGAGACCCGCGTGAGGCCAAAGGCGACCGCCGCGACGACGCCCACCACGACCGGGATGATGAAGAGGAAGACGAGCGCCCCAGAATGCCGGCGCTCGAGGGCTCGGAAGTTGAGCTCGGTCGACATGCGACCAAGATGCGCAGCCCTGCCGAGAGTGCCCAGGGCAGACCCGACGTGGGACCACCGGCCCGGCCGGCCCTAGTTGCGGGCCAGGCTCGGGAGGATCGCCCGGCGAACGCTCAACCCCGCCCGGTACTCCTTCAGCCGGTATTGCACCTTCCGCACCGAGACCCCGAGCAGCTCGGCCGCGCCGCTCGTCGACCCGCCACACCGGTCGAGCGCCCGCAGGATGGCCTCGCGCTCGATCTCTTCCATGGTCGCACCGGGGACCGGGAAGGGGCCCTCCTCCGCCGCGGCACTCGCGCCGCGCACGAGCGGCGGCAGGTCGGAGAGGACGATCTCCCGACCGCGGGCGAGCGCCACCGCACGCCGGATGGCGTCCGCGAGCTCCCGCACGTTGCCCGGCCACTCGTAGGAGAAGAGCGCCGAGAGCGCGCCCGCGGCCATCCCCCGGACGTCCTTCTGGAGGGCGTGGTTCGCCTGGGCGACGAAGTGCGCCACGAGGGCGGGGAGGTCGTCGCGGCGCGCGCGGAGCAAGGGCAAGGAGGCCGACACCACCGCCAGCCGGTAGTAGAGGTCCTCCCGGAAGCTGCCCTTCAGGACGAGGTCGAAGAGGTCCTTTTGCGAGGAAGCGATGACCCGCACGTCGACCGCCCGGACGAAGCCGCCTCCGGTCCTCTCGAGCCGTCCCGACTCGAGCGCGGTGAGGAGCCTAAGCTGCAGTGCCCGGGTGAGCTGCCCCACCTCCTGCAGGTAGAGCGTCCCGCCGTCCGCCTCCTCGATCTTCCCGGTGCGGCGGTCGTCGGCGTCCGGGAACGCGCCCGCCTCGTGCCCGAACAGCTCGGCCTCGAGGAGCGGCTCGGAGAGGCCGGCGCAGGCGACGCGCACGAACGGCCCGTCGCTCCGGGGGGAGGCCTCGTGGAGCGCTTGGGCGAGGTGGGCCTTGCCCGTCCCGGGGGCGCCGGTGAGGAGCACCGGCGCGCGCGTCGGCCCGGCGCGGGAGACGAGCTCCTTCAGGGCCGCCATCGCGGGGGTCGAGCCCACGAGTGCCGCGCGGGCCCGGGCCTTCTCCCGAAGCGCGGCCCGCTCCCGCCGGAGGCGGCGGCGCTCGAGCGCCCGCTCCAGCGCCAGAAGAGCGTGGGCGGGCTCCACCGGGCGGAGGAGGAAGCTCTGCGCGCCGGCCCGAAGGGCGACCACCGCCGCCTCGAGCCTCTCGCGCGGAGCCACCACCACCACGGCCGCGTCCGACCCGATCTCCAGGAGCCGGGCCGTGAGCTCCGCCGCCTCGGGCAAGGTCGCGTCCACGAGGAGCGCCCCAGGACCGAAGCTGGGCACGAGCGAGAGTGCGTCCTCGGCGCCGGACGCGGAGACCGCGTCGAAGCCGCGCTCGCACAGGACCGTCCTCAGGGCCTTCCCCGCGTGGATGTCGCCGTCCACGACGAGGATTCTCTCGGGAGCCACGGGCTCCATGGCTAGCAAGCGCCGTACCCGGCAAAGGAGCGATCCGGCGCGCAGGTTCTGCGCACGCGACCTTGGCGTCCCGCGCGGCTTCGCCCCATAACCAGCCGCCGATAGGGACGAAACTCGCTCCGGCGAGAAAGGACCGGCTCCGCCTTGAGATCGCAAGCCCTTCGCGGAGTCTTTCTTCCCCGGCGCTTCACCTGCCGCTCGCCCTTCGCCCCGCTAGAGAGCCTCCATGGAGCTCACCTTCAAAGAGGGCCGGATCGCCATCCACGAGGGAGACATCACCTTGCTCTCCGTGGACGCGATCGTGAACGCGGCCAATCGCTCCCTCCTCGGTGGGGGGGGCGTGGACGGAGCGATCCACCGCGCCGCCGGCCCCGGGCTCCTCGAGGAGTGCCGTACCCTGGGTGGGTGTCCGACCGGCGGAGCCCGGTTGACGGGCGGGCACCTTTTGCGCGCCCGACACGTCGTCCACGCGGTGGGGCCCGTGTGGCGGGGTGGCGAGGAGGGCGAGGACGAGCTCCTCGCCTCCTGCTACCGGGAGGCGCTTCGCCTCTGCGCCGCCCACGGCCTCATGTCGGTCGCGTTTCCGGCGATCTCCACCGGCATCTACGGGTTCCCGCTCGGGCGGGCCACCGCCATCGCCGTGCGCGAGGTGTGGAAGGGCCTCGACGCACTGGGTGCGCCGAGGCGGGTCTTGTTCGCTTGCCTGGGGGAGGAGGTCTCGTCCGCCTACCGGGACGCGCTCGCCCGGGCCGAGTCCTCGGGCGTGAGCTGAAGGGGAGCGCTCCCCGCCTTGCCCCTTTCAGGGCCCTTCGGTCTCCGCGGCGGCCTCGGGGAGATCGCGGTCTGCCCCGCCGGCGGGGAGCGCTCCCAAAGACCCCGGCGGATTCGCGAGCGGGAAGCGGGTGGCGTTGTCGGCGATGACGAGGCCAATGAGGAGCGCCACGAAGACGAGCGAGGTGGCGAACACGAGCCGGTTCGCGCCGGTCTGATCCCAAAGGTGCATGAAGAAGAGCGCCACGAGCGTCCCCTTCGTGACCGCGATGAGGAGGGCCACCGTCACCGCCCAGGCGCCCGGCAGGTGGATGCGCGCGAGGGTGTAGGTGAGGACGGTGAGCACCGCCAGCGCCACCCAGACGGCCAGGTACCTCTTCCGGTGGGAGTGCTCGTTCTTGTGCGCCGCGGGATCGGCCATGGGGCGTCGGCCCTCGCTAGATGAGGTAGATGAGGGGGAAGACGAAGATCCAGATGAGGTCCACGAGGTGCCAGTACAGGGCGGCGTTCTCGACCGGCACGTGGTAGGCGACGGTGTACTTGCCCCGGTAGGCGAGCGTGCCCACCACGATGAGGACGGTCATCCCCACCACGACGTGGAAGGCATGGAGCCCGGTGATGAGGAAGTAGAGGGCGAAGTAGAGGGGCGCCCCGGGAGCCTTGACCCCCTCGTAGTGGTAGAAGGGGCCGGGGAGTTGGCCCTCCTGGAAATGGTGGGTGTACTCGACCGCCTTGAAGCCGAGGAACACCAGGGCGAGGAGGACGGAGAGGCCGAAGAAGATCCCCGTCCCCTTCCCGTTGCCCTTCGAGGCATGGTGGAACCCGGTCGCCACCGTGAAGGAGCTCGTGACGAGGACGAGGGTGTTCACGAACCCGATCCAGGTCTCGATGGAGCGGCTCGATTGGGCGAAGCCCTCCGGGTAGAGGAAGCGGTAGAGGGAGTAGGCCGCGAACAGGGCCGTGAACAGGAGCACCTCGGTGGCGAGGAAGATCCACATCGCCAGGCGCGCGGCGTGCGCCTGCTTGTCCAGGCTCTCGAAGTGATGGGCGAGCGGGCTAGCTTGCATGCTTCGGCTCGGGTGCGGTGCTCGGGGGGAAGTCCGGGGCGCTGTCGTCGTACTCGTGGGGGCCGCGGGTGATGACCGGGGTGACGAGGAAGTTCTCGGGCGGCGGGGGCGACGGGGTGTCCCATTCGAAGCCGCGCGACCTCCAGGGGTTCGAGCCCGCCACCGCTCCGAACTTGAGGGAGAGGACGAGGTAGACGAGGACGATGACGAGCCCGAGGGCGAGGACGCTCGCCCCCGCGGTGGAGGCGACGTTCAGGGCCTGGAAGCGCTCCGGGTAATGGAAGTAGCGGCGCGGCATCCCCATGTTGCCGAGCAAAAACTGGGGGATGAAGGTGAAGTTGAAGCCCAGGATGATCATCACCGCCGCCACCAGGCCCCAGCCCTCGGGGTACATCCGGCCGGTGATCTTGGGGAACCAGTAGTGGAGGGCGGCGAGGAAGGCCATGATCACCCCGCCCACCATGATGAAGTGGAAGTGGGCCACCACGAAGTAGGTGTCGTGCCAGTCGACGTCCAGGGAGACGGTGGCGAGCGCCACCCCCGTCATCCCCCCGAACACGAGGAAGAAGAGGAACCCCACGAAGTAGGCGAAGGGGGCCTTGAAGGAGATCGACCCCTTGTACAGGGTGGCGGTCCAGTTGAAGACCTTGATGGCCGTGAAGATGGCCACGAACATGGAGAGGATGCCGAAGATCCCCGCATCCACCGCCGACTGGCCCGAGGTGAAGAGGTGGTGACCCCAGGTGAAGAAGCCGACGAAGGCGATGCCCAGGGAGGAGTAGGCCACCGCCTTGTACCCGAAGATGTTCTTGTGGGAGAAGGCGCAGACCACCTCGGAGATCACCGCCATGGCGGGGAGCACCATGATGTAGACCGCGGGGTGCGAGTAGAACCAGAAGAAGTGCTGGAAGAGCACCGGGTCGCCCCCCCGGGCGGGATCGAAGATGCCCCAGCCGAAGGCGTGCTCCAGGGCCACGAGGAGGAGGGTCATGCCCAGGACCGGGGTGGCCAGGATCTGGATGATGCTCGTGGCGTAGATCGACCAGACGAAGAGCGGCATCTTCATCCAGCCCATCCCCGGCGCCCGTAAGGTGTGAGTGGTGACGATGAAGTTCAGGCCGGTGAGGATGGAGGAGAACCCCAGGATGAAGGCCCCGAGGAGGATGGGGACGACGTTCGTCGTGGTGGTGGTCGAGTACGGGGTGTAGAAGGTCCAGCCCGTGTCCGCCCCTCCGGCGATCATCCCGTAGAGCGCCACCGCCGCGCCGGTGAGGTAGACGTAGAAGGAGAGGAGGTTCAGGCGCGGGAAGGCCACGTCCCTCGCCCCGAGCATCATGGGCAAGAGGAAGTTCCCGAAGCCGCTCGGGATGGCCGGGATCATGAAGAGGAAGATCATCACCACGCCGTGGAGCGTGAAGAGCCGGTTGTAGGTCATGGCGTCCATGATGGTCGGGCCGGGCGTGAGCAGCTCGATCCGGATCAGCATGGCGAAGAGGCCCCCCACGGCGAAGAACACCGAGGTGGCCACGAGGAACATGACCCCGATCCGCTTGTGGTCCAGGGTGGTGAGCCAGGAGCGCCACCCCTTCTCGGGCGCGTTCAGGTAGTTCCGCGGCGCGTAGGCCGGGGCTTCACTTGCCGGGAGGGATGGGCTCATAGGCAGGCGGCTCCGAGGGTCCCGGTCGGGCGGCCGAGGTGCGCAGGGACTTGATGTACTCGACGATCGCCGCCGCTTCGGGCGGCGACAGCTTCCCCTGGAAGGTGGGCATGACGTTCTGGTACCCGGCCACGATGTCGGCGCCCGGCTCCATCATCGACTTCGTGAGGTAGGCCTCGTCGGCGATGACCGTCTTCCCGGTGGTGAGCTTCTCCGCCCGGCCATAGAGGTTGAGCCAGGTGGGGCCGATGTGGCGCGAGCCGTCCACCGAGTGACACTTCAGGCACCCCTGCTCGGCCGCCACCCGCTCCCCCTCGCCCACCAGGCTCGAGCCGAAGCGCACCGACTCGATCGCCACCGGGCTCGAGTCCTGGGCGCTCTTCAGGCCCCGGCGCTGCTCCGCCATCCAGTCGTCGAACTCGGCCCCCGGCATCACCACCACCTCGGCGAGCATGGTGGAGTGGGCCACCCCGCAGTACTGGGCGCAAAAGATCTGGTAGCGACCCGGGGTGTCGGCGGTGAACCAGGTCTGGGTGTAGCGCCCGGGAAGGGCGTCCTGCTTCAGCCGGAGGGCGGGGATGAAGAAGGAGTGGATGACGTCGCGCGAGGTGATGAGCAGCCGCACCGGGCGGCCCGCCGGGACCCGCAGGGCGTCGAGGGAGCTCGGGCCCCCCGGGTAGGCGAACTTCCACATCCACTTCTTCCCCAGGACGTAGACGTCCATCGCGTCCTTGGGCGGTACCTGCAGGCTCACGAACATGGGGAACCCGAGCGCGAACCAGAGGAGGAAGAAGGAGAGCGGCAGCCCGATGAAGACGACCTCGTGGATGGGCCGGGGCGAGATCCGCGGGGTCGGCTCCGTGTCCGAGCGCCGCCGGTAGCGCACGAAGAAGTAGATGGCAACGCCGAACACCGCCGCCGCCGCGATCATGGTGGTGGTGATGACGAAGAAGTGGAGCTGGTCCACCGAGCGGGCGTACTCGCTCGCCTGCTCGGGGAGGAACAGCATCCGGCGCATGAGCTCGTTCATGAAGTCCGCCTCAACGGCCCCGCCCCCGAAAGGCCTCCCCTCCCCTCCCTCGTCCGGGCCCCCCTCCGCTCCCGCCAGAAGAGCCCCCCGATGAGGGCGGCGAGCGAGAGGAGGGTGAGGAGGGCGCCCGCCCGCACGATGCCGAAGGCGTAGGGCTCGTACTTCCGGGCGGCGGGGTCGTAGCGATAGCAGGTGAGGAGGAACCGGTCGAGGCTCGTCCCCACCCGCCCCCGCGCCGCCTCGACCAGGGAGAGCCTCAGGTCCTTGGGGGGAAACTCGATGCCGTAGAGGTAGCGGGAGACTGCTCCCTCCGGGGTGAGGACGAAGATGGCCGCCATGTGGGCCCACTCGCCCGTGGCCGCGTCGTAGCGGTAGGAGAAGCCCACGGCGTCGGCCACCTTCTTGGTGGCCTCGGCCGTCCCCACGAGGAACGGCCAGTCCTCCCCCTCATCCGAGAGCCCCAGGGACTGCAGGTACCCGCGCCGCCGCTCCGCCGCCAGGGCGGGCCGCTCCGCCGGATCGAAGGAGAGGGTGACCGCCTCGAAGTCCTTGCCGAGGGCGAGCCCGTTCTGCCGCATGCTCTTCGCCATCCCGGTGAGGATGAGCCCGCAGAGCATGGGGCAGTCGTAGTAGACGAGCGAGAGGATCACCGGCCGCTTCCCGTCGAACGCCTGCCGGAGCGTGAAGCTACGCCCACGCCAGTCGGTGAGGACCGTGTCGAGGGGCAGGGGAGCTCCGAGCTTCTCGTCGATCCGCACCTCCTCGAGCTGCACCGGGACGACGTCGGCCGGTGGCCCGGAGAGCTCCCGGTGGCGCCAGAACTGGGCTTCCGCCGGGAGGGCCAAGAAGAGCCCCGCGAAGAGGAGCGGCAAGAGAAGGAGGCCGCCTGCCCGGGGGAAGGTCACGGCTGGCCCCCGCTCGTGGATTCGCCGCCCGCGGGAATTGCCGACCTCACCCCCCTCGCCACGAGCCGCATGGCCTCCGCGATGGGGATGTGGGCCACCCCCGCCTTCTTGTCGACCCAGCCGGTCGAGCCGAGCCGCTCCCGCTTCTTCTCCTGGGCCCGCTCCCCCCGGACCGCAAGGTCGAAGATCTGCTGCTCGACGAGCCCGATCTTGCTCTCGCCCACCTCCTCGGGGATGGCGATGGGACCGCGCTCCTGCTGGCGAGCCCGCAGGTAGCCGACGGCGGCGACCGAGCCCAGGAAGAAGACGAGGAGAGCCCCCAGCCCGACGAGGAGGATCCTCACCACCGGGACCTGGTCCTCCTCCGACCGAACGCCGTGCGCGGAGGAAGGGGAGGGATGAACGGCGCTCATGGCGGCAGGTACCTCAACGACTCTGGAAGGTACGGGTCCTTCACCGGCACCGCCGCCCACCCGCGCATCCGCAGGAGCGCGAAGGCGACCGTCACTCCCCCCACCCCGACGAAGGCGGCGAGGTCGAAGAGGCTCGGGCGCGGGCCGGCGCGGTCCAGGTGCGGCATCACGAGCCAATACATGTCCACGAAGTGCGCGAGGAGCACCCAGCCCGAAACCCAAGCGAGGGTCCGCGGGTTCCGCTTCAAGTCGCGGGAGAGGAGGAGGAAGAAGGGGACCAGGAACTGGAACACTACGAGGAAGAGGCCCACGTAGAGCCAGCCGCCTTGGATCCGCAGGGCGAGCCAGGGCACCTCCTCGGGCACGTTGGCGATCCAGATGAGCAGGAGCTGGGAGAAGGCGATGTAGGCCCAGAAGGCGGTGAACGCGAGCAGGAACTTCCCCAGCGAGTGGAAGTGCTCCGCGCTCATCTGCGACCCGAACTGGGTCGGGTCCTTCTGGGTGAGCGCGGCGGCGATGATCACCACCGCGAAGGTGGCGAGGAAGCTCCCCGAGAACCAGTACACCCCGAAGATGGTGGAGTAGAAGCGCGGGTCGACCGACATGATCCAGTCGAAGGCGGCGAACGAGAGGGTCAGGGCGAGCAGGGGCAACGACCCGGCCCCGAGCCGGCGCTGCCAGCGGGTGAGGGTGATCCCGCCGGAGGCGTCCTGGCGCAGGGACCAACGCCTGAGGAGCTCGGCCACCCCCACCCAGCTCGCGAAGTAGAACGCGGCCCGCACCACGAAGAACGGCAGGTTCAGGTAGGGCCGCTTGTGCTCCACCAGATGTCGGAGCTCGCCCTCGAGCGATTCGGGGAGGGTCCAGGGGAAGAGCTCGTGCCGCCCGAAGAGGATGGGGAGGAACAGGACCACGAAGAGCGGGATCACCGCCGGGACGTGCTCCACGAACCGCCGCAGCACCACCGGCCAGCGCGCGTTCGAGGCGTGAAAGGCGCTGAGGAGGATGAGCGCCCCGACCGCGATGCCGAGCCAGTAGGTGAAGGCCACGAGGTACGCGTACAGCGCCCGGCGCCCATCGAACGCCAGCCCTCCCAGGGCGAGGACGACGAGGCCGGCCCCGCCCGAGAGGGCGGAAAGGAGGGCGAGGCGGCGGCCTCCCTGGTAGGGCGCCGCGAGAGGCGTCATGGCTTTTCCCCCTCGAGCCGCTCCCGAAGCTCGGGCGGCAGCTCCTCGACCTTGGCGTACTGGCTGAGCTGCAGGGCGCGCACGTAGGCGACCACCGCCCAGCGGTCGCGCACCGAGAGGACGCGCGCGTAGGAGGGCATGAGCCCGTAGCCCTCGGTGATCACCTGGTAGAGGTACCCGTCGGGACGGTCCCGGTAGAGGTGGAGCGAGGGGGGCCGGCGGAGCGACATGTTGAGCGCCACCTGGCTTTGGCCGTCGCCCAGGACCCCGTGGCAGGCCGCGCAGGTCACCTCGAAACGCGCCCTCCCCAGGGCGAGGAGGGCGTCGTCGAAGGGCACGGGCGAGAGGGCGAGGGGCTTTTGGTCGGGGCCGAGGCCCGTCTCCACCGCCGGATCGAGGAGGTTGTGATAGGGGACCGTCCCCTCGGGAGGGCTCCGCATGGCGAGGCCGTCCTCGTAGTAGGGGCTCTCTTCGTAGGCCTTCACCTTGGGCTGCCGCTGCATGGGATCGAGCCTCGGGCAGGCGCAGAGCGAGAGCGCGGGCAATAGGAGCGAGAGCCGGCGGGAGAAGGTCACGTCCCCTCCCTCTCCGCCGCCACCAAGGATACGTTCGTCGCCCCGAGGCGCCTCAGCGCCTCGGCCACTCCCTCCTCGTCCTCCGGCCGGACCAGGGCCGAGAGCCACAGCCCGTCGATGCTCGCCGAGCGGAACTCCTCCACCTCGAAGACCGGGTGGTCGACCCGCGGGAAGCGGAAATACGCGAACAAGAGGCCGAAGAAGATGGAGAGGACGGCGATGAGTACCCCCCCCTCGAAGGTGACCGGGATGAAGGCCGGGGGGCTGTGAGGAGGCCGGTTTCCGACGTTGAGCGGCCAGTCGAAGCCCACCGTGTACCACTGGAGCAAGTACCCGAGGACCGCCCCGGTCACCCCGCCGATGAGGGCCACGATGGGCACGGTCGAGCGCCGAAGCCCCAGGGCCTCCTCCGCCCCCGGGATCGGGTAAGGGGTGTGCAGGTCCAGGTTCTCGTGCCCCTCGGCGCGGAGGGTCCGAGCCGCCTCGAGGAGGGCGCGGTCGCCCGGGAACTGACCCAGGACGTAGGTCATGGCTTCCCCCGAAGGGCCTGGGCCGCGGCGTGGTGGTCCTCGTGCTCCAGCTCCCGGCGGAGCTCCTTCACCTCCGACATGGGAATCGCCGGGATGAAGCGCAGGAACAGGAGGAAGAGGAGCCCGAAGGTGCAGATCGAGCCGATGAGCGTGCCCCAGTCCACCCAGGTCGGGGCGTAGTTGGCCCAGGAAGAGGGGATGAAGTCCCGGGTGAGCGAGACGGCGATGATGACGAAGCGCTCCGCCCACATCCCGAAGTTCACCAGGACCGCGATGAGGAAGAGGGCGAGGACGTTTCGGCGCACCCTGGGGATCCACAGGGCCTGGGGCGCCACCACGTTGCAGAAGATCTGCAGGGCGTAGACCATCTGGTAGTGCCCGGTGGCCCGGTTCACGAAGGCGAAGAGCTCGGTGGGGTTGCCGGAGTACCAGGCGATGAACCACTCCATCGCGTAGCCGTAGGAGACCATGAGGCCCGTGGCCAGGGTCACCTTGGCCATGTTGTCGAGGTGGCGCGGGGTGACGACGTGCTCGAACCCGAACACCTTGCGGGCCGGGATCATGAGGGTCAGCACCATGGCGAAGCCGCTGAAGATCGCCCCGGCCACGAAGTAGGGGGGGAAGATGGTGGTGTGCCAGCCGGGCAGCTGCGCGATGGCGAAGTCGAAGGAGACGACGGTGTGGACCGAGAGCACGAGCGGGGTGGAGAGGCCGGCGAGGAGGAGGTAGCCGATGCGCCAGTGCTGCCAGTGCCGGGCCGAGCCGCGCCAGCCGAAGGACAGGATCCCGTAGACCACCCGACGGACCCGGTCCTTCGCGGCGTCGCGGGCGGTGGCGAGGTCGGGGATGAGACCCAAGTACCAGAAGAGCAGCGAGGTGGTGGCGTAGGTGGTGATCGCGAACACGTCCCAGGGGAGCGCGCTCTTGAAGTTGGGCCAGATCCGGTTCACCGACGGATAGGGGATGAGCCACCAGAAGAGCCAGGGTCGCCCCAGGTGGATGATGGGGTACATGCCGGCCATGGCCACCGCGAACAGGGTCATGGCCTCGGCGAACCGGTTGATGGAGGTGCGCCACCTCTGCTGGAAGAGGAGGAGGATGGCGCTGATGAGCGTCCCGGCGTGGCCGATCCCGATCCACCAGACGAAGTTGGTGATGTCGTAGGCCCAGGCGACGGGGATGTTGTTGCCCCACACCCCGATCCCCTTGAAGAGCACCTCGTAGAGGCAGACGAGCCAGAGGAGCACGCCCAGGGCGAGGAGCCCGAGGAGGGCCAAGAAGCCCTTGCGGGTGGGCTCGAGCACCGGCCGCAGGAGGCTCTCGGTCAGGGCCCGGTCGTCGGGTCGCCCCACCAGGACCGGGGCAGCCTCGAGAGGATCGATCCCGGGGAGGGTCTCGGGGACGGTGCTCATGAGAGCTCGGGGTTGGGGTTACGGAGCCGGACCAGGTAGGCGGTGCGCGGGCGGGTGCCGAGCTCGTGGAGCAGGTCGTACCTTCGCTCGTCCCGGTGGCGGCGGGAGACCGCCGACTCGGGATCGGCCAGGTTCCCGAAGACGATCGCCTCGGTGGGGCAGGCCTGCTGGCAGGCCGAGACCACCTCGTCCCCTCCAATCTTCTTGCCCTGGCCGCGGTCCAGGATCCGCGCTCGCTCGATCCGCTGGGTGCAGTAGGTGCACTTCTCCATCACCCCCCGGGAGCGGACGGTGACGTCGGGGTTCTCGAGCATCCGCAGGGTCGGCCCCATCCGCTGGTGGTAGTCGAAGAAGTTGAAGCGGCGGACCTTATATGGGCAGTTGTTCGAGCAGTACCGGGTCCCGACACACCGGTTGTAGACCATCTCGTTCAGCCCCTCCTCCGAGTGCACCGTGGCGTTCACCGGGCAGACGTACTCGCAGGGAGCCGCCTCGCAATGGACGCATGCGAGCGGTTGGGAGACCGAGCGGGGCTCGGCCAGGTCTCCCTCGAAGTAGCGATCGACCCGGAGCCAGTGCATCTCGCGGCTCCGGGCCACCTGGGCCTTGCCCACCGTGGGGATGTTGTTCTCCGCCTGGCAGGCGATGGTGCAGGCCCCGCAGCCGATGCAGCGGGAGAGGTCGATGGCCATGCCCCAGCGGTACTCCTGCTGCGAGTAGTCGACCGGCGAAAGGACGGTGGGCGCGGCGCCGCGATGCTCGTCGAGCTCGGCGCGAGCCCCGGCGAGGTCGGGGGCGTCGAGGGCGAGCGCGATCGCCCTCCCCTCCATGGAGAAGTGCTCCTGGGTGGTCACCAGGTCGACCCGGCCGCCCGTCCGCCGGATCTCGGCGCCCAGGGCGAAGTAGGGGTGGGAGCCCGTCCGCAGGGCGAAGGCGTCGAAGCCCGAGCCCTTCCCCACCTCCCCCGCCCCCGCCTGCCCGTAGCCGAGCGGCAGGGTGATCGCATCGTCGGCGTGGCCGGGGACCACCATCGCCCCGGCGACGACGCTCCGGCCGTCGAGGGTGATCTTGATCTCGTCCCGGTCGCGCAACTTGAGCCGCTCGGCGGTGGCGGGAGAGAGATAGGCGGCGTTGTCCCAGGTGAGCTTGGTGATGGGGTGGGGGAACTCCGCGAGCCAGGCGTTCTCCAGGTAGCGGCCGTCCAGGACCTTGTAGTCGGCGACGAACTCGACCTCGATGCCCGCGGGCGCGGCCTTCGTCGCCTCGAGCGCCGCGGCGACCTTCGGGAGGTCGACCGAGGGTCGCTCCCCGGCCGCGCCGCTCCCCGGGACGAGCCCCTGGGCGAGCCAGCCGTCGAAGGCCCGGTCGAGCGCGGCCTCGCCCACGACCGCCCGCCAGCGGTTCTTCACTAGGGCGTGGTCCCCTAGGTCGCCCTGGTCCAAGAAACCGGCCAAGAGCTCCACCTCGGAAACCGTCTGCGCGAGGGGCGAGATGAGCGGCTGGACGATGGTGGCCGTCCCGTCCCGCGACCTTAGGTCTCCCCAGGCCTCGAGGGGGTGCGAGGCCGCCACCCGCCAGGTGGCAGCGGCCCAGGTCTCGTTCGGGCGGAGCGAGAGCACGATGCGCTCCTTCGCGGCCCCGAAGGCCCGGCGGAGATCGAGGTCGGCGGGCGCGGTGTAGAGCGGGTTCCAGGCGGTGACCACCAGGGTGTCCACCGCACCCTGCCCGAGCTCCTCGACGAGCCGGGCCAGGGAGGCGGGCCCGTCGTCCGGGTCGAGGAGCGCCGGGGGGCGGTAGCTCAGGGTGCGTCCCGGGTTCCCCAGGGCCTCGTTCATCGCCGCGGCCAGGGCGTGGACCTCGGGGGGCTGCCTCGGCCCCACCGCCACGAGCGAGCGCCCGCGGGAGCGGGAGAGGTCCTTCGCCACCGCGGCCACCGCCCTCTGAAGCTCCCCCTTCGCCGGCGCGCCCAGGGGTGCGAGGGCCGAAAGGCCGTGGCGGGAGGAGAGCTCCGCGGCGAGCGCCCGCGCGAAGGCCAGGACCTCGACGGAGCGCATCCTGAAGCGGTGGTCGGCCACCCCCCCGGTGATGGAGTAGCTCGCCTCCGCCACGTACAGCCGGTTGAGGCGGTCCGGATCGACACGCCGCGAGGCGTACTCGCGCGCCTGGCGGAGCGGTTCGCCGTCGCGGCCCAAGAGGTCGGCGTCGAGCGCGAGGATGACGTCCGCTTCTCCGAGGGACCAGCAGACGTCGAGGACCCGGCCGAAGGAGAGGGCCGCGCCGGCCCGCGACTGCTCCTCCCCGAGCGGGGCCCAGGCGCAGAAGCGGGCCTTGGGAAAGCGCCCGAGGATGCGCCGGCGGAGCTCCCCCAGGGTGGGCGAGCTCGAGGGTTCGACCAAGAAGCGGAGCCTTGCGCCCTGGTCGCCTTCGTGCCCGCGGGAGAGCAAGGACAGCTCCTCGAGGAGCGAGAGCCGGCTCAGGTGGCGCCCGCCCCGGACGAATCCGCGCGTGCGGGCGGGGTCGTAGAGCTCGAGCACCTCGGCCTGGAGGAGGGCGTCGGTCCCCCCGAGGCTCGCGGGGTGCTCGCGGTTCCCCTCGATCTTGGTGGGGCGCCCCTCCCAGCTCGTCACCACGACGCCCAGGGCGTACCCCCCTCGGCTCATCGCGGTGGCGTAGGCACTGGGGGTCGACGGGGCCACGTCGGGCGGGGCCCGGACGAAGGAGACCACCTTCTCCCGCGGTGGCTTGCAGGCGGCGAGCCCGGCGAGCCCCGCCGCTGCCCCCATCACCTCGAGGAAGTGGCGCCGGCTCACGCCGTTCGGCGGCAGGGTGGCGCCCGGGGGAAACTCTCCCCGGGGAGCCTCCCCTCCCTTCGCCTGCTCCTTGACGCTCCGCCACCTCTCCGACTCGAGGGCGGGCGCCTGACCGTAGATGGGAAGTCCGGGACGGGCGGTCATGGTTGGCGAGGAGGCGGGGGCGGAGCGAGGGCGGGCGCCTTCCCCAGGGAATTCACCGATGGCATGTGTAGCAACTCGTGCGTGGTCTCACGTCGTTCTCCTTGGCGAGCGCCCGGCCGACGGTGGCGGGATCGCCCTCCGGCTGCCAGGTCATGCTGGTCACCTCCGAGAGCGGCCGGAGGTGGGAGTACGGATCCCGGTGGCAGTCGAGGCACCAGCCCATGGTCAAGGGCTTCTCCTGCTCGATGGCCGCCATCTGGTCGACGCGGCCGTGGCACTCGACGCAGCCCACCCCCTTGTTCACGTGGATGGAGTGGTTGAAGTAGACGAAGTCGGGGAGCCGGTGCACCCGGACCCAGGGAATGGGCTTTCGGGCGAAGTAGCTCGCCCGCACGAGGTCGAGGAGGGGACTCTTGTTCCAGACCTGGGAGTGGCAGTTGAGGCAGAGCTCGGTGGACGGAATCCCGGCGCTCGCCGCACTCTCGACCGTGGTGTGACAGTACCGGCAGTCGATGAGGTCGTCTTTCACGTGGTGCCGGTGGTCGAACTCCACCGGCTGAATCACCTGTTCCTCCTGGCCCGTCCCGTACGGCGTCCGCCAGTACACCATCCCCGCCGCGACCGTCCCCCCCGCCCCCGCCACGAGGACCACCAACACGAGGCGGAACAGCGCGTTGGATCTCGGGCTGAAGAGTGCGCTCATCGGTCGTGTACGCCGAGCCGCCGGACATGCGGCCGCGCCCGTCAGGGCTCGGGGCCCGCGCCGGGGCGTAAACTGTTCGGACCGCCGGACGGGCGGAAGGTCTCACATGGGTTGATGCGGATCAAACCGCCAGTTCGGGCCCGGCTCGCCGGACGGCCCTCCGTCGGGTGAACGGCGGACGGTCGAAAGGGGCGGCCGCGGAACGGGGATTCGTCCCCGAGGCCCCCCCCCCGGCAAAGGCTCTGGAACCCGGGCCCCGATCTCACCGCTATATTTCTCGCCGTGCCCGTCCACCGGCTCCCCCGCGCGCCCGTCTTCCCCGACCCCGCTCGCGCCGAGCCGGACGGCCTTTTGGCCGTGGGGGGGGACCTCTCGCCCGAGCGGCTCTTGGCCGCCTACGGGGAGGGCATCTTCCCCTGGTACAGCGAGGGCCCCATCCTCTGGTGGTCGCCCGACCCCCGCCTCGTGCTCGAGCCCGACCGGCTCCACGTGCCGCGCTCCCTGCGCAAGACCATCCGCCAGGGCCGCTACCGGGTCACCGCCGACTTGGCCTTCGAGGCCGTCATCGAGCGCTGCGCCACGCGGGAGCGTCCGGGCCAGGCCGGCACCTGGATCACGGACGACATGCGAGAGGCGTACGTGCGGCTCTACCGCCTCGGCTACGCTCACTCCTTCGAAGCGTGGGAGGGGGAGACCCTGGCAGGCGGCCTCTACGGGGTGTCACTCGGAGCCGCCTTCTTCGGAGAGTCCATGTTCGCCGACCGGCCCGACGCCTCGAAGGTCGCGTTCGTCCGGGCGATGGGCTCGCTCGTTCAACGAAAGGTGAACCTCCTCGACTGCCAGGTCCGGACCGAGCACCTCGTCCGGTTCGGGGCGCGCGAGGTCGCCCGGAGGGAGTTCCTGCGCCGGCTGGCCTCGGCGCTCCGAGAGCCCACGCAGAAGGGGCCCTGGTCGCTCGAGGGAAGAGACCCGGCGGCCACGGCGTGATATCGGACCGACCCTTGGCAAGACGGCACCTCGGCCTCGGCCTACGCCTTCGCCCAGGGCTCGCCGCGGCCCTTTCGGTGGCCGCCGCCGCCCTCTTCCCCTCCCTGGGATCGCTCTTTGACCCGCCCATGCTCGACGACGGGGCCGCCCTCGAGAACCCGCTCGTCCACGGCCTAACGAACGCCGGCCGCATCTTCGCGATCCCGTCCGGTCACTCCGGCGCGCCCTACGTCCGGGGGCCATACCGCCCCCTCACCACCCTCTCGTATGCCCTGAACTGGTCCGTGCACCGGGGCTTTCTCCCCGGCTTCCACGCCGTGAACCTCGCCCTGCACGCCGCCTCGAGCGTGCTCGTGACCCTCCTCCCCTTCCTCCTCGCCCGCGCCGCCGTCCCGGCACGGGCCGGGCGCGTCTCTCTCCTCGCCGGGCTCCTCTTCGCTCTCCACCCGGCCCACGTCGAGGCGGTGGTCACGATCTCCGGCCGAGCCGAACCCCTCTCCACCCTGTGCGCCCTCCTCGTCCTCCTCCTCGCCCTTCGCGGGTTGCGTCGCCCATAACACCTCGCCCTCTCGACCCTCGTTCTCGCCCTGGGCGTCCTCTCGGAGGAGATGGCGGCGATGACGCCGGCCCTCTTCCTCCTCCTCGCCGTCGGGCTCCCCTCCGCGGCCGGCCTTCGTGCCCCGCCCGGCCTTCGACGCCCCGAGGCGCGGCGCGTCCTCCTCCGCGCGGCGGGAGCCGTGGCGGTCCTCTGCCTCGCCCTCCTCCCCTACGCGCTCTTGGGCCGGCCCTCGGGGGCGACGGAGCCTCGCTTCTTTCCCTTGGCGACCCCGGCGACCCACATCGCGTTCACCATGAGCCGGGTCCTCTGCGAGTACCTCCGCATCCTCGTCTCCCCGTCCTCCCTGGGAGGCCCCTTCGCCTACGCCGACCGCATCCCCACCCTCTCCGCCCCGACGTTCGGGTTCGCGGTCGCCACCTTCGTCTGGATGGGGGTGCTCGCCGCCGGGGTCCTCCTCCTGCGCCGGGCCCCCTTGGCTGGGGTGGGCCTGCTCTTCGTCTTTCTCGCCCTCTTGCCCGTTCTCCAGATCGTCCCCTTGGGCGTGCTGCTCGAAGAGCGCCTCCTCTACCTTCCCTCGGCGGGGTCTTGCCTTTCGGCCGCCTCGGCGCTCGCCGCCCTCCTGCCCGATCCCCCCAGGGACCGCACGCCGCGATGGAGTCCTTCTGCCGCCGCCCTGCGGGCCGGCGCCCTGGCGGCCGTGCTCCTCGCCCTCTTCGCCCGGACGGCGGTCCGGACCCGGGATTTCACCTCCGAGCTCTCGTTCTGGGAGTCGGAGGGGGACTTGGAGACGCGTGCAGAGCTCTCGCGCCTGCCTCGCTAGACGGGAGGAGCCGAAGAGGGTGCCGGGGAAGGCTCTCTTTTGCCTCGGACTCGACCCTTCGCCACCTCATCCGCGCTTGTCGCCCTCGAGAACGTCCGGCACGCACGGTCGGACTTCCTCCCGCCCCACCGGAGAGCACGAGGGCAAGGATGCGCGCCTCCGGGGGAGTCCCGCTTCAAGAAGGCGCCCGGCCGAGGCTCTCGGCAGCCAGTTCACGATGAGCTCCTCGATCGCGACAGGAAGGATCACGCGACGGCTTGAGGGGCCGAGAAGAGAGCCCCCCTTGGGCGTTCGGCCGCGGGCCAGCGTCCGTCCCCTTGCCCCCTTGGCGGAGGCGTTACCGCCCCGCCCCGCTTGGTTAGAATGGTCTGTCATGGCCGAGAAACCCCGCCCCGGGGGCGACACGGCTGTCGTCGTCCCGAAGACGCGACAGGAGCGGGAGACGAAGCGTCCACCCCTCTTCAAGGTCCTCTTCCACAACGACGATTACACCACCCAGGAGTTCGTCGAGGAGGTCCTCATCGCCGTCTTCAACCACGACCCGGAGACGGCTCACCGCATTATGTTGCATGTTCACATGCACGGCGTGGGGGTGGCGGGTATCTATCCCTACGAGATCGCCGAGACGAAGATGAGGAAGACCACGGAGCTCGCCCGCGAGGCGGAATACCCACTTCTCGTGACGGTCGAGCCGGAGTAGCGGAGCGGAGATGGTGACGGTTTCCAAGGAGCTTCAGCAGACCCTGCAGGCGGCCGTGGGCGAGGCCCGACGCCGTCGGCACGAGTACGTCACGCTCGAGCATCTGCTCCATGCGATGACCAAGGACAAGGTGGCCTCCGAGGTGCTCCTCGCCTGCGGCGCCGACCTCCGCCTCCTCGAGCGCGAGCTCGAGGAGTACCTCGACCGGACCCTGGAGTCGGCGGGGAGCTCGCAGGACCCGGAGCAGACCGCCGCCTTCCAGCGGGTCCTGCAGCGGGCCGCCTGGCACGTTCAGGGGTCGGGGCGGACCGAGCTCAACGCCGGGGACGTGCTCGTGGCCATCACCCGCGAGCGCGGCTCGCACGCCGTCTACCTCCTGGAAAAGCAGGGGGTTCGGCGGCTCGACATCCTCCAGTACATCTCGCATGGGATCGGCAAGGAGGGGTCGGGAGGGGACGAGGAGCCGGGCGGGGAGGGCGAGGCGGAGGAGGGAGGCCCGCGCCCGGTCAAGGACCCGTTCCGCACCTTCACCGTGAACCTGGTCGAGCGCGCGGCCCAGGGGCTTATCGATCCGCTCATCGGCCGGGAGATGGAGATCGAGCGCACCATCCAGGTGCTCTGCCGCCGGCGCAAGAACAACCCGGTGTTCGTGGGCGAGCCGGGGGTGGGCAAGACCGCGATCGTGGAGGGGCTGGCCCTCCGCATCCACCAGAAGAAGGTCCCAGCGGTGCTGGAGAAGGCCGCCATCTTCTCCCTCGACATGGGCGCCCTCCTCGCGGGCACCAAGTTCCGAGGGGAGTTCGAGCAGCGGCTCAAGGGCGTCATCGCGGGCGTGAAGAAGACCCCCCACGCCATCCTCTTCATCGACGAGATCCACACCATCGTCGGGGCGGGAGCCACCACCGGCTCGTCCCTCGACGCCTCGAACCTCCTGAAGCCCGGGCTGGCCTCGGGCGAGCTGCGCTGCATCGGCTCGACCACCTTTCACGACTACAAGCAGACCTTCGAGCGCGATCACGCCTTGGCGCGCCGCTTCCAGAAGATCGAGATCCACGAGCCGTCGGTCGAGGACACCGTCCGGATCCTGCGGGGCCTGAAGAAGGTCTACGAGGATCACCACGGCGTCTCCTACACCCCGCGGGCCCTCCGGGCGGCGGCCGAGCTCTCCGCCAAGCACATCAACGATCGGCAGTTGCCCGACAAGGCCATCGACGTGCTCGACGAGGCCGGGGCCCGCGACCGGATGCGCTCCGACGAGAAGCGGCGCCACCGCGTCAACGCCCGCGACGTGGAGCGGGTGGTGGCCAAGATCGCCAAGATCCCCGAGCGTACCGTCTCGGCCGACGACGAGGCCGCCCTGAGGAACCTCGAGCCCGAGCTGAAGAAGGTGATCTTCGGGCAGGACCCGGCCATCGTGGCCATCTCCAGCGCCATCAAGCTCTCGCGCTCCGGCCTGGGCGCCCCGGAACGGCCCATCGGCAACTTCCTCTTCTCCGGCCCCACCGGGGTGGGGAAGACCGAGCTCGCGAAGCAGCTAGGCCGCATCCTCGGGGTGGAGTTCATCCGCTTCGACATGACCGAGTACCAGGAGAAGCACACCGTCTCGAGGCTCATCGGCGCGCCCCCCGGCTACGTGGGCTTCGACCAGGGAGGGCTCCTCACCGACGCCATCCGCAAGACCCCCTACGCCGTGCTCCTGCTCGACGAGATCGAGAAGGCCCACCCCGACATCTTCAACCTGCTCCTCCAGGTGATGGACCACGCCACCCTCACCGACAACAACGGGCGCAAGGCCGACTTCCGCCACGTGGTCCTCATCCTCACCACCAACGCCGGGGCCCAGGAGCTCTCCGCCCGGCGGGTGGGGTTCGGCCAGGACCAGTCGGAGCCGGGCAACGCCCGAAACGCCATCGAGCGGACCTTCAGCCCGGAGTTCCGAAACCGCCTCGATGCCTGGGTGGCCTTCGACTCCCTCCCCCCCGAGGTGATCCTGCGGGTGGTCGACAAGATGGTGCGCGAGCTCGAGGGACAGCTGGCCGAGAAGAAGGTCCGGATCGAGCTCAGCCCCGAGGGGCGGCGCTGGCTCTCGGAGAAGGGCTTCGACCGCAAGATGGGGGCGCGCCCCATGGCCCGGCTCATCCAGAACGAGGTCAAGAAGCCTCTGGCCGAGCGGATCCTGTTCGGCGACCTCCACGACGGCGGCACGGTCAAGATCGAGGTGGAGCCGGACGGCTCCAGGCTGCGCCTCGTGATCACCGCCGACGCCCCCCCGCCCGCTCCCCGGAAGCCGGTGCCGGAGCCCGCCTAGGGAAGCAAGCCCCCCCAAACGGAAACACGAAGGGCGCCCCGCTCGCGCAAGGGCGCCCTTTCGTCTTTCGCGATCCCTGGGGAAGCTCTTACTTCGCGCTCACCGCGATGGTGCGGGCCTTCGCCTCCTCGCGCTTGGGAAGCCGCACCGAGAGCACGCCCTGCTCGTAGCTCGCCTCGACGCCGGTGGCGTCGACGCCCCGGGGCAGGGTGAAGGACCGGAAGTAGGTCCCGAAGGCGCGCTCGCTGCGGTGCACCGTCTCGCTTGCCGCGGGCTTGGGCTGCTTGCGGTCGACCTGGATCGTGAGCGTGTCCTTCTCCACCCTGAGCTGGATCGCCCCCGGGTCGATGCCCGGCAGATCGACCTGCACCCGGTACTCGCCCTCGTTCTCCGCGATGTCCGCGGCCGGGGTGAGTCCGTAGCTCCAGCTGCCCGCCGCCACGTCGCTCACGAGCCGGTCCATCTCCTCGCTCAATGCGGCCAGGGTCGTCTGGGGATTCCTCCACAACGTCAGCATGTTCCTCTCCTTCTCGCGCGGGCGAACCCGCCCCCGCGACCACGGGTTTCTTCAAAGCCTTCGAGGTTCTGTTGGACGCCCCCGGGCGGCACCCGCCCCGCGTCCACGCTCTCAGGAGTAAGTCTCCCCTGACGCCTGTCAAGCGAGGGGGCCGCAATCTCCCGGCCCGGGTTACAAAGGAGCTTCCGTGCAGCCGCTCCCCATAGACCCCTTGCTCCCCGAGATCGTGGCCGCCCTCCGCTCGGGAGGGACCCTCGTGGTCGAGGCGCCTCCCGGGGCGGGGAAGACCACGCGCGTGCCCCCCGCCCTCCTCGAAGCAGGCCTCGCCGGGAGGGGCGAGGTGGTGGTGCTCGAGCCGCGGCGGCTGGCGGCCCGGCTCGCGGCGCGGCGGGTGGCGGAGGAACGGGGCGAGCGACTCGGGGAGACGGTCGGCTACCAGGTCCGGTTCGAGGAGGTGGCCGGCCCGCGCACCCGCATCCGCTACCTCACCGAGGGCCTCCTCGCGAGGCGCCTCCTCGCAGAGCCCACGCTCCCCGACGTCGGCGTCGTGGTGCTCGACGAGTTCCACGAGCGCCACCTGCAGGGCGACCTGGCCCTCTCCTACCTTACGCGGCTTCTGCGGATCTCGCGCCCCGACCTGAGGCTCGTCGTCATGTCGGCGACCCTCGAAGCCGCGCCCGTGGCCGCCTTCCTGAGGGCACCCCGGCTCCGCTCCGAGGGGCGCCGCTTCGAGGTGACGATCGAGCACCTCTCCCCCGAGGAGGCGGCGCGGGAGGACCCCCTCGAGGACCGGGTGGCCCGGGCCGTGCGGCGACTTTTCCGGGAAGCGCGGGAGGGCGGCGCGGCTCCCGGAGATGTCCTCGTGTTTCTCCCGGGCGCGGCCGAGATCCGCCGGGCCCGGGAGGCGCTCGCCGAGTGGGCCGCCACGACGGGGGCGGACCTATTGCCTCTGCACGGCGACCTTCCGCCGGAGGAGCAGGAGCGCGCGGTCACGAAGGGCCCAAGACCGAAGGTGATCCTGTCGACGAACGTGGCCGAGTCCTCGGTCACCATCGAGGGCGTGAACGCGGTGGTCGACTCGGGCCTCGCCCGGGTGGCGTCCCACTCGCCCTGGTCCGGGCTGCCCACGCTCGAGGTGCGCAAGGTGAGCCGGGCTTCTGCGGCCCAGCGAGCCGGGCGAGCCGGCCGCACCGGTGCCGGGCGCGCCCTGCGGCTCTACACGCGCCACGACCACGACGCCCGCCCCGGGTTCGACGTGCCGGAGATCCTTCGCGAGGACCTGACCGAGCTGGTCCTGACCCTCGCCGGACTGGGCCTCCGCCCCGCCACCGGGCCGCCCGAGGAGGGCGAGCTCGAGCTCTTTGAGGCGCCGCCCGCGCCGGCCCTCCTCGCTGCCCGCACCCTCCTCGAGCGGCTCGGTGCCTTCGGCGCCGGCGGGGAGCTCACCCCGGTCGGCCGACGCCTGCTCGCGCTCCCGGTCCACCCCCGGCTGGCTCGGCTCGCGGTCGAGGCCGCCGACCGGGGCGTTGGCCCGGAGGGGGCTCTCTTCGTCGCCCTGCTCGGCGAGCGCGACCTGCGCGAGCGGCGCCCGCTGAGCGGCGGCGCTTTGCCCCCCACGGGCGACTCGGATCTCCTGGAGCTGGCCCACCTCTTCGAGGAGGCGGCCCGAGCCCGCTTCGACCCCGACCGGCTCCGCCGGCTCTCGGTCTCGCCGGGCGCGGCACAGGCGGTTCAGCGCTCCCGGCGGCAGCTCGCGGCGCTCCTCTCGAGTGAGAGGGGCGCCCGGCCATCCGAAGGCGCCGCCATCGAGGAGGCCCTCCTCTACGCCACGCTTGCGGCCTACCCGGATCGCGTCGCGCGCCGTCGCGATCCCGGGTCGGACGAGGTGGTGCTCTCGGGCGGGGGCAGCGCCCGGCTCGATCCGTCCTGCGTGGTGAGAGAGGCGCCCCTCCTCGTGGCCCTCGACGCCGAGGAGCGCCGCGGCGACCTCCGGGCGGCGGGCGGGCGCGGCCCAGAGGTCCGAGTCCGGATCGCAAGCGCGGTGACCCAGGAGATGCTCCTCGATCTCTTTCCCGGCGCACTCCGCTACGAGGAGGCCGTCTCGTGGAACGCCGAGGCAGAACGGGTCGAGGCCGTCGAGCGGCTCATGTACCGGGACCTCGCCCTGGAGGAGCGTCGGGCCAAGAACCCCGACCCGGCCAAGGTCTCCGGCCGGCTCTGCGAGGAGGCGCTCTCGCGCGGGATAAGGTCCTTCGTGCCGGAGGGGGTGCTCGATGCGCTTCTCTCGAGGCTCGCCTTCTTGGCCGAGCACGCGCCCGAGACCGGCATCCTCCCCGTGTCCGAGAAAGACCTCGCCCTCGCCCTTTCCGAAGCGACGGCCGGACGCCGGAGCTTCGCCGAGCTGCGCGAGGCCGACCTTCCCGGCCTCTTGCTCCGCCGCCTCGATTCCCGCGCTCGGGCGGCGCTCGAGCGCCTGGCGCCCGAGCGAGTGACCCTGCCCGGAGGCCGCAGCGTCCCGGTCCACTACGAGGCGGGCCGGCCACCGTGGCTGGAGAGCCGGCTGCAGGACTTCTTCGGGATGGCAGAGGGACCGTCTTTGGCCGGGGGCCGGGTCCCGTTGGTCCTGCATCTCCTCGCGCCCAACGGCCGGGCCCAGCAGGTGACGACCGACCTGGCCGGATTCTGGGAGCGCCACTACCCCGCGCTCCGGCGGGAGCTCTCCCGAAGATACCCGCGGCACGCCTGGCCGGACGACCCGCGCACTGCCACCCCGCCTCCCGCCCGCCGTCGGTGAGGCCCCTACCCCAGCGCACACGCTCGACCTTGCCGGGGTGGGTCGCGTTCTCCTACTGTGAATGACGGACCTGCGCCACAGGTCCGCTTCCCGGAGGATCGCATGCGCCGAGTCGCTTTCGCCACTGTCCTTTTGCTTCTCGCCGGATGCGCCGCTCACGAGAAGGCCGGAGACCGCGCCGGGGCGGTGGGCGACTGGAAGACTGCCGAGCGCGAGTATGCCCGCGCATTACAGTCCGATCCCGACCAGAAGGATCTACAGGCGAAGTACCAGGAGGCGAGGACCCACGCCCTGGCCGAATCCCGGCGGGCGGCACAGGCCTGCGCGGTGGGCCAGGACTGGGAGTGCGCCCTGTCCGAGTCGCAGTACGCGCTCGGACTCGACCCCGGGGACGCGACCATGGCCGCCCTCAGGCGGGACGCCGGCCGCGAGGCGGGCCGGCAGAGGCTCTCCCAGGCCCGCGAGGCCCTCGCCCGTGGCGAGAGCGCGCGCGCCATGGAGCTCATCGAGGCGGCGCGCACCGCCACCCAGGATCCGGCGGTCGAGGCCGCGGCGCGTTCCCTGGTCCCGTCGGCGGTGGCGGCAGCCGCCCTCGAGGCCGACCGGTACCGGGCGGCGCGCCAGTACCCGCAGGCCATCGACCTGCTCTCCCGGGCGACCCGGCTCGATCCCGGGGTCGGCCCGCACCTCGAGGCGGTGAAGGCCGAGTACGAGAGCTTCAAGGACGCCGAGGCAGAGCGACTGGCCCAGGAGGGCGACCGGTTCCTCGCCGCTCGCCAGCTCTCCGAGGCGAGAGCGCGCTACGACGAGGCCGTTGCCATCAGGCCCATGAGCCGGGCCCGGGAGCTCTCTCGCTATACGAGCCTCCTGCAGGAGGGCGACGCCGCCGTGGCACGCCGCGACTTCGGTGGCGCGGAGCGGGCCTACCGGACGGCGCTCGACAGCGGGCTCGACCGAGGCTTCGCGCGCGACGGGCTCGACCGGGTCGTGGTCCATCGCTTTGCCGTCCGCCTCCGGACCGTGCGCGTCCGCGGCGGAGGCCCACCCGGGGACCTCTTCGTGACGGTCTCCCTCCCCGACGGCCGCCGTCTGCTGACCCCTCCGCAGCGGGGCAACTTCGCCCGCCTCGAGGCCAGCTTCGTCGTGGCCGCGAACTCCTACGACGAGCGGGTCGTGTCGGCCCACGTCTTCCGGCGGGTGGCCCGCGCCGCGGACCCCCCGTTCGACCTCGGCAGCGGGAGCTTCCGGCTCGCCGATCTCCTCGCCCGGCGGAGCCTCGCCCTGAGGGACGGGGTCGTGGACGAACTCACGATCGACGCTCTCCCCACCACCATGGCCGAGGGGAGCATCATGGGGTTCGAGCTGTTTTCGGCCGCCGCGGCTCCGCCTTCCGCGCCCCCGCGCCCCGTGAAGTGATTTTCGGCCGGGCCGGCTCGGGGCAAGAAAGCGCCCGGTCCGCCCGGCCCCGGGACGTTGGCCGCCCTTTGCAGCACCGACGTGCTACCCTGCCCGCACCCGCCTTCGTGGGAGGCTCGCGTGTCCCAGGTCCAGCGCCACGCCATTCCCATCCTCACCACCTTCGAGCCGCCACCCGGGTACGTGATCGAGCGCATCGTCGGCCCGTGCTGGGGGATCACCGTCCGGAGCCGGAGCATCGTGGGGACGACCTGCGCGGGCTGCCAGACCCTCTTCGGCGGCGAGATCACCATGTTCACGGAGCTCGCCATGTCGACTCGCAACGAGGCCATGAACCGGCTCGAGACGACCTGCCGGCAGATGGGCGGCAATTGCGTCCTCGGGATGCGCTTCGACTCGTCCGAGCTCATGCAGAATACGAACGAGATCGTCGCGTACGGGACGGCGGCCGTCATCCGGCAGGTGCGCGACGCGGCCTAAGGCCCCGTAGTTTCAGGCGTGTAGGGATGCGGCGATACTGCTATCGCCACATCGCCCGGGAGACACCTCCGCCGGGGCCCGATGCCTCGGCGCGCTGCCCCTCCTGACCCCGTCTCCAGCAAAGGACGTGCAGGCCGGGAGGGGAGAGGGCCGGGCGGCGAGGGAACGGCAAGGGTCCCGACCGCGGCCCGCCGTCAGGCGGCGGCGCCCCTGAAGCACGTCGCACGAACACACCGCTCGGTACTAAAGGCCGGGGCTCGACCAAGACCTTCAGCTCATGGCCCAGCTCCTCCGCCTTCGGGATCGAGCCAGCCTCCTAAGTGAACGCAAGCCTCAAGCCCGCCACAAACCGCGTAGCCATCCACCCAGGCCGGCACGCCTTTTGCGAAGAGGATCTCGGAGTAGCTGCCGTCAACCCGCTCGCGCCGGACCGCGAGTCCCATCCGGCGCCCTACGCGTTTGAACTAAGAATGCGAGTGAAACTGCATGCCGCCACCCTACCGCCACAGCCAGACGGCGGCCCGGGCGGCGCCCGGGATCTCGTCGAGCTGCGCCCGGGTCGCCCGGCTCTCGCGTCGGTCTAGCCACCTCCACTCGAACGTCACGATGACGATCACGACGCCCACGATGCCGAGGACCAAGCTCGGGTCCACAGCACGGATGGGCAGCTCGGGGGTCTGACCGTCCCCGCGGTGGGGGCGAGTGTCGAGCGGGGCTACTCGATGCCGAGGACGCGCCTTAGCCGGACGATGTCGTCGGCGCGCTTCGGGTCCGTGTCCTTCGTCAGGCGGTCGAGGATTGCCTGCGCGGCGATCACGCGCACCGGCGCCCCCCCGATGCGGGCCTCGTGGCTCGTGCCCCACAGCGCGTCAAAGTCGCCGCTCGGGTCGAAGAGCAGGTCGACCGGGTAGAAGTCTCTCCACATGAACAGGCCAAAGTGGGTCTTCTCCCCGTTGCCGGGCAGGCGCGGAGCCACGTCGGGCGGGACCGTAAACCCGAACGCCTTCAGCACCTCGGTGAGCTTCGCTGCGTTCTCCCTCGTCGGCTCGAACAGTAGGTTAAGGTCGTGGCCGAGCACGTCCCGGCTCGGGTCGTAGTGGTGAACCGCGAAACCGCCCACCACGAGGAACTTCACGTTGCGGACGTACAGGGCCTCGACGAGCGCCGCGACAGCCGTGAAGGTCGGGAGTTCACGCGGCCGGGACGTCACGCGAGGTCCAGCCTACCACGCCCGGCTGATAGGTCCGCGGGATTCACGCCTCGCCGTGCGACCGGCTCGATCGCATCGAGGGTACGCAGTCCTCCTGGACCTTGTGGTCTTCGAGGGGGGCGGCGAGGGGGAGCGACTGCCGAACGCGGACCTTCGAGAGGTGTTGAGCTACGTCCGCACCTGGAGTGGGGCATCGAGAGGCTGAAGGAGATCCCGATCTCGCTGCGACTCATCCAGGGGATACGGCGTGAGCGCAGGCGCGGCGTTCGAGGCCAGGACAAGACGCCCGGTGAGTTCCGGAAGGAGCAGGTCGGGATCGGCGGTGCGACCGCCGAAGAGGCCCGCTTCGTTCCGCCGTCCCCTCCCGACCTCGGCCCGGCCCTGGACGCGTTCGAGAAGTACCTGCGCGCGCGAATGAGCGTCCCGCCTCTAGCCTCGATGGCGCTCGCCCACGGACTGTTGGACGGCTCCTCATCACCCTCGTGCTGTGCGCCGACCACACCCTTCCACTGCCTCTCCTCTATCTGAGCACCTTTCGAGCGCGAGAAGGAGCCCTACAACGATCTGCTCTTAGCTGTTAGTCAACGGGGGCGTGGATAGAGTGGGTCGGGTTCTTCCTCCGGGGCGTCGCCGACCAGGCGCGCGATGCGATCGGAAGGGTCAAGTCGCCTGATCGAGAAGCACGGGCGATACAGGAAGCAGCTTCAGGACGCTGGAGCATCGGGACGGACCCAAGAGCTCCTCGACGCCCTGGCCAGCATCCCGCTGACCACCATCCGCTAGGCCACCTCCGACCTCAAGCTGTCCACGCAAGGTGCGACTGGGGTGGTCGACCGGCTCGTGAGGGCCCGGATACTCGAGGCGACGCGGGATACCCGGCCGCGCCAGTACGTGGCCAAGGAGTACCTCAACATCGTGCGGTGAGCCGGGCTTGCATCAACACCACATCGTCGCCATCGCGGTGGTGGTGCTCATCACCATCGTGGCGCCCCCCCCATGCCGCCCACCCCGGCGGGGTCCTGAGGTCGCTACGACGATGCTGCCTCGAGGGAGCGACCCGCAGCTATGGTACTGGCGACGGACAGCCGCGCCGGCAATTCTCGCAAGCCATGAGACGGGTCACCTCGCTGGCCTTCGCGATGCTGCTCGGTACGGTGCTTCTCGCCGGCAGAGCCTCCGGTCAGAACGCCAACAATCAGGGCCAGAACAACAACCGCCAGGGGGGCACCCATCGCTCGGTCCCTGAGTTCGGTCCGGACGTTGGCGGCGCCATCGCGGTCCTCCTCACCGGAGGCGGAATCCTCCTCGCGCGCAAGCGTCGGGTCTGACCGAGTCGCCCAGGGGCCTCGACCGTCGCCTGCGCGCCAAGCGCGGAGCGTCTCTCGCGACCCTCACAGCGCCTTCGCCACCGCCTCGCTGTAGCCCTGATCCTCGCCATGGCCTGAGGCGGCAATTCCTCGCCGCGAAGGTCCGCGGGTGCATCTGCGTCGAGGTCACTAGCCGGCCGCTCTTAGCTCAGCGTGCCTCGGCCGCCTCGCCGCTTCTTGCGACCTGCCGAGTCCGGACTTGTCACTCCCACGGCCGGGAGGCCGTCCCAAAGCCCCTCGAGCGAACCGCCGACTCGGCACGAGCTTCCCGAGGCGGGCCTACCCGCTCCTCGGGCTCTCGCCCTTCGAGTTCCACCGCGGTGCGCCTCTCCCCTTCGGCCTTTATCCGCGAGCGGCCGAGCGATTCGCTCGCGGCTCCAAAGTCCGGACGTGCTCTACTCCAAGACCACGCTACCCGGAGACTACTGTGGAGTTCCTCCACGGTGCGCCCCGAGCTTCCAGCCCCCGGCCGGGCTGCTATCCTCCGGGGCGATGAGCACTTTCGGCAACCTCGACCCTTCGCCCTGGGCCGGCAAGGGAGTGCTCGGGCCCCCGCGAGCCGGCGACCGACCGAAGATCCTCGTGGCCGACGAGACCCCGTCCAACATCGCGCTCCTGAACCTCCTTCTGGGCGCGGAGCACGAGATCGTCTCGGCCGCGAGCGGCGAGGAGGCGGTCGAGCTCGCTCTGTCGGAGGCGCCCGACCTCGTCGTCCTCGACGCCCTCATCCCCGGCCTGGACGGCTTCGAGGCCTGCGCTCGGCTGAAGGGCGACCCGCGGACCGCGGACATCCCGGTCATCTTCATCACCAAGCTCGAGGAGGAGACCGACGAGGCCCGGGCTCTCCAGCTCGGGGCGGTCGACTTCATCTCCAAGCCCATCAGCCCGGCGGCGGTCAGGGCCCGGGTCCGCAACTGTCTCGACCTGAAGCGGCAGCGCGACCTTCTCGGCCGCCTCTCCTACACCGATTGGCTCACCGGGATCGCCAATCGGCGTGGCCTCGACGCGGCGCTCGATCAGGAGTGGCGCCGCGCGGCCCGGGCCCGCCAGCCGCTCTCGTTGCTCCTCCTCGACCTGGACCACTTCAAGCGGTTCAACGACGCCGCGGGCCACCTCGCCGGAGACGACTGCTTGAAACGGATCGCCACCTGCCTGGCGGGCGCGGTCTACCGCCCCGGCGACCTCGTGGCCCGGTACGGGGGAGAGGAGTTCGCCGCGGTGCTGCCCGACACCGAAGAGGAGGGGGCGCTTCGGGTGGCGGAGCGGCTCATGGGCTCGGTGCGGAGCGCGGCCATCCGGCATCCGGACCCGCACGCGGGCCCGGTCGTCACCGTCTCCATCGGGGCCGCGACCGAGAGGCCCGAGGCGCGGGAGTCACCCGCTTCGCTCGTGCTCGCCGCCGACCGGGCGCTCTACGCCGCGAAGGAGAAGGGCCGCGACCGCGTCCGGGTGGCGCCAGACCGGAGCTGAACGACCCCGCGAGACCGGGGGCATCTCTCCCCCAAGCGAAGGTGAACCGCCCCCGTCCCGAGGCGGGGCCTTTCTACCGGGTCCCCGGCGGGGTGGGCTTCGGCCGACTCCGAGCGTGAGACTCCGTGCGCAGTCATCCCATCCATGGAGCCCACGAGCGGGGACGGGGCGAAGACATCGCGAGCGCCTCCGAGCCCTTGCGAGTAGCTTTGAGCTCGTCGCCATCATGTGGGACAAGAGCGAGATCGTCCTCTGCGAGACCCCGGTTGCGGTCCCGAAGGCCCGAGGGGCCGCGCCGGGGCGGTCCTCCCCGCCGGGATGCTCCGCGGGGGAAGACGAGGTGACCGGATGAGCCTCCTTCCCCACCCCCTGGCCCGCCGGGTGGACCGGCTCGCGCGGCGCGCCCACGACTTCCATCGCTTTGCCCACCACCCCCTCTGCTCGCCCTACTCGGGGGAGGTCCTGCGCCTCGGGCGGCGGACCCGGGTCTGCCTGGGGTGCGCTCTCGCGGCGCTCGGGGCCGCCCTGGGGAGCGGGCTGGGCCTTCTCTTGCCGGCCCTGCCCGGGCCGGTCCTCCTCTGTGGAGGGCTCGCCCTCCTCCTCCTCGTGCCCCTCGCCCTCCGCCGCCCGTCCCCGAGGCCACGTCTCGCCCCCCCTCTTAGGAAGCTCGTCACCCGCTTCTTGCCCACCCTCGTGGCCGGGGCGATCGTCTTTCAGTCCCTCGGAGCCCCCTCGCCGGGCCGCCTCGCGGCCGGGGGAGAGGCCGCGGCGGCGGTCGGCCTGGGCGCCTTTGTGTACCGGCGCCGGGGCCCGGACCGGTCCCCCTGCGTCGGCTGCCCGATGGGGCCACCGCGGATGGAATGCCCAGGGTTTTTCCCCGTCGCCCGACGCGAGCGGGCCTTCTCGCGGCTCGCGGGGCGTTGGATCGCAGCGGAGGTGCCGGGCAGGCGCGCCTCTACTTCTTGGCCGCGTCCTTGAGGAGGAAGTTGAGCGCACTGTTCACGTCCAGGGTGGAGACGTTCGACCCGGGGACGAGGTAGATGCGCTTTTCGGCGAAGAGCTTCGCCACCTGTATCTTCACGTAGGCGTCGCCCCCCAGCTTGGAGAGGGCCTCCGCTTCCTTCCGTATGCCGTCGGCCTCGGCCTGGGCCGCGGCCCGGATCGCCTTGGCCTGGTTGGTCTGGGTCTGGTAGTAGCCGTCGGCCTCGTTGCGGGCCCGACCGGCTTCGCCCCGGGCTGTCTCGAGGCTCTGGTTCCACTCGCTCCGCCGGGCCTCGAGCTCGGTCTGTTTCTGCACCATCGCCGCCTTCTGGCGCTCGATGAGCATCTGCACGTCGGCCTCGGCCTGCTTCTGGGCGTTGATCGCCTCCTGGTACTCGGGGTCGAAGCGGTGCTGGTGGAGCTGGAGCATGTCCACCGCCACGCCGAAGGGGGCGAGCGCCGCCGAGAGCTGGTCCTTGGCCTGGGCCGCGACCCGGTTCTTCACCGTCACCTGGTAGTACTCCTCGCTCGTGATCTCGTTGAAGACGTCGCGGATGATCGAACGGGAGATGGGCCGCACCACCCGCTCCTTCACCTCCTCGAGCGTCTGCCCCACGTGGCCCACCACGAAGCCGGCCTTCTTCGAGTCGATCCGCCACATCAGGTTCACGTCGATGTAGACGTTGTTGCCGTCCTTGGTCTTGAAGGTGATGTCGTCGGGGACGGGCCGGTCGCCCTCGTGGGGATCGGCATTCATGAGCAGGTTCTGCTGGGAGATGGGGAGAACCGTGAACGAGTTCACGATCGGGAGGACGAGGTAGATGCCGCCCGGGGCGTAGATCTGCTGCTCGCCGCGCTTCTCGAAGAGGCCGAAAAGGTTGGTGCGGACCCCGACCTCGGTGGAAGTGGTGGAGCGGCAGGCGGGGAGCGAGAGGAACAGGGCGAGGGGGAGGAGCCTCTTCCAGGCGCGCGGGGTCATCGAACGCCCTCCGCCTTCTTGGGGGTGGAGGGGATCGCCTCCGCTCCCGCCCCGGGCGAGAGGCCGATGAGGGCCCAGGCGTTGCGGACGAAGGCGACGTACTGCTCCGGGGTCATCACCGCCCCCTGGATGCTGTCGAACATCTTCGCCGTCTCGAGCCCGACCACGTAGCGGCTCCCCGCCTCGGAGAGCGCCTCGGCCTTGAGCCTCTTGGCCTCGGCCTCGGCCACCTTGATCTCCCGGTCGGCCTGGGCGTGGATCTGGGCGCCGTAGAGCTGGGCCTCGGCCTGGATCCGGGCGATCTGGGCGTTCACCTCGGACTCGGCGATGGTGATGCGGGCGTTGCCCTGGGCCTCGATCTGCTGGAGCTTGGCCTTCTCCTCGTTCACGAGCCGCTCCTTCTCGTTCTTCACCGCGAGCTGGACGGCCACCTTCTTGTCGTGGAGCGACTTCTCATAGGAGGGGGCGTAGCGGTAGTTGCGCAAGAGGAGCAGGTGCACCTCGAAGCCGCGCTCGCGGAAGCGCTGCCGGAGGAGCTCCTCCGCCTCTGCCACCGCCTGGATCCGGGTCTTCTCGTCGTAGAACGACTCCGCGTTCATCTTTCCCAGGGTGGTGAGGACCCCGTTCCGGAAGGTGTTGAGGACGAAGGCGTCGACGTAGAGATTTCCCCACCCGAAGTCCCGGGCCACCTTCACCGGGTCGGAGATGGCGTAGAGGAGCGATACGTCGGCCAGGACGGCGTAGCCGTCCGAGGTCTGGACGTTGAGCGCGTCCACCACCCGGTCTGTCTCGCCCCCGAGGACCTTCTGGCGCTCCTCGAAGTACGCGGCCACCGCCTGGCGGGTCCTCGTGTCGGGCGCCTTTTTGAGCGACTCCTCCCGGTCGTAGGAGGCCTCCACGATGTGGATCTCCCGCGAGAAGGTGTGCATGGTCGTCCCGGGCGGGGTGAAGTAGAGCCCCGGCCCGTAGGCGCTGTCGCCGATCCCCACCTTCGCGCCGAACTGGTGCTGCTCCACCCCCCACTGGTTGGGGAGCACCCGCGCCGTGCACGACGAGTAGACGAGGAGCAGCGCCAAAAGGCCCGCTCCCACCATCACCGCCAGATTTCGCAACGGGCGCTTCAGCGCGTCTTTTGCCCGTTCTCTGCCTGCGACCTCAACCATGCCTCGCCCCCTTCCTCCACCTCCTCCCGCGCCTGCGGGAGGGGGTGCAAGAGGTAGCTCACGTCGATCCGCTCGATCTCGGCGTCGGTCCGGGCCACCATGCGGTTCAGGGCGCGCCCGTAGCGGCGCACGTGAAAGAGCCGCCTGAGCTCCGGGTAGACGAGCCCCGCGACGAAGAAGGGCAGGATCCACTCCTTGGACCAGAGGGGGATGAAGGGCGCCTCGACCACGAAGTAGCCGCAGAGCGCCCCCACGATCGCGAAGCCCACCCGCTCGAGAGCGTGGAAGCGGGGGGGCGTGTCGTAGAAGTCGTTCCGCTCCGCGCCGGTGTACGAGGCGGAGAGCCGCACGTAGCCGGGGATGAGCACGTCCCTCATGAGCCGGTCGACCCTCTCGAACAGAGCTGCGAGCGCCGCCTCGTCGAGGAGCGGGTTCTCGAGGCGCAAGACGTCGGCGAGCCGGGTCCGCTCCGGCTCGTAGCGGGCCAAGAAATAAGCCCGGGCCTCGCCCCGACGGATGGCGTCGTCCGAGAGCCCGTCCCGACAGTTCTCGAACGACTGCACGAGCGAATCGACGAAGCCGTCGAGCGCCCGGGGCGCACCCCGCGGGCCGAGGACCGCGAGCGCGCGCTTGAGGGGGCCCGCCATCGCCCGCAAGTATACGCCCGAGGAAACCGGCCACGCAGCCCGGCGGGGGCAGAGACGCGCGGCCGCGGCGGGTCAACCCTTCGAGGAAACGAGGGATCCAGGGCTCCATGGCCTTTCGCATCGGGACAAGCGGCTACCAGTACGGGCATCGGCGCGGCATCTCGTATCCGGCCGGCCTTCCCCGAGGGGCCTTTCTTTCTCCCTACGCATCCTTCTTCGACACCGTCGAGCTGAACGCGACCTTCTACCGGCTCCCCACCCCGACCTCGGTCGACTTCTGGCGCCACGCCGTCCCGGAACGCTTCGTGGACCCTGGAACAGGTGCTCCTGCTCGACTCCTCAAGGCGACAAGGGACCCGCGCGCGCGCGGCCTCCGCTCTTAGAAGGCCTCAGATGGTCGGCCGAGCGCGCGATAGCCGATGATCGGGGTCAGGGCCAATTAATGTACCATGCCGAGCGATCCTTCATCGCAGCGACGCCTTCGAGGTCTGCACATGATCATCGGACGCCGTTCCTCGACCCTCGCCCTCCTGGCGCTGCCCGTCCTGGGCTGCTCGACCGTCTCCAACGCGGTGGGCACCGTCACCGGTTCGAAGCAGCAAGGGGAGATGCGTGCCAAGGTGGCCGCGACCCAGTCCGAGGTGATGCGCCTCTCCGACTCCTACAGCGCGAAGGTCCTGCAAGCCACCGCCCTTATTCCGGCAGACACGCCCGAGGCGCGGGTTGCCGTGCTCGACTACCAGATCGATCAAGTGACGGCGGCCTACCAGATCGCCGCGGCCCCGAACCCGCTCGCCAACGCCATCGACCTGGCGGTGCTCACCACCCTGAGCGGGGCAGTGGTGAAGGACTACTGGATCCCTGAGGTGTGGGGCGAGTCGGGGCGCCCCCTGCTCCGCGCCTACGAGACCCTGGAGCCCCAGGTCTGGAACGTCGTCTCCGGGTTCGTGGAGCCCGACCAGGAGAGGCAACTGCGCGATATCGTCGCGCAGTACCGCGAGAGTAACCCCCACCTGACGCAAGCTGCCTTCATTCGCATGGCCGACATCGCCCAGGCGCGGGCCAAGCAGACGGGGGGGCTCGGGACGCCCTCCGAGCTTCTGGGCTCCATCGGCCTGAACATCTTCGGGGGGCTCGACCCCGCGGTCCAGCAGGTGGAGCAGGCCCGGGTCCTCGCCGAGCGAGCGCTCTTCTACGCCCAGCGCTCGCCGCGCCTCTTGGACATGCAGGCGCAGCTCCTCACCCTCCAGCTCTCGAGCCAACCCGCGTCGGAGAGGCTCCTCGAGGACACGACCCGCATCTCCAAGTCGGCGGAGCGGGTCGCGGTGACGGCCTCAGAGATCCCCGGAGTGATCGACCGGCAGCGCGAGGCCGCGATCGACCAGGTCATGACCGCTCTCGCGGAGCAGGAGAGCCGTTCCCGCGCCCTTCTCGCGGACGTGAAGCAGACGCTCGACGCCGGCGCCGGGGCGGCCAGCTCGGTGAACGAGGCCATCCGCTCGGCCAATGTGCTCCTCGCCTCGGTCAACCAGCCCCCCCCGCCCGGCTCTCCCCCTCCGCCCCCCTCGCCCCCCGGAAAGCCCTTCGACATCGCCGAGTACACCCAGGCCCTCAACGAGCTGGGGAAGTCGGCCCGAGATCTGGAGGCGCTCGTCAGCTCGCTCGACCAGAGCGTCCCCCGGGTGGAGGCGCTCGCCGAGACGGTGACGGGGAAGGCGACCGGCGAGGTTCGGGCGCTCGTGGATTACGCCTTTCGCCGCGCGCTCATGCTCGTCCTCGTCCTCGTGGGCGCGGTCCTCCTCGCGGCGATCACCTACCGCTGGGCGGCGGTGCGGCTCGCGCGGCCGAAAGCTTGACCGGGCGGCCGTCGCCAGGCGGTCGCCCTCTCCTCCCTCCGAACCTTCGCGGGGGCTAGAGCGCACGCCAGGGGTAGAGGACGTCCCTCGACCGCCTCGCAAGGGTGACCTCCACGACGAAGCGCATGGTGCTGGGGGTGCGAGCCTCGCCGCGCCCGCTCGCCCGCGTCGAGGGGCGAGCGTTCCTCCCCCTCGCTACTTGGGCGGGAAGGTGGAGAGGATCTTGTTCACCGCGTCCTGAAGGTCGGGTGACGACGCGCTGCCGTCGATCTTGCCGAGCGCCGAGCCGCGCCACACCGGCACCCCGGTGTCGCGCCGGCTCGCCCGGAGGGTCACCCCCCGGAGCTGGTACCCATCGTACGTGTCGAAGTCGAGGTCCGCCGCGAAGAGCAGCTCCGGCTGGTCGGAGACCTTCTTCCATCCCTTGGCCTCGAGCGCCCGGTCAGCGTTGAAGAGAACGTAGTCTTGCAAGGGCGCGTGCGGAGTTGAGTACGAGGGCTGCGTGACCCACCCGTAGGTCTTTTGTCCCGAGAAGTTCGCGGCCGGGTCGTAGGTGTACTTGTAGTCGATCGAGCCGATGCATCCGCTCAACGCGGCCCAAACCGCCAGCGCCGCGACGACGGCAACTCTGTGCTTACGCATCCCGTCCCTCCGTCTCGAAAGCCCTCGCAGTAGGGCGACCAACGCCGCCGTGCCGGGGTATCGCGCCGACTATGATGGGTCACGATCGCGGGGGCTGTGCGAAAGGTCGGTTGCCTCATCTTGCCGCAGGGATCCTTCCTGAAACCCGCCGCGCCCGGCGACAAAAATCCTCGGCGCGATACCGGGCCAAGGCTCAGGCCCGCCTTTCTGGCGCGCCAGTTGCCACCTTCGCCTCCGCCCCCTCACCCCAAAGCCAGGGGTACAAGAAACCTCCGATGACGGCCCCGACGATGGCCGCCACCCAGAAGGCCCAGAGCTGCTCCAGAGCCCACCCACCGGCGAAGAGGGCCACGCCGGTGGAGCGCGCCGGGTTCACCGATGTGTTGGTCACCGGAATGCTCACGAGGTGAATGAGCGTGAGCGCAAGGCCGATGGCCAGAGGCCCCAAAGCAGCCGGCGCGCGTTTGTCGTTTGCGCCCAGGATGACCACCAAAAACCCGCAGGTCATGACCGCCTCGCAAACCAGGCAGGCGAACAGGGAGTAGCCGCCCGGAGAGTGCTCGCCGAACCCGTTCGAGGCGAAGCCGACTGATCCTCGAAGCCGGTCGCGCCGGAGGCAATGACGTAGAGTACGACCGCCCCAAGGATGCCTCCGACCACCTGGGCGATGAGGTAGTGCGGAAGCTCGCGCTCGGGGATCGCCTCGCCACCGCAGGCCCACCGACACGGCAGGGTTGAGATGAGCGCCGGAGATGTGACCCACGGCATACGCCATCGTCACGACGGTGAGCCCGAAGGCCAGCGCCACGCCGAGCAAGCCGATTCCGACCTTCGGGAAAGGCGGCCGAGAGGACCGCGCTGCCGCACCCACCCAGCACGAGCCAGAAGGTCCCCACCAGCTCGGCCATCGCTCTCTTCGTGAGGGGCATCGTTCCTCCGGTTCGAGAGGCACCGCGACCCCACCGTACATGCCGGTCGCCCAGGGCCCCACTGTCCCAAGTGGGCCAACGCGAACGGGCCAGACTCCCCCGCCCGCTGCGCACCCGAACCCTCACCGCTTCGTGAAAGCGGGCTGCGGGCCTGCGCCATTGACTTCGCTTTCGTCGGTCCCTTGCACCGAACCCTACAAACGAGAAGGGGAGCCCGTGGGGTCACCCGCGGACGTCTTCGGCAACCCCCGCGGCGCGACTCGCCACACGTTGGCCGGTCGGGTCCTTCCGCATTCCTGGGCGCTCGAAGCGCCATCAGTGCCGGGAGGGCTCGTCGGTACTGCCGTCCGGACCGTCCGCCCAGTGCGGCGGAGGGGGCGGGCCTCGAGGGGCGGGCACGAACCGCGGCATGACGCCTCGGGCGGGCTTCTTCGGCCTCCCGCCTGCCGCGCGCTGCCGGATGCGCTCCGCCACCTCGTGGAGCCGCTCGAGCGCCGGATCCTCTTTCGCCGAGGCGCCCCGTCCCATACGCGTTTGAGCGTACGCCGACGGTCTGACACCGGTCGGGGTGCACGCCCGCACGATTCCCGCACGATCAGGGATGATCGGTTTGAGCGATCCCGAGGTTACGCGCTCCCACGGGGGCGCCTGATGGGTCGGTCGGCCGGACGTCGGAGCGAGCGGCGGCCGCGGCGGCCGGCTTCGCGGACGCTCAGAGAAGGCTCGTTCGATCTGGGGTGGAGGGCTTCCTCCACGAGATCGCGGAGAAGCCGCTCGCGGACATCGACGAGTGGCAGACGCAGATGCAGGTCCGGCCCATGCGACGCGCCCGGGTGCACCTTTTCTCGGGGGGCCTCGATCCGGGAGACCTTGGGCTCACCGGGGTCGAGGTGGTGAGCTCGGTCGCCGAGGCGGTAGAGGCGAGCGTGCGGCGCACCGGCGACCCCGCGGTCGCCGTCATCCCCGAGGGGCCGTACCTCGTGCCCTTGTACCGGCCGGGAGAGCGGGCCACCTCGCCGCCCCCTAGCCGCGCGAGGGAGCCCTCCCCTACACCTCGAGCAGCATTCGCTCCGGGTCCTCGATCGCCTCCTTCACCTTCACGAGGAAGGAGACGGCCTCCCGGCCGTCGACGAGCCGGTGGTCGTAGGAGAGCGCCAGGTACATCATCGGCCGGACCACCACCTCGTCGGCCGGGCCCACCACCGCCCGCTTCTCGATCTTGTGCAGGCCGAGGATGCCGGACTGGGGCGGGTTGAGGATGGGGGTGGAGAGGAGGGAGCCATAGACGCCGCCGTTCGAGATGGTGAAGGTTCCGCCCGCCAGATCCTCCACCCCGAGACGGTTCTCGCGGGCCTTCTGGGCGAGCGCGGCGATGGCCTTCTCGATCTCGGCGAAGGAGAGCAGGTCCGCGTCGCGCACCACCGGGACGACGAGCCCCTTGCCGCCCCCCACCGCCACCCCGATGTCGTAGTGGTCCTTGTAGACGATGCTCTCGCCCCGCACTTCGGCGTTCACGGCGGGAAAGACCCGGAGGGCATCGACCGCCGCCTTCACGAAGAACGACATGAACCCGAGCTTCACGGAGTGCCGGGCCTGGAAGGCCTCGCCGTGCTTCTCGCGCAGGTCCTTCACCCGTGACATGTCCACCTCGTTGAAGGTGGTGAGGATGGCGGCCGCGTGCTGCGCCTCCACGAGCCTTCGGGCCACCGTCCGCCGCAGGGTGGTCATGGGGACGACCCGCTCCCTTAGGTCAAGGGGAGAGGGCGGGAGGGCGGGACTCGGCACCGCCTTTAGGGCCGGCCCCGCCTCCCGGGCCTCGAGCACCCGGGCCACGTCCTCCTTGCCTACCTGGCCGGTCGAGCTCTCCCCCGCCACCTCCTCCGCGCTCACCCCCCGTTCCGCCATGAGGCGGCGGGCGCTCGGCGAGGCGCGAAACGGGGGGGAGGGCGCGGCCCGGGGGAGGGGCTCCTTCCGCGGGGCGGCAGCGGCCGAAGGCCTCGGGCCATTCCCGGAAGGCGCCGAGGGGAGAACGGCCGGCGGGGGGAAACCCGGGGAGCGCGCCGCCTCGGCAAGGGCGACCTCCTCCACCTCCGCCACCGCTTCACCCACCGAGACCGTCTCCCCCGTAGCCTTGAGCACCCGGCTCAAGACGCCCGCCGCGGGCGCTGGAATGGCCACCGTCGCCTTCTCGCTCTCGATCTCCACCACCGGCTCGTCCGCCTGTACCGGGTCCCCCACCTGCTTCAGCCAGGGGCCCACCGTGGCCTGCGTGATCGACTCCCCCAGGGACGGAACCTTGAGAAGCACGGGCATGGTGTCACTGCTCCTGGACGGCGGCGCGGGTCTCACTGCGACCCTTCTTCGGCCAGGGCTCACCCAGCGCCTGGCGAACGAGCTGCTCCTGCTCGAGCCGGTGGCGGCTCAAGGAGCCCGCCGCCGGGCTGGCCGAGGCCGGGCGGGCCACGAGCTCGAGCGGAGAGGGAAGGTGGGGCGAGAGGTGCCGGTCGATGTAGTCCCAGGACCCCATGTTCGATGGCTCCTCCTGGGCAAAGACGAGCGGAAGGCCCGGGCGGTAGGGGCGGAGCGCGGCCCGGATCTCCTCGAGGGGGAGCGGGTAGAGCTCCTCCAGGCGGAGGATCGCGACCTGCGCCGCCAAGGTCGCCTCCCGCGCCGCCACGAGGTCGTAGTAGAGCTTGCCCGAACAGAGCACCGCCCGGGTCACGAGCGCCGGATCGGCTGCGGCGTCCCCGATCACGGGGCGGAAGGAGCCCTCCGCAAGGTCGCGGAGCGGGGAGACCGCCGCCGGGAGCCGGAGCAAGCTCTTCGGGGCCATCACCACGAGAGGCTTGCGCACCCTGCTCACCACCTGCCGCCTCAGGGCGTGAAAGATCTGGGCCGGCGTGGTCGGGTTCACCACCCGCCAGTTGTCGTCCACCGAGAGCTCCAAGAACCGCTCCAGCCGGGCCGAGGAGTGCTCCGGCCCCTGTCCCTCCATGCCGTGCGGCAAAAGCAGGACCAGCCCGGAGAGCCGCTTCCACTTCGCCTCCGCCGACGAGAGGAACTGGTCGATGAGCACCTGGGCCGAGTTGACGAAGTCGCCGAACTGGGCCTCCCACACCGTGAGCCCCTCGGGCATGTCGAGGCTATAGCCGTACTCGAAGCCGAGGGCGGCCGCCTCGGAGAGAAGGCTGTCCCGGACCTCGACCGGCCCCTGTCCTTCCTTCAAGTGGGCGAGCGGGGTATAGGGCACGCCCGTCTCGACGTCCCAGAGCACCGCGTGCCGGTGGCTGAAGGTGCCCCGCCGGGTGTCCTGGCCCACGAGCCGCACTCGCGTCCCCTCCAGGGCGAGGGTGGCGTAGCCGAGCACCTCGGCGGTCCCCCAGTCGAGCGGCTTCTCCCCTCGCCCCATCTCGGCCCGCACCTCGAGGAGCCGGGTGAGCTTCGGGTGAAGGTGGAAGCCCTGCGGCACCTGGGCGAGCGAGAGGGCCGCCTCCTTGAGCTGGGCCTCGGGAACGCCGGTGGGGGGTCCTTCCCCGTCGAGGGCGCCGCCCAGATACCCGCGCCACACACCGCCCATCGAGGACGGGGTCGGGCGTGCAGCGATGAGGGCCGAGGCCCGGTACGCCTCCTCGAGCCGCGCCCGGTAGGCGGCGGCCATCCCCTCCACCTCCGCCGGCCCCAAAACTCCCTCCTTCACGAGCTCCTCGGCGTAGAGCTGCCGTAAGGTCGGCCTCCGGGCAATGGCCCGGTACATGAGGGGCTGGGTGAACGAGGGCTCGTCCCCCTCGTTGTGCCCGTGCCGGCGGTAGACCCAGAGGTCCAGGACCACGTCGCGGTGGAACCTCTGGCGGAAGTCCATGGCGAGGAGCACTGCCTGGGCGACCGCTTCCATGTCCTCCCCGTTCACGTGGAAGATGGGAACCTGGAGCATCCGGGCCGGGCCGGTGCAATAGATGGTCGACCGCGCATCCCGAGGCGAGGTGGTGAACCCCACCTGGTTGTTCACGACGACGTGGATCGTCCCCCCCACCTGATAGGCCTCGAGCTCGGACATGTTCAGGGCCTCGGCCACGACCCCTTGCCCGGCGAAGGCGGCGTCCCCGTGGACGAGAAGGGCCATGGTGCGCAGCCGGTCGAAGTCCCGGTAGCGGTCCTGCTTGGCCCGGACCCGCCCCTGCACCACGGTGTTGATCCACTCGAGGTGGCTCGGGTTGAAGGCCAGGGAGATGTGGAAGGGCACGCCGTCGGGCGTCTCCCGGTCGGACGAGTGGCCCAGGTGGTACTTCACGTCCCCGCCGCCCGAGTTCACGATCCCGGTGTCCCGAAACTCCGCGAAGATGTCCTCGAGCGGCTTCCCCACCACGTTGGCGAGCACGTTGAGGCGCCCGCGATGAGCCATCCCGATGACCACGTTGCGGATCCCGTGCCCCATGGCCCGGTCGAGGAGGAACTCGATGAGCGCCACGAACCCTTCCGCCCCCTCGGCGCTGAACCGCTTCGCCCCGAGGAAACGGGTGCCCAAAAACTGCTCGAGCATCTCCGCCTCGAGGATCTTGCCGAGGAGCGCCTTCTTCACCTCGGGCGCGAGAGTGAGCCGGTTCCTCGTCCGCTCCATCCGCTGCTCGAGCCAGCCGCTCAGCTCGCTATCGTCGATGTGGCCGAGCTCCACCCCGAGCGAGCGGCAGTAGGTCTCCTCGAGCCGGCCGACGAGGTCGCGCAAGGAAACGTCTCCGCGCCCTAGCGGATCGGCGGTCCTACGGTCCAGGTCCCCTTCCGAGAGGTCGAACGCCGCGAGCGAGAAGGGCTCCGCCCGCCGGGTGAGGCCGAGCGGATCGAGCTTGGCCCGAAGGTGGCCCGACCTCCGATAAGCCTCGACCAGGGCGTCGACCCGCGACTCAAACCTCGAACTCGCCGAGGGGAGAGCCCCCACGCCCGAGGACCCGTTTGGCCGCCGGGGAACGAAGCTCTTGGGCCCAGGCAACGCCCCCGGGACACCCGGCAGGGTCTCGAAGTACCGGCGCCACCCCTCCCCCACGGAAGAGGGGTCCGCCGACCAGGCGTAATAGAGATCCTCGACGAAGGCGAGATTGCCCGCGCTCGGCAGGCCCAGAGGCTCCGTCGGGCTTGACATGCGACGAGAATCTAACGAGACCACGGCCCCTACGGTCAGGGATTCTCTCCCAAAGCCGCGCTGGCTCTCTCCCGAGAGGCCCCCGCCTCGAAGCTTCGTTGAGGTCGGGGACGAGACGACCGCGAGGGCTGCCCTTTCCTCGGCCCGCTCGGGAGAGGGGCTCCTCTACCGGGGTGGCTACCACGGAGCGCGCCAGCTCCTCGCCGCCATGGGGCGGCGGCTCATTTCCTCGCGAGGACCCGAAAAGGCGAAGCCTTCCTCCGAGAAGCGACTCGGCGCGATCTTCCGGGCGGAGCGCGAGCGGGCCCGGATGGAGCACGAGGTGCTCTCGCGCCTCGCCGTCCCGCTGGGAGAGGGATACCGAGTCCTCTTGCGAGGAGCGCCCGACGTCAGAGCGGCCTGCGCGGAGGCCCTGGGACAAGTCGCCCTGCCCGGCGCCCTGCCGCTGCGCGATCTCCTCGGCATGCTCGGCGCACACGAGTGGCGGCGCCGCGGCGTCTTCGTGCCGGCGCTCGGGGCGCGGGTCCACCCGTGGTACGGCGTGTACGCCCCGGTCCGCGGAGAGTACGTGGACCTCGTGGCCCGCGCGGCCTCCGCTTTCCCGGTCTTGGGCAAGCGGGCCATCGACGTCGGGACGGGCACCGGCGTCCTCGCCTTCGTCCTCGCCCGAATGGGGGCGACGGTCGTGGCCACCGACACCGAGCCGCGGGCGGTCCTCTGCGCCAAGGAAAACGCGGCCCGCCTTCACCTCTCGGGGCAGGTCGAGGTGCGGCAGAAGGACCTCTTCCCCGAGGAGCCCGCGGACCTCGTGGTGGCGAACCCGCCGTGGCTCCCCGCCGAGGCCCATGGACCGCTGGAGCGGGCCGTCTACGATCCGGGCGGGGCGGTGCTCGAATCGCTCGTCTTGGGTCTCCCCGGGGCGCTCCGCGCGGGCGGCGAGGCCTGGCTCGTCCTCTCCGACCTCGCCGAGCGGCTCGGGCTAAGAAAACGGGGCTACCTCGAGGAGCTCGTCGCGAAGGCCGGGCTCGCCGTCGCTGGCGCGCTCGAGACGAGGGCCTCGCACCCAAGGGCGCGCGATCGCGACGACCCCCTAAACGTGGCGCGGGCGGCCGAGGTGGTGAGGCTCTTCCGCCTCGTGCGCGGTTAGTGCTTCGCCCCGCCGTCTCGCTCGATGTCGTGCGAAAGGACGAGCTCGCCGAGCTCGCGCAGGACCACCGCCTCGTCTCCCACGTTGAACTCGAGGATGCGGCGCAGGTGCTGCATCGACTCGAGGTCGAGCTCGTCGCAGCGGATGCCTAGCTGCCGGCCGCGCTGGTGGGCGATGTCGCCATCCATGCGGATCCGCGCGCCGCTTCCCGGATCGAGGTCGATCGTGACCGCGCAGGAGCTCCCCGCGGCGGGGACGGGACCCTTCATGAGCTCGACTAGAGCTCCCCTCAGGGAGACGTTCAGGAGGGCGCACGGCAGCTTCCCCCCGTCGACCTCGAGCTGGGCGGGCACGTGGAACGGAATCCGCGTGAAGCGTCTTCGCCTGGCCCGCTGACCCGGCATGGTGACCCTCGAAGGGCCAGGGGTCCATGGGAGACCCTGTGCCCGCCCAGGACATCTTACCCGGTTCGCGGACCCCTCGCTCACCGTGCCCCCCGCTCGAAGCGTCAGGGCCTGTGGGGTGCGGTCGTCCTCATCTCACCCACGGGGAGCTGCGGCGGATAGGCCTGTCCGCGCAGCGCGAGCGCTCTCGGCGGCCTCGCCGCCGGCTGGTAGCGACGGAGAACCTCCTCCACCCGGCGCCGCGGGACCATCGGGACCTCGAGCCCGTAGCCGAGCCGGATCATGATCTGGGGTAGCCCAGCTTCGCCGATCGCGTCGCGGAGCCGGGCCCGCAGCTCCGGGACCTCGATGGGCTGGTTCAGGTACGATGCGGTGAGACCAGCTGCGGTGGCGCGGAGCAACACCCGCTCGAGCGCCTCGCCCGCGACCACCCACTCCTCCTTGCCGTCTCGCGACGTGGAGAGAACGAGGAGCGACTTCGTCGTCCTGGCCCTGCGCCAGTCGCGCTCCGCCTCGATGCGGGCCGGATTCAAGACCCGGAAGATGATCGGCTGGAGCAGGGCGGCGAGGTCCGAGAGCCCCTGCGTCCCGGCGGGCATCCCGTCCCGGCGGCCGCTCCCGCTCCGCCGGGTCCAGGCGGAGAGCTCCGCGCGCCAGCGCGGGTTCGACCACTGCACCCGGTCCCCCTCGCCCACGAGCTCGGCCACGAGGGAGCGCTGATGGTCCTCGACCGGCCGGAGCCAGGCCCCCTCGCGGCGCGCCTCCCGGACGAGCCGTGCCACGAGCCCCTCGGGCGGTTCCCGTCCGTCGAGGGGGAGCCGGTTCGTCCGACGGTGGGGGATGGCCCGGAAGAGCTCCTCGATATCGGGCGTGCTCGAACGGCGCTCCTCGAGCCGAACCCGGGCGACGAGCCCGTCCCGACGGTGGCCGGGCACGATCTCCGTCGAGGTGGCGTAGCCGAAGTGGGCAGCGGCCACGGCGAGGTTCGCGAGGACGGCCCCGCAGGAGATGAGGAGTTCCCGGCCCTCCGGGTCGGTCGCCGGCAGCCCCCGACGCTCGTCCGCGTGGAGGCGGACCTCGTCCCCCTCGATCTCGAAGGCCCAGGGCTGGGTGTTGTGACGCGAAGGGGCGCGCAGGGCAAAAATGATGAGGGCTCTGAGTCGCTCCGCCGGGTCACCCCGCCCGGGGAACGCACTTTCCGCCTCCTGGCCACTCGCTCGGTAAAAGCCCACCTGGCCGCCTCGGAGCAGGAGGGTCGGTGTCGCCGGTCCTGAGGTAGATCTCGTCCTCGGAAGGCGGGAGTACCCGCCTGGAGGTCA
>Ga0335069_10000807_pt1 | contig 50580 bp, 39 predicted proteins | sample Lox_Sample_11_FD_206714 | JGI IMG/M metagenome (GOLD analysis project Ga0335069, IMG submission 206714) | Soil microbial communities from Loxahatchee National Wildlife Refuge, Florida, United States - Lox_Sample_1.1 | ecosystem: Environmental > Terrestrial > Soil > Wetlands | place: USA... | reverse complement strand
AGGCGATCAGGATGAGCCAGCGATTATGCGGATGCCGCGCGGTGGAGCTTGTCGTTCGGGTTTCGATCATTATCCTGGGCATGGGGAGCGCGCAAGAAGCTCTCACCTGCTTCTACGTTAAACGAGCGCGCCCCGTTCTGCTAACGGACGGCGCCCGCCGGAGCCGGGGAAGCCGCCGGAGCCTTCAAATTCATTAATCCGTCACGATCGATCACGTTTCCATCCTCGATCAGCGTCACGATCCTCCGCGCATTCCAGATATTCGCGGTCGGATCCGCGTCCAGCACGAGGATGTCTCCCCGCCGCCCCGGCGCAATCTGCCCCAGTTCGTTCCAGCCAAACTGAATGGCAAAGTTGTTTGTGGCCGCGGCCAGCGCTTCTCGCGGCGAAAGCCCCAGCCGCACGAGGAGTTCGAGCTCCGTATGCATGGAGATGCCCGGCATGGTGCCCAGGACCGGCGCGCCCGAAGCAGCCAGGTAGCGCGGAGACCCTGTGAAGATCGCCTGGTTGATGCGCCACAGCCGCATCGCCTCAAGGTCCGCCTTCTTGCGCTGGTTGTCTTGCATCCAGCGCTGCGTCGAGCCGGGGAGGCGGCGCGTCCACGGGGCAAGCGGGTAGACGTGTTCTCCGGTCTTCGGGTCGGACGGCGCCCACAACCCCTTGGGATCGAGCAAGGAAGCTGCCGGCTCGTTCCAGAGATTACGGTGTTCGGGCAGGCGCAGATAGTAGATGCTGAAAGTAGGCATCAGCGCCGCGTGGTGCGCAGCGAGAAACCGCGCATACGTGCGGATGTGCAGATCGGTCGGCGGCAGGCGCTCGGAGTAGTCATACGCTGTGTTGGCCGCCGGCCCGTTGGGGTCGTCCGCCAGGGGACGCTGCAACTCGTCGGGGATCAGGCCGAGCTCATATTTGCTCATGTGCAGCAGCGCGTCGACGCCCGCCTCGACCCCCACGCTGTACGGCGTCGCCACAAACTCGCCATAGGTGATCAGCCCGACCTGGTGCGCACGCGAAATGATCCACTGGGTGTTGGCGGCCGTGATGTTGTGTCCGATCCACAGCACCCGGGTGCCCATGTGCGCTGCATCGTTGATTTGCCGGGCCGTTTCCTCGAGGCTTAGCTCCACCGGATGCGCGCCCACTTTCAGCTTCGCGGCCCACTCCGGCCGTTTGATCAGCAGGCTCCAGTTGTCGGTCGTCCCCACCGAGTCGAGCAGGTAGAGATGAGGGCTGGGGCTGGCCGTGAAGTCGATGGGGCCCCGCCGCTCGTCCGACGAGGCAACTACGGTGGTCACTCCCATGTAGAGATTGGCGTTTGCCTGACCCTGGCTGTTCATCCCGGCGAAACCATCCACCAGCCCGGGAATGAGATAGCGGCCCGTACAATCGATCACCCGCGCATTGGGCGGAATCGCCACCAGAGAGCGCGGGCCAACGTCGGTGATGCGGCCTTCCTGGATGATGACGACTGCGTCTTGCAGGTCTTTGGCCGAGCGGCCCCAGTCCGTAACGTCGATCACCGTTCCGCCCGCCAGTACAAGCGGCGGCAGGCCGGGCAGAGGTGGAGGGTTCTGCGCAGGCGCCTGCGGCTTCACGCCGGCCTCTGCCGGCGCAATGACACTCAGCCAGACAAAAATAGCCAGTGCGAATCGCATGAGCGATGAAGAGAACTGTCTGGGATTGTCGCACGGCGACCCAGGGACAATGATGAATGACGGCATCGGGGATGGGCTTCTAACTCGCCACCAGCGTCCGCCGCTTGCGGTGCGTGAGCAAAGGGAATAGTTGCGCCTCGGCTTCCTCGACAGAGACCCGATGCTTCAACCGGAGCGCATCTACCTTGCCGTGCTCGACGAAGCGGTCGGGCCAGCCGATGCGGACCACGGGCACCGCGGAGCCCATCTCCTGCAGAGCCTCGACGACCGCGGAACCGAAGCCGCCCATCTTCACGTGATCTTCGAAGGTCACGAACGCCGCGACGCGATTGGCGTAGCCCTCCAGCATCTCGCGGTCCAGCGGTTTCACAAATCTCGGATTGATGACCGCCGCGGAGAAGCCCTCGCGCTCGAGGCGCGAAGCCAGTTCAGCCGCCATCGCGATCATGGGTCCCAGCCCGAGGATCGCAACATCTGAGCCATCGGCCAGCACTTCAGCCTTGCCCACCGGGATCGGCTTCGGCTCGGCCTTTCGCTCCACGCCCGCCACCGCACCGCGCGGATAACGAATCGCGCTCGGCCCGGGCAGCTCGATCGCCGTCTTCATCATGTCGGCCAGTTCGTCTTCGTCCTTGGGCGCCATCAGCACCATTTCGGGGACGCCGCGCAGGTACGCGATATCGAACAGTCCATGATGCGTGGGCCCGTCGTCGCCGCTCAGGCCGGCCCGGTCCATGCAGAACACAACCGGCAATTTCTGCAGCGCCACGTCGTGAACGATGGGGTCGAATGCCCTTTGCAGGAACGTCGAATAGATCGCGCACACCGGGCGGTAGCCCTGCGTCGCCATGCCCGCGGCAAACAGCACCGCATGCTCCTCGGCAATGCCCACGTCGAAGTAGCGCTTCGGATGATGCGGCCGGAAGAGATCGAGGCCTGTGCCATTGGGCATCGCGGCGGTAATCGCCACAATCCGCGGGTCAGTGTTGGCCAGCTTCACCAGGGTCGTCGCAAACGCCTCGGAGTAAGTTATTTGGCCGGCCGGCGTGGTCTGGCCCGTCTCCGGGTCGTACGGCCCGAGCCCGTGGAACTTCTTCTGCCCGTCCAGGGCCGGCTGGAAGCCGCGCCCCTTCTGCGTCAGCACGTGCAGCAGCACCGGATGGTCCGCGGCCTTGAGGAACTTGAACGTTTCCAGCAGCAGCGGAATATTGTGTCCGTCGATCGGCCCGAAATACTCGAGCCCGAACTCCTCGAACAGCATCGACGGCCACAGGATGCCCTTGGCGGCCTCCTCAGCCTTCCTAGCCACCTTCAGAACTTTCTTGCCGCCGAATCGCTCCAGGATCTTCGCCGCCGACGAGTGCAGGTGCTGGTAGTGCTCGTTGGTCACGATGCGATGGAAATATCCGGCAATCGCACCCACGTTGCGGTCGATTGACCACTCGTTGTCGTTCAGCACCACGATCAGCCGCCGCGTCTGCTCGGCGATGTTGTTCAACGCTTCGAACGAGATACCGTTGGTAAACGCAGCATCGCCGGCCACGGCGATGACGTGCTCCGTTCCGCCTGCCAGGTCGCGCGCCACCGCCATGCCCAGCGCAGCGGAAAGCGCAGTGCCGGCATGCCCGGCGCCGTAGCAGTCGTGCTCGCTCTCGGTGCGCAGCATGAATCCGTTCAGCCCGCCCGGCTGGCGAATCGTCTCAAAGCGATCCAGCCGTCCGGTGATCATTTTATGGATGTACGCCTGGTGGCTGACGTCGAACAGCAGCTTGTCCTTGGGCGTGTCGAAGACCTTGTGCAGGGCCAGCGTCAGCTCCACTACGCCAAGGTTGGGGCCCAGGTGTCCGCCGGTTTTGGAGAGGGTTTGAATCAGGTGAGTGCGAATCTCATCCGCCAGCGTGGCCAATTCCGCGTTGTTCAATCGCTTCAGGTCGGCAGGCGAGTGGATCGACTCCAGCAAGGTTCCCATGTAAGTCCTTTCCCCTCAAAAGCTGGGGAGAAAAACGGATTCACGGCCTCATACCGCAAAGCCGCGAATCCTTCCGCAGAATACACCCACCAGTATACCAATCCGTGAGACAGACCGGGTGCAGCGGGAGTGTCTCCCGTGCGCGCTTCTACGGCTTTTCGGTGCGCGTCCGGCCGTGTGCTTGGCGCCACACCGGGAGCAATCCTGCCGTTGTAGGATTGCGATGAAGAATGGAGTGGAGAAATGGGTCTGCCAGGAAAGCTGCTTACGTTCGTTTCGGTCTTATTCTTCACGATCTTCGCTCGCGGCGCCGGAGGCCAGCTGCCGCTGCCTGACAACTCTGCCGCCCCGCCCCTCAATCCTCTCACCGACACCACCGTCAAACCCGGCAAGCTGCTGCTCTTCGACCTCGAGGCCCGCTTCGCCAAGGACGTGGCGGAACGCGGCGGCAAGGCCTTTGCCGACTGGTTCGCCGACGACGGCGTCACGCTGGGTAACGGCGCCATGCCCGTCATCGGGAAGGTGGCCATCGCCAAGTCGGCCAACTGGGATCCCAAGCTCTACCAGCTTACCTGGACGCCGACCGAAGCATTGATGGGTCCCTCCGGCGATATGGGCTACACCTGGGGCCACTACGAGGGCCACAGCAAGGACGCGAACGGGAACCCGGTCACGACCAGCGGACGCTACATGACCATCTGGCGCCGGGAGCCCAGCGGCGCGTGGAAGGTCGTCCTCGATGCAGGAAGCAATGAGCCTGCCAATGCCGGCGACTGCTGCCGGCTGCCCGCAAACTGAGCCTGAAGGCGGATTCCCTCGCATCGATCCGACGCCATGGCTTGCTCGCGTTCGCGACCGAGGCAGAGCACCCCAGGAAGCGACGGCCGCAACGAGTCTCTTTGACCGCACGGTATTTCCTGGTCCGCCGGCCTCCCCCAATTCGCTGGATTTTGGACGCTTGCCCGTGCTTCCCGCAGCCGCTCGCATGAGACAATTCCCTCGGCGGGCCGCCCCTCAATCCCATTCCGCCGAATGATTCCCCTGCATGGACTTATCCTCGAAAGCTCTCGATTTTCTTTTCGGCCGGCCGCTGGCCACCAGCGAGGAGCGCGCCGAGCATATCGGCCCTGTCGCCGGCATCCCCATCTTCGGCCTCGACGCGCTGAGTTCGGCAGCGTACGGCCCTGAAGCGGCTCTCACGCTGCTCATCCCGCTTGGCCTTGCGGGAGTGAGCTACATCGTGCCGGTCAGTACGGCAATCGTCATTCTTCTCGCCATCGTCTATTTCAGCTACCGCCAGACGATCGACGCCTATCCCCAGGGCGGCGGGTCCTACACGGTGGCCTCTCAGAACCTGGGCAAGAACGCAGGCCTGCTGGCTGCCGCGGCGCTCATGGTCGACTACACGCTGACTGCCGCTGTCGGCATCTCGGCCGGCGTGGGCGCGCTCATCTCCGCCGTGCCCAGCCTGCAGCCACACACACTCGCTCTCTGCCTCGGCGTGTTGGTCATCCTCACCATCGTCAACATGCGTGGCGTGCACGATACCGGCGTGGTCTTCATGATCCCCACCTATCTCTTCACCGGCACGCTGCTCATTGTCATCGCCGCCGGCGCGTGGCAGACTTTCGCCAGCGGCGGCCATCCGCATCCGGTCACGCCGTTGCCGCAGACGGCGCAGGCCACCGCGCTAGTCGGCCTGTGGCTTCTGCTCAAGGTCTTCTCTTCGGGTTGCACGGCCATGACCGGAGTCGAAGCCGTCTCGAATGGCGTCATGGCCTTCCGCGACGATGCCCGCAAGAACGCCAAGATTACCCTCACCATCATCATTGTCCTGCTCGCCATCCTGCTGATCGGCATCGCCCTGCTTTGCCGCGCATACGGCATCGTCGCCACCGATCCCCTGGGACCCGGCTACGAGAGCGTCCTCTCCATGCTGACCCGCGCGATCATGGGCCACGGATGGTTCTACTACCTCACCATCGCCTCGGTGCTGCTCGTGCTCGCTCTCTCCGCCAACACCGCCTTCGCCGACTTCCCCCGCCTCATGCGCGCCATCGCGCTCGACAACTTCATGCCTCGCGTCTTCCTCCTGCGCGGCCGCCGCCTCCTCTACTCGTGGGGAATCTACGTGCTGGTGTTCCTCACCGCCGCGCTGCTCATCCTCTTCGGCGGCGTTACCGACCGCCTGATCCCGCTCTACGCCATCGGCGCATTTCTAGCCTTCACGCTCTCGCAGGCCGGCATGGTCGCCCACTGGATGCGCGAGGGCAACGCGCCCGTGCGCACCATGATCAATGGCCTCGGCGCCATCACCACCGGCATCACTACGCTTGTCGTCCTGGTCGCCAAGTTTGTCGACGGCGCATGGGTGACGGCGCTGCTCATCGCCGCGATGATCCTGGTGATGCGCCTCGTCAATCGCCATTATGAGCGCGTAGCCCGCGAAACCGCGCTCGACCGCCCGATCGCCCCCGCCGAAGTCACCGAGCCCATCGTTGTCGTGCCCATCGATCGCTGGAGCCGCATCACCGAGAAGGCGCTCTCCTTCGCCCTCTCCATGTCCAACGACATCCGCTGCCTGCACGTCCAGGTCGCCGACGAGCCCGACGACATCTGCAAGGTGTGGGACGAGAAGATCGCCGAACCGCTGAGGGCGGCCGGCAAATGCGTGCCGCAATTCAAGATCCTGCGCTCGCCTTTCCGCTACGTCCTGCAGCCGGTCGTCGACTACATCCTCGAGGTCGAGCGCCAGTCCAAATACCACAAGATCTGCGTCCTGGTGCCGGAACTGGTCGTCCGCTACTGGTGGGAGAACCTGCTGCACAACCGCCGCGCCGACCTGCTGAAAGTCATGCTCCTGCTGCGCGGCAACCGGCGCATCATCGTCATCAATATTCCCTGGTATCTTGAGCGCGCCTGAAACCGCCTGCCGCGATTCGCCCGCGGCAAACGCTCCCGTCCTTGATTTCCCGCGCTCCGATTCCCTTCCCGCGCACAAACCGTCACAATAGAGAGTGGTCCCTGAGACAACCCATCGCCGCTCCGCCGGACCTTCCGGCTCTCAGGCAAGCCGATCCTGGCGAAACGTCATTGCGTGCGCTGCGATGGCCTCTTCGGTCGTCGCAGCTGGATCCGAGCGGCCGCCGCAAAGCGCGCGCGACGCCGTCTCTGCCGCCGATCTTGCAAGACAATTCTCACGAGTCGAACTCACCGACGTCCTCTTCACACCACCCGCCCAGGAACCGGCGCCGGACACCGCAGAACCGGCCTCGCCGATTTCCCCCTCCCCCGCCACACTGAGTGTTCACGGCATCGTGCGCAACGCCCTCACCGGCGATCCGCTGCCCCGCGTGCTGGTGCACGTTGAAGGCGACGCCGCGGCCGGCGCGCTCACCGATGGCGACGGCAAATTCGAGATCTCCGGGCTCGCTCCCGGCCCGCAGATCTTCGAAATCGTCAAGCCCGGCTTCCTCGATCTCGACAGAAGATCCGACGGTCTGGCGAGCGAAGATGCCTCCGGCTCATCGCACAACGTCGTCGTCGCGCCCGAGATGCCCGATCTCAATTTCGCTCTCGCGCCGGCCTGCGCCATCCACGGGCGGATCGCCCTCTCCACCGGAGATCCCGCGCAGGGAATCGAAGTTCAATTGCTTCGCCGCAATGTGCAGGACGGCCGCGGCGTGTGGCAGGCTGCAGCGGCCACGCGTTCGTTGAGCGACGGCAGCTATCGCTTCGCCGGCCTGCCTGACGGCGAGTATGCCGTCTACACCAATCCGGCCCTGGACAGCGAGCCGGCCATGAGCTTCGTGGTTCCGGGCCGCGGAGCCAACGTGGCACGCGAGGGATACGCCAGCCAGTTCTATCCCGACGCGCGCGATCTCGCCGGCGCGGCGAAGATCCACCTCGCCAACGGCGAGCAGGCACAGGCCAATCTCAGCCTGACGCTGGAACCCTTTCATACAGTGACCGCCACCGCGACATTCGCTGACGGCAAATCGGCCGCCGACCATCCGGGCTTGAACTTCTCGGCGGCAGTGACCGACGCGCAAGGCCACCAGCTTCCCTACACCGCGTTCTACGACCAGTCGACGCATACCGTGCAGGCGTTGCTGCCCGACGGCACCTATTCGCTCAAGCTCACCGCCACGCTGCGCTTCTTGACTCGCATCTCCTCCGGCTTCACAGGCGAGGTGATTCAACCCTCTCTGCCGCCGGTCGGTTCCGTCGAGTTCACCGTGGCCGGGCATGCAATCTCCAACCTGCGCGTGCCCCTCACCACCCCGAGCCCGGCCTCCGTGCGGCTTACCGTCACGCACTCCGCGTCGGCACAGCCACAGAAACTCGCCCATCAGCCGGCGGAGATGATCGTCACGGCGAGCCAGGCCGGCGGCTGGATCGGCGACGGTATCACCAGCAACTTTGCCCGCGGGTTGGACAGCGGCCCCATGGACGCCGACTACCTTCCCGCCGGGCCCTACTGGTTGCATGCGCGGCCCACGCGACCGGGCGTCTGCGTAGAGTCGTTCACCGCCGGCGCCGTCAACCTGGCCCGCGAGCCGCTTGTTCTGGGCCTCTCCGGGGCCGCTGCTCCGCTCGACCTTACCGTGCGCGACGACTGTGCAAGCCTCAACCTCTCGCTGCCCGCCGGACTTTCCATCATGGCCCCGGGAGAAGAACGCGCCTTCACCGTCTACGTGGTCCCCGATTTCGATTCGACTGCTGAAATCGACCCTGTCATTCTGCGCCCCACCACGAGCGCGACCGCCACCATCGAATCGCTTTTGCCCGGCGACTATCACGTCTACACGTTCTCCACCCCGGTTGCGCTCGAATATCACAATCGCGACGCTCTCGCGGCGCTCTCCGATTCCGCGCGCGCCATCACGCTCGCTCCGGGTGCGACGGCGAGCCTCGTTCTGGAGGCGCCGGATAAATAATGGCTTCGCGCAGCAATTGGATCAATGCAACGCGCAGGACGATGCTGCGGCTTCTCCTGCTTTTTCCGGCTGCGGCATCGTCCACCATCGCACAGGGCGCTCCCGGCGCATCCGTCCCGGCGGCCGCCGCGGTCGCAGGCCAGTTCCGCATCTCCGGCACGGTGACCAACGCCATCACCGGCGAACCGGTTCGCCGCGCATCGGTCGCCGCCCTTTCCGTTGAAGACGGCCACACCATTGAATCGGTGCTCTGCGACAACGAAGGCCGATTCGCGCTTTCCGGCCTCGCCGCCGCCAAATATCAGCTCACGGCCTCGAAGCGCGGATTTCGCACCGCTTACTACGACGAGCACGATGAGTACTCTACCGCGATCGTCACCGGCGATGGCCAGGACACCAGGAACCTGAAGTTCCGAATCACTCCCGGCGCCGTGATTCACGGTGTGGTTACCGCCGACGGAGGCGATCCCGTGGAAGGCGCGCGCGTGATGCTGTTTGCCCGGCCACGCGCCCATCGCCACGGCGAGCGCGTGGCGCAGGCCGACGCCGCCACTACCGATGACACCGGCGCTTACGAGTTCAGCAATCTCGCCGCCGGAGAATATCTCGTCGCCGTGATGGCCGAGCCGTGGTACTCGCTGCATCGCGCATCGGGCGGTTCGGGCGCAAAGCCCGTGGGGAGCGGCGCCGGTTCGCTCGACGTGGCCTATCCGGTCACCTTCTTTGACTCCACTACCGATGAAGCCTCCGCGACCCCGATCCCTGTTGCGGGTGGAAGCACGGAGCAGGCCAACATCAACCTGCATGCCGTCCCGGCCCTTCATCTTTTCGTGCAGGCATCGCGCCGCCGGGATGGCTCCATCGCGCGGCCCGAGCTCCGGCAGTCGATCCTCGGCACACAGGTCTCGGCAGTCAGCATGGGCCTGTTCGATCGCGGCGAAGCACAATCGGTCGAGTTCGCCGGCGTGGCTCCCGGCCACTATGAGCTCGCACAGGGCGACCCACCCCGCATAGTCGAGCTGGACGCCTCGTCCAACCAGGAGATCGACCCCGCAGCCGGCACGCTCACGGTCGAGGTTTCCGGGATCGTCAAGAACACCTCGGGCGCTGCTGTGCCTGCCGAGCTTCGTGTCGAGCTTCAACCTTCCGACGGCGAACCGCGCCGCGAAGCCATCCAGTCCGCCGTCACCAATGGCTCCTTCCGGTTGCCTGCGGTTCCTGCCGGCCGATGGTCTATATCCGTTGCCTCCTCGAATCGCGACGTGGCGGTCGTCGGCATATCCGCCGGCGGTCGCAGCGAAGCGAAGAACGAGCTCACGGTGGGCGACAAGCCGATCAGCGTCACGCTCATCGTCAGCAAGGGGACTGTCCGCGTGACCGGCTTTGCTCGAAAGGACGGCAGAGGCTTCGCCGGCGCCATGATCGTCCTGGTACCCAGGAACCTGGATCAGCTTCGCGAGCTCGCCCGTCGCGATCAGTCCGATTCCGACGGCAGCTTCTCTCTGCGCGACGCCGTCCCGGGCCAGTACACTGTCGTTGCCATCGAGAATGGCTGGGACATCGATTGGATGCAGCCCGAAGTGATCTCGCGCTATCTTCGCCGCGGCACGCCCGTCACAGTAACAGACACGCAAGTTGACAGGGCGCCGATGAGCGCAGCCGTCCAGGTGCAATCGCCCTGATCCCGTTTCGTCGAACCGGGGTCGGGACGATAGTCTAAGAGGTGTACCGATTCAATCGATGCGGCCTGATGCAGCCCGGTCGAATCCTAGGCAGGCGCCGCCAGAGCACGACAGTCTTTGAGGAGAATCTCAAGTTGAAGAGGAAGTTTTCAGTTTCCATTGTCGCCTGCGTCGCGGCAATCCTTTTTCCGCTAGCGGCAACCAGCCAGGTCGAATCTCCCAGCAGCTCCTCCACCGCCGAAAAGGTCGAACCCACCTTCAAGTGGGAGGCCGCGGCGGGCTACGGATACACCAGCCTCAACCAGGTCAACCAGTCGCGCAGCGGCCTGCAGGGCGTCGAGTTCTCCGTCACACGCGATTTTGGCAAGTACTTTGGCGTCGTCGCCGATGGTGCCTACTATAAATACGCCATCAAGTCCGGCAATCCGGGCTCGCCTTCGGTCGAGACGGTTCTGTTCGGACCCGTGCTTCACGCCAATCTCTACGGGCCCATCAGCGGGTTCGTGCGCGCCCTGCTCGGCGGCGCGCACACGGCCGGAGAGAGTGAGAAGCCGAACATCTCGGCCGCCGGCGGATTCGGCCTCGGCATGGAGTACAAGCTGAGCCCGCGCATCTCCCTGCGCGCGTCCGGCGACAACATTCTCTCTTCTTTTGTGGAGGACCCGAATCACCTCGGATATTCCACGCACATGCGCGGCAACGGGCGCGCCGCGCTTTCCGTCGTCTATCGCTTCTAGGCCTCGCGGAAAGCCAGCGGAGCTTCAGCGCCTTCGCCCGCTTTGTTGCCGCTTTCCGGCTTGCGGAGCCGCCGGTTCCCGCACCACGTCATACTTCAACGTCACACGGCCGCCGGACGTCGCGCTGCATTCGACAAGCTCGAGCGGCCATCGCTGCCCATCGGGCACAAGCTTCTTCCCGCCGCCCAGCAGCACCGGCACGACCGACAGCTCGACCGTATCCACCAGGCCGGCGTCGAGAAGGCTGCGGCACAACTGTGCGCCGCCAAACAGCCAGATGTCTTTCCCAGCCTCGGCCTTCAGCGCAGCGACCGCCTCATGGACGCGGGCGCCGACAAACGTCACGCCTTTGCGGCGGGTGTTCTTCAGCGTCGTCGAGACAACTACAGCCTCCATGCCCATCGAGGCCGGCGACATGCCTTGCGTTTCCATCAACTCGAAGGTTTTGCGCCCCATCAGCAGCGTGCCGAACTGCGCATACAGAGCGCCGAAATCGAACGTCGGATCGTGCGGGATCCAGTCGTATCCGCCATCCGGCGCGGCGATATAACCGTCCAGGCTCATGGCAACGCAGTATCGAATCTTGCGCATACTTTCAGAATCCCCTGGTTCTCAACCTGTGATCGTGTACATCGGCGCAAACTCGGGAACGCCCGCTTGGCGGCCCGCCATCCATCGCATCACATAGACCTCTGTCGGGTCTGGATCTGCTTCCAGCTTGACGTCGCGCCGCCGCTTGCAATCGATCGAATTGGAAGCGTACGTGTCGCGAACCCGCTGAGTCTGGTTGCCCTCGATGATCGTGACAGGAAATTCCGCCGGCGCAGTAATCAACTGCCGGGTGCCATCGTAGATTCGCAACTTGAGTTCGCTCATGACCTCTCGCCGATCGAGTCCCATGTGAATCCCCGCAATGCGAGAGGGCGCAATCGCCGGGCTGCTATCTCGATCTCCGCGCAAAACTCCATCCGCCCGCGTCCGCCGCTGGGTGTCGAGGAAAGAATGGTAACACGGGCCGGGATGCCGGATTTCAATGCCCGGCGAGAAGGTATTCGTCCGCGGCGCGCGCCGTAACGGAGACCCCACGGGAGCGCTCGATGCCCTTGAAATCCACGTGAACCGTCACCTGGCCGGCAGCGAGTCCGGTCAGCAGTCCGGTTGCCGAAAGGATGGCAAGCGTATCTGTCGAACAGCTCCAGTGCGCCTCGGAAGTTACATCTTTGGCATGTCCATCGCTATAGGTCGCGATCGCGGAAAACTGCTGGGATCGTCCAGCCTGTAACCCATGGATCGCCGGTGTAAGAAGGACAGAAAGAATCGGCGGAGTTTGAGAGCCGGCCATCCGGGGCTCCGGCGAGTTAGCCGGAACGGCATCCGGGCTCTGCTGCTCACCCTGGAGCTCACCTGCGTTGGACGTTGCGCTCCCGGCCGTCCAGGACTCCAGCCGATCGGAGGCGCCCAGCATCTGAATCTTCGCCGCCCGGACATGGTCGTTGACGTGAAGGAGAGCAATCAGCTTCATCCCTTCGTCGATATGTGCGGCAACGAGGTCCCCGATCGACGCTTTGGCGAGCGCCATATCGTGAGTCACCTTGAGCCGGCTCAAGAAACCCGATACGTAATCGAGCTGCGCGATGTCGCGAAATGCCAGGAGCTGCTTGAGAGCCTGCTTGTCTTCGACCGTCGCGGCTGCGTTTTCCGGCAGCAGCGGCATCGAGTTCCCAGCAGGATCCGAATCGTCGAGGGTAGCTCCGGTAAGCGCCGACAGCGCCGCGCGCGCCTCATGCTCCGTAGCGTCGAGCGCCTGGGAGATCATGCTCACCTTGGCCCGCATCAGCTTGGCTTGCGTAAGGCGGAGGGGGTGGTCAACCTCGGCGGACACCCGCCTGGACTCGATTTCTAGCAGCCGGTTGACGAAGGACTGCTGCTCGCGTAACACCAGCTTCTGGGCATGAGTCCCTTCGAACAACGCATACACGAGAGCCGTGCAGAGCAAGATATTCTTGCGCGATCGCAGGTCGAAGGCGCCCGCCGGCGCTGGACCAGCGCGTAGGTTCAGAAACGGGTTTGCCGGAAGAGGCGTGGACTCGTTGGCCGACTCCAACTGCGCAGCAATTCCACTGTAGTCCGCGAGAAGGACTGGGCAGGACCGCTCTGTCTCAGCCGGCCTTGCCGTCCTCGCTTCGCCGGAATCCCTGGGCGGCGCCACAGCAGGCAAGCCCTGCCCGGGATTCGCGTTGTGATGGAGCGCCAATTGCAGCGCCTGACCGAAATTCAACGATGCACCGTGAACCGGGCAAGGCAGCAGACAAAACACCGCGAACAGCCGCAAACGCGAAAGTGCCAAGGGCAATTCCACTACTTATCGCGAGTCAGAGTCCAGGTAATGGAGTCGCCCGACGTGTCCGTTGCGCTTCCCGTGAGCGTCTTGTGATCGGCGCTGATCTTCAGGGTCCCTTTCCCAAGGCCGTCCGTTTCGGTGCCAATGCCGTTCATCGTCAACTGGTCCGTCGAGAAACCGGCCGCGACGGCGGCCGTAGATCCGTCACCGAAGGCCGTGAAAAGATTCGATCCGTTGAGAGACGCAACCGCCACTCCATAGTTGGGAATCCCATTGTCGTCGGTGTAAACGACGGTTCCGGTGAGCGAGTACGACGTCTGGGAAAAGGCCACGGTCACGTTGGCTGTCGACGGAGTTGAATTGGCGTTCCTGATCGTTGCCGTGCCCGACCATTCGCCCACGATCGGCGAGGTCCCCGAGAGCGTCGGGGCCTTGACGGTCAGAACAGCGTTGGCGCTCTTCGTGCTGCCTGCGGAGTTCTTGACGATAGCGTAGAATTTCGCACCGTTATCCGCGATTGTGGTCTCGGCAGTTACATAAGTCCAGTCGGTTGCGCCATTGATGAGGACGCCTCTTTTGTACCACTGCACCGTCATGGGCAGCGTGCTGTTGGCATACACCGAGAAGGTCGCCACTGCCGGCGCGGTTATCGTCAGGCTGCTGGGTTGCATGATGATCTGGGGCGGCGCATCGGCTTCGGGCTGGGCGGCATTGCCGGCTGGAGCCTGCTGTGCGAAGCTGCCTGGGTGGCTGGCGGAGATGAGCAAGAAGAAGACAAATGGAACGAGCGAGAGTTTCCTTGACACGATCAGCCTCCTCTGTCCGGAATTCGAGAAACAGTATCGCACTTTTCACGGCGCGATGCCGGTCTAACTCATGCGCGGGGGAATCGCGCGGAAGCAAGAGGGCCTATCGATAACTTTGTTCGCCGGGCATCGCGCCGCGGGGAGACCCGCCCGAGCCTCAGCCCTCTTCCGCCTCTCTCAGCTTCGCGATCACCGTGAAATCCTCGAGCGTCGTCGTGTCGCCCTTGATCTCGCCATGGGTGGCCAGCTCACGCAGCAGGCGCCGCATGATCTTGCCGCTTCGCGTCTTGGGCAGCGCCTCGGTAAACCGGATATCGTCCGGCCGCGCCAGCGATCCGATCTCCTTCGCCACCCATTTCCTCAACTCGTCCTTCAGCTCCAGGCTGGCCTCGTAGCCGCTCTCCAGTGAAACAAACGCGGCGATCGCCTGCCCCTTCAGCTCGTCCGGCCGGCCCACCACGGCTGCCTCCGCAACCTTGGGGTGCGCCACCAGCGCCGACTCGACTTCCATCGTTCCCAGCCGGTGCCCGCTCACGTTGATCACGTCATCCACACGGCCCATCAGCCAGAAATACCCGTCGGCATCCTGCCGCGCGCCGTCGCCCGTGAAGTAGCTTCCCGGCACGTCGCTCCAGTATGTCTTCTGGAACCGCTCGGGATCGCCATACACCGTGCGCGCCATCGACGGCCACGGCTTGCGCACCACCAGCAAGCCGCCGTGTCCTGCGGGCACCGGCTCGCCCGCGCGGTTCACCACCTCCGGCTGGATGCCAAAGAACGGCCTCGTCGCCGAGCCCGGCTTGGTCGGCGTCGCGCCCGGCAGCGGCGCAATCAGGATCGATCCCGTCTCCGTCTGCCACCACGTGTCCACGATCGGGCAGCGGTTGTGCCCGATCTTCTCGCGGTACCACATCCATGCCTCGGGGTTGATCGGCTCGCCTACCGTGCCCAGCAGCCGCAGCGAGTCCAGCCTGTGTTTTTCTACATGGTGGTCGCCCCACTTGATGAACGCGCGAATCGCCGTCGGCGCCGTATAGAACACCGTCACGCGATGGTCGTCCACGATCTTCCAGAAGCGCGAGAAATCCGGCCAGTTCGGCGCGCCTTCATACATCAGCACCGTCGCGCCGTTCTGCAGCGGTCCATACACGACATACGAGTGCCCCGTGACCCAGCCGATATCCGCCGTGCACCAGTAGATGTCGTCGTCGCGCAGGTCGAAGACGTACTTCGTCGTCAGGTAGGTCTGTACCGCGTAGCCGCCGGTCGTGTGCACCAGCCCCTTCGGCTTGCCCGTGGTGCCCGAGGTGTACAGGATGTAGAGCGGATGTTCCGAGTCGAGCGGCTCGGCCGGGCAATCGGCCCTGGCCTGCTCCACGAGCTCGTGCCACCAGCAGTCGCGCCCCGCCGTCATATTCACTGGGCAGCCGGTCCTCTTGTACACGATCACATTCTTCACGGTGTGACATGCCGCCATGGCCTCGTCCACCGTCTGTTTCAGCTTGATCTCGTTGCCGCGCCGGTAGCTCGAGTCCTGCGTGATGATCGCCACGCAACCCGCGTCGTTCACACGGTCGGCAATCGCATTCGCGGCGAATCCGCCAAAGATCACCGAGTGCACCACGCCGATCCGCGCGCAGGCCAGGACCGCGATCGCCAGCTCCGGCGTCATGCCCATGTAAACCGCAACGCGGTCGCCCTTCTGCATGCCCAGGCACTTCAGGCCGTTGGCAAACCGCTCCACCTCGGCGTGCAATTGGGCATAGCTGAGCTTGCGGATCTCGCCCGGCTCGCCCTCCCAGAGGATGGCCGTCTTGTCGCGCCGCGGCCCGTTCAAATGCCGGTCGAGGCAGTTGTAGCTCAGGTTTGTCTGCCCGCCGACAAACCACCTGGCGTTGGGCAAATCCCATTCCAGCACCTTGTCCCACGGCTTGAACCAGTGAAGCTCCTTCGCCACCCCGGCCCAGAAGCCTTCCGGATCCTCGATCGACCTCTTGTAGAGCGCTTCGTACTCGGCAAGGCTCTTGATGTATGCTTTCCGGCTGAAATCCTCCGGCGGCGGAAAAACGCGATCTTCCCGCAGCGTTGAATCGATGTCCAGGTTGGCAACAGCTGAAGCTGGAATGGAAGACATGAGGGCGTCCTTTTTCGGAACAGGGTCGGCTTTTCGGAACAAGAATCGGCGCCAAATGCGGGCTCTTTTCGCAAAGGGCCGCATCGCACACTTTACCGACCCAAGGCCGCTGCCCGCAAGTAAACTCAGCCGGAATGCAACGCCAATTGCCCGGTCCGTTTCTTTCGCCAGGCGGGCGAAAAGCCCGGGGGGGCGTGAACTGCCAGCAGGCCATCCATCACATTTCTGTTGACCCGCCAGGGGCGGCGCGCCACACTGGCATAGCCTATCTATGCCAGAGGCGCCGGCCTCGAGGAGCCCATGAACCGCGACGAAATTCCCCCGGGAACGCTTTCCCTGCTCATCCTGAAGACGCTTGCCCGCTATGGGCGGCTGCACGGTTTTGAGATCGCCGACTCCATTCAGCGGACCTCGGAGGAAGTTCTCCAGGTGGAAGAAGGTTCGCTTTATCCGGCCCTCCAGCGCATGTTGGTCAAAGGCTGGGTCACGGCGCAATGGGGGGTTACGGCCGGCAATCGCCGTGCCCGCTACTACCAGCTGACCTCCGCCGGCCGCAAGCAGCTCACCGTTGAACTCACTCATTTCGAGCGTGTCATGGGCGCCATCGCGCGCGTCATCCAGACCGCCTGAGGAGCCCTCCGCCATGGAAATACTCCACGAGCTCTGGCGCCGGCTGCAAATGCTCTTCCACTCTCGCCAGCTTCGCGCCGACCTCGAAGAAGAGATGCGCCTCCACGTCGACCTCCGCACGCGGCAGAAAGCTGAGCGCGGCCTCGCGCCAGGCGACGCCCGAACCGCTGCCCTGCGCGGATTCGGCAACCAGACCCTGCTGCGCGAAAAAAGCCAGGCTGCCTGGGGCTGGACGTGGCTTGAAAGCCTGCTGCGCGACACACTCTACGGCATCCGCGGCCTGCTGCGAAGCCCCGGCGCCACGCTCGTCGCCCTGCTCTCGCTCGCGCTCGGCATCGGCGCCAACACCGCCATCTTCACGCTCACGGATGCGGTCATGTTCCGCTTGCTGCCGGTGAAGGATCCCAATCGGCTTTTTCTGCTCGGAGACGGAAGGGACGCCGGTATCTCGGACGAGTTCGGGCGCACCGATCTCTACGCCAATCCCGTCTACCGCCGCATTCAGCGCGAGAACCACGTCTTCTCCTCGACCGCCGCCGTCTTCAGCATGACCAACGACGTGCACGGCTTCGTCGATGGCCGCATTGAACCGGAGCCCCTCAAGATACAACTCGTCTCCGGCACTTACTTTGCAACCCTCGGCGTCGAGCCGCTGCTCGGCCGTCTGCTCGCCGATAGCGACGACAACTCCGAGGGCAATCACCCCGTCGCCATCGCCGGCAACCGCTGGTGGAAGCGCCGTTTGGCGAGCGATCCCGCAGCGGTGGGCAAAACCATCCGCGTCGGCGGAACCGTCTATTCCATCGTTGGCGTCGCTCCACCCGAGTTCTTCGGCACCACGGTCGGTGTGGAGCCCGACCTCTGGGTTCCACTGTCGATGGCTCAGGATCTTCCGCCGCACTGGGGCGGGTACAACGACAACATGGCCGAATCGCTCTACGTCTTCGGCCGGCTCAAGCCCGGCGTGACAGCGGCAGAGGCATCCACCAATGTGAACCTCCTGTTCCAGCAGATCTTTCATCAACTGATCGGCAGCTTTCCCGACAACAATCCGGCGCACCGCAACGCCGCTGTGCTCGGCCAGGCGCATGTCCCGTTGAATCCTCTTGCAAAAGGACTCTCCCATCTCCGCGCCCAGTCCTCTGACCCGCTCAGGATCCTTAGCGCGGTCGTCGCCCTTGTGCTGCTCATCGCATGCGCCAACATCGCCAACCTTCTTCTCGCGCGCTCCACGGCCCGTGGCCGCGAGTTCGCCGTGCGCCAGGCTCTCGGCGCCGCCCGCGGCCGCCTCCTCCGCCAGCTATTCACTGAAAGCCTGGTGCTCGCGCTCGCCGGCGGTGCGCTCGGCGTCGCATTCGCATCCTTCGGCAGCCGCATGCTGTTGCGCATGATTTCGAGGGGCCCGGACGTCCTGCCAATCGACGTGTCACTCAACGTGCGCCTGCTATGGTTCACCCTCGCAATCACGATGATCACTGCGTTGCTCTTTGGCACCGCGCCGGCGTTCCGGGCTACTCGCCTCGAGCTCACAAACTCGTTGAAAGGCAGCCACGGAGCTTCGCCGGGCGCGGCAAAGAGCCCGCTCGCCCGTGCGCTCGTCATCACCCAGGTCGCGTTCTCGCTGGTCCTGATGGTTGGCGCCGATCTCTTCCTGCGCAGCTTCGTCAACCTCAGCCGCGTGGATTCCGGATTCGATAAGCCGGAGAACGTGCTCCTCTTGACCACCGATGAGAGCTCCGCCGGCTACAAGCCCGACGACGCGCGCCTGCCGCAGCTCCACCGTCAGATCGAGGAGCGCGTCAGCGCGCTGCCGGGCATCGTTTCCGGCAGCTTCTCCACCTTCACCTTCTTCCGCGAAGGCGCCTGGAACAACCCGGTCTACCTGCAGGGCTTCGACAATGACAAGAGCGTCGATGTGAAGCACAACATCGTCGGCAAGGGCTACTTCGCCACCATGGGCATCCCCATCCTCGCCGGCCGCGGCTTCGGCCCGCAGGACACGCTCACCTCTCAGAGGGTCGCCATCGTCAGCCAGCGAATGGCGCAGACTCTGTTCCCCTCGGGCTCGCCCATCGGACGCCACTATGGACTGTCGCCGCAAAAGACCGGAGAATTCGAAGTCATCGGTGTCGCGCGCGACGTGAAGTTCGCCGGTCTCGACGAGCCCGCGCAAACACTCGACTACTATTCCTGGAACCAGGGCGCACAGTATCTCGGCGACTTCGAAGTGCGCTTCGCCGGAGACCGCAACTCCGTCGCCTCCGAAGTGCAGAAGGCCATCCACGCCATCGACCCCCACCTGCCCATTACCCGCGTCGAATCGCTCGAAGATCGCCTTTCAAGTTCGGCCTCCGGGCAAAGAACCATGGCGCAGCTCTCCACCTTCTTCGCGCTGGCAGCCGCGTTTCTCTCCAGCATCGGCATCTACGGCCTCATGTCCTACGTCGTCTCGCGCCGCGCCGGCGAGATCGGCATCCGCATGGCTCTTGGCGCCGAGCGAGCGCACGTTCGCTGGCTCGTGATGCGCGACATTCTCATCCTCATCGCCGCCGGCATTGCCATCGGCATCCCCGCCACGCTTGCCCTCGGCCGCCTCGTGGCCAACATGCTCTATGGCCTTCAGCCTGCGGATCCGCTCAGCCTGGCTGCGGCAACTATGCTTTTGTTCGCGATCGCGGTCCTGGCCGGGTTCTTGCCGGCGCGCCGCGCATCCCGCGTCGATCCCATGATCGCCCTTCGTTGCGAATAAGCGTCGGCTTCCCGCGCGGAACTTTCGCCGCGACATCGGCCCAGGCAGCGGGCTGGCACCGCCCTTGCGCGGACGGCCCCCGGCAATCCACGGCGGCCCGTGCATCGATAGTAATCAGGCCAGACGTCCCTGTTAGGTTCCAGATATCCCTATTTGATAGTAATCACTTGACAGGTTACCGGGCATACCGTTTCTGATGCCACACCCACGCGGTGCGCACAATTTCGTCCAGTCCGGTGTACTTGGGGCGCCATCCAAGCTCGCGAATGGCCTTGTCGGAGCTGGCTACAAGCACTGCCGGATCGCCCGGCCTGCGGGGGCAAATCTCGACTGGAATCGGGTGCCCTGTAACCCGTCTGACGGCCTCAATCACCTGCAAAACCGAGAATCCGGACCCATTACCGAGGTTATAGGCACTGTTACGAAGGTACTGCGAAGATTCCTCAGTTTTTTCACAGGGCTTTTCGATCGATTGCAACGCCAGAAGGTGGGCATCCGCGAGGTCCGAGACATGAATGTAATCGCGGATACAGGTGCCGTCCGGGGTGGAGTAATCGTTTCCGAATATGCGGATCGACTGCCGGCGTCCGAGCGCCACATCGAGGACCAGCGGGATCAGGTGCGACTCCGGTTCGTGGGCCTCGCCGCGGGTCACTTCGCCAGCCGGACCCTCCGGCGCGCCAGCCACGTTGAAGTAGCGCAGGGACGCGCTGCGCAGCCCGTGGATCTGTCCGAACCACGCCAGCATCCGCTCCACCAGCAGCTTCGACTCGCCATAGGCGTTGGTGGGGACCAGCTTCGCATCTTCTTGAATCGGCGTCGTTTCTGGCTCACCATAGACGGCCGCTGTCGAGGAGAAGACCAGCCGCTTCGGCCCGTGGGCCAGCATGGCCTCAAGGAGCGAAAGCGTGGAGGCGGTATTATTGCGGAAGAAGGTTTCCGGCGCCTTCATTGACTCGCCGGCCTCGATCAGCGCCGCGAAATGCATCACGCCGTTGAAGGGTTCTCCGGCGTCGTTGGCGGCTATGAAGAGCGCCTCGATCGCGCGACGGTCTCCCAGTTCTCCCTCGACGAACTCCACGCCGGGTGGCAGCAGGTCCTTTCTTCCATGGCTGAGGTTGTCGAAGACGATCGCTTTATGCCCCAGGCTGGCCAGCAATCCCGAAACGGTACCACCGATGTACCCCGCGCCCCCGGTTACTAATATCTTCACAAAAAAGCGTCCCTCTCCGAGCAGAAATAGGTTACTTTTAGTCTATTACATAGGCCAAAGGTGGTATGGTTCAAAGCCTGCCGTCACCGTACTTTCAAATGGCAGCCTTAGCGACACCCGGCCCGAGCCACCTGAGGACCGTCAGACAGGCGGCTTGCCGAGAAAGTCGCGTTGCCGGTCCCCCAGGGCAACGGCCTGGGAAACCGGCCAACGCACGGGCAAACCTGCCCTGGAAAAGATCGTCGCTCAGCATTGCTGGTTTTCGACTGGATGCCTTGGACGGGAAGTTGAACTGGTGAATGTCCGAGGTGGATACGGGTTGGCCCAGCATCGACGCTGCTACGAGATGAAATGTACGGTCGGGGGTGTAACACTTTGGCCCTCCTGCCGATATTCATCCCACGTAATGCAATTGTCCTTGGGCGCTTCGGTTATTCAGCAATTTTGAGGTCGATTTTGCACCTGGCAATTCTGCCGGGCTGGAGAGCCTGCTCCGCAGCCCGCAGCATGCCGAACAGGACGTAAGGACTCGCCGCGCGAGGGAGTGAAGGGATTTGAACGCTGGACGGAACAGGTTGCAATCGCATCCAAAGGTTGTATCGGATGCAGTTCCGGGTTTGAGGTGGACGGAAGTCGCGAAAACCTCCGATGAAAAAGCCGCGAATCCCCTTCTTCATTCGCCGGTTCTGAATTTGAGATTCCCAGCCGCCGAGAGCGGCTGCATGTGAGGAACGAGATGGCGCTGAAGTCCTATCCAGGTAGAACGAATTTCGGTTTGCTTCCCGAGCCGGAAGGCCGGGCGGGCTCTTTTATCACCAGCGCCGTGGTGAACGGCACAATCCTGGCGCTTGTTCTTATCCTGAGCTTGGTCATCAAGCCAGTGATCCAGCAGCACAAGTTCGAGAGCACGGAACTGATTTTTCCCACGACGCCGCCTCCGCCGGTCAAGGTGAAGATGCCGCCCGCGCCGAAGATCGAGAAGCCCAAGATTCCCGAAGTGAAGCTCGACGCTCCGAAGATTGTCATGCCCAAGCTGAAGCCCGAGCCGAAGCCGGTCCAGATGGAAGCCAAGGTCACCCCGCTGCCGGTGGTCAAGGCCCCAAAGCCTCAGATCGTGCTGGCGCCGCAACCCAAGGCCGCCCTGGCCATGGCCGCCATGCCGGCGCAGAATTCGCAGGTCAAGCCGTCGACGGCTCCGGTCCATTTCGGTGAGACGTTCGGCGTCACACCCAATCCGAATGCCACCAAGCCGGCCACCGTGGCTGCGATCGGCAACCCCTACGGCGGCATGAGCGGCCCGGCGGTCGCGCCGCACGGCGTTGTGGGTTCTACGGGCATCGGCAACGGCCTCAAGTCCGGCTCGAGCTCGGGAGTCGTCGGCCGCGTCGCTTCGGCGGGCATTCCCGCTGGAACCGGCACCACGAGCGGGAACGCTTTCGGCAACGCGAGGGTCGCTTCCGCCGCGATCCCGCAGCAAACGGTTGCAGCCGCTCCGCAGATGGTGACCCAGGTCGCGCCGTCGAACACGCAGGCTGAAGTCGCCATTCCCAAACCGACCTATACGGATGAGGCCAAGCAGTTGAAGATTCAGGGGGCCGTTGTGCTGCGAGTCACGTTCTACGCCAACGGCCAGATTCAGGTTCTGGGCGTGTTACGCGGCCTGGGTCACGGCTTAGACGAAGAGGCCAAGAGAGCTGTCCAGCAAGGACGGGTGATCCGGCCGGCCACGGTGAATGGTAAACCGATGGATTCGACAACCAACATAACCATCACGTTCCAACTGGCGTAGCGAACCATCTGCCCGTCTGACGGGGCTGCGCTCACGGCGTTTTTCGAAAGTTACGGTAACTGCTTCCAGTCCGCACAGATCGACCGCGCGGGGTGGAATAGCAAAGGGAAAACTCGGTGGTCTTCGGAAAATGCCGGAGCCGTGCACGTTCAGGCGGCGATCGCGGCGTGAGGAAAGACTTTGAAACGACACCTAGGAGCTGAAATGAGATTACGGAAGCTGCTGCTTACCTTCCTGTTGATGACTCTGGGTGCAGCCTGCGCGTACGCGAAAAAGCAACCGAGGTACGAACAGGCGCACCAATTGACCCCCGAGCAAGCTGCTCTGGTCGACCGGGCCGTGGCAAGGGAAAAGGTCCTCATCCAGAACATCAAGCTGCGTACCCCGCTGGTCGAGACCTACATCCAGAACACCCGCCCGGATGTGAAGCTCTACATGGTGCCGACCGAAGACGAGTACATGCTCAGCCGCGTGGACTTCGCCAAGACATTCGGCGACAAGACCTACCAGCCGAGGGGTTCGGAGAAGCACGGCTTCTTCAAGAACTCGTTCGCTGCCATCAGCGGGCTGACCAAGGCGCTGCACCTCGACACGCGGTTCACCTACAACCCGGTCGGGTTCATGGAAATGATGTTCCTCGACCCCTCGCACTTTGACCAGCAGCACTACGTGTTCAGCTATGTGCGGCGCGAGTTCCTCGGCTCCGTGCGCACGTGGGTCTATGACGTTCACCCCAAGGTCGGCGGAATGGGCCTGTTCTACGGCCGCATCTGGGTTGAGGACCAGGACGGCAACATCGTGCGCTTCAACGGCACTTACACCGGTCCAAGCTCCGAAGACGATTCGCGCTACTACTTCCACTTCGATAGCTGGCGCCTGAACGTCCAGCCCGGCATCTGGCTGCCCGTCGCGGTCTACGTGGAAGAGACCGAGCGCACCGAAGGCAACAAGGCCGTCGGCCTGAAGGCGCAAACCCACTTCTGGGGCTACTCGCTCAAGCTGCCTACCCGCGACAGCGAAAATGTCAGCGTGAAGGTGGATGACGCGGTCGACAAGAGCGACGACACGCAGGATATGACGCCGCTGCAGGCCTCGCGCGCCTGGATCGCGCAGGCTGAGAACAACGTCATCGACCGCCTCGTCGAAGCCGGCCTGGTCGCTCCTCTCAACCAGGGCGGTTACGAGAACCAGGTGCTCGACCAGATCGTCATCAACCTGGCCGTGCCCAACAATCTCGCGTTCACTGACCCCATTCATTGCCGCGTGCTGCTCACGACCACGCTCGAAGCCACCACGGTGGGCAACACCATCCTCATCAGCAAGGGCCTGCTGGACACGCTGCCCAACGAGCCGGCCATCGCTTCGGTCGTGGCCATGGAGCTGGCGCATATCGCCATGGGTCACCACATCGACACCCGTTACGCGTTCAACGACCGCCTGATGTTCCCGGATACGGCGACGTTCCAGCGCATCAATATGTATCACTCCGATCCCGACAACGGCGACGCTGCCAAGCGAGGCATGGAGTACCTTGAGGCCTCGATGTACAAGGACAAGCTGCCCGACGCCGGTCTCTACTACGCGCAGCTCACCGACCGTGAGAAAGCGCTCAAGTCGCTCAACACGCCCAAGCTCGGCGACTCGCTGCTCAAAGCCGACGGCACGCCGTGGATGTACGACCTGGCCAAGCAATCGCCCAAGCTCAACTGGGACGACCTGAACCAGACCGCCGCCCTGCCCTTGAACAGCTGGTTGAAGACCGACCCGTGGGATGACAAGGTGCACATGCTGAACGCCAAGCGGTACGCGCCCATCAACGCTCGCGAGAAGATGCCGCTGGAAGTCACGCCGGTCAGCTTCAAGCTGCAGCGCTACGAGCTGGCGCAAAACTCGCAGCCGGCGGGCACGCCCGGCGCAGCCCCGGCGACGCAGCCGGCGGCTGGAACCGACGCTCAGCAGCCCAACAACCCGCCCTCGGCGACCACTGGAACCAACGGCTCCGGCCCGGCCCAGCCGGCCGATACCAACAACGCGGCGCCGGCCAACTCCAGTGCCGATCCGGCGGTCACGAGCGCGCAGAACCAGCAATTGACCGGAACTTCGAACCCGCCCCAACGATAAACCCGCGTCTCACCGCTTGCATCTCAGCCGGAATGCGCATCGCGCGCCTTCCGGCTGACTCGTCTTTGCGATCGTTTTTCGCCCGGCTCTCCGCCTTCCGGCAAATGCCGCCACATTCCAATCCCCGCGCGATCGCCCGCCCGCGAGATTTATACTGGGCGGACTTGTTGAACCGTGAACTGAATCATCCGCAATGCCCGGAGCCACCCTTCCGATGAAGCGATACGTCTTTCTTTTCCTAGCGCTGCTTGTCACCGGATGGTCATCCGCCCGGGCGCAGGTCGAGCCCACGGCGTGGGCGCGCCAGTTTTCGATCACCGTGGGCGGCGAAGGCTCCTTCTTCCAGCCGGACTACGGCCCCAACCGCCTGGGCGGCGTCGGCACATTTGTCGACGTGAGTTTCACCCGCTGGATCCATGCCGAGGCCGAGGGGCGGTGGTCGCGCCTCCATCAATACCAGAACATCTATCAGGACAACTACCTGATCGGCCCCCGCCTGCCCCTTCGCCGGTTCTGGAAAGCGACTCCCTACGTCAAGGTTCTCGCCGGCGTCGGCTCCATGAATTTTCAGTACAACTACGCCCACGGCCGCTTCACCGACATCGCCTACGGCGGCGGCGTGGATATCGCGCTCACCCGGCGCTGGAGCGTGCGCGCCGTCGACTTCGAATATCAGCAATGGCCGTCCTGGCTGAACAGTTCGCTCTATCCCTACGGAGCCAGCGCCGGAATCTCTTACCGCATTCTCGGCGGCCGCTGAAGGGTCTCGTCACCCCGTCGTCTTGTTCCCCGCCGGCAGAATCTCGTACGGCCGCATCCTCTCGTTGTCTTCGCGCTCCAGAATGTGGCAGTGCCATACGTATCGCCCTGCGTAGCCAACATTTGGAAGGGATGCGACGGGAGTGTTTTTAGGAGATCAAGATGAATGTCTGCTCAACGTCCCGTAACAGAGGGGCAAATTCGGCGATTCAGTTCACAATTCCTGGGGATGCAACCTTTCCCCGCTGGAAACTGAAAAGGGCCACCCTTGCGGGCAGCCCTTTTTTACTCTGTTTCTGACCCCTGTTCTTATGCAGGCGAAGGCGAACCCTCGGGGTAGCTTGGGCCGCCGCGGCTGCCTTCCGGCTTGAGCACCTGCTGCACCCCTCCACCCTGGTCTGTAGGCGAAGCCAGAATCGAGCGGACCGGCGGCAGTTCCTTGCCCTCGATCAGCAGCTTCACCTCCTCGGCGTCGATCGTCTCGCGCTCCAGCAGCGCGGCCGAGATGCGGTGCATCGCGTCCTTGTTCGCCTCGAGGATCGAATATGCAGATTGATACGCCTCGTCGATCAGCCGCCGTACTTCGAGATCGATCTGCCGTGCCGTCTCTTCCGAGAAGTCGCGATGCTGCGCGATCTCGCGGCCCAGGAAGATCTGCTCTTCCTTCTTGCCGAACGTCAGCGGCCCCAGCCGGCTCATGCCGTATTCGCACACCATGCGCCGCGCCAGATCCGTCGCGCTCTCGATATCGCTGCCCGCGCCGGTCGACATCTGGTTGAGGAAGATCTCCTCAGCGACGCGCCCGCCGTAGGCCGTGGCCAGCCGCGTCTCCAGATACTCGCGCGTATAGTTGTGCCGGTCGTCGGGCAAGTACACCGTGACGCCCAGCGCCATGCCGCGGGGGATGATCGTGACCTTGTGAATCGGATCCGAGTGCTCGCGCAAATACGACACCAGCGCGTGCCCGGCCTCGTGATACGCCGTCACACGCTTCTCCTCGTCGGTGAGCAGCATGGACTTGCGCTCGGCGCCCATGAGCACCTTGTCCTTGGCCAGCTCGAAATCGTACATCGTCACTTGCTTGCGGTTCATGCGCGCGGCATTCAAGGCCGCCTCGTTCACCATGTTGGCGAGGTCGGCGCCAGAGAAGCCTGGAGTCCCGCGAGCCAGCACGTTCAGGTTGGTGTCGTCGCTGACGGGAACCTTCTTCACGTGCACGCGCAGCACTTCCTCACGGCCGCGCACATCGGGCAGGCCCACCACCACGCGGCGATCGAAGCGCCCCGGCCGCAGCAGAGCCGGATCGAGCACGTCGGGCCGGTTGGTCGCGGCCACCAGAATCACGCCGTCGTTCGACTCGAAGCCGTCCATCTCCACCAGCAACTGGTTCAGCGTCTGCTCGCGCTCGTCGTGTCCGCCGCCCAGGCCTGCGCCACGGTGGCGTCCCACGGCGTCGATTTCGTCGATGAAGATGATGCAGGGCGCGTTCTTCTTGCCCTGCTCAAAGAGGTCGCGAACGCGGCTCGCGCCCACGCCGACAAACATCTCGACAAAGTCCGAGCCGGAGATCGAGAAGAACGGCACATTTGCTTCGCCGGCCACGGCGCGCGCCAGCAGCGTCTTGCCGGTTCCCGGAGGCCCAACCAGCAGCACGCCCTTGGGAATGCGCCCGCCCAGCTTCTGGAACTTCTGCGGCTCGCGCAGATACTCGATGATCTCCTTCAGCTCTTCCTTGGCTTCATCGACGCCCGCCACGTCCTTGAACGTAACTTTCTTCTGCTGCATCGAGAGCAGGCGTGCGCGGCTCTTGCCGAAGCTCAGCGCCTTGTTGCCGCCCGACTGCATCTGGCGCATGAAGAAGAACCAGATCACGCCCAGCAGCACAAACGGCCCGGCGTTGAACAGGATCGGCAGCAGGATGTTGCTCTGCTCGGTCTTGATATTGAAGGAGACCTTGGCCGAGTGCAATTCCTTGACCAGGCTCTCGGTGCTGCCCCCATTGATCGTGGTGTGAAACGGTTCCTTCGCACCCTTCAGGTGGCCGTGCAGTTCCGTGCCCTGGATCGTCACGTCTTGCACTTGGCCGGCCTCGATCTTGTCCAGCAGGTCCGAGTACCCGTATTCTGTGTCTTTACCCATGCTCGTGCTCTTCTGCACCACGGTCCACAAGAGCATCAGGCAGACCAGGATGAAGACCCAGAACATGATCGTCTTAACGGTCGAATTCACCAGGATTCCTCTTTTCCCGGCGGGGGAGAACCCGCTCAAAGAGCTTCCAGCACCGCCTGCATCACCCTTATAGACGCAACACATTCCGTGGAAGTCACAGAATGTAAGAGGCACCCACGCAGCCGACACCTCGCATCCGCCGCCAGGGTAAGCAGTAACTCCGATTGTACTCCGATCCCGCGGATTCTTGCAGCAAAGTCCTTTGCGGAGAATGCACCGAAGCGGTGAGACCGCCTACCCGGAAGTCCCATTCGCAGCCAGTGGATCTTCATGATTCGGAATCGGTTCTTCCGTGACCCGTACCCCCGGCACCGGCTCAGCTTCCACGCCGCGCATCCAGACGATTTTTCCGCCCAGTTCCAGTACCGGCCACACACTTCGCGCCGATCCTGAAACCTTCAGTCTTTCCAGAACTTCTTTCACTTTTCTTGGTGCGCCGGAGTAGCGCAGCCGCACCCGGTCCCCCGCTCGCCAGTTACGCAAAGTGGCCGATTCCTCTACCGCGCCTGCACCGTTTTGAGACACCAGCCGCTCGATTCGCACACGAACGCCGAACTCGCGGGCCGTGACCTCACCGGGGATAGTGACGGCGTACTCGGGAACCGTTTCATTCGCGCTCCGATTTGCAGCCGGGCCCACTTCCATCTTCAGCTCGCGCGGCGTCCGCTCGGCGCGCAGGCCTGCCGCGAGCTCGAGCTTCTGCCCGGCACGACCGCCCAAGGCCAACGCACGCAGGGACTCAGTAGCCTCAAAGTCCGGCTGGGCTCCCAGCCTCCCGGCTGCCAAACGAAGCAGGCGCCGCTGCATCGCGGGCGGCAGACCGCCCAACCGGCTCACGTCAACGGAGAAGGAAGAGCCTTCCGTCGCCGCACGTCCACCGCCCCGCACCGCCCTTCCCGGCAGCAACAGTTGCGGGGCAACCCTGGCCAGCTCTGTCTGCCACCACGCCTCCTCGTCCCGCGCCAGTTTCGCCATGCCCGCCAGGTGCTCGCGCAGCCGCGGATTCCACCCCTCCAGCAACGGCAGCAGATCGTGCCGGATGCGATTGCGAGTAAACGTCAGGTGTCGATTCGACGAATCTTCGCGCCACACCTGCCCGATCTCCTTCAGGTACTCTTCAATCTCCGCGCGCGCCGTTCCCAGCAGCGGCCGCAGGATCGGGCCTTCCGCGAATTCCAATACCGGATGAATGCCCGACAATCCCTCGGTCCATGCGCCGCGGAGAAACTTGGCCAGCACTGTCTCTGCCTGGTCATCCCTTGTGTGCGCCGTCGCGACCGCGTCGACATCGCCGCTCGCCATCAAATTGCGAAACCAGCCATACCGCAGGTGCCGTGCCGCCTCTTCGATCGTCTGCGACTTCGCGCGGGCGTCGGCTGCCGTGTCCACCCGGGCCTCGTGAAACGGAATCCCCAGCGACGCAGTTAGCGCCCTACAGAATTCAAGGTCCGCGTCCGCTTCTTCTCCGCGCAGCCCGTGATGCAGATGCGCCGCATGCAGGACCAACCCCAGTTCGCTCGCCCGATCCTGCAGCGCCCGCAGCAGCGCCACCGAATCTGCCCCACCCGACAGCCCCACCGCCAGCCGCAGACCGGGCTTGAGCAGAGTCGTATCGATCGGGAGCTTCACACTCACGAAGGCATCATAGCGCGCAGGCTCGATTGGCGGTATGCAGCGTCCGAACGTGACTCGCAGTCCCATCAATTTACGACAGTCCTATTCCAGGACGTGAAACTTCGGCTAAATCACAGCCACCAGCTTTCTTCTGGGGTTATAATTCCGGCTCACTTTCTTCAAACACTTGCGGGTAACACGAAATGAGTTATCAAGTTCGGCTTTATGAGCCGGACAAAGGGGGATGCAATGCTGGTTCGTCGTGGCTTGTCGGCTTTCAGATTTTCTTTGATTTCAGTCGCTCTCATTGCGTTTGCCGCCGAAACATTCGCCTTTCAGGAAGAGCCTACGCAGGATTCCCAATGGATTGACTCTCCGCAGGCTACCACCGTCAGCATTATCACAACCGTGGCCGGCACCGGGTTCATCGGCGACAGTGGCAATGGCGGTCCAGCCATCCACGCGAATCTCATCGGGCCACGCGGCATCGCTGTCGATGCTGCAGGAAACCTCTATATTTCCGATGCCTACATGGGCGTCGTCCGCAAAGTCACTGCATCCACAGGCGTCATCTCGGTCTACGCCGGGACCTCCGGAGCATCGGGTTATTCCGGCGACAACGGCCCGGCCACGTCCGCAAAGCTCGATCAGCCTCAGGGGCTTGCGGTCGACTCCTCCGGCAATCTCTACATCGCCGACACGCTCAACCAGGTCATCCGCGAGGTGAACGCGCAAACCCACGTCATCACCACAGTCGCAGGCAATGGACAAAATGCCTGGACCGGCCGCGGTAGCGGGTTCAATTGTTCGGTCTTTACACCCGGACTCCCTGCGACGCAAACAAACCTCTGCTACCCATATTGGATCGCCGTCGACTCCGCAAAGAACATCTACATCGATCTTGGCGACCGGATCCTCAAGGTCTCCGCCTCCACCCATATCGTCACGACCTTTGCAGGCACCGGAAGCTCGGGCTACACGGGAGACGGCGGCCTTGCGGTCAATGCCGCTTTGAATGGCATTGCCGGCCTCGCCGTCGACAAGAGCGGCAACGTCTACATCGCGGATAGCCTCAACTGCGCCATCCGGAAAGTGACTGCGAGCACCGGCAAAATCACGTCTCTCGTCGGCAAACCCACCAGTTCCGCCTTCAGCCGGTGCGGACTCTCCGGCGATGGCGGTCCCGCGTTGCAGGCCGAAGTCTTCATCCCCAACTCCGTCGCCGTCGACTCCCATGGCAATGTCTTCATCGCCGACACCGACAACTACCTCGTCCGCATGATTGCGGCAAGCAACGGCAAGATCTACACCGTCGCAGGGAAGTACATGAACAGCAGCGGTCACACGTTCACAGAGTCCGGCTATACCGGCGATGGCGGGCCGGCGAATGAAGCCCTTGTGGGATATCCAACCGCGGTCGCTGTCGACGGCCATGGGAATCTCTACGTCGCCGACCAGGGTAACAACGCGGTCCGCAAGGTAACCAACGAAGGCACCATCCCAGCCGAGTTGCCTCTCGACGAGCAATAGACCGCAGCAAAGTCGCCGGGTGCCCCAGGTCTCGATTCTGAGACCTGGGAGAGCACGATGCTTGGTCCCTAGTCCCTCAGTCCCTGGTCCCTCAGTCCCTTAGTCCCTCAGTCTCTCTCGCCGCCGTATACTTTCCCCATGCTGGAGACCCGTCCCGCCACCGCAGCCGATGCTGCCCTCATCACCGCGCACCGCAAAGCCATGTTCACCGCCATGGGCCGCGACCGCGAATCCATTCTCGACGCCATGAGCCGCCACTTCGAGCCCTGGGTCACGCGCATGATCATCGAAGGCAAATACTCCGGCTGGATCACCTCGGACGGCGGCCGCCCCGTCGCCTCCGCCGGGCTGCTGGTCCTGGATTGGCCGCCCCACCCGCTCGACCCCACCAGCGAGCATCGCGGCTACCTGCTCAACGTCTTCACCGAGCCCGAGTACCGCGGCCGCCGCCTCGCTCACGCCCTCGTCGACCTGTGCCTCGGCGAAGCCCATCGCCGCCGCATCAAGGTCGTCGCCCTGCACACCTCCGACGCCGGCCGCCCCATCTACGAGGCCTTCGGCTTCCGCTCCACCAGCGAAATGATGTGGGTGGAGCGCACGGAAGCGTGAAGGCCAGCTTTCAGCTCTCAGCTCCCAGCTCCCAGCTCTCAGCTGTTAGTTCTTAACTCTTAGCTCTCAAACCTCCACGAGTCTCCCGGTTCCCTGATCCCTGTTCCCTGTTCTCTGTTCCCTGTTCCCTTAGTCCCTAGTCCCTAGTCCCTAGTCCCTCCCTTAGTCCCTTAGTCCCTCAGTCCCTCACAGTTGTATACTCGCCCGGTATGCAGGTATTCGCCATCATTCCGGCTGCGGGCCTCGGCACGCGGATGGCCGGGCCCCAACCCAAGCAGTTCCTGGCGCTGGACGGAATCCCGATCCTCATCCACTCCCTGCGCGCTTTTGCGCAGGTCGAGCGTGTCACATCGATCTACGTGGCCGTGCGCAAGCCTGAGGTCGAGCGCACCCTCGCCCAGGCCGCCGAGTACGGACTCAACGGCCGGGTCAAAGTCGTTGAAGGCGGCGACAACCGCCAGGAGTCCGTGGCCCACGCGCTGGCCGCGCTGCCCGCCGAGGATGACGACATCGTCCTCGTCCACGACGCCGTGCGTCCCCTGATCGACGCCGCCACCATCGAGCGCACCATCGACGCCGTCATCGAGCACGGCGCCGCCATCGTCGGCCTGCCTGCCGTCGACACCATCAAGCAGGTCGAGCGCACCGCCCATGGCGCCCTCGTCACGTCGACCATTCCCCGCGAGTTCATCGTGCTGGCCCAGACGCCCCAGGGCTTCCGCTACGGCCTGCTGCAGAGCGCCTTCGCCGAGGCCACCGCCGACGGCTTCATCGGCACCGACGAGGCTTCCGTCGCCGAACGCGCCGGACATCAGGTCGCCGTAGTGCACGGTTCTCAGGTTAATCTGAAGATTACACAGCCTGGCGACCTGGAGTTGGCCGAGTTCTACCTGCGCCAGCGTCACGGCTAAGGAAAGGCCGCCCGATCCGGCCGGAACCATCGGACTCCCGGCGATCGAACGTAGGGACTGGCACGAAGACCATGGAAACTCGAATCGGATTCGGTTGGGACTCGCACGCATTCAAGCCCGGCATTCCGCTGCGCATCGGCGGCATGACCCTCGACCACCCTGAGGGCCTCGCCGGCCACTCCGACGGCGACGTGCTGCTGCACGCCATCACCGACGCTCTGCTCGGCGCCATCGCCGCCGGCGATATCGGCAGCTTCTTTCCGCCCGGCGACCCGCGCTGGAAAGACGCCGACTCCACCATCTTCCTCAACCTCGCGCTCACCGAGCTCGAGGCCGCCGGCTACCACATTGTCAACATCGACACCACGCTCATCCTCGCCGCTCCCAAGATCGCCCCCATCGCCGGCGACATCCGGTCCCGCCTCGCCGACCTGCTCAACGTCGACGTCGACCGTGTCAGCGTGAAAGCCAAAACCCCCGAGGGTCTCGGCCTGGATCACGTCGCGCAGTGCCACGCCGTCGCCCTCGTCGAGCGCATCCCCGAGACCGATGAGCTGAAAAGCATGAGCGCCGTCATCGAGTCGCAGCGCCAGCTCGAAGACGTAGTCGACGACCTGCTCGCCTCCGTCCACGGCGTGCCCAAGAAACGCGCGGTGGCCCCCATCTTCGACACCGAGGACATTACGTAAGGGATCAGGGAACAGGGATCAGGGAACAGGGATCTGAGGTCCATCCAATAGCCTGCTTTCATCGCCAAATGGCGATCGTCGCCCCGGCCAAAGCAAAGCGCTTTGCGTGGCTCATCGCTTCCGGCACCGAGATCCCCAAACACTATCCGCGGGCGGTGTGGTAGGTTCGCGCCCGGTTCAGTCGGCGCCAAGATCCTCCCCGAATCGCGCCTCCATGACGACCTCCTCTTCGCGGACCTGAAGCTGATCCACGATGATCTCGCGCAGAATTCGCCAGACCTCATCCTCATTTGCCTTTGCGGTCTTTCGCGCGCCCTCACGAATCTGCAGGAGATTCCTGGCAAGAACAGCTCGCACGAGCTCGCTGGTCGTCGCAACGGGCAGCAAACTTCCAATGAAAGGAAATGCCGCGCGAAGCGCTGCCATCATCGCCACAACACCAGCACATCCCACAAGAAACGCAAGCAGCGCCGGCAAAACACCCGCAATCAAGCTCACCGCCTGAAACCCGCCGAACAGCCGGACGACGCAGAACGAGAACACGAGCATCGTGGCCACGCTCAACGTAAACGCCGACCAATCGAACCAGCGCGGGAATTCGAGTGGCGGAAAGCGCAGCCCGGCCTCGGCTGCGATGCGTCTCCAGGCGCTTCTTCGATTTCCTGTTGGCAGAAGACGAGCAAGTTCGGTCCCAGGCCGCACCGTTCGTCGTGGAACGCCGAGCACATTCACCATTGACCGGCGGACTCGATAAAACGTCCGGCTGCTCAGACAGTCATATCCGCCGTCCAGCTTTCTCAAGAGCAGTCGGTAGAGATCGCCTACCGTGGCTGCGGACTCAAGCTCGTCATCGGGCAAATCGACGCCGAAGGACTCTTCAACCCGGAGCACGATTTCGACAACGTCAAGGCCCATCCGAGCCGCCTCCACCCAGGTAAGCTGGCAAGAATTGTACCGGCACTATCGAGCGCGTCAAGAGCTGAGTCCTGCAACACAAAGCGCCCCGGCTCTTCTCGCATTTCGCGATGAAAGCCGGGGCGTTTGCCCTTCCACGAGCCCGGGGCCGCCAGTCCGGATGCGCCCCCTTGCCCGGAAACTGCCTTGTTCGGTACTACTGCTTCTCCCCTGCCGTCGCGATCTTCGCTTCGGCTTCAGCGATGACGTGCAGCGCCTTGTCGTAGGCCTCGGCGCTGTCGCCCGCCTCGTTCCACATCTTGTGCCCGCGGTCCAGCTGCTCGTGCGCCCGCTTCACGTCGATCTCTTCGGGCTTGAGCGCGTCGTTGGCCAGGATCGTCACGCGATCCGGCAGCACCTCCACGAAGCCCCAGCTCACGTTGTAGCGCTTGTCGCCTTCCGGCCCGCCGTGCAGCGTCACGTCGCCCGCGCCGAGCTCCGCCAGCAGCGGCGCCGCGCCGTAGAGCACTTCCATATAGCCGTTCTTCGCCGGCAGCTCCACCGCGTCCGCAGGGGACTCGAACAGAATCCGCTCCGGCGTCACCAGCCGCACACGAAGTTGATTGGGGGTGTCTGGCATGTTGCGATAGCTCCTAGCTTCTAGCCGCTAGCCTCTAGCTAAGAGCTAGAAGCTAACAGCTGGAGGCTGCCTTTCTACGCCGCCTTCAGTTTCTCCGCCGTCTCCAGCACTTCCTCGATTGCGCCCTTCATATAGAACGCTTGCTCGGGGATGTCGTCGTACTTGCCCTCGATAATGCCCTTGAAGCTGCGCACGGTATCCGCGATCTTGACATACCGGCCCTGGATACCGGTGAACTGCTCGGCCACGTGGAACGGCTGCGACAGGAACTTCTGCACCTTGCGGGCCCGCGCCACCGTCAGCTTGTCTTCGTCCGACAGTTCGTCGATGCCCAGAATCGCGATGATGTCCTGCAGGTCCTTGTAGCGCTGCAGAATTCGCTTTACACCCTGCGCCACGTCGTAGTGTTCCTGGCCCACCACGCGCGCCGTCAGGATGCGCGAGCTCGACGACAGCGGGTCGACCGCCGGATAGATGCCCAGTTCCGAAAGCGGGCGGCTCAACACGGTCGTTGCATCCAGGTGGGCGAACGTCGTCGCCGGCGCCGGATCGGTCAGGTCGTCGGCCGGCACATACACGGCCTGCACGCTGGTCACCGAGCCCTTGTTTGTCGACGTGATGCGTTCCTGCAGCTCGCCCATCTCCGTGGCCAGGTTCGGCTGGTAGCCCACGGCCGACGGCATGCGCCCCAGCAGCGTCGACACTTCAGAGCCCGCCTGCGTGAACCGGAAGATGTTGTCGATGAACAGCAGCGTGTCCGCGCCCTCCTCGTCGCGGAAGTACTCGGCCACCGTCAGCCCGGTCAGCGCCACGCGCAGTCTGGCGCCCGGCGGCTCCGTCATCTGGCCGTAGACCAGCGCGCACTTCGACTCCTGCCAGTGGCCGGGCTTGATCACGCCCGACTCGGTCATCTCCAGCCACAGGTCGTTGCCCTCGCGCGTACGCTCGCCCACACCGGCAAACACCGAGAAGCCGCCGTGGTTCTTGGCCACGTTGTTGATAAGTTCCATGATCACGACGGTCTTGCCCACGCCCGCGCCGCCGAACAGGCCGATCTTGCCGCCTTTCAAAAACGGCTGGATCAGGTCGATGACCTTGATGCCCGTCTCGAACATCTCCTCGTGCGTCGACTGCTCGTCGAACAGCGGCGCCGGACGATGGATCGGCATGCGCTGCGTCGCGCCCACCGGACCCAGTTCGTCCACTGGCTCGCCGATCACGTTGATCACGCGGCCCAGCGTCTCCTTGCCAACCGGTATGCGGATCGGCCCGTCCAGGTCGATCACCTTCATCCCGCGCACCATGCCGTCGGTCGCCTCCATGGCTACCGTGCGCACGCGCCCCTCGCCCAGGTGCTGCTGAACCTCGAGGATCACGTCGATGGGCGTGGGCACGGTGAATCCGTCGCTGACCACGCGCAGCGCCTGGTAAATGGGCGGCATGGTCGCCTCTTCAAACTGCACGTCCACCGCCGGCCCCGAAACCTGAATCACTTTGCCTGTGTTCTCTGCCATTGTTCTTTGCCTTCTTGTTCAAGCTTTTAGCTTTTAGCCGTTAGCTCTTAGCCCTTCAGCTCTCGGCTTTCAGCCTCAAACTTAACTTTGAGCGCCCTTACTCGAAGCGCTATTCATCCACTTCCAGTTCGTTCCACCACGAATGAGCGAAAGCTGAAAGCTAAGAGCTGAAAGCTGTCTCATCACACCGCCGCCGCGCCGCTCACGATCTCGATGATTTCCTTGGTGATCGCCGCCTGCCGCACGCGGTTCATCTGCAGCGTGTAGGCGTCGATCATGTCCGATGCATTGTTTGTCGCCGAATCCATCGCTGTCATCCGCGCCGCCTGCTCCGCGGCCACTGACTCGGTCATCGCGTGATACAGCATCGCCGACACATATTGCGGCAGGAGGCCGTTCAACAACTCGTGTGGCGGCTGCTCGTAGATGTAGTCCACGTGCGCTGTGCCGAACTTCTTCGCCTCCTCGTCGGCCTCCTTGGTATCCGCCGGCTCCAGTGTGATGCCCGCGCTCAATGCAGCCTCCGCCGCCCGCTCTTTCTCTTCCGCCGTCGGCTCCGTCGCTCCAGCAACCTGCTGCGCCCCGATTTTCAGGATCGGCAGCAACCGCTCCACCACCACGCGCTGCTGGATCACCGACTTGAATTCGTTGTAGACCACGTAGGCAGCGTCGATCTCTTCATGGATGTAGCGGTCGATGATGCTCTGCGCCAGCTCGAAGACCTCCCTGGCCTCGAGCTTCACCAGCATCCCCGGATGATCGCCCGTCAGCTCCACCGGCCCCTTGCGCGCCTCGCGCACGCGACGTTTGCCGCCCTCTTCGGTCTCCTGCTCGGTGTAAACCGCCGCGGGATACCGCCTCTTCATCTGGTCGCGGCCCTTCTTGCCCACGGCCTCGACGTCGATCTCGCGGTGCGGATTGCCGGAGATGAATTTGAGCGCCGTCTTGATGATGTTCGCGTTGAAAGCGCCGGCAAATCCTTTGTCGCCGCTGACCACGACCAGCAGGACGCGGTTCTCTTCGCGCGTGGCAAACAAAGCGTGCCTGAGCTGTCCCGTCTCCGGGTCGTAGACTTCGATACGCCGGCAGAGCGACTCGAGGACGCTCTCGATCATCTTGGCATACGGCCGAGCGGCCAGCGCCCGCTCCTGCGCGCGCCGCAGCTTGGCCGCGGCCACCATTTTCATGGCTTTGGTGATCTGCCGCGTGCTTTTCACGCTGCGGATCCGCCGCCTTAGATCGAGTACGTTCGCCATTTTCTTTCCAGGGATCAGTGGTCAGGGGTCAGGGATCAGTTCTCCCTGCCCATGTCCTTGATCGAGTTCAATACTCCAAAAATCATCTTTCCAACTTCATGTGACAAGCCTTCGGCCTCGCACAATAGTCTCTTGTCACCCAATTCGAGCGCTCGCGCAATCTCCAGCTGAGTCTGCAATTCCAAGTTCGAACCACGCGCTACGCCAAGGAACTGACGATACTCCCCAGTTCCGAGTCGTCCATCCCTTTCGGCAATATTGCTCGGAACTGACACAGCCGCCCGGCGCAATTGACTTGACAGGCCGTACAACTCCTCTTTCGGAAACCCTTGGGTCAGGCGATAAACCATAACGGACATCTGGAGCGACTTCTGCCAAACGACGAGATCGCGAAACGACTGAACCATTTCCTCGCCTCCCGTTATTCTGACCCCTGATCCCTGATCCCTGACCCCTTGGTCTTTACGCCTTTACCGCTTCCGGCTTCTCATGCTCCGCGGCGAAGTTCGCCTTGTACTCCTTCATCGCATCGTGCAGCCTCTTCTTGATGTCGTCGTCGAGCTGCTTCTTCTTCTCGAGATCGGCCATCAGCGGCCCCTGGGCGCTGGCGAAGTACTTGTGCATCCCCGCCTCGAACGCGCCGATATCTTCCACCTGGAGGTCGTCGAGATAGCCCTGCGTGCCGGCGAAGAGGATCACAACCTGCTGCGGCCACGTGAGCGGATGGAACTGCGGCTGCTTGAGCAGTTCGCTCAGCCGCTTGCCGCGGTTCAACTGCTTCAGCGTCAGCGGATCGAGGTCCGAGCCGAACTGCGCAAACGCCGCCAGCTCGCGGTACTGCGCCAGATCGAGCTTGAGCGTCGCGCCGACTTGCTTGACCGCTTTGATGGCCGCCGAAAAGCCCACGCGCGATACCGACAGTCCCACGTTGACCGCCGGCCGCTGGCCCGAATTGAACAGATCGGTCTCCAGGAAGATCTGCCCGTCGGTAATTGAAATCACGTTCGTCGGAATGTACGCCGAAACGTCGCCGGCCTGCGTCTCGATCACCGGCAGCGCCGTCAGCGAGCCGCCGCCGCGCTTGTCGCTCAGCTTCGACGCCCGCTCCAGCAGCCGGGAGTGCAGATAGAACACATCGCCTGGATACGCCTCGCGGCCCGGCGGACGCCGCAGCAGCAGCGAGATCTCGCGGTAAGCCTGTGCGTGTTTCGAAAGGTCGTCGTACATCACCAGCGCGTGCCGTCCGTTGTCCCGGAAGTACTCGCCGATGGCGCAGGCGGCGTAGGGGGCGATGTAGAGCATCGGCGCAGGCTCTGAGGCCGATGCGGCCACGATCACCGTGTGCCCCATGGCGCCATGCTCGGTCAGCGTCTGCACCACCTGCGCGATCGAAGAGCGCTTCTGCCCGATCGCGCAGTAGATGCAGATCAGGTCGTTCTTGGCATTGTTGATGATCGTGTCCAGGAGCACGGCCGTCTTGCCCGTCTGCCGGTCGCCGATGATCAGCTCGCGCTGGCCGCGGCCGATCGGAATCATGGCGTCGATGGCCTTCAGGCCCGTCGCCATCGGCTCGCGCACCGGCTGCCGGTCGATGATGCCCGGCGCCAGACGTTCGATCGGCAGGGTTGCCGTCGTAGCCACCGCGCCCTTGTCGTCCACCGGCATGCCCAACCCATTCACCACGCGCCCGATCATCGCGTCGCCCACCGGCACGCTCAGAATCTTGCCGGTGCGCTTGACCTCGTCGCCCTCGCTGAGCTCGGTGTAGTCGCCGAGAATGACGGCGCCGACCGAGTCTTCCTCGAGCGACAGCGCCAGCCCCGCGATCCCGTGCGGAAAGCTCAGCAGCTCGCCGGCCATCACCTTGTCGAGCCCATGCAGGCGCGCGATGCCGTCGCCGAGGGACGTGACCGTGCCGACCTCGTCGACCTGCACCTTCGAGTCGTAGTTCGCGATCTGCTCGCGTAGAAGCTGCGTAATTTCGTCTGCCTTGATTTGCGCCATTCTGCTTTCCTTCGCGATCAGGGTTCAGTGTCCACAGATCGGTCGTCCCGCCGCGTTACACCGATCTGCGATCTCGAATCTCCCCTCACCGGTTCCAAAATCTCTGCAATGTCCGACCGACCGTCAATCTCGATTCACAACTGGGAAGGGTCCCGATCCCGGGTCCCGGATCCCATCGCTAGTCTGCGACCAGCGCTTCCCGCAACCTCTCCAGCCGCCCCTTCACCGAGCCGTCATACACCGTCGACCCGATGCGCACCACGGTGCCGCCCAGGATGCTTTTGTCCAGCTCAAAGTTCGCCTCGATCCGCGACCCGGCCAGTTTTCCCACTTCCACCACCAGCGCATTCTGCTCCTGAGGCGAAAGCTGCCGGGCCGTGACGATCTGTGCCTGCTGGATTCCCAGCCGCTCCTGGAGCGCCCGCCGGTAGGCCAGCGCCACCTCGTGAACATTGCCGATCCGGCCGTGGTCGATGAGCACTGCCAGCAGGTTGCGGAGTTCGCGGCCCATGCCGAGCTTCGTATTGATCTTGTCGAGAAACGCGACCTTCTGCGCGGACGGCACCGCGGGATTCTCGAAGAAGCCCCGCAGTTCTTCGCTGCCGTCCCATGTGGCCAGATAATCCGCGAATTGACGATTGACCGCGGCCGTGTCGAGATGCCTCGACGTCACCACGTCGAGAAACGCCTGCGCGTAGCGGGAGACAAAAGCAGCCATCTACCTGACGCCTCCACCGTTGGCGCTTTTTGCGGCGTCGGCCACAAACTCGGCGATCAGCGCCTTGTCCGTCTCTGCCGTCAGCACCAGCTCTCGCGCCGCCTTTTCGATCGCCAGTCCCGCCGCGAAATGCTTGAGGCCGCGTCGCGCCTGCGCCGCCGCCACTCCGATCTCCTGCTCCGCGCCGGCCACGATGCGCGCGCCTTCCTCTTCGATGGATGCCTTGATCCTGGCCTCGTCGCTGCGCATCTCCACTTCCATCTCCGCGCGGAACCTGGCAATCTCGTCGTCGAGATGCGCCAGCTTAGCCTCCACGGCGCTCAGCCGCTGGTTCGCATCGTCGGTCTTCTTTCGCGCCGAATCGATGTCGCTGGCCACCTTCTCGCTCCGGTTGCGAAGATACCGGGGAAGGAACCGGTAGAGCGGAATGCCAATACCGAAGAAGACGACTGCGAAGTTGAGAATCTCGAAGCTCCGCGCCGTGGTCTCGCTCGAGAGGTGCAGGATCCGGGCGGCCGCCTTGATCATCGGTGAATGCCGGTAGGCGTTCTCGCCTTGCTCGTCGTCCTTGTTGACCTCTTTTTCCGAATCACCGGCTGGCTGGGTCGTCGGCTGTGCCGTCGCAGGAGGCGCGTCCTGCCATGCCGCGGCGCGCAGCGGTCGCGTGGCAACCTGTGCGCTCAGAACCACGATCGAAGCCAGCCAGAAAATGCGGAGAGGGAGGCGCGCACGCAGGGATGGCTGTCTCACCGGGTACCCCCGGCCGTCGCAGGCAGGACGGCGCGAATCACGCGGCTCGCCAGTTCCGGCGCCGCAGTCTCGATCGACCGTCGCGCCGCTTCGGCTTCCGCGTCGATCTCCGCTTTGGCCTGGCCCGCCCGTTCGCTCGCGGACTTGCGCGCTGCATCGAGTGCCGCATCGCGCTCGGACTGGAGTTGTTTCACGCGCTGTTCACGCGCCCGGTAAGCCTCGGCCCGCGCGCGGCGCAGTTTTTCGGCATAGTCGGCGGCCTTGGCTTCGGCATCGGCGATGGCCTCTTGCGCCTTTTCCACGGCGCCTTCGGTACGCGCGCGGCGCTCCTTCAAAACAGCCGTCAGCGGGCCTTGCACCAGAAACTGGTACGCCAGCACGAGCACGATGAACAGCAAGGCCGTAGGCACTGCGCCGAGAAAAAGACTCCCGAGTTGGTCCAGTATTTCTTGCATGCGGGTTCGTTCAGGCAGTTAATCCTTCTGATTTCATGAACATCGCGTTTCAAATACCCCGGCGTGCGTCAGATTCGCAGGAAGCGCCCTGCAAGCCGGCAGTCATGAGTTGTTCAGACCTTGTATCTTGAAACACGGTCTAGGACACTTTTTTGTATCAGGGGCAGGCAGCCAAGTCAACGCGGAAGGGTCGGTTTGGAAAAGGTTCTGTGACTGCGGTCACGATTCGGCAATCCTGTTCAAAAAAACACTTGCTTTCCGCTGCAACAAGCCTAGACTAAGGGTACCACCTAGACCCGGTTCAGGGTCCAGCGGGTGGCCGGTTACGGGATGCCCTTCCACTCCCGCGGCCGGTCATCCGCTTCTTACTTTTCAGGGGCTTTTCGTTTTCTCAGGGGCCAGCCGTCGAGTCCGCGGACTCCGCGTCTTCGCGTGGGCCGGCGGATGCTGGCCGAAGATCGCCGTAAATACCCCGATTCAACCGGGATGGTTCAGCGGGGAATGTGTCGCACGTGCCCATGAGAAGCCGCACGATCCTCGATCGGATGCCGTACGCGGATCGGCGCGTCGATTGCCGCAGGGTCGCCGAGGCCGGTCCGCGGCAGGCTGTGTTCCGGCGATCGCGTCCCGGAACCGGGCATCGGTCGGGCGAGCGGCGGCCGGCGGCCGGCAAAAAGCAATCGCCCACCGATGCGGCCGGGCAGTATAGTGATCGTTGCCGCCCTGCACACCGCCATTGCCGGCCCCGGAGAACCTGGATGCTTCAATTGAATCCGCCGCGCACGATCTATGACGTTTGCATCATCGGATCGGGCGCCGGAGGCGGCACCGCTGCCAAACTGCTCACCGAAGGCGGCTTGAACGTCGCCATGCTGGAGGCGGGCCCGCGGCTCGATCCCGACAGGGACTTCAAGGAGCACGTCTGGCCTTACCAGCTGGCGCATCGCGGCGGAGGAGTTGGCGGCCGCTTGCGCGCCGAGATGAACAACGAATTCATGGCGCCGAACGGCTACTGGGATATTGAAGGCGAGCCGTTTACCACCGCGCCGGGCACGACCTTCCACTGGTTCCGATCGCGCATCGAAGGCGGCCGGACAAATCACTGGGGACGCATTGCGCTGCGCTTTGGACCGGCCGATTTCAAGCCGCATTCGACGGACGGCGTAGGCGACGACTGGCCGATCGCCTACGAAGAGCTGGCTCCTTACTACGACAAGGTCGAAGCGTACATCGGCGTCTTCGGCTCGAAGGAGAACGTGCCGAACGCGCCGGATGGAATCTTTCAGCCGCCGCCCAGGCCGCGCTGCACGGAGTTGCTGGTCAAGGCCGCGTGCGACAAGCTGAACATCGCGTGCATTCCTTCGCGGATGGCAATTCTGACCAAGGCATTGAACGGCCGTTCGCCGTGCCACTATTGCGCGCAATGCGGGCGCGGGTGCATCGCGCGCTCCAACTTCAGCTCGAGCCAGGTCATGATTCCGCCGGCGATGGAGACGGGCCGGTTCACGATGATCGCCAACGCGATGGCTCGCGAGGTCGTGGTGGGCAAGAACGGAAAGGCCGAAGCGGTTTCCTTTGTCGACAAGACGACCCGCACCGAACAGCGCTTGTATGCCAAGGCCGTGGTGGTCGCGGCAAGCGCGTGCGAGTCGGCGCGGCTGCTGCTGAACTCGCGCTCGACGGCGTTTCCCAACGGGTTGGCCAATTCTTCGGGCGCGGTAGGCCGCTACCTGACCGACACGGTCGGCAGCAGCATGGCGGGATATTTTCCTCAGCTTGAAAAGATGCCGCCGCACAACCACGACGGCGTGGGCGGCATGCACATGTATATGCCGTGGTGGAGATTCGGCAAGAACAACGCATTTCTGCGCGGGTACCACATCGAGTTCGGCGGCGGACGCGATATGCCCGGTGTGGGCGGATTCGACGGCGTGTGCGAAGAGCACGAGGGATACGGCGCCGGCCTGAAGCAGAAATGCCGCAGCACCTACGGAACGGTCATCGGGTTCAGCGGACGCGGCGAGATGATCCCCAACGAGAAGTGCTATTGCGAGATCGATCCGGACGTTGTGGATCAATGGGGCATTCCGGTGCTGCGCTTCCATTGGAAGTGGGGCGAGAATGAGCTGGCGATGGCGAAAGACATGCAGGCAACGTTCCGTTCGATTATCGAAGGCGCGGGGGGCACGGTGATCGGAGGCACACGGCGTCATCCGAAGGCGAGCCCGGTAGTGAACGATCCTGCACAGCGCGAGCCGGCGGCCCGCATCTCCCAGGGAGGCGAAATCATCCACGAGCTGGGCACGGTGCGCATGGGGAGCGACGCGAAGACCTCTGCGTTGAATGCCAACTGCCAGGCTCACGATGTGAAGAACCTGTTCGTGGCTGACGCGGCGCCATTTGTATCCAATCCCGACAAGAATCCAACGCTATCGATCATGGCGCTTTCCTGGAGGACGTCGGAGTATCTGCTCCAGGAGGCGAAGAAGGGAAACCTCTAGGCCGACACTATGTGCGCAGATCCTGTCTCAAGGCGCTCGATTCTCAAATCCCTCGGCGTTGGCGCGGTCGCGGGCTCCGTCTTGCGCGCCATTCCGCTGGAGGCCGCCGAATATGCCCATTCGTTGATCGCCGCTGAAAAGGCAGCGTCGAAGGCCGCGGCCTACGTCCCCAAGTTCTTCGCCGGTCATCAGTACAAGATGCTGCAACAGCTCTGCGAGACGATTCTGCCGGCGGATGCCGACTCGGGAGGCGCCGTGGAGGCGGGTGCGCCGGAGTTTATCGACCTGCTGACGAGCGAGAACCCGGACTATCAGGCAAGGCTTGCGGGCGGTCTGACCTGGCTGGATTCGACGTGCTCGGATCGCTACGGCGCTGCTTATCTGGATTGTTCGCCGCAACAGCAAAAGGAGATCTTGGACCGTATCGCGTACCGCAAGAGCCTCGATGAGGACGCGAGTCTGGCCCCCGGTGTGGAGTTCTTCTCGCTGCTGCGCAACCTGACTGCCGATGGGTTCTTCACCAGCAAGATCGGGATCAAGTACCTGGGCTACATCGGCAATACCTTTCTGATGGATTTCCCGGGGTGCCCGCCTGTGCCCGGTTCGTAACTTGCTGCCCGCGATGGCCGGCAAATGGCGGACCTGGGCGACGCGAGAGCGTTGCTCCCCGGCGCGAGGATTTTGAGGGTGTCGGGTTCCGGTGCAGCCATGGAGCCCGACCTGCCGCATAAGTGAGGGCGCTGAGTTGCCGGTGGCGCTCTACGATCCCCTCGAGCCGCAATGACAGCACCAACCTGTTTCGAAGATTGCCCAAACCACTCCGGCGACGGCGCGGTTCGAGCGGCAAACGCCTGTTCTTGAGACGTTTCAATCGTCGTGTATACTCTGAACGGATTTCTCACAGGTTGGCTCTTCGCCGATTTCCTTGTGACGCGGGAGAACGTTGCCGTGGCGAACATGAAAGACATTGCGAAGGTGGCTCAGGTTTCCTTGGGAACCGTATCGCACGTGCTGAACAATTCGGCGCGTGTGCGCGAGCCGGTGCGCAGGCGCGTTCTGGACGCGGTCGAGGCTGCCGGATATCAGCCCAGCCAGCTTGCGCGCGGTCTGCGCCGCGTGAAAACCAACATGATCGGCATGATCATTCCCGATATCACGAATCCATTCTTTCCGGCTGTCGTGCGCGGAGCGGAGGATGTGGCGTTTGCCAATGGGTACCGGCTGATTCTCTGCAATACCGACAACGACCACTCCAAGGAACTGGTGCATCTGAATGAATTGCGAACCTATCTTCCGGCCGGCCTGATTGTCATTCCGTCGAACTTCAGCGACCTTACGACGCAGGCGGAGTCGTACCGCAAGGCAGGCACAGGCGTGGTTTGCATCGATCGCCTGCCCAGGAACTGGAGCGGTGACAGCGTGACCGCGAGCAACGAGGAAGGCGCCTACAACGCGACACGGCATCTCATCCAGATGGGGCACACGAGACTTGCGGCCATTACGGGTCCCCTGCACCTGACGAATGCCAAGGACCGGCTGAACGGGTTCAAGCGCGCGGTTCGCGAGGCCCGGTTGCATCTGGCGCCGGAGTATTTGCAGGAGACGACGTTCGACAAGCAAGGCGGACACTCGAAGACCCTGATTCTGCTGCGGCTCATTCCGCGCCCCACCGCGATTTTTGCAGGCAACGACATGATTGCCCTCGGCGCCCTGCTGGCCATTCGCGAGGCCGGCCTTCGTTGTCCGGAAGACGTGTCTCTGATGGGCTTCGATGATCTCGACATCGCCGAGACTACGAATCCTTCGCTCTCCTCCGTATCGCAGTCGGGGTACCAGCTGGGGTCAACGGCCGCACGCATCCTGGTCGATCGCTTCGAAGGCGATGAGAGCCCGGCCAGACATCTCATCCTGGAGACATCCCTGAAAGTGCGGGACTCGGTTGCGGCTCCGCCTGTGGAAGCGGCGATTCCCGCGGTTTCCAGGCCGCGCCGCGCGGCAAAGGTGTAGTCCGCCGCGAACCCCATCGACTGGTTTCGTTCCTGTCGGCGCGAATTGACGTGGTCCCAGGAAGATTCCCGCGGCGTGGTCGCCGTTCAGATGGATGGGCAACCGGACGGAAGCCAGGTCTCCCTGATCTTGACCGGCGTGAAATATCGGAGCCCGGCTATGAAACCTTTCATATCCCGGCGGCAATGACCGCAAGCGCGCAGAGCTCTTCGGTTCCGCTCCCTGCAGCGACGGCGCGCCGGCTGCTGCCCGGCGCGGCCGGGAGGCTGGCCTGGTCAAATGCATCCTTGCCGTTTGGATACCGGTTCAGCTTCGTGCAGGATCGTGGTCATCGACGTGTCCTGGTCACCAGGTGCCGACACTCTGCGCCTCACCCTGTTCAAGATTCGGCTTGACCGGGCCGAGAGGGCAGGACTAATATCCAAGCGTCACGTTTTGAAACATTTCAAATCAATTGAATCAGCCTCCTCGGTGAGCCGGTGGGCAACTATGGCAACGTGATGTTTGGGCAGGTAACAGGGGCAAGGGAGGCACGTATCGGCCGAATGGGCGTAAGGGTGGCCTTCTAACCCTCGCCGGTGTCGAACTTGCAGCGATGCCGCCCGTTTGCATCGGAGGATTCCAACTGACGATGCACAATCTGAAGAATTGAATACTGAGAGGAAAGGATGAACAAGGCAAGCCGAACCATCCAATCAACGGCATTTTTCTGCTTTGCGGCCGGCATTCTCATTGCATCGGCGCAGGACACGCATTATGCGCCAAAGGGCCAGCAGATTCCGCCGCCCGCCTGCTTCACGATTCGCGGTGCTTGGGAAGGAGGTTACACTCCCTGCACCGAGTTCAGTCACCAGGAGTGGCTGCAGGACATTACGCATTGGCGAGCTGAGCGCCGCATCCGCATCGGCTATGACGGTGCGCGTTACGAGATCCCGCAGTTGAAATGGGCGCAATCGAGCTTCATGCAGCCGCAGATGATGGTGCATGACCGCTACTTCTACGATCCGGTTGCGGGCAGGTACACGGTCGATCGCTATCTCGACGATCTCAACCAGCGTTACGGAGGCATCGATGCCGTTCTTATCTGGGCGACTTATCCCAACATGGGCATCGACGACCGCAATCAGCATGATATGGTGCGGTCGATGCCGGGCGGCGTGGAAGGGCTGAAGCAGATGATTGCGGACTTCCATCGCCGCGGCGTGCGAGTCCTGTTTCCGATGATGATGTGGGACCAAGGCACGCGCGACCCGGGAAAAAACTGGCCGGACGCGATTGCCGAGTTGATGAAGGCGATCGATGCGGACGGGATCAACGGCGACACACAAGATGGAGTCCCGCTTGCATTCTCAGCCGCGGCCGACAAGGTGGGCCATCCGCTCGCGTATGAGCCGGAGGGCGGCCCCAGCGATGAGGCGCTGGCATGGAACGTCCTGACCTGGGGCCAGTATCAGTTTCAATTCGTGCCGACTGTGGACAAATATCGTTGGCTCGAGCCGCGTCACCAGGTCCACATCCAGGGCCGCTGGCTGCGCGACAAGACAGACGATCTTCAATTTGCTTTCTTCAACGGCGAGGGCTGGGAGAGTTGGGAGAACGTATGGGGCATCTGGAACGGCGTGACGCCGCGGGACGGGGAAGCAACGCGGCGCGTGGCGGCGATCGAACGCGCAGTCGCGCCCTACTTCGCGAGCGAAGGATGGGAGCCGTTCTACCCCATGCATATCTATGGGATATTCACCAGCCGCTGGCCGCTCGGGGACGCGACTCTGTGGACGATTGTCAACCGCAATGAATTTGACGTAAGTGGCCGCCAGATGACGGTCCCATTCCAGCAGGGAATGAGGTACTTCGATCTCTATCACGGGACCGAACTTGCTCCTGTGCGAGAAAGCGACAAGTCAGTGCTGTCCTTCTCTGTCGAGGCCCATGGCTACGGTGCGATCCTCGCCTCGAAAGACGAGCCCGACTCCGGGACCAGGCAGCTGATGGCGAAGATGAAGACCGTGTCCGCGCAGCCGCTGTCGAGTTATTCGCATGAATGGCAGGCACTGCCGCAGAAGCTGGTGGAGATCGAGAAGACGCAAGCGGCTGCGTCAGCTCCCGCGGGCATGATTCGCATTGCTGCTGCCGACTACCTGTTCAAGGTACAGGGAATCGAGATCGAGGGCGGCGACGACGTGGGCGTCGATGTGCAGTATCCATGGGAAAACAGCCCGCGGCGCTTCCACGAGCACATCGTGCACATTGCGGCGTTCTATATCGATAAGTACCCGGTGACGAATGCGGAGTTCAAGAAGTTTATCGATGCGACTCGCTATCATCCGAAGGACGATCTGAACTTCCTCCGAGACTGGAAGGACGGAACCTATCCGGAAGGATGGGGTAACAAGCCGGTGACTTGGGTTTCGCTGGACGACGCCCGCGCCTATGCCCGGTGGTCCGGAAAGCGCCTGCCGCACGAGTGGGAATGGCAATATGCCGCGCAAGGCGCCGATGGCCGCCTGTATCCCTGGGGAAACTGCGATTGGCTTGCCCCGCGATTTAGCGGCGGCCCGTACGCATGTTCGTGGGAGAACGATCCGGCCAATGCCCCGGCTCCGGTTCCGGACAAAGGGCGGACAATGCTGGCAGCCAGCGACGTCGACGCGCACCCGAAGGGGGCGAGCCCGTTCGGCGTGATGGACTTGGCAGGCAACGTGTGGCAATGGACGGACGAATACGAGGACGATCGTACGCGCGCGGCGATTCTACGCGGCGGGAGCCACTACCGGCCGCAGGGTTCGATTTGGTACTTCCCGCAGGCACCGAAAAACGATGAGCACGGCAAGCTCCTGCTCATGTCGCCGGGTTATGACCGCTCCGGCGCTCTTGGATTCCGGTGTGTAAAGGACGCCGAATAAATTGAGCGTCAGACGGATTGCATGGCAGCCCGCCGGAGTTCGGCGGGTTTCCGCTTCCGCGCGTGACGAGGTACAACTCCGGGCGCAGGGTCGCGCTTCGCTCCAACGGAGAGATACCGGCGTCGCTCGGTCACGGACAGAGTGCGGCAACTTCACGGCTCATTGACTGTCGCGGCGCAAGTGACTCCTGTCAGATTCTGAGAGAGTCTTCCATTCGCTTGCGCGGACGGCAAAGAATCCGTGCGGACTGCGCGATCCAACGAGTTCGATCAGGCCCTGGCAGACCAACGCCTGCGCATCTCGCCATTCCTTCGGCCGGCATCCCACCGGGGATCCGACACCTGCGCGGAGCACCCTCTCGTATAGTCTAAGTTCTCTATCTTTCATATAAATATGTCTAATTCTGGGCTCAATTTGTGCCCGATGAATTACAACTATCGGCGCGCTCAGGGCACCCTTTTCGGGTACCAGCCGATGTCTTCCAGAGCGGAAAATGACGCGTCGCCGCGTGACGGGCCGGTGGTTGGATCTGGCGCTTCCCCTGCCGGCTTGTCTGGTCAAGACTGCGGTTTCGAGCCTTTTCACCGCATTCCGCGAGCCGTGTGGCACGCTCTCACATGCCCGATGCGGCCGTGAGCAGCGCGTGCACCTCGATGCTCTTCACCGCGCGCGGCGCGCAGCAAAAAGGCCATCCGCAAACGGATGGCCTTCTCGTGAATATATTGCCGGCGATCACCTAATCTCCCACACAGTTTCCCGTGCAGTACCATCGGCCCAGCGAGGCTTAACTTCCGTGTTCGGGATGGGAACGGGTGATCCCTCGCAGTATGGTCACCGGCAAATCGAGGCGTTTTGCGGGCGTTCGAGCCCGCCCCAAGTTCCTGAGTCCGCCGAGGCGGACAAAGGACTTGCGGTTCGCCTTTTATCTTGGAGGCGCTTGGCGGGTGGTTGCCCGCAGCGGGCCGCGGCGTCTGCCCTAATCTTCCGGATGTTTTCCCGGCAACGGCAGGAACGCGGCTGCAATCTGGCGCCAACAACTTGAGAAAATTGCCGCGCCCTCCGAAGAAGGCGCGGACAACGAAATCGATTGGGTTTACAAGGCTTGTAACTAGAAGAGCGTCCGCCTGAACTGCGCGGAGTTAATTCTATGGACAAGCCGAACGGGCGATTAGTACTGGTAAGCTACACCCATCACTGAGCTTTCACATCCAGCCTATCAACCAGGTGGTCTTCCTGGGCCCTTCAGGGAGATCTCATCTTGGGGCGTGCTTCCCGCTTATATGCATTCAGCGGTTATCACAACCGAACTTCGCTACCCAGCCGTGCCCTTGGCAGGACAACTGGAACACAAGAGGTTCGTCCATCCCGGTCCTCTCGTACTAAGGACAGCCCCCCTCAAATCTCCTACGCCCACAGCAGATAGGGACCGAACTGTCTCGCGACGTTCTGAACCCAGCTCACGTACCGCTTTAATAGGCGAACAGCCTAACCCTTGGAACCTTCTACAGCTCCAGGATGCGATGAGCCGACATCGAGGTGCCAAACCATTGCGTCGATATGAACTCTTGGCAATGATCAGCCTGTTATCCCCGGCGTACCTTTTATCCGTTGAGCGATGGCCCTTCCATACAGAACCACCGGATCACTAAGGCCTGCTTTCGCACCTGCTCGACTTGTTGGTCTCACAGTTAACCACTCTTATGCCTTTGCACTCGACGGCTGATTTCCAAACAGCCTGAGAGTAGCTTCGCGCGCCTCCGTTACAATTTAGGAGGCGACCGCCCCAGTCAAACTACCCGCCTAACTATGTCCCTCTCCCGGATCACGGGAG
>Ga0335069_10000806_pt1 | contig 50603 bp, 49 predicted proteins | sample Lox_Sample_11_FD_206714 | JGI IMG/M metagenome (GOLD analysis project Ga0335069, IMG submission 206714) | Soil microbial communities from Loxahatchee National Wildlife Refuge, Florida, United States - Lox_Sample_1.1 | ecosystem: Environmental > Terrestrial > Soil > Wetlands | place: USA... | reverse complement strand
CCGATGCCGCGCTGCGGCGCGCCGCCGCACTAGTTGGTCCCGGACTGGTAGTTGCGAAGGCAGCCAAACCGGTGCAGGACTTGCGCTTCGATCGTCCCGCTATCGGCCCCGCCACAATCGAATTGATGGCCGAGATCGGCGCAGTATTAATTGGCCTTGAGGCGGGCGTGGCGCTGGTGCTGGAAAGCTCGCGCACGCTCGCGCTTGCAAACGAAAAAGGGATCACGGTGTACGGCGATGGCTGAGTTGCGCGCGGCTGTTATCGGCGCAGGCCGTCTGGGCACGCTCCATGCGCGCAAATATGGCGCGATCCCCGGATTGCAGCTGACACACATTGTCGATGTCGACCCGGAGCGCGCTGCATCGGTTGCGGCGGAAACCGGAGCCGCTGCAATTACCGACTTCCATTCGCTTGTCGGGAAGGTTGACCTCGTTACGATCGCCTCGCCCGGAGTGACGCATCACGAGATCGCGGCTGCGATGCTATCGGCCGGAATTGACGTGCTCCTGGAAAAGCCAATGGCGGAGACGCTCGATCAAGCGCGCGACTTGGCTCGGCTTGCTCAAGAGCGGAACAGGATCCTACAGATTGGACATCTGGAGCGATTCAATCCGGCGGTCGTGCATCTGCATTCGATCGTGAAAAATCCGCGCTTCGTCGAATGCCATCGGCTTGCGCCGTTCACCGAGCGCGGTACCGACGTGGACGTAATCCTCGATTTGATGGTGCACGACCTCGACGTGATTTTGTCGATTGCGCCTTCCGATGTCGCGTCGATAGAGGCGGTCGGAGTCACGATTCTGACTGACCGAATCGATCTCGCCAATGCGCGAATCCGCTTTAAGAGCGGCCTAATCGCAAACCTCGTCACCAGCCGCGTCTCCGCGCGGCGCGAACGCAAGATTCGCCTCTTTCAGCCCGACGCATACATCTCTGTCGATTACGAAGCGCGCCGAATTCAGATTTATCGCAAAGGTCCGCCGCCGCCCGGCGGCCAGTTTCCAACTATTTCGGCCGAGCAAATCGACTTGGGCGAAGGCGATCCACTGGCCGAAGAAGTCCGCGCGTTCGTAGATTCGGTACGCAATCGCACGACACCGGCGGTCAGCGCGCTTGACGGCCTGCGCGTGATGGAATTGACGCAGAGAATCAAGGACGTGATGGAAACCGACACCGCCGGAGGTTGACGCGGCAACACAGACGCGTAACCATCGAAAGTGATGCGCGCAGGCAGGCTCACAATTCTAGCGCTGGTTGCCGTCATTGCGGCTGGCGCGGCTGTATTTGCCTGGACACCCGATTATCAGACGGTAACCGGCGACAAGATCGTATCGATTGACGTGTCGTCGCTGGGAACCGGCGGCGCGCGGCTCTTCGGCTACACCGACAAAGCCGGCGACAATCTTCGCTTCATCCTGACCCGCGGCGACGACGGTAAGGCGCACTCGGTCTTCGATGCCTGCCGCCAATGCTACACGTACCATCGCGGCTACAAGATCTCCGGGAACGAAGCGATCTGCCGGGTCTGCGGCAACCGTTACCCAATCGGTCACCTGACCGAGGGGAAAGCTTCGTGCGTGCCGGTTGGGCTGCCGATCGAACAAGATTCCGAGACGGTTCGAATCAAGACCGATGATCTTAAGGCCGGACACTGGCTGTTCTGACCTTATCCAAGCGCATCGCATGAGAAAATTTTCCGCTGGTACGCGAAGGTGGCCGAGCGTTGTCCTGGCCGCATGCCTGGCAATTGCCGCGATTGCCGGATGTGAAAATCGCGAAGCACCGGGAGATTATCCCGCGACAAACACGAATGATTGCCTGCCCAACGTGACTCTGCTCGATCAGAGCAATACGCCGATCGCACTGCCGTCGCTAAAGGGCAAGCCGATTGTGATCGATTTCATCTATACGTCGTGCGAATCGACCTGTCCGATGTTGACCGCCAAGATGGTGAAGGTCGCCAAAGAGATCGAACCGCTGTTGGGCGACAAGGCCATGCTCGTCTCAATATCGATTGACCCCGAGCACGATCGGCCCTCCGATCTAGCCAAGTATGCCGCAGCTCAAAACGCAAATCGGAAGGGCTGGTTGTTTCTGACTGGCACGCCCGGGCAAATCGACGTGGTAATGAAAGCATTCGGATTGCGCCGCAAGCGTGAAAGCGACGGCTCGATCACCCATTCAATCGAAGCTTACTTGTTGGGCCCCGACGGCCATCAATTGCGCCAATACAACGCCCTTGAGGTGAGTCCAAAGGCAGTGGCCGGCGATGTTGCACGCGCGCTCTGAAGCGCGTAATGGATGGATCGGACAGCGATGAGGACCGCGTTTAGGATGGATCGTGCGACAATTCGGCTAACTGCCGCCGCAATCGCACTTGCGATGCTGATGGCCAGTATTCCGGCCACCGGGGTCATGATCGCGGAAGACCGTTCCGGGCAGCCCTGCTTTACGGTGGACATATGCCATCCTCTGCAATCGCTTTGCGCCTCGCCGGGCGCGATTGCAATCGCGCGGCCCGCTCCGCCGGTTGCGCTTACTTCACACAATTCATCGGACGGAATCGCTGACCCACCTGTGGTCGAAATCGCGAAATTTGTAATGACTCCCGATCCGCCCCCGCCCAAGCGCGCCGCTTAGACGCATAATCAGTTAGGTCATTTCATCGATTGGATGCCATCGCGCCGATCGCGGCGCGATGCGAGCTTACGGGAGCTTGAGACACGCCCGCGAAGGAAAATGTCATGCGGCGAAGTTGCGTATATTTGCGCTTGGTTCGATACATAACTGTTTGGAATTCGATTTTCTTAATGGGATTGATTGCGGCTTGCGTTAATCTCACACCTGCCCAAGGATGGGCCTGCGCCTGTGGATGCGGCGTATTTCAGGTGGGTACACCCTCAATTTTGCCCAACGGTCCAGGAGGCACAGTATGGCTCGAATACGACTACATGGATCAATACCTCAACTGGCATGCGACCGAGATCGCTTCGGCGAATAAGAACGATGATAAGGAAATCCGAACGCACTTCCTAACCCTCGGCGTCCAGTACATGTTCAACCATGATTGGGGGCTGATGCTGGAAGCTCCCTATTGGTACCGCTACTTCAAAACCACCACCGATTCGGGCGCGATAGACGGCTTCAATTTCAACGGCATCGGGGACATTCGGATCGAGGGCATGTACACCGGACTCTCCGAAGACATGTCGACCGGGCTCCTTGCCGGTGTAAAGGTACCCAGCGGCTATTGGACCTACCCGAACGCCGATCGCGACACGCAAATCGGAACCGGGAGCACGGACCTGCTGCTCGGCGGATATCATCAAGGCACTCTGCCGTACCTGACTTTCCGGGATCGTCCATTCAACTGGTTTTCACAGCTTTCTTACGATTGGCCTTTGTTCAGCCAGGATGAGTACCGGCCCGGCCGGGAGTTTGACGGCTCGATGGGTGCCTATTACAACCTCGGCACCGTCGGATTTCTGAAGGAACTGGCGCCGATGCTTACGTTCATCGGCTCCGACCGCACCCGCGATCACGGTTCCGCCTCGGATCCTCAAGACAGCGGCTACGATCGAGTGCTTGTTGCTCCCGGAGCCGAGATCAAGATCGGGATACTCAGAATTTACGGAGATGTCGAGGTTCCGATCTTCCAGAATATGACCGGCAATCAATTGACGGCGCCAGTCTTGTTCAAAACGATCTTTAGTTATGACTTTTAGCGGACTGACAGAGCGGCACCTGAAAGGGTTGCTCAATCACGTACAAAAGAAAATTTTGGGTAAAATAACTCACACGAGGGACAAAATGAAAAGCTCAAGGTTTTTCATCATTTTCGCGATTTTGATCACATTATCACCCATCGCCATCGCCCCGCACAGCGCGCCGGCGTGGTGCGCCGATTCAACCGCGATTGCTAAGGTGCTCGCCTCACCGCCCGCTGCCGATGTCGGCACGACCACCAAGTGCGCAGTCTGTGGCATGAAGATTCATGTGAAAGCTGACACGCCGGGAGTCGAGTACGCGGGCAAGCGTTACTACTTCTGCGACGGCTCGGAGCGCGATGCGTTTGTCGCGCATCCGGAGATGTATTTGCATAAGCCAGCAGCCAAATGACCGATCGGCTTATGTCGGCGTCCGGTCCGCGGCGCATGCCCAAGCATACGACCTCGCGGTCGGTCGGAAGCTGATGGAAAATTTGACTAAATTTTGGCACCCCGCAACTGCTATTCGCAGAAAGCTAGCTCTTGCGATATTGGCAGTCAGCACTGGCACCTTGATTCTAAGTGGTTGCCACCATCCTTCCGAAAATATCGGGGATCGAGGAGGCTTCGAAGTACGCAATACCTCCGACTGCTTGCCTAACATCAGTCTAATCGATCAGCATGGTCAGAAGGTTTCCTTGTCATCGCTCAAGGGAAAGCCGGTGCTGTTCGATTTCATCTACACGACCTGTCCGGGACCGTGCCTCCTCCTGACGACTCGAATGAAGAAGATTGCCGAGCGACTTGATTCCAGGCTTGGCACAGCGGCGCGCATCGTGTCGATAACGGTGGATCCCGAACACGATCACCCCGACCAACTTCGCGCATACGCGATCGAGCATGGAGTTGAAATGAAGGGATGGCTGTTCCTTACCGGATCGCCAGTGCAGATTGACGAGGTGATGTCACGATTCAACTTGATCCGCCAGCATGACTCCGACGGCACAATTGACCACGTTCTCGAATTCTTCCTCGTTGATGACAAGGGCCGGGCATTGCTCCAATACAAAGGAGAAAAGGCCGATCCAGACCGCGTCGCAAGCGACGTCGAGCGAGTCGCGGCACATGAAGCCACGACAACCGGCGATGGCGCGATCGTAGGGCTTGCCCTGTACGGCGAAGGCTCATGAAATCACTCGCCTCATGTGTCGGATGGATGTTGGGTCTAATTTGTCTCTGCGTCGGAGGTATCTCCTCCACTCACCTCTTCGTTCATCCCGATCGGCCTGTCCTTACGGTCAAAGCGGTTGCCCATCAATGGTGGTGGGAGTTCGACTATCCCGCGCTTGCCATCAAGACCACCGACGTATTGCACCTTCCAAGCGCCGCCAACGTTCGGCTGCAGCTCACGTCGGCAGACATAATCCACAGCTTTTGGATTGTTGGTATGGATGAACCGGTCGACGTCCTGCCAGGCAAGACGAGATCACTTGATCTCACCGTCAAGTCGCCGGGAGAACTCTACGGAAATTGCGACTCGGGTTGCGGCTGTGGGACTGTCTGTATGCGATTTCGGGTATTGGTGAGTTCACCGGCAAGCTTCGATCAGTGGTCAATTCACGAACGATTGATCCCCTCAGAGTTCAATCCGCCACAAGCTCATGTTGCTGCTCCCGCGTGCGCTTTGAAGTCCGGCCACGATGGCAGGCTCGGGCACGAATCGCCATCGAGCCATTTGCGACAGTTACTTGACACAGATTCATCCGCTGGCACCCTCACCTCCCCTTCGTCCGCCAATTCGATTTCAGCAGAGCCGAGCGTTCCGGCCACTGTCGCAGTTGCTGCCGACAAAAATCGCGGGCCGGCCGCGTCAAAGCGGCTGACCGCGGCGTTCCAAGGCGCTCGATCTTGAGATACTGCTCTTCGCAAGGGAATGTGAACGTATGCGTCCAATACGTCGGTCGCTGATTCTGGTGGCGCTGCTTGTGTTGAGTTCGTGCGCGATTACGTCCGGGGTTGTCGGCGATACGGCGCCTGCGCTGATCGCTGAGGAGTTGAGCGGGCAGACCTTCGATCTGGCCGCGATGCGCGGTAAGGTTGTAATTGTCAGTTTTTGGGCGACCTGGTGCCCGCCCTGCCGTGCCGAGATGCCAGAGCTAGAGGCATTCTATCGCCAGTACCACTCACGCGGGGTCGATTTGATTGGTCTTAGCGTAGATCGTGAGCGAGATCGCGCTGAAGTGATCAAGATTATGAAGGAATTCACCTATCCGGCCGCGATGGCGGAAGATGCGCAGGCCGACGGATTCGGAGAACCCGCAGTTCTGCCGGTCACATACGTGGTCGATCGCAATGGAATCGTGCGCGCAAAATTCACTCCCGACCAAACACCGGTCACCGAAAAAAGCTTGGCTGCGGCTGTGCTGCCTCTGCTCGGAGGGCAATCCTAAACGAGCGTGCAAATGAACGCGTCTGCGAGAGCACCCATTATGAATGTACACCGCCGGAAATCGACGTTCGTCTCCCATTGCACCGGTGCGGTCTGGCTCATTGTACTGTCCGCATTCTCCATAGCGGGGTGCGCCACCTCTGGAAATTCCACGAGTAGTTCCGGCCAGCAGACGAGGGATTTCGAGAACAAATCCAATGAGATTGCGCGCAGCGAGCAGGAATGCGTTAACCGGGCGCACCAGAAGTCCGCATCGGTGGATACGCGCAATAGCGAAATCGCCAAATGCGAGGCCGCGGCCGACGAGAAAATGGGGACGCTTGCCGCACACGACCGCGACAAATATGAGCAGCAGCAACGTGAGGAATTCGATCGAAACGCACTGATGATGACTCTGACGGCGTCTCCGATACGCTAGCGCGAGTAGTTCCCGCCGGATCGGAGACGCCGATATAATGAATATAGGAGTACAACAATGACTCTCAACTCAAGCTGGCGTTCGATTTCGGTGGGACCATTCGTGCTTGCGGCCGCTATTGCCGCCGCCGGGTGCCATCGCCGTGCCGAACAGACAATCGGCGCGGAATGCCTGTCCAATGTGAAACTCGTCGATACGCAAGGCAAGCCATTCGAACTTTCCTCGCTCAAGGGCAAGCCGGTCGTCGTCGATTTTATCTACACGTCGTGTCCGGGGCCGTGTTTGATGGAAACCGCAAAGCTGGCCAACGTCGCGCTTCGGCTTGGGCCCGATCTCGGGTCGAAAGTCGCGATGGTTTCGCTGACCGTCGATCCCGAACATGACGGCGCATCGCAAATGCGCGACTATGTAGAGAAGCAAGGCGCGGATTTCAAAGGATGGTATTTCCTTACTGGCTCACCACCTGACGTCGATGACGCACTGGCCGGCTTTAAGCTCGCGCGCCAGCGCGAACCCGATGGTTCAGTAGCTCATTTGGTTACGATGGTCCTGGTCGGCCCCGACGGCCGCGAAATCCAGGAATACAATGGTGAATCCGTAAAAGCGCAGACGATCGTGGAAGATGTAAAAAAAGTCCTAAGCGGCGAAAAAGTCTCGTAATTTCGGTACTTCACACTGTATGAATCGGCGGTGCAAGGCGGTAAAATTAGAGCGTAACGTGGACGGCGCATGAAACGGATTATCATCGCTTGCTCGCTCGGCTTCATTGCGATCGGTGGGGTATTTCTGTGGCCCATCTACGGCAGCCGGATCGCGGCTGGAGATCCCCAAACTGCGCCGTTGTGCATCGGCGGCCACTGCTGTTGCGTGCTGAGGCATGGCGGCGAAGGCGGAATCGCGAATGCCGCGCAACCGACGCGGCCGTCGCAAAAGGAGCAGTACGCGCCCAATCACATCACGCTCGACCCAAATCAGTTCTTCGGAGATGTCAAGAAAGCCTACCAGGCCGCCGAGGCGAATCCGGCCCTGTTTGCACAACTGCATTGCTATTGCGGATGCGACGTAACTGCCGGCCACAAAAACCTGCTCGACTGTTATCGCGATCATCATGGCGAGACCTGCGCGATTTGCACGGGTGAGGCACTCCAAGCCGCCCAGATGAACGCGGAAGGCTCGCCAGTCGACCAAATCCAGGACGCGCTGCGGCGGCGATTTGCCGGCAGAGAGTAAAGCGCGCAATCGGCGCGCCTATTTTCCTCGCGCCCGCTTTCCATCACAATTTCAACGATGCAGGCCAACGCTGAAGCGCCGGCACGCGGCGAAAATTTCTCCGCCGCAGCCCGCCGCCGAATCATGATCGTGGCCGGGGAGGCGTCCGGCGATCTTCATGGCGGCGATCTCGCGCGCGAGATTCTTGCGCGCAATCCCGATTGCGACCTGTTCGGGATTGCGGGCGAAAACATGCGTTCCGCGGGGGTTCGTGCGCTGGTAAGGATGGAGGACATCCACGGGCTTGGCCTCGCCGAATTGGCCTCGACAATCGGCCGCACCGTGAGGGCATTTCGCGAGTTGCGGCGAATTATCCGTCACGAAAAACCAAACCTGGTGATTCTGATCGATTATGCGGAATTCAACCTGATTCTATCCGGTGTCGCGCGGCGGGCCGAAGTACCAGTGCTCTATTACATCACGCCGCAGGTCTGGGCATGGCGGCGTGGCCGGATCGGCAAACTTGTCGATCGCGCATCGCATTTGGCGGTCGTGTTGCCATTTGAGGCCGAACTCTTTCACGGCGCGGGCAACCGCGTCTCGTTTGTCGGTCATCCGCTGCTGGATCGAGTGCGCCCCGCCCAGAATCGCGCTGAAACGCTTAAGCGCCACAACCTGCCGCCCAGCACCCGCATGCTCGCGCTGTTGCCCGGCAGCCGCCACGCCGAAGTCCGTTACTTGCTGGGGCCGATGGTAGAAGCGGCGAAAGTCCTCGCGCGCGATCATGACCTCACACCCGTGATTGCGCTAGCTCCGACCCTGACTGCCGAAGACCTGGCCAAACACGGCCGGACCGACCTCTCGGGAATACGTATAATCGACGGCGATACCTATAGTATTATTGCGGCCAGCGAGCTCGCGATTGTCACGTCAGGCACCGCAACGCTCGAGACCGCGCTGCTCGGCTGTCCCGAGGTGATCGCATATAAAGTGTCACGGCTTACCTATATTCTGGGGCGAATGCTGGTAACCGGAGTGGATTTCATCGGAATGCCGAACATCCTGGCCGGACGGCAAATTGTACCGGAACTCATTCAGAGTGAGGTTACGCCACAACGAATCGTGCGAGCGGCCGAGCCGCTGCTGAGCGCATCCATCAGGAGAGAAACCGTCGCCAATCTCCGCACGCTACGCGAGAAACTCGGTGCGCCGGGCGCCGCAGGGCGCGTGGCGGAAATCGCGCTGGGAATGATCGGATGAAGTTGCTCACTCCGATGCAAATGCGGCTGTTCTGCTATCTGCGCCGCTACGTGTTTCCGTATTTGGTGTTGCTTGTTCTTGCCATGGCTCTTCTGGCCGGCGCCAACGCGGGAATTCCGTTCATCGGTAAGCGTTTTATCGATCTGATTACAAATCTCAAAAGCGTCAACTCCGCAATCGCCACAAAGATCCGCGAACTGGCCATTGTGCTGGGCATTCTGTTTCTATTGCGCGCCGGCGCCAATTTCAGCGTCGATTATCTGAGTGACTATATTGCGCAGAAGCTGGTCCTCGACCTGCGCGCCGATCTGAACAAGAGTTTGCAGCGGCAATCGCTGAGTTTTTTCAATCGCACTCCGACCGGTGTGATGGTATCGCGGGTAATCAACGACGTTTCAGGTGTCGTCAGCAATCTTACCGGAGGAGCTTTCTCGATCATTGGTGACGGTATGTCCCTGATCGCCCTGATTGTCACTGCATTTGTAATAGATTGGCGGCTTGCGGTCCTTGCATTTGTTGGATTCCCGATTGTGGTCGGGCCAATTGTCGGACTGTCCAAGCGGGTGCGCCAGATGACCAAGAGCGCACAAAAGCAGCTGTCCGGCTTGAACGTTCTGCTGCACGAGACTTTCCAGGGGAATCGCGTCGTCAAGGCCTTTGGAATGGAAGAATACGAGCGCACACGGTTCAACAAGGAACTAAAACGCCTGTTCCGCATTTATATGCGGGTGTCGCTAATTAAATCCGCTACCGGTCCGATGATCGAAGTCCTGGGCGCGGTAATGGTGGTCGTCGTTGTATGGTGGGCGGTCGGCTCCCTCGTGTCCGGCGAGCGTACGATTGGCCAGTTCGCGGGTTTCTTCACCACGATGCTGCTCGTATATCCGCCGTTTAAGTCGCTCAGCAAGACGAACAACGCAATTCAGCAGGGCTTGGCGGCGGCCGAGCGCGTGTTCAGCATGATGGACGAACCGCCCGAGGTGACCGACGATCCGGATGGCTTCGAGCTGCCTGCCGGACCTCACAGCGTAACCCTCGAGCAAGTCAGCTTCCGCTACGGGAACGAGTGGGTGCTTCGCGACATCAATCTCGAGATCGGCGCGGGCAAAGTCGTTGCCCTGGTCGGGATGAGCGGGGGCGGCAAATCCACTCTGGCCGATCTCATCCCACGCTTTTACGACGTGCAGCAGGGCCGCGTCGCTGTGGACGGTATCGACGTACGCAAGCTCAAGCTGGCCGCGCTCCGCTCGCAAATTGGACTGGTTACGCAAAGTACATTTTTGTTCAACGACACGATACGGACCAATATCGCGTATGGCAGCGAGAGCAGAAATTTGGAGCGCGTCATCGCGGCGGCAAAACTTGCAAATGCGCACGACTTCATTTCCAAGCTTCCCGATGGCTACGATACCGTCGTCGGCGAAATGGGAGTGCGGCTTTCCGGCGGCGAACGCCAGCGAATCGCGATCGCCCGCGCGCTACTGAAAGACGCGCCGATCCTGATTCTCGACGAAGCGACTTCCTCGCTCGACTCTGAAGCGGAGCGCTCCGTGCAGGAGGCGTTGGAGCATCTGATGGCGAACCGCACCACGCTCGTCATCGCGCACCGCCTGTCCACGGTACGCCGCGCCGATCGGATCGTCGTCATCGTCCATGGGCGAATCGCGGAAGAAGGCACGCACGACGAATTGCTCGCTCGTGGCAGCGAGTACCGCAAGCTGTACGACCTTCAGTTCATGGCGCCCGAGGATCTGGCTGCAGCCGGCGCAGCCAACTAGCCGAGGATTACGCCGCGCCAGCCGGTGCGGCCGGAACCCGGGATGAAACCTGCCGCGATGATGGGTACGCTGTACAATCTGCTCTGGTATCCCGCATTGCCGATCGCACTTGCAGCCACCCGTCCGCGCTCAATCGCCGACGTCCGTGAACGGCTTGGCGTGAGCATTCCCATCGGCAATGCCGACACCCGCTCGCCACGCATCTGGATTCACGCCGCATCGGTTGGGGAAGTCGAGGCGATTCGACCAATCGCATCAGGCCTGCTGGAACGCCATCCCGGCGCGGCAATAATCATATCGACAATGACCGCGGCCGGCCGCGACGCAGCCCGCGACCGAATTCCCGGCGCAGCGGCATGGCTGCTGGCGCCGCTGGATTCTCCCGGCGCGGTGCGGTCATTCCTTGCACGAGTGAACCCAACGCTGGTTTTGATTGCGGAAACCGAAGTCTGGCCCAACTACTTTTTGGAGTCGGCGCGCGGCGGTGCAAAGGTTGTAGTCGTCAACGGCCGGATGTCGGACCGTTCGCTCGCTCGCTATAAGCGCGCGAGTAGCCTGTTTGGCCCGGTATTTGGAAGTGCCACCGCGATTCTTGCAAAAACCGATGCCGACGCTCGACGCTATCTGGAATTTAACCCAAGTGCGCGCGTGACCGTCGTGGGAGATGCCAAACTGGATGCCAGTGCGTCTGTCTCCGACACGCAAGTTCGCCCCGAACTGGCTGCTTTTGTTCGCGGACGCCGCGTCCTCATCGCGGGATCGACCGCGCCCGGCGAGGATGCGATTTTCGTCGCCGCGTGGCAGGAGCTGCGGAGCCGATTTCCCGGATTGATGTTGGTGGTTGCGCCGCGTCATCTCGACCGCGTCCCTGAGATTGAAACGATGCTGCGGGCCAAATCAGTCGAAACTCGCAAAGCGTCCGCGCTCGCGCCGGGCGCCGCAGATACGCTTCTGCTTGATACTATGGGCGAACTGCGCGGCCTGTATCGCCACGCCGCAATCGCTATCGTTGGTGGCAGTCTCCTTCCCGGACGCGGCGGGCAAAGCCCAGTTGAAGCAGCCGCGGCCGGGGTTCCGCTCTTGATTGGGCCGCATCACGAAAATCAGAAGGATCTAGTCGCATCGCTGGTGCAGGCCGGCGGCGCGGAGATCGTCCACGATGCGCGCGAAATTGCCGAGAAGTGTGCAATTTGGCTTTCCAGCGAAACCGCCCGCGCGCAAGCGGGAATGCATGCCCGGGAAACGCTTGAGCTTGGCCGCGGCGCCGCTAAACGCACCGTCGAGCATATCGAGAATCTCCTGGCGGGTGGCTCGTAGGCAATGATTTCAAGCGAACCGGCGCCCAGCCGCCCTCGAATCGAAAGCTTGTGGGAACGCCATCTGCCGTTGCGCGATCTCTCCGCGTGGCTGGGCCTTGCTGCACTGGCGCCGTTCTACCGGATGGGATCGGCTGCACGCCTGGCCTTCTGGCGAATGATGGAACGCGGTGCGAATATACCCGTAATCAGCATCGGCAACCTGACAGTCGGCGGCAACAGTAAGACCCCCTTCACACTGTTTCTCGCCGCCAGACTGCAAAGCCGCGGCCTTCGCGTCGGCATCGTCAGCCGCGGCCACGGCCGCAAACGCTCACGCTCACGCGCGGAGCTTATCGCCAATGGAGGCGAAGCTCTGCTCCCCCCCGAAGATTCAGGCGACGAACCGGCAATGATGGCGAAATCGTTCACAGGGCCGATCGCTGTGGCGCGCAGGCGCATCGACGGCATCGCGTTGTTGCAAAGTGCTGGACCACTCGACGTGGTTATCCTCGATGACGGCTTTCAGCATGTCCGCCTGAAGCGCGATGCCGACCTGGTGCTGGTTGGCGCAGAGCACGGCTTCGGAAATGGCTGGGTACTTCCGGCCGGACCAATGCGCGAGCCAATAAGAGCGGTTCGGCGCGCCGATGCGGTCGTTATAATCAGCTCCGGCGCGGGTGATTCCGCCATTACGCCAAGACAGATGAAACGGCTGGCGAGCCGTCCGGTTATGCACGCCACGATTCGCCCGCGGTCACTGGTGGTCCCCGAGCGAAAGACCTGGCGCGAGGTCGCACTTCCCCTTTCCGGACGGCGTGCGATAGCAATCAGCGGGCTTGCCGACCCGCGAAACTTTTATGCGATGCTTCGCGAATTGGATGCTGATTTGGTCGGAGTGTTCGAGTACCCAGATCATTACGTCTACACCTCCGCCGATTGGCAGGCGATTATGCATGCGATGCGTGACGCGGACGTGGCACTGACCACCGAGAAGGATCTCGTAAAACTCGAACGGTTTCCCTTCGCCCGCGATTCGCTGTACGCTTTGCGCTTGGAAGTGAAGATGGAAGCGGCCGACGTACAGGCGCTTGACGAACTGATCATGGACCGAATTGCGCATTACGCTCGGCCGGCGCAGGCCTGAAATTTCCCGGCGGAGGAATCAGAGGATGGCGTTGAGTCAGGATTTACTCGATATTCTGGCGTGCCCGAAATGCAAGGGCGATCTGCGATTGACGGAAAAGCAGGACGGATTGGTGTGCGGCGCGTGCAAACTGGTCTACCCAGTCCGCGACGACATCCCAATCATGCTGATTGAGGAAGCCAAGCCGGCCTAGCGCATCATGCGCCGCTTCGCCGCGTTTCGGCGTTGGCGTTGAGATCGACACACCACATCGCCATTTCGCGGGACCGCGGCTTACAAAGCAGACAGGATGGAGAAATTCGACGCCGAACGCGCCCGGCGATTCGCATGGTTCGCCCTCGCGATTTACATCGTGGCGCTGGGCGTCTCGGCGACGGTACGAACTCAGGGCGATTTCAGAATTTACTACCGCGCCGGAGAACAGGTCCTGCATGGCGGAGAAATCTATCCGCTGGAAGAAAAGGACCGCTTCCTCTACGCTCCGATTTTCGCGATCGGCTTCGCGCCGCTGGCCGCAATGCCGATTCAGTTGGCGCAACTCGCGTTTTTTGTTCTGAATGCGTTTGGTCTAGTTCAACTCATTCGAGGCGCGGGGGTGCTGCTCTTCGGTCGCGGACGCCGACTTCCCGCGGAACTGGTTGCAGTTCCGATCATCCTTGTGGCCCGCATGATTAACAACAACGTCGATCACGGCCAGATCAACTTACCCACTCTGGCGCTCATCGTCTGGGCGATAATTTATTCGGATGAATCGAGTACTGCATGGGCGGGTTTGATGATCGCAACCGCCGTATTGATCAAGCCGTTTGCGCTGCTTGGAGCGGCCTACCTGGTGATTCGTCGTCGATTCGCAGCGCTTGGTTGGGCAATTGTGGCAGGTATGGTTTTGCTCGTCGCGCCTGTGCTCGTTTTCGGGCCGCATGGCTTGATCGATCAGACTGCCGCATACGTTCACGCGGTTGCCTCGATGACCGGGCGGTATCGCACCATGCTTACCAACCAATCGGCGGTATCGGCGGTCGCGCGCCTGATGAGCCTGTCAATCGGCGACGATGCCGACACTTCGGCGATTCCGATGAAAATTGGGATGGGGCTGGAACTCGCACTCACCGGCGTGGTGCTGATTTGGAACTTGGCCGACAGCGAAGATCGGCTGGCATTGTGCGCGCTGTTTTGCATAATGCCGTCCTTTGCGCCGGTCTCGTGGAAGAGCTACTTCGCCGCGCTCCTTGTACCCTACATGGCTTTGCTGGCGGCATTGTGGACGAACCGCTCCGAGACGGAGGCACCGCCGAATGAGGTTTGGTTGTTGTTCGGGGTCTCGGCACTGCTAAATCTGATCGCAACCCGTACGGCACTATTCTTCTCCGCACATTTTATTTCATCACTGTTCGCACTCGCAGCACTTTATTCCTTGTGGTTGCGCCGCCGCGGAATACCGGCGCAAGCTGAGCAAATCGGTTCGGGATGAGACCGGCGGGCCAGATGCAGTGGCGTTCCGATCCGAACTTTCCAAAGTTGACGATCGGAGGTCGGGAAATTGTTCTTCACCGAACGATTGTGGGCCTCGCCGCACCGATTCTTGAGCAATTGGGCCGCTTGAAGGACGGTGCGGGCCAGGGAAATCGCGGAAGCGCGTTTCGCTTGAACGTCGCTGGCGCGCCCGAAATGTTCGCGCGCCGCTCCAGCCGTGGCGGGTTAATGAGATTTATCGCGAGCGATCTCCATGTCGGCATCTACCCGCGTCAGTTTGAGGAACTGTCCGTCGCCGTTGAGTGCATGCGCCGAGGCGCGCCGGTCGCCGAGCCGATGGGTGCAATCGTCGAATGGATTGCACCAGTGCTGTATCGCGGTTTTTTTCTAACTCGCGCGATTCCCGGCAGGACGTTATGGGAATTCCTTCAAGCCGACGACGATCCATCGGTGCGGAGCCACGTACTTGCGCAGGCACATGCCGCAATTGATGCGATTCACTCGCGCGGGCTGGAGCACGGCGACCTCAACCTGCACAACCTATTGGTCACTCAGTCAGGCGAAAATTTCACGGTGATCGTGCTCGATCTCGACAAGGCGCGTCTGCACGGCGGCCCTGTCCCGGCAGCAGCCGGCCGCGCGAACTTTACGCGACTGGTCCGGTCCACGCACAAGCTCGATCCCGCCGGCCGCATTCTCGATGCCGCCGCACTAAAACTGCTGGCAGGTTAGCAACATTGATGCACTTGTGCCGCTTGGATACGCTTGCGTCACATGGAGGCCTCTGCGGTCACCGGATTACGAACCGAACTTGTCGCCGCGCTGGCTGCGAGTACGGATCGGCTTCGAAGCACAATTCGCGGCGAGCTGGACAAAGGGATCACGCTCGAAGCGGGCCGGCAACTCCAATTCGAGATTGACGACTTCTTTTTCGGTATTACCTTGTGCGCGAATGAGGAAAGCATTCTGCCGGGGGAGTGGCTGGATGGCGCACTGCCCAAGGACTGGTTCGATCGAGCAGAACAGGCTGAAGTCGATTGGAATGCGATCATTATTGAAGAGCTATGTCCCTGGTTCGCGGGATGCTGGCAAGCTGTGGGCGGACCGGGGGCATTTAGCCCGGCGTATCTCTTCTTTCACCTTCGCCCGCAGGAGCAATACGACTTGGAGGGACGTCGTTGGGTGTCGTTTGGAACGTAGCTGAGGCGCCGGACCCAGCGATTTCCCGACAACCTCTTCACTCCATCAATTCTGTGGATCGCGACGCCGGCAGCGTGGTTCAAATCGCTGGTTTTGGCGGAAAGGGCCGGCACCGCCTCTCTGCAATGGAATCACCCTGTGTAGCTGCGGGATGCTACGCGCGCTTGAGCGCGATTGCCTCGATTTCGATGCGCGCGCCCCGGGGAAGAGCCGCCACTTGCACCGTCGAACGGGCCGGAAACGGCGGGCTGAAATGTTCGCCGTACACTCGATTGACGATGCTGAACTCCGCCAGATCGACGAGAAAAACCGTGGTCTTGACGATATCGCTGAAGCCAAGTCCGGCGGCGGAAAGGACCTCCCTTAGGCTTTCAAGGACCCGCCGCGTCTGCGTCTCAATCCCACCCTCGACGATCGCGCCCGAGGCCGGATCGATTCCGATTTGTCCCGAGCAAAATACCATTCCGCGATCCTCGACCGCCTGCGAATATGGGCCGATTGTGTCCGGAGCGTCCTTGGTGTGAATTACCGTCTTCATCAGTTTTTCCCCCGCACCGTCAGACGCGATTGCCTTCGTGCTGTCCCAGGCGCAACACGCGCATCACGCCGTCGATCGCGCCTATCGAATTCATCAGGTTGTTCAATTGCCGCGCGCTGGTGACACTGACCTCAAAGACCGATAGTGCGCGGCCGTCGGAGCCGCGAGTCTTTACCTCGGCCGTGGAAATATTGACTCCCGCTGATGCGATCGCCTTGGTCATCGCGGCCAGCAGGCCTGGCTGATCAACGCACAGCACTTCCAGCCGGATTGGCCGTGGCGCGCCGTCATCACCCTTCCAGACCGCGGAGACCCGGCGCTGAGGATCGGTGCTGAGCGCATGCTGGCAACCCGCGACGTGCACCGTGACGCCGCGTCCGCGCGTGATGAATCCGGTAATCGCTTCCCCCGGCAACGGATTGCAGCATCGTGCAAACCGGACCAAAACGTCGCCGACCCCCGATACGACGACGGCGGAACTCGCCGCTCTGCGCGCCGCTCTGTCCGCGCGCTCCTTCTGCGCCGGGGTAGGTGGCGTTGGCGCTTTCTCGGCGCGCTGGGCCTTGAGCTCATCCGGCGTCAGGATTTTGCTAAGAACTTGAGCCGGCGTGATCAGTCCATAACCGATGGCTGCCAGCAGGCTGTCCGCATCGCGTTGCGAAAACTCATCCAGGACACCGTCAAACCGCTTCGCCGTCTGCAACTGATGGGTGGAGAGCTTGAGCGGTTCGAGCGCGCTATCCAGAAGCGATATGCCGAGGTCCCGCGACCGATCCGATTGTTGCTGGCGAAGCCATTGGCGAATGCGCGCCTTGGCACGCGCCGTCATCGCGAAGTTCGTCCAGTCTTTGCCCGGAGTTTGCTTGTCCGAGGTGATGACCTCCACCGTGTCGCCCGACTTGAGCCGGTAGCGAATCGGCGTCATCCGGCCGTTCACGCGGGCACCCGACAGATGATTGCCGACTTCCGAATGGATCCGATAGGCGAAATCGACCACGGTCGCACCGCGCGGAAAATCGAAGACGTCACCCTTGGGGGTAAAGACGAAAACTTCCTCCGGAAACAGATCGTCGCGAACCGTGGAGAGAAACTCCTGCGGGTCTTTGACGTTCTGCTGCGATTCGATCAGGCGGCGAAGCCATGCGAACCGCTCGGTCTCCTTCATCGCGCGGGTCGCGCCTTCCTTGTAGCTCCAGTGCGCAGCGATACCTTCCTCGGCGATCTGATGCATCTCGCGCGTGCGAATTTGGACTTCCATCCGCTGCCCGCGCGGGCCAATCACGGTCGTGTGGAGCGATTGGTAGAGGTTCGCCTTGGGAAGCGCAATGTAGTCTTTGAAGCGGCCGGGGACCGGTTTCCAGTTGGCATGGACCACGCCGAGCGCCTCGTAACATTCGCGCACCGAATCGACGATGATTCGAAAGGCAATCAGGTCGTAGATTTCCTCGAAGTCCAGCCCCATTTCCTGCATCTTCGTGTGAATCGAGTAGAAGTGCTTGGGCCGGCCGGTGACTTCCGCTTTGACGCCGCCATCCGCCATCCGCTTGGCAAGGATCTCGATTACCGCGGCAATGTATTCCTCGCGCTCCTTGCGTTTCTTCGCAACGAAGGCCTTAAGCGTGCCGTAGGCTGATGGGTTTAAGTACCGAAAAGCGAGGTCTTCCAGTTCGGATTTGAGCCAATAAATGCCAAGGCGGTGCGCGATCGGAGCATAAATTTCGATCGTTTCACGGGCGATTTCATGCTGGCGTTCGGGCGCAAGATGGTCGAGCGTGCGCATGTTGTGAAGGCGGTCGGCCAGCTTAATCAGCACCACGCGAATATCGCGTGCCATCGCGATTATCATTTTGCGGAAATTCTCGGCTTGTTTTTCCGCACGGCTCTGGAACGTGATCTTGGAAACTTTGGTCACGCCATCGACCAGCTCGGCGATCTCGGCCCCGAATTCCGCAGCGACCTCTTCCTTCGAAGCGGCGGTGTCTTCAACAACATCGTGCAGCAGGCCGGTGGCGATCGACGGCACGTCCAGCTTCAATTGCGCGATAATCGTGGCGACGTTGAGCGGATGAATGACGTAGGGCTCTCCGGACTCGCGCTTCTGCGCGCCATGCATCCGTGCTGAATAATCGTAGGCGCGGCGGATGAGCGCGATGTCGGCCTGCGGATTGTAGGATTGGACCTGGCGGATCAGGTCCGCGAGCGGATCGAGCGCGATTTCGCTTTGGGCTATCTCTTCCACGGCGCAAAATCGGCGCGCAGGCGGGTGGACCTTAACCGTTCGGCATCCACGATCGCCGACAAACGCGCCAGCGACTCGCCCAAGGCGGCGTTAATTATCAAATAATCGTACTCCGGATACGCCTTCGCCTCTTCGCGCGCGCGGCGCAGCCGATGCTGAATTTTGTCTTCACTCTCGGTCCCGCGTCCGCGCAACCGCTTCTCGAGCTCGGAGAAGCTGGGCGGAAGGACAAAGATTGTTACCGCATCGTCGCGATACTTCTCGCGAATTTGCCGTGCTCCCTGAATGTCGATATCCAGGAGCAGATCGTGACCATCGGCGATCGCGCCGGCCAGCGGTGCGCGCGGCGTACCATAGCTCGAGTCGAACACTGTCGCCCATTCAGCGAATTCGCCGGCCTGAACCTTGTGCTTGAAATCCGCTTCGGTCACAAAATGATAATCGACTCCTTCCACTTCGCCTTCCCGCGGTCCGCGCGTGGTCAAAGAAACCGACATCGTAAGGCCCGCGATCGATTCCACCGCGGCGCGCGCGATCGTGGTCTTGCCGGCGCCCGAAGGAGCCGAAAGTATAAAGATTATACCGCGTCTTTGCGGCTCAAGCTCGCCTGAATTCGGCACTTTGGAAACCATCGAACGAATGCGAGTAACGATTTATATCATGGCTACTCGATGTTTTGCGCCTGCTCGCGCATCTTTTCCGCTTCCGCCTTTACATCGACTGTAACCTGCGAAAGCGCGGCATTCTGCGATTTCGAGCCCATCGTGTTGACTTCCCGGTTGATTTCCTGGAGCAGGAATTCGATTGATTTGCCAATTTGCCCCTCACGCCGAATTACGGACTTAAGGCCGTCCAAATGCGTGCGCAGACGCGTAATTTCCTCGCTGATGTCGCCATGCTGAGAGGCGGAAGATGCCTCCTCGTAGAGGCGCTTTTCGTTTACCGGTAATTCTGCAAGCAGTTCTCTGATTCGCGCCTGAAAATTCTCCATGATCTCGGCGCAAGTCTGATCCGCCAGGCGTTCGATCTTGGGCAGCGCTTGTTCGATTTTTCGGATGCGGTCGGCGAAGTCCTTTTGGAGGCTGCGGCCTTCGCGGGTACGCTCAGCATCCAGTGCGCCAAGTGCACGCGTTAGGGCTTTGAATCCAAGCGCAACTGCATCGCAGTTGTCGTTCTCTTCCTCGACCACGTGGAAAATTTCCGGCCGGTTGAGTATCGATTCGATCCCGGGCTTGCCAGCAAGGTCAAGCTGCTTGCCAAGCCGGCGAATCTCGGCGACGTATAGCTTGGCCAGCCGATCGTTCACCTCCAGCCGTGCCGGAGCCGGCTTCAATTGGACGTGCTTGACGAATACCTCGACCCGCCCGCGCGAGATGACACGCTGTACTGCTTTGCGAAATTCCGCTTCATGCTCGCCCCAGCCGCGCGGCACCGTCAGCTTCAACTCGAAGAATCGCTGATTCAGCGCACGCACCTCGGCAATCACGCGGCTCTTGCCCTGCGCGATTGTAGCCCTGCCAAACCCGGTCATACTTTTCATTTCATTGCGCCCCAAGCCCCTCGGATTTTTCGATACTTTCCCGGTACAACTCAAGCGTTCGGGCCGCCATTGCAGCCATCGAATAATTTTTCTCCGCCCGTTCGCGCGCCGCTGCGCCGATCTTGGCCCGCATCTCCGCTGAGCCCGAAAGCCGCGCGATTGCCTCCGCAATCTCATCGTAATGCCCGGGAGCGGCCGTAAGACCGGTTTGTTCGTGAATCACTGCCTGACGCAGGCCGCCGACGGCGCTTGCGACCACCGGCAGTCCGCACGCCATCGCCTCCAGAACTGCGACGCCCAGTCCCTCGCTCAGCGAGGGCATCGCGAAAATGTCCGATGCCCACAACAGTTGACGAGTGTCTTCAATGTGCCCAATCAGGCTGACATCCCCGCCGAACGAATGCCCGCCGACCTCACGTTCCAACTCGGCGCGAAGGGATCCTTCACCCGCGATTAGGCAATTGAGCTTCATTCGGCCCGATTGCGGGCCATTATGTTCCCCCAGAGATGCGATAGCCTCGATTAGATAGCGATGGCCCTTGCGCAGTTCAAGTGCCCCCACCGCGGCAATTGCAATCGTTTCCGCGCTGAGCCCTAACGCGGCTCGGGCGTGTTCACGTTCGGAGGGCGAAGGCGGATGGAAGCGCTCGCAATCGACGCCACTGGGCACGATCGCAATCCTGTCACGCGAGACGCCAGCCGCGACCAGTGCGTCGGCGACGCCTTCCGAGATTGCGATGACGCCGTCGACCGCGCGGCCGAACAGGTATGGCGCGAACAGCCGGTTGGGCCGATAGTCCATGCGCCGTGTCACGATCAGCGCCCGGGCAAATCCCCGCAGCATCGGCGCCATCGAATGCGCTCGCGACGTATGAAAATGAACCACGTCGTAGCGCTCGCGCTTCAGGATTGCGCGCAGGCGCATCCCGGCGGCCAAATCGACCGCATTGCGGATTGCCAGCGCATGGCACTCCACCCCTTTTGCACGCGCCCGCTCCCACAGCTTGCCGGCTGGGTCGCAAATCAGTTCGGCACGATGCCCGGCGCGGGCCAGTGCGAGGGTCAGGCCGAGCACCTGTGTCTCACCGCCCGCGAACCCGCGCTCCGGGTCGACACCCGCTATTTTCAGTTGGCGCGCGGATTGTGTCATCGCCGATTCCGCTGGCGGTTCATCTTCGCAGCAGGCAAGTGCATGCGGCATGGCCATCGATCAGTCAAAAAACCGGTAATAGATAACCGCACACATGGCCGCCAGCGCGTCGCGGGTGCCGATTTTCTTGCCTTCGGCGTAGGTGCGGCCCGAATACGACACGGGCACTTCATAGATTCGCCATTTAGCGCGCGCGGCCTTGGCGGTGATTTCAGGTTCGATTGTGAACCGATTCGATGAGAGCTTGAGCGTCAGCAGTTTTTCGCGCGAAAACGCCTTCATTCCGGTTTCCATGTCGGTCAGGTTCAGATCGCTGATCATGTTGGACGCGAGCGTCAACATTCGATTGGCGAAATAGTGCCAAAAAAACAGAACTCGATGCGGTCCACCAAGAAAACGCGAACCGTACACCATGTCGGCGCGGCCATCCAGCAGTGGTGGAATCATCCGCGCATAGTCGCGGGGGTCGTATTCGAAGTCGGCATCCTGCACGAAGACATATGGGTTCGTTGCGGCGGCAAAGCCGAGCCGTACCGCGGCCCCCTTGCCACGATTTACCGAATGGAAAAAGCACTTGACGCTGGGATGCCGGTAGTTTTCCAGCAACTCGCGCGTCCCGTCAGTCGAGGCATCGTCCACGACGATTACTTCGGCGTCGAACCCGCAATTGAGCACACGTTCGATCACCGCACCGATTGTCGCTGCTTCATTGAAAGCGGGTATTACGACAGAAATTTTCGGCTGCTCCGCCATCAGCCCTTCCCGACTTCCCGGCGCCGCACAATCACGGCTGGTTCAGGCTTCGATCGCGAGCCATCGCGCGCAATGCGAGCGCGGATCATCGCCACAACTCGCTTACGCGCCGACCGCCGGCTTTGAGGCCGAATCGCTGACGCATAGCCGCACCATACGCGCATTCGATCGGTGTTCGTCAGGCCGTCGAATTCGAAATGTCCCAGCTGGACGAAATTCCGGAGCCGGGGACGCTCGAAGCGGCTAAGCCAGGTCCGGCGCGTGCGCTCATGGTCGATGAATGAAAACGACGGCGGAATGGACGCGGCAACAAAAACATTGTACGGCGTGAGATCGCCATGCAGGTATCCGGCTCGATGCAGGCGCGCGATTTCCGAGCCCAGTGCCCACAGTATCGCGCGCTTTGCCTTTATATCCCCGCGATGCTCGCGCAGATGGCGCGGCGCAGCGGTTCCCGCAACGCGCCGGGTCACAACGATTTCCCGGCCTCCACTTTGCTCTTGTCCGATCAACAGCACCTCGGGTGCGCCGAATCCATCGCGGCGCAACGATGCTGTAATCGCGGCGACATGATGCATTCCCGCAATTTGAATCCACCGCGCGATTGCACGCATTCCGCGCGCTGGATCGAGGATCTTGAAGTATGCGACCGGCCCGTCCGGCGCGCCGATGCGCGCGCGCCAAGTCTCCGCGTAGCGCGAGCGGCGCACACGCCACTTGAGCGACCCTGCGATTGCCGCAAGCGCCGAATCGATCAGGTCAGCACGAAATTTTTGTGAGTAATGCGCCTGCGCAGGCATGGTGAATGTCCATCCGCCTCGTGCGACTGGTTCGCTCTCCGGCTGCGCGCTCACGCACTTCCACCGCGCGCGCCGAGCGCCCGCCGCACCATCGAGGCAATATCATCAGGGGCGATTCGCCGCATACATTCGCGTCCAATCGGACATTTCCGAAGATAGCAGGGCTGGCATGGAATTTCGCCCGAGAGCGCGAATTCGGAAAATCCCCACGGTGCGGACCGCTGCGATGCAGTCGGGCCCCACAGCGACACCACCGGGCATCCGACCGCGGCCGCGATATGCATCGGCCCACTGTCGGGACCGAATGCGGCGGCACACTCGGGAAATATCGCAATCAAGTCGCGCAGCGTCGTGCGGCCGGCAAGGTTAAGTGCGGGCGTGCCGCCCAGATGGCGCATCACCTCCGCCGCGATCTCCGTCTCGCCGGGACCGCCCAGCAGCACGGGATATAGCGCGCGAGTGCCCGCATCCGAGCGCGCCAGATCGCGGATTGCGGACGCGGTACGATCCGGAAAATAAATCCGGCTCGGCCACGACGACCCCAGTATCACGCCAAGCAGTGGACGCGGCGCATTTTCGAGCATCGTGCGCGCGCGCTCACGCTCGGCAGTCGTCGCGCGCAGGCCAAACTCGATTGCGCCGGGCGCAAGGTCCAATGCATCGCCAAATGCCTGGTACTGGGCCAGCTTAAGGCGCAGATTCGGCTGCCGTGCGACGCGGAGATTTGAGAATAAATAATTGAACTCTTTTGTATTTTCCCGATCGAAGCCGACCCGGGTGGATGCGCCGGAGGCAATCGATGTGACGCCGCTCTTTAGATGGCGCTGCAGGTCAAGCACGATATTGAATCGGCCCGCGCGAATGCGGGCGAGAAACGGGATGAATGACCACGGAGCCCGGTCGCGATCGTAAAGGATTACTTCGTCCAGCCATGGATGATTCTCCAGCACCGGCGCGGACTTTGGCTCGACCGCCCATGCGATTATTGCATCGGGCCAGGCGCGCCGAATCCGACCCAGAAGCGGGAGCGCGCGCACTACGTCGCCGATTGCGCCGTGCAAAACGATCAGCACGCGGCGCGGCTGCACTATTGCTGGAATTGCGATTGCTTGAACGGCGGACATCGGACGGCCCCGCGAAAGGCACTACCGCAAGATGATAACCGCGCCGGAGCGCCCGAAAAAGCCCTTCTAAACGGATAGGGGCTGGTCGATTTCGCGGATTACATGCTCACCGGTCGCACTCGCCGCCGATCATGTTGATCATGCCGAACGTCGTGATGATGTCGGGGATCATGCGGCCAATCAGCATCTTGTTAAGCGCGCCCATCCCGAAGAAGCACGGCGGACGCACCCGCACGCGATACGGACGGCCGCTGCCGTCGCTGACGACGTAAAACCCAAGCTCGCCGTTGGCGGCCTCGACCGCTTGGTACACTTCGCCCGGCGGTACGTGGATGCCCTCCATGATGAGCTTGAAGTGGTTCATCAGCCCCTCGATCGACTCGTAGACCTGCTGCTTCGGGGGCAGAACGATCTTGGGATCGGTAATCGAAACCGGGCCGGCGGGAATCGACGCCATCGCCTGCTCGATGATCAGCCTTGATTGGAGTATCTCTTGGAACCGCACGTTGAAGCGATCGTAGTTATCGCCACGCTCGCCGGTCGGAACATCAAAATCGAAGCGATCGTACACTAAGTACGGCTGCGCCTTGCGTAAATCATACTTGATGCCGGTCGCGCGCAGGAGCGGTCCGGTCAGGCCATATGAGATCGCATCCTCCTGGGGCAAAATCCCAATTCCCGCCATTCGATCGATGAAAACGCGATTGCGCGAGAGCAGCTTGTCGCAATCGGACAAGACCTGGTCCAGTGATTTGAACGAAGCACCGAGCCGCGCGGCGAAATCCGGCGGGAAGTCGTTGGTCACTCCCCCCACCCGGCACCAACTAACGGTTACGCGAGCGCCGGCAACCGCCTCGATCAAGTCGTAGAGAAACTCGCGCGCCTCAATCATGTAGAACATCACGGTCTGCGCGCCGACCTCGCCTGCGCCCATTCCGAGGCAGGTCAGATGGTCCGCGATTCGCGAAACCTCGCTCATGATTAGTCGCACGTACTTGCATCGCTCGGGAGTCTCGACGCCCAAAAGGCGCTCGACCGCGAGCGCAAACCCAACGTTATTTATGCATGGCGAGGCATAGTTCAGGCGATCGGTGTAAGGAAAGCATTGCGTCCAGGTGCCCTGCTCGCACATCTTTTCGAATCCGCGATGCAGATAGCCGACCTCGACGTCGCAATCGGCGATCCGTTCGCCGTCGAGCTTCAAATTAAATTTGATTGTTCCGTGGGCGGCAGGATGGGACGGGCCCATCTGCAACTCCATGATTTCGTCGGCGGGGTCCGACGCAATTATTTTTTCCTTCCAGCGGGCCGGCAATGCCATGGTTCAATATCCTCAGCGCGACGGCCGCAGCGGCTGGCTGACCGGATCGGTTTCCGGAACCACTGGCTGGCGCTTCTGGTACGGATAATCCTTGCGCAAGGGATGACCTTTGAAGCTGTCGTACATGAGAATCCGGCGCAGATCGGGATGACCTTTAAAGACGATTCCGAACATGTCGAAGCACTCGCGCTCCAGCCAGTCCGCCGCCTTCCAGATTCCGATCGCGCTATGCGCCCACGGGTCGGCCCCATCGACGCCGACTTTTACGCGTATGCGATGGCCGCGCGGGATCGAATTCAACTGGTAGGCGACCTCGAACCGCGGCTTGCGATCGAGCCAATCGACGGCGGACAGGTCGGCCAGCAGGTTGAATTCGAAGCCGGCTTCATCGCGCAACGCACGCAGGATTTCAGGCGCACGCTCGCGATCGATCGTTATCGATTCCTCGCCGTGCGCACTCTCGGCGGCGAGAATATCGGCGCCGAAGCGTTCCTTCATTTTCTCAATCAGCATTAAGCGTCACTTTGGCGGCCGAATAGGTCGGTCCTGACCCCTGAAAATAACCTTTCTTGAGCGGCGGCAACAAGCCCCGGCGAATCGATCCGGCGGATGCGTCGTGGCCCCGATTATGCGGCAGCCATGCGCGCGTCAGCGCGCGATCTCCGGCCGCATCACCGCTTCGATCGCGCCGATGCGATCGATTTCAACGCGCACTCGGTCGCCATCCTTGAGCCACTTGGGCGGATTCATCGCCAGCGCAACTCCCGCGGGCGTGCCGGTGAAGATCACGTCGCCGGGTTCCAGCGTCATCGCGCGGCTCAGATGTGCGATCTGTTCGAAAACGTTGAAGACGAGGTGCTCGGTGTTCGAGTTCTGGCGGATTTCACCATTGACGATGCACCGAATCCCCAGTGTGTGCGGATCGCCAATCTCGTCGGAGGTCACAATCCACGGACCGATTGGAGCATGGGTATCGAACGACTTGCCGAGGATCCATTGCGGCGTGCGCATCTGCCAGTCGCGCACCGACACATCATTGCCCGCGCAATAGCCAAATACGACTTCAGCCGCGCGCGCGGCCGCAACGTGCTTGCATCGCTTGCCGATTATGAAAACCAGCTCCGCCTCGTAATCGATCATCGTTGATACGATGGGCAGCTCGATCGGGTCGAACGGGCTGTTTATCGACGTCACCGCCTTGGAGAACCAAACCTGATCCTTGGGCGGCTGCTGTCCCGTCTCCTTGATGTGATCGGCGTAGTTGAGTCCGATCGCCATCACCTTGCCGGGGCGCGGCACGGGCGCAAGCAGGCGAACGCCGGCAATCATAATATCGGGCGCCGTCCTATCGACCACCTCCCGCACCTTTGATTGCACCTCGTCCCATCGCTCGATGAGTTCGATCATGTTGGTCGGCAGTGTGGGAATATGCTTGGAAAGGTCCACGATGCCGTCCTCTTTGACTGCGCCGAGCTTCACATTGCCGCGTTCCGAAAATGCGACGAGTTTCATTTTCACTCCTATATTAGGTACGTGGCGTCGCTGCGGTCAGCGACGCGATGGCTACCCGGCCGTCATTCCAGCGCAGCGAGAGCCTACGCCCCCTAACCTTCGCGGCTGGCACCTTTGTACAGGGTCATAAATACCCCCGCGATTGCGGCAACGTCCATCGAATCGACCCGTCCGGAGGAATTGCGTTTGAATCGGAACATGAACTTAATTCCGCGAAACTCGGCTTCGTACACGAGTGGATCGTTTTCATCGACCCGGCGCAATTCCAATCCTCTATGGACCGGCCCGAATGGAATCCGTCCGGTAATTCTCAAACGTTCCTGCCGCACCAGAGCCTTAAGCGCGCCCCCAATCATCCAGAGGCGAAAATTGGTGCCGAACCCGCTGGCCGGACGATAGGTGCCGCACAGCTCGCCCCATAGCGCGGGCTGCTCGAGAATTGCCGGACGCGGAGCCGCATCTGTGCCGCGAACCGCAAGCGACAACATTCCGAATGAAATCGGATCAAGCGGAAGCGTGGTCGTGTTTGTGAATAGCAGCACCCCCACCCCGTGGTCGGGCGCAAGCCACATCGCGGTGGTAAAGCCGGTCCATCCGCCGTTATGCCCGGCGACGCGGATGTCACCGGCACGGCCGAGCATGAATGCCAGTCCCATCTGTGGCATCCGAGCGTCAAGCTGATATTGCGGCGTGAGCATCGATGCCAACGTCTCTGCCTTGATTATTCGCCCGCCCGCGCCGACACCACCGGCAAGCAACGCGGCAACATATTTCTCCATCTCCTGAATGCTGGAAAAGATCGAGCCGGCGGCGCCGGGAATAATCTCGCGGTAAGGAATCGGGATCATTCCGCGGCGTTTTAGCCGATACCCTTGTGCAAACGCGTCGCGCACGCGATCGGTCAAATTATAGTCGCTGTGATCCATCCCCAGAAGATCGAAAACGTTTTTGCGCATGTAGTCCGCAAACGGGCGCCCGCTGATGTCCTCGACGAGTTGGCCCAGCGCGGCGATCCCGTGATTGGCGTACGACCATTTCTCGCCGGGACCCACCTCGGCCTTGAGCGCGGGAGCGTAATACTCGCGCAGGGCCGGTCTTATCCCGGGCTTGCAGCTCAGCCCCAGCGTGGGCCGCACGATGTCGCCGAGCTTGCGAAACTCGCCGATGCCGGCGGTGTGAGTGAGGAGATGGCGAAAGGTGATCGGCTTGTCGCCCGGCCGCTGCTCGATTTTGAACGACCGCAGATGCGGCGCAATTGGGTCGTCGAGTTGAAATCGGCCCTGCTCATGCAACTGCATCACCGCGATTGCAGTGACGGTTTTTGAAATCGAGCAGATGCGGAAAACTGTACTGGGCGCGATCGGAATGCCGCGAGCGCTGTCCGCCATCCCAAGGCATTTCGTGTAAACCAGGCAGCCGTCCTTGACGATCCCTGCCGCCAGCCCGGCGAGCGAACGATCGTTGCACGCGTCAATCAGGAATTTGTCGATCGCTTCGAAATCCATTCAGACGCCCGCGCCAGTGGGCCGCCGCTCAATCCCAATCAAGCGCGCCGCGCTGCCATGCGTAGATTAGTCCGACCGCGAGGATCGCGATGAAGATGAGCGCCTCGACGAATCCGAACATCCCGAGCTTTCTCAGCTCGACCGCCCATGGATATAGAAAGACGACTTCGACGTCGAACACCAGGAACAGAATCGCGGTGAGGTAGAAACGCACCGAGAAGCGGCCCCAAGCCGTTCCGCTGGAGGGATTGCCGCATTCGAATGCTTCGCCCTTGATGGCGCTGGGACGCTTGGGCCCGACGATGGAGTTAATCGTCACCATCACGCCGACTACGATGCCGGCGACCGCAACCATAACCGCAATCGGAAACCAAGGTGTCATGCCTTCTCGACCTGCTCGTTGCGAACCGGCGACACCGGCTCACGCCGTATGAATACCCGATCGCGCCGGATATTGGAACGGCCGACGTATCGCACGATCTCGCGCGCCGGTAGAATTGCAATCGGAATGGAGCCACACCCCGACGCACTCCAGGCTTGGGCGGCAATCGCGATCGCACGCGCATGGCCGGGTACGCGCATCGATGGAATTGCGGCGATTCGTGGCGACGCCTCGGAGCGCCGGTTCTGGCGCCTTCGGCTCGCGCCCGCCGCCGGCGCGCCCGCGACCGCGATTCTGGTCGACCTCGGTCCGCACGATTTGCCGGCCTACGCGCGCATCCTGAAGCTGGTTCCGGAGCCGGTCGCCGAGCCGCCATGGATTAACGTCCATCGCTTTCTCATCTCAATTGGCGTGCCGGTCCCCGCACTTTACGATTACGCGCGCGAGCATCGCGCTCTGCTGGTCGAGGACATCGGCGATCTTTCCCTTTCCGATGCGGCGCGCCGCCCCGGTGCCGATGCCGGCGATCTGTTCCGCCTAGCCGTCGACGAGTTGCTGCGAATTCACATTGAGGGGACCCGTCATATCGATCGGAAATGCATCGCGGAATCCGTCAATTACGACGGCCGGCTGTTCGAATGGGAACTTAAAGAGTTCGTTGAGATTTGCCCGGCTCTGATATCGCCCGCCGCCAACGCGGCTGCGATTAAGCCGGAGCTTGCGATGCTCGCGGCGCAGCTGGACGCATTCCCGCGTGTCTTTTCGCATCGCGATTACCACGCCCGCAACCTGTTCATTCAGGAGAGTAAGCGTCCCGGCGCGCCACACCTTCGCGTCATCGACTTTCAAGACGCGCTGATGGCGCCCGCCGCCCAGGACCTTGCGGTGTTGATGACCACGCGCGATGCCGGCGAAATCATTACTCCGGCGATCGAACGGCGCCTGCTCGACTTCTACTGGACCAGCCTGGAGCGGCGCCATGCGGGAGCGCTCAGCATGAACGACTTCATCGCGAGCTACCGGCTGTGCGTCCTTCAACATGCGCTGAAAGTTACCGGACGATTCGAGGCGTTCGAGCGCGCAGGCAAGACCGGTTATCGCGAATATATCCCACACGCGATCGCTCAGGCACGGCGGATGCTCGTGGCACTTGATCGCGAATTTCCGATACTGCGCGTGGCGATGGGGGCGTAACGGCGATGCGTGCGCTGGTCTTGGCTGCGGGTCTCGGTGAACGGCTACGCCCGCTGACCAATACGACACCCAAGCCGATGCTCCCGGTGGGCGGGCGGCCGCTGATTCATTATCCGCTGCGAATGCTGCGGCGGGCCGGAGTCACGGAGGTCGCTATCAACGTGCATCACCTCGCCGGTCGAATTCAAGACGGCCTTGGCGACGGCTCGCGACTCGGGATGACGATTCATTGGGCGCCCGAGGCAACCCTGCTCGGTACCGGCGGCCCTCTGGTCGGTCTGCGCGATTACCTGGGCGGCGACACGTTCGTAATCGCCAACAGTGACACGATTCTCGACCTCGATCTCGCCGCGATGATTGCGTTTCATCGTGCACGCGGTGCGGTTGCGACGATCGCCCTTTTCAATCCGCCGAACCTCGCTTATTACAGCCGGCTTGAAATTGACGCCACCGCGCGGATTCGCCGCATCCGGCTGCTGATGAATCGCGATCCGCTAAAGTTCGACGACTATCCCACCAATCTCTCCGAGGATGACGCGCGCGGCCTGTCGCCGTTCATGTACTGCGGCGTGATCGTCGCGGAGCCGGCAGTGATGGACGGGATGCCGTCCATACCGCCGTGGAGCTTGATGGATAGAATATTCGGCCCAATGGTCGCAGCGGGCCGGCCAGTCTTCGGCTATGTGCATCGCGGGTTGTTCCGCACCGCCGACGATCTGAAAAGCTACGATTCACTTTGCGCCGAGTTCGGCGCGCTGCCACCGCCACAACTGGCCGACGAATAGCTAGCGCCCGAACAGCGCGGCAAGCAGAAAGGCAGCGGTCATCAGCAGTCCGAATTCCATGTGCAATTGCACGGAGCGCATCAGCGCGCGATTGAGCCGCTTGGGCTCGGTCTCGCGCATGGCGATGCGCACCTGATCGATCGCGCGCGGCACCGTGACGATCGCCGCGATCGTCGTCCATGGAAGCGCGTGCGCGAGCGCCGCGCCAAAGGTCGCGGCATAAGCGGCGATATCGAGCGCGGCCAGTTCATAGATCGCACTGGTGCGCCCCAATATCGTCGCAAGCGTGCGCTTCCCATGCCGGCGATCGCTCTCGATGTCGCGCAGGTTGTTGGCATGCAAAATTCCCGTGACCAGAAGACCGAGCGGCACCGACGCCCACCACGCCGTCCATGAAAACTGGAGCGCCATCACGTAGTACGCGCCCATCACGATCACCGGTCCCATGAATATGAACACGGTAAGTTCGCCCATCGCTACATACGCGAGCGCTACGGGATTTGCCGTATAAAAGTAGCCGGCCGCGACGCTTGGAATCCCAAGCAATAGAATCGGCCATCCGCATAGATACACCAGCACCAGCCCCAGCGCCGACCCGATACCGAGCGCAATTATTCCGCCACGCCATACCTGATCCGGGCTCAGCAGCCCGCGCTGAATCGCCATGCTAGGTCCAAGCGATTGCTCGGAATCCGCGCCGCTTAGGTAGTCGTAATAGTCGTTAATGAGATTCGTACCAGCCTGAATCGCCATCGAGCCCACGAGCGCGAGGATGAGGCGTCCCGGCGCAAAGAATCCATCGCGAACGGCGACAGCGGCTCCGAGGAGCACGGGAATTGCAGCCGCGCTCAGCGACGGCGCCCGTATCGCGCGGAGCCATACCGCGATCGCGCCGGGCTTCGCCCCGCCGCCGTGGGGGATTGCACCCGCCTCCGCCATCGTCAGCCTATGACACCCGAATTCCGGAGCTCAGCTATTTCTCCGGCCGAGTAGCCAAGCAGGCTGGTCAGGACTTCATCGGTATGTTCGTCGATCATTGGCGCGCCGCGATAGTCGGGCTCGATTGCACTGAATCGAACCGGCAGCCCCGGAATCGACCGCTCGCCAACCTCTCCGTGCCGAACCTTTATCATCATCCCGGAGGCGGCGAACGCGGGATCGTTCACCAGCTCTTCCGTATTGTACACGGGGCCGGCGGCGATGCCTCGGGCACGGAGCGAGGCGACCAGAATGTCGCGCTCGAAATTTTTCGTGCGGGCCGCGATCTCGCGTTCGAGTTCATCGACATTCGCGAGGCGCCCGGACAGCCGCGAGAACTTTCGGTCCGCGGCCATCGAAGGAGTCCCAATCACTTCGCACAGCGCCGCGAAATCCGTATCATTTGCGCATACAATTGCGATCCACCGATCATCGCCTGCCACGGGAAACACCCCATGCGGCGCCATCGACTCATCGCGATTCCCGATCGGCCCATCGTCGCGTCCGTTCATCAGAAAATCCATCATTGCCTCGGGAATCATCGAGGTGACCATTTCGGCCATCGACAGGTCGAGATACTGGCCCTCTCCCGTGCGCGCGCGATGGCGCAGCGCGGCAAGTAGAAAAAACACCATTCCGACTCCGACCGCAAAGTCCGGCCAGGAGGTCGCAATCCCGGACGGAAACGAATTCGGATATCCGGTGATGTGGCACAGACCCGCGTATGCCTGCGTCGTCGGCCCAAATCCTACCGTACGCGCGAGAGGACCGTCCTGCCCCAGCGGCGTGCCGCTCAGCATAATCAAGTCCGGCCTAATCTTGATCAGATCTTCATACGCAAGTCCGTACTTTGCCATGTTGCCGACGGTGAAATTCTCGGTGACGACGTCGCTCAACTTGACGATCTTGCGCGCTATCTCCCGGGCTTCGGGGTTGCCCAGATTCAGCATCACACCACGGCGGGAAAAATTGATCGAATGAAACATACCACTGCGATTCAGCCCCATCATTCCGTCGGTGCCGCTTAGAAACCGGATCATGTCGATCGAGCGCATCGATTCGATTCGGATCACATCCGCGCCGAGCGCCCCCAGCCATGCCGTCGCATGCGGTACGGCATAGATCCAGCCGAAATCCGCGATGCGGAAACCCTTGAGCGGCAACTCTTTCATCAGATCGCCCCTTCCGCCACCAGTGCGGAAAGCTCCGCCTCTGGAATGTCGAACCGCTCGCCGAAGATTTTTCGATTATGCTCGCCCAAGCGCGGCGCACCGCGCACGATCCGCCACGGCGTGCGCGAGAAACGGCACGGCGCCCCCGGAATCATTAGTTCACGCTCGACAGGATGATCGATTTCGACGAAAAAGCGGCGAGCCTTGTACTGCTCGCTTTTGGCAACATCGCCGGGCGAATTCACCGGGAAACATGGCACGTGCTCGGCCTGCGCCTTCTGAAACGCCTCCGTGCGCGTTTGCGTCGAGAGCCAGTCCATCACGCCGGCCTCGACCGCATCGACGTTCATCACCCGTCCGTAAATTGAATTGAACAGCTCGGTGTTCATCCATTCCGGATTTCCCATCGCACGCTTTGCCCCGTTCCAGAAGCGATCGGTCATCGCATTGAAGCTGACCCATCCGTCCTTGCACGGGAAAAGCCATTGAGCGTTGTTCTTCGCGCGCTTGCCAAGCCGCTCGAAGGCTGGAGCGACGCGTGCCTCGTGCGTGTAGGTCCCGATATTGGGCCGAATCATACTCGCCATCGAAAGCCACTGGCCCACGTCGACATGCTGGCCCGCACCATCGCGCTCGCGGGCGAATAGCGCACACATGGCGGCGGCCGCGGCGGTATATCCCGTCAGGTAGTCGGCCTGCCGTCCGCCCGGTTTTAGCGGCGGCTGATTGGGCGGATCGGTCACCTGATTAAACGGCGTCTCGTAGCCGACGCCGCTCATATGCGTCGCGATTAGATCGCCGCCGCGAAAATCCCGGTATGGCGAATCGGCGCCAAAGAACGTAAGCGATACGACAATCAACCTGGGGAATCGCCCGGTAATCGTGCGCCAGCTAATTCCCAACCGTTCGCAGAGCGCCGGCGGATTTGGATTGAAGAGGATGTCGGCGCGTTCAAGAATGCGCATGAGCAGTTCGCTCGCGCGCGGACGCTCCAAATCAAGCGTGACACCGAGCTTGTTGGTATTGAGGAACAGGTGAAGGCCGCCGGTTTCAGGATCGGGAAGTTCGTCGCGAAACGGCCCCAACTGGCGTTCGCGAGCGCCGACGCGCGGCGGTTCGACCTTGATTACTTCAGCGCCGAAGTCGGCGAACGATTTTGCCGCCATAGACGCGGCCATAAACGGCATCGCATCAAGGCATGGCAACTCGACGACGCTTAATCCCTCAAGCGCGCGCGGCGGCTCCTTGAATTCTCCGGCCGCCGCCACGGTTACTCGGATCCTGTAATCTTCAAATTGTCGATGAGCCCGACCAGTTCACCCATTGAACGAATTACGTAGTCGGGCTTGTGGTGCGGATGTTCCTGAAGGTGGGTGTACGACGCGGTACCGGTCGCGACACCAACGGACGCGCCGTAACCTGCCGTCATCGCCGCCATCACGTCGCGCGGCTCATCACCGACATACATGCAGGCATGCGGATGAACCGCCGCCTTGAGCGCGGTGTGCTTCAGGCTCTCGGTCTTGTCGAGAGCACGCAGCGACATCGTGCTTTGCGTCACCACCTGATCGAGGTACGGCGCAAGCCCGATCATCGCAAGCTTTTCCACCAGCAACCGGGCGTCTCCGGGGCGGCTGGTGATAACCGCGGTCGCGTAACCGCGGCGCTTCAACTCGGCCAGCGTCTCATGCACGTGCGGGAGAACTTCCAGCCGTTCGGTCTTGTCGATTTCGGCGGTGAAATAAGCAAAGGCAAGTTTTGCGTACTCGGGCCGCTGATGCTCCGGCACGCCGAGCCACATATCGTTGCGGGCGATCAGATCGCGATAGCGCTCCTCGGTTAGCGGTGGCTGGCCCAACTCGCCCAGCGCCTTGCGCGCGGCGATGTACAGCGGGCCGTGAATATCGACCAGCGTCCCGTCCAGATCGAAGAAGATCGCTTTGAAATCGCGCGCTGACAATACAACCTCGTCCCGCGCCGCCCCGCTTACGCGGCGGCATCACGGGATTTGCCGCTAATTTCCTTATCAACCCTGTTGCCCGCGCTTTTGTCAAGCGGCTGGTTTCGACGAATCCGGCCGGTACAGCAAAAGATATTCGCGCCGGCCACCGATGACCTTTTTCACGTAATCTCGCGTCTCCGAGTACTGGATATCCTCGACCCATTCGTCGCTGTCGCCCGAAAATTCCGCTGACCATTTTGCAACCGCATGCTCGCCGGCGTTGTAGGCGGCGACTGCCCGGAATTCGTCGCCGCCAAACATCGTGAACAAACTTTGCAGGTAGGCCGTCCCCAGCGCGACATTCACCGATGGGTCATACAACTCGACCTGCGCCGAATTCATGTTGTTCTCCGCGGCGACCTTTGCCGCCGTCGATGGAATCAACTGCATCAAACCGCGTGCATTCGATGACGACGTCGCCTCGGGATTGAATAAACTCTCCTGCCGCGCAAGCGCCAGCACCAGATATGGATCCAGCGAATGGCGAGCTCCGGCCTGTTCGATCAGGTCCCAATAGGCACGCGGATATCGTATTCGCTCGGCAGCCGCATGGCTTAACAGTCCGGATTTTTCCATTCTGGTGGCGGCGACGATGCCATCGTACCATGCATCGGCGATCGCAAAGCCCGCCAGCACAAAGCTGCGCATCGCCGGCGAGTCGCCGGCTTCCGCCGCAAGCGCGTGGAGCTCGTCAACCTGCAAGTCTTTCAGCCCGAGCAAGCGAAGAGCATCGAGCCGCTGGAGATGAAATTGCACTGTGGGACTCGCCGACCCCGGAACACCTTCGAACGACGGCATCGGCTCGGAAGCCGCCGGCAGATCGGGAGCCGCTCCGCCGGCGACCCGGCTGGCAAGTGCGGGATAGTAGTTGCTCTCGATGCTCAGCGCGACCTGCGCGAAAATCGCGTGTGCGGCGGTACTGTCGCCTGATTTTTCAAGCGCGCGCCCCCGCCAATAGTCGAACATGTCGCGCTCTGCGCCGTCGGCGGCATGCGCTCGCGCCGCCAGAAATCCCGCCGCGGCACCCTTGTAGTCATGCGTCCGGTACAACATCCAGCAGGCGCGGAAGCGCGCATCGGCGCCGGCCACAGTGGAGGAATATCGCGCTGCCAGCCGCCGGTATTGTGCTCGCGCCTTGGCGAGTTGATTCTGTTCCTCCCAAATTCGGCCGACTCGAAGCATCGCGCCCGGTGCGAGCGAGCTGGACGGAAAAGTAGCGGCTAACTTTGAAAACGTATTGCGCGCCTGTTCGAACTGATCGTCATGCCAATAGATAAGCGCCAGCCGCTCGGTCGCGTCAGGCGCATATTGCCCGTGCGGCGCGGCTCGCAAACATTGCAGTATCGCCTGTTTGGCCTGTGCAGGTTCGGGCTTGAGTCCGCGCGCCAGAGCCCAGAGTAGCTCCGCGCGATCGGCGGGCTTGGATGCCATCGCCAACCCCGCGCGCGCCTGGGCAGCCGCGGCGCCCAAGTCGCCCTCGCGCAGCAGAAGTGCGGATTCATTGCGATGGTATTCAAGCGAGTCCTTCCGGGTTACATCCGGGTTGGCGGCAAGAATCGAATAGGCGATTTCGCGCGCCTGCTCGTCGAGGTCGGAATGGGGATTGCGGTCGCGAACGATCATCGCCTGTTCGTACGCGGCTTTTGGATTCTTGAGCGCGACCAGCGCCCGTGCTTCCGCGATTCGGGCACCCTGCTCCACCTCGCCCTCCGGCGAGCGCACGAGCACGCGGGAGGCGGCCGCCGCCGCTTCATCGTTTCGTCCGAGTTTAAGGAGAATCCCGGCCAGCTCGACTCCGCCGCGGGGCAGCATCACACTGCGCGGATACGATTGTTCCAGCCGCAACAGCGAATCAGCCGCCGCGCTCAGATCGCCTGACTCTTGCTCAGCAAGACCCAAATAAAAGAGCGCGTAATCTCCGAGTGCTGGATAGTTGGCCGCCGCAAACTGCAACTGCGTGATCGCGCGCGCAGTGTCGTGGCGCTTGAAGGATTGATATCCATCGACGAAGGCGCTCTTGCCGTCGGTTGGAACGGATGCTTTCGGAGCTGCGGTCGCCGCGGGCCGCGGCGCACCGGCTAGGGCATTCGACTCACGATTGGGCGGCGAGGCGCACGCCGCTAGCGAGATCGCGCCCCAAATGGCGCAGATGGCCAAATTCCGCCGACACGATTGCGCCGCTTTCATCATCGGTTTCGAGACCATTTTCTATTGAATCAAATCGCGATAGCGCGGCGGCACCAGCTGCCGTTCGTCAGGCGGCGCGTCGTCGCGAGTTGGAGCCAGCGGCGCGTTGACGTAAGGCGCCGACGCATGCGGACGGCCGGAGTCGAGAACCGTTGTTCCGCCCGACGCGGCCGGCGGAGCCCCCGGAATCCGGAACATCACATAGCGCGCATCGTGAATTCCGAGCACGGCACCCTTCTCGCCCGGCTTGAGGAAGCGCTGAAAATTCGCCGGTGCCGGAACTTCGCCCAGATGCGTATCGCCCATGCTCGAGCCGCGGTCGCGATTGTCCTTGGGATTCCCGCCTGCGGACGGAACGTTTCGCTCTCCATCATGGCCGGGCATCGGCGTATCCCCAGGCAGATTCGGATTCGGCGCATTGCTCGCGATTTTCTGGTCGGGATTCTGTCCCGGATTAGAACCACTCTGATTCTTCGCATTCTCGCTTTCGATCAACGACTGCGCCTTGGCTAGTTCGTTTTGCAGCTCGATATTCTGCTGGTCGGTCTTATCATTGTGGCCGCTATTATTTCCGTTTGCGCCATTGTTCTTCGAACCAGCCTGCTCGTTGTGGCCCGGCCCCTCTCCCTTTTCATTCTTGGTGGCGCCGCTGCCGCCCTCGCTGTTTCCGGCACCGGAGGATTTCCCCTGGCTAGCGGAGCTGCCGCCCCCCTTGCCCCCGCCCTTGCCATTGGCGCTGGCTGCATTCGACTTTCCCGTACCGTGGTCCTTTCCGGATTGCTCGTTATGTCGCTTCTCGGCGGCCTTTTCCGCCTGCTGCTTCACTTCCTCAATACGATGTTTTTTCTGTTCTGGCGACAGAGCTTTATTTTCGATCGCATCGGCAGCCGAGCGGATGCTGTCAGCCAGCGCCAGCTCGTCGGGACTCGCCGACGGGTTGGAGAGCGCCTCCGCAAGCGAGCGCAGCCGAGCCGCTTCGGTATCGTCTGGCGAGGGTGCGCGAACCAGCCCCATCGCAGCAATCAGAATCAAAAGTGCTACAACCGCCGCCATCACGCCCGAACGCGTTAGAACATCGCCGATTTCGAAACGAAACTCCCGGCGGACATTGAATGCGCCAAGGCATGCGACCGCGCGCGCCCAGAGGATCGGGAATAAAGGTGTCTTCAACCGTTCGGGAACACATCCGCCCGGACCCGCAATTCCCGCCAGCGTGACGATCTGCTCATGTCCACCAACGCAGCGATCCACATCGGCCGCGGCGTCCGTAAAGTTGTCCGCTTCACGCCATGCAAGCCACGCCCGCACAGCGCCAACAATCAGCGCGATCGCTCCACCTACCGCAAGGATGGCTCTGAACGCCTCCGCGCGTCCCGGCGCTATTGAATAGCCGAACCGCTCCCAGGTGATGGTGCCGATCGGTCGCAGCATGATGCATATTAAAAACGCTGCGATCGGCGGACCAGCCGCGCGAACCATCGCGCGGACCGCGGCAATTTGGGCGCGGCGGTGTCTCGCCCGGGCAATAATCTCAAGAGGGCTTGGCATGTGTTTTATTATATCTCATTCGTAACGGCCGCCGAGGGTCGCATTCGCGCATGAGATCGCCCCCAAATGAGATGTGCCGCTCATAACATTCGAACTGGATCTATATCGACCATTAGATATACCTGTTCACTCGATGCGAGCGGACCGGTGTCTGCGCGCATCGCCGACAGTGCCGCACGCATCGGCTTTAGCGCGCGCGACTTGACCATCACTTGCCATCGATGGCGCCGTTTAATGCGCTCAATCGGCGCGGGTGCCGGACCGAGCACGCGAACATCGTCGGGGCCGGCCGCGCGGATGAGCGCACTGGCGGCGGCCTGCGCAATGCGTCCGACGGCGCGCGGCTCTTCGCCCTCGATTCGGACCATCGCAAGGCGCGCAAACGGCGGATATTCCATCTCGCGGCGCAATTGCAACTCGCGCCGGATGAATCGCGCGTAATCCTGATCGCGCGCGGCGCGGATGCTGTAATGATTCGGCGCATACGTTTGAATGATCACGCGGCCCGGCCGATCGCCCCGCCCCGCGCGCCCAGCCACCTGTGTCAGCAATTGGAATGTCCGCTCCGCCGAGCGAAAGTCGGGAAGGTTCAAGGCCAAGTCGGCCAGCACGACGGCGGCCAGCGTGACGCCTGGAAAATCGAACCCCTTCGCGATCATCTGCGTGCCGGCCAGTATGTCGATGTCGCCCGCGCGAAGCATCGCAAGAATTCGCTCGCGCTCGCCGCGCCGCGCGCTGGTGTCGGAATCCATCCGCTCGATTCGCGCCGCCGGCATCAACGCCGCAAGCGCATCAGCCAGCCGCTCCGTGCCGAACCCCTGCCCCGACAGGCCAAAGCCGCGGCATTCCGGGCACGCATCGGGAGCCGGGGCATGATGGCCGCAATAGTGGCACCGCAGCGATCGATCGCGCATGTGAAACGTCATGCTGACGCTGCAATTCGGGCATGCGATGACATTTCCGCAACTGTGGCATTGCAGAAAGTTGTGAAATCCGCGGCGATTGAGGAATACGAGGCTCTGTCCGCCCGTGGCGAGATTGTCCTTGAGCGCGGAAATCAGGGTGGATGAAAGCGGAATCGGATCGGCCGCGCCGGCCGCGCCGCCATTCCCAGCCACCGCGGCTCGACGCACTTCGGCGATCTCGCGGCGCAAATCGACGATTTCGACCGACGCCATCGCACGGTCGTTCACCCGGCGCGACAAATGCAACAGCCGGTAGCGTCCGCGGCGCGCGTTTGCGTATGACTCGGCCGACGGCGTGGCCGAGCCGAGCACGACCGGGCATTTCGCGTATCCGCCCAGCGCGACTGCCAGGTCACGCGCGTGGTAGCGGATGCCTTCTTCGTTCTTGTACGAACCGTCGTGCTCCTCATCGACGACGATCAGGCCGGCATTGTGAAGCGGCGCGAAAATCACGGACCGCGGCCCGATCATGATGCGAGCGCGCCCGCCAATTGCCGCCATCCAGTTTGCCCATCGTTCGGAAATCGTCTGCGCACTGTGCGCGACTCCCGCCAGCGCGCCGAATCGTGCGCGAAAGGCCCGCACTATTTCGCCCGCCAATGCAATTTCGGGAACCGTCACGATTGCGTTGCGGCCGGCGGCCAGCGCCCTCGCCGCAAGTTGGAGATAGATTTCGGTTTTGCCGCTGCCGGTCACGCCCCACAGCAAAAACGTTTCATGGCGGCTCGATTCGACCGCGGGTGCAATCGCGTCGAACGCGATTCTTTGTTCGTCCGTTAAATCAAATGCCGGCGCCATCGCGACCGGCTCCTGCAAATTTTCGGCCTCCCGAATTTCGATGATTCCGCGCCGCGCAAGGCTCTTCAGCATCGCACCAACACCGGCGAATTTCGCCTTGAGTGCCTCAACCGGTGCCCCCGACGCACCGGCCAGCCCAATCGCCTCGATCAACTCGCGTTGGCGCCCGCCTCTAACGGCGGCTGCATCGGCGCCGGATTTCATCGTTGCAATCAACGCCATGGATTCGCGATGGCGGCCGCGGTCGCTGCCACGCTTTTCGATGAGACCATCCGCAAGAAAGCGGCCGATCACTGCGCGAACGTCATTTTCCGGACCGAGTTTTTCCAGTTGACGCGCGGTCATCGGACGCCTGCCGATTGCCGAAATTATCGCCCGTTCGACTGGCGTGAATGCGGCACGGGCGAGCGCATCCGGGGGACGCGCGATGCGATAAGCTGTTCGTGATTGAACGCGTGCAGCGCCCGGAATAATGCCGCGGTATGCGTCGGCAATCGTGACCATATAGTAGGTCGCGAGGAAGTCCATCAGCTCGAGATGCGCCCGATCGAACAGCGGCCGCGGTTCGAGAAGTTCAATAATCGGCTTGAGCTTTTCCTCCGACAGCCGCTCACCAATTTCAGTCACCACTCCCGTCATCGTTCGGGAGCGAAGCGGCGCGAGCACGCGATGGCCGGGCTCGACGTGGCCGACGAGCGCGGACGGGATTTCATAGGTCAGCCGCTCCATCCCAGACGGCGCGCCGACGATTACCACATTTGCCTGCATTACACTGGTTGCCATGCCGCCGAGACGCGGCCTTGGCGAATGCAATTTACACCCGCGCGCCACACGCGCAACTGGACAAAACGACGGCTGGCTGGACCCGATGTGGAACTGATAAAAACATTCCGGGCCGCTCACGCATGATCGAATTTTCCGCCGGGCTATTCCTGATATCAGCGGCGACGCTGATGTACGAGGTAATTCTCACGCGATTGCTCAGCGTGATGTGCTGGTACTATCTGGCGTTCGTATCGATCTCGATGGGAATGTTGGGGATGACGGCCGGTGCGCTAGTCGTGCAGTTGCGGCCGCATCTGTTCACGGCGCAGCGGATTCCAGAGCGGTTGCGATGGTCCGCGCTGGCTGCCGCGATTTCGCTGCCAATCGCGCTCTTGACGATTCAGTCGATCCCGCTGGAAAACGCGGTGCGCCCGCAGATGGTCTATAGTTTCCTGCTGTTCAGCGCGGTGATCGCCGTGCCGTTCTTTTTCTCCGGCGTGGCGATTTGCCTGGCGCTGACACGCACGAACTTTCCAATCGGGAAAATTTACTTCGTCGACTTAATTGGCGCAGCCGCCGGGAGCATCGGCGCGATCGTACTGCTCGAATTGATGGACCCGTCGAGCGCGGGATTCGCAATTTCCGCCGTGGCGTTCATCAGCGCGGCGGCATGGGCGCGATACGCGGGTGAAGCCCCTCAATCCTCCCGGTATGCGATCATCGGCGCCGCGATAGCTGCCTTTGCGATCTTGAATGCCGCGCTACCGGCGGGGTTTCGGCCAATATTTTCCAAGGGCGCATTCGAGAACCGCCAAAACCTGATTGCGGAAGTATGGAACCCCATTTCCCGGATTCGTGCGCTCGATCTCGGCGAGCGGGTTCCATTCTCATGGGGCAATAGCCCCAACGCGCCGCAGACCAAGGTCGGCGAAATCGGCCTGGACATCGACGGCGAGGCCGCAACGCCTGTATACCGCCATCGCGGCGGAACGGAGGAGCTGAGCTTCCTCGGATACGATGTCACTTCGATGGCGGCGCGGCTGCGCGCGGGCGGAACCGCCGCAATTATCGGCGTCGGCGGCGGACGTGACGTCCTAACCGCCTACCTGTTCGGCTTCAAGCGAATCGTGGGAATCGAGTTGAACCCCGGAATCGAGGACCTGGTGATGCGCCAATTCGCCGGGTTCGGCAACTTGAGCGGCGTTCCGGGCCTTGAGTATCACTTAGACGAAGGGCGCAGCTATCTGTCGCGCACGGACGAGAAATTCGATGTCATCCAGGCGTCGATGGTCGATACTTGGGCGGCGACGGCTGCCGGCGCGATGACATTGTCGGAGAACGCGCTATACACCGTCGAGGCATGGAGGATTTTCTATCAACATCTGAAGCCCGGCGGCCTGATTACGTTCACCCGCTTCTATATGCCGGAACCGGGACAGACGCCGCGGCTGTTTTCCCTGGGATGGGCGACGCTCTTGTTGGAGGGTGTGGCGAATCCGGGCGCTCAAATCGCCATGATCGCCAGCGCAAAATCTTCTACGATTCTGGTCAGCAACGCGCCATTCAGCGACTCCGATCTAAATCGAATTCGCAGCGATGCCAAATCTCTCGGCTATAAAATCCTGTACCTGCCGGGCGAGGGGGCGCATGATCCCGACTTGGCCGGCATCGCCGACGCGCACAGCATGAACGAGCTCCTCACGGCGGGCTCCGGCGATCAGGACTTCTCGCCGGTCTTCGATTCATCGCCATTTTTCTTCAACACGCTAAGGCTTGGCGGCTCGGGGCTGCGCGGCCTTGCAAGCGCAATCGCGAGCGGACAATGGGGAACCGGCAACCAACGCGCCCTGCTGTTTCTGCTGATTTTCCTGATCGCGATCCTGATTCTCATCGCCCTTGCGATTGGAATCCCGCTCACTCGATGGGCTGAATTGCCGGCGCGCCCGGATTACACGCTCGCCACGGGGTTGGGCTACTTCGTCGCGATCGGGCTTGGCTTCATGCTGGCCGAGATGGCGATGATTCAACAACTGAGTATTTTTCTCGGCTACCCGATTTATTCGCTGGTGGTAACGCTTGCGGGCCTGATTCTCGCCACCGGATTGGGCAGCCTGGCGTCCGAGCAGTTGGAGCTTCGCACCGACGTCATCGCGCGGGCGCCCGCGATTGCATCGGCAGCGATACTCATCGCGTACTGCATCGCCGTGATCCCGGTCATTCATGCGCTGGCCTATCTGCCATTCTGGATGCGAGCGATTACATGCCTTGGGCTGATAGTTCCATGCGGCTTAATTTTCGGATTCTGTTTTCCGGTCGGGCTGCGCTGGATGCGATTGCTTGGGCAGGAAGACAGCCTGCCGTGGATGTGGGCGCTCAATGGGGCGGCATCGGTGGTCGCAAGCCTGATCGCCGTTCTAATCTCCATCGAGGCAAGCATCACCGCGACGGTGATTACCGCGGCGGCATGCTATCTGCTCGCTGGAATGGCGTTGCCGCGCAACGAATCCGAAACAGCCAAGTCTTAAACCGGACGCGACGGGACGTGGGTGAAACGGTCCTTCATTCTAAGGAACGGACTTTCCAGCCATCGATAGGAGGCGGCTGCGATTAAAACCGTAATCGCAAGCGCCGCGGCGACGTACACGGCGCCCTGGAACGGAGATTGCGCTTGATACGCTCCGCCCAGAACCAACACTTGCGCAAGCGCGATCGCAAGGCCGTGATAGACGTACAGACCATACGAAATTTTTCCCAGATACCGCAGCCGCTCGTTCAGCATGAAGGCAGCCCCCGCCCGCCCCGCCCCCAGCGCGGCAAGGAGCATCGCACCGCTCCCAATCGCGACGGCCGGGTAGGAGAGCATCGTTTGGACCAGCGTCGGCGCGGTCGTCAGGTAATCTCCAAAGTGAACCGCGAGGAACCACGCCAATATTCCGGCTATCGCCAGGCCAAGCCGTTGGAAAATTGATAAGTTGGTTATCCAATCGGGAATCGGAATCACCGCGATCAGAATCCCGACCGCGAAAGAATCCAGATAGAAAAGCTTGGTGACGATCGGAAACGGGATGCCGAGGTAGCCCAGCTCGATCGCGCGAAACCGGTCGAGCGATGTCAGCACGAGCATCGCAAGCGCGGCAATCGCCACGCCACGCCGCGATAACCGTCGAAGCGCCAGCGGCCATAAGAGGTAGAACTGCTCCTCGACACTGACGCTCCATAGCGGACCGACGAGCAGGTTGGCATGCCAACGGGTTGGGTTTCCAAACGCCTTGATGATCCCGTAGTTTCCAGAAAAGACCGCCAGCGACATCATGTAGGAAGGCGTCACGGAAAATCTTCCGCCGAATGTCGCCAAGCCCGCCGCGATGGCTAGAAAGAAATAGTACAGCGGCCAGATTCTCAGTACCCGCCGGATATAGAATGATTTAACATCGACGCGCCCTTCCCGCTCGCGCTCTTGCAAGAGCAACTTCGTGATCAGATATGCGCTGAGCGTGAAAAACAGATCGACCCCCAAACTTCCGGCACTGACCGCCGTGCGTGCGACACCGGGATGCCATTCCATCACCGAGCCGGGCGGCACATGGAAGAAAAAAACGCTCAGAAACGCGAAGAGGCGCAGAACGTCGAGTTCAGGAATGTAATATCGTGAAGCCCGGGCTTCTTCGGCGGGGGCGGGCTGCGGCGGGATCGGCACTGCACGCGCTTTTATCACGCCGCGCTCCAACGCGACAATGACCAACCCCGCGTTTCGCACACGTTCACCCCGCTTTCGCGGGGGCGGCGAGTCTGGTTGAATCGTCATGCGAGGCGCACCCGGTGCCCTCGAATGGAAACCAATATGCTGCGCTTTCTTACCGCCGGTGAATCGCACGGCCCCGAACTGGCCGCCGTGATCGAGGGTGTTCCCGCCGGCTTCGACATCGACCTCGCGAAAATCAACGAAGACCTCGCCCGCCGCCAGAAGGGCTACGGGCGCGGCGGCCGGATGCTCATCGAAAAGGACGAGGTGCGTCCGGTCTCCGGCATCCGCTTCGGCAAATCGATCGGCAGCCCGATCACGTTCATCGTCGAGAACCGCGATTTCAAGAACTGGGTGAAAAAGATGTCCGCCGATCCCAAGGATCGTGGCACCGCTGAAATTGTAACGCGGCCGCGCCCGGGCCATGCCGATTTGGCGGGCGTGCTCAAATACAACCTCGAAGACATCCGTGACGTGCTCGAACGCGCCTCCGCCCGCGAGACCACCGCCCGCGTCGCCATCGGCGGACTGGCGAAACAAATTCTGGCGCCGTTCGGAGTGCGCGTGCTCGGCTATGTCACCAGCATTGGCGCCACCGAAGCAAAGACGCCTGAGAATTTGGGAATCGAGGAGCTGGCGCGCATAACCGAGGAATCGCAGGTGCGCGTCGCCGACCCCGAAGCTGAACGCAAAATTATCGCCGAGATCGACGAGTGTAAAAAGGCCGGCGACACTTTGGGCGGAATCGTTGAGGTAGTCGCTTCCGGATTGCCGGTCGGGCTGGGCAGCCACGTGCAATGGGATCGCAAGCTCGACGGCCGCTTGGGCGGCGCATTGCTCAGCCTGCAGGCGGTCAAGGGCGTCGAAATAGGAATGGGATTCACGTCGGCGCGGGTGCGCGGCTCCGCCCTGCACGACGAAATCGGATACGACGCCAAGGCGCGCCGCTTCACCCGACATTCGAACAATTCGGGCGGCACCGAAGGCGGGATGAGCACGGGAGAACTTATGCGAGTGCGGGTGGCGTTCAAACCGCTGTCCACGCTGATGCGCCCGCTGCGCTCCGCCGACATCCGCACCAAGGCGGATGCGACCGGCGCCATCGAGCGCTCCGACGTATGCGCGATTCCCGCGGCCGCGGTGATTGCGGAGGCGGTGGTCGCCTTCGTACTCGCCGACGCGTTCCTGGAAAAATTCGGCGGCGATTCGCTTGTGGAAATCACCCGCAACTGGAACGGCTACCAGGCTCAAATCCGCGACTATTGACCAAGGCGGCGCACGATGACGCAAAAGACGACGCACAAGCTGATCGTGACGGGGATGATGGGCGCTGGAAAAAGTTCCGTGGGCCCAATTGTCGCCAAGCGCCTGGGATGGAAGTTCATCGACACGGACGCGGAAATTGTCGCGCGCACAGGCAAGCCGATCGCGCGAATTTTCCAGAAGCACGGCGAGCCTTACTTCCGCGAACTTGAGCGCGGCGTAATCGCGCGAGTTGCGGGCAGCTCGGAGGGCGCGGTAATCGCGACCGGCGGCGGCGCACTCACCGATCATGGCAGCGCGGCGGCCTTGGCGCGCGCCGGAGTAATCATTTGCCTGACGGCGCGGCCGGAGGTTCTTGCCGAACGAGTCGGACAAGCCAAAGGCAAGCGGCCCAAACTCACCGAGGGCGGAAAGCCGCTCCTGGACCGGATTAAGGAACTGATTGCGGAACGTGCGGAGGCGTACGCGCGCGCGGATGCGCAAGTCGACACTTCCGAGATGACGATCGAGCAGGCGGCCGACGCCGTCGTCAAGGCATTCACCGAACAGTCCGAACGGCGATGCGCACCATCGCAGTAGAACTCGGCCCGGCCTCGCATTCGGCGCTCGCCGGACACGGAATTTTGGATCGATTGGGCGAGTATGCCCGCGCCGCCGGCATAAAGCCCGGCCGCTGCGCGCTTGTAACTGACGCCAACGTCGAGAAGCTTTATGCCGGCCGCGCCGCCGCGTCGCTGAAGCAGGCCGGTTTCGATCCAATTGTCATATCGATTGCGCCGGGCGAGGCGAGTAAGTCGATCGCCATGCTCGGTCTCCTTTACGACCGGATGACAGAAGCGGCGCTGGATCGCTCGAGCGCAGTGTTCGCGCTCGGCGGCGGCGTGGTCGGCGATCTGGCGGGATTCGCCGCAGCGACCTACTTGCGCGGAATTGCGGTCGTGCAGGTGCCGACGACCGTGGTCGCGCAAACCGATTCGGCACTGGGCGGAAAGACCGGCATCAACCATCATCACGCTAAAAATCTGATCGGCGCGTTTCATCAACCGAAGCTTATCGTCGCAGATGTCGAAACGCTGAAAACGCTGCCTGAGCGCGAATTTCGCGAAGGACTGGCCGAGGCGATCAAATACGGCGCGATCATGGACAAGCCGATGATCGCCGAAATGGAACGCACGATGGACGCGATTCTGGAACGCTATGATGCCGCACTCGAAGAAATTGTCGCGCGGTCGCTCGCGCATAAGGCTGCCGTGGTGTCTTGCGACGAGCGCGAGGAGGGACGGCGCAAAATTCTGAATTTTGGCCATACCGTCGGCCATGCACTCGAAGCGGGCACCGGGTACGGCAATCTTCTGCACGGAGAGGCCGTCGCAATCGGGATGGTCGCGGCTGCGCGTCTCTCGTGCGCGTGCGCTGGATTACCCGCCGCCGCGGCCGAGCGCCTGACACATCTAATTGAACGGGCGGGCCTCCCGACGGCGATGCCCACTGGATGGCGCAATCCGGAATTCTTCCGCGCACTCGGGCTGGACAAGAAACGCACCGGCGGGACGATTGAATTCGTGCTGATCGATCGCCTTGGCCATGCGCTGACCAAGGCTCTTACGCAGGACGAAATTGCGGCACGGATCGGTTGAGCAAATCGTAGCGCCCACGGTTCGGCAGTCGTTTAAATCGGCGCGATCAGCTCGCGGCGCCATTGTGGCCGGAATAGTCGCCGGCTCGAATCCAAATCGCGCCGACTGCCGGCAGGCTCGCGACCCGGCTAGCAAAGCGGTTTTGCCGGGAAGCAAGCCAAACCTTCCAAGACCGCCACCTGGAAATCATTGTCCGTCTCAGCCGGCACATTGCTCTGCCAAGTCGAGACTTCAATCACGATTTGGCCTTTACTTGCGAAGTCGGCAATCGCGCCCGACGCGCTGAAATGGCCCCCCTTGGCGCTGGAGAAAACGATCAAAGAATCGGCGGTGATCTTGGGGCGCCAGTGTCCGGTGAACGTGACGGTGTAATGGCCCGGGCTGTTTCGCACCGCGGCAACACCTTTGGCGCCGGCCCCGCCGAAGGCCTTGACGGCAATATCGGAGCCGCTGTCAACGCTGACGCTGGCGAATGCGATCAGGCTTCTCGAGCCGAAAATCTGCATAGTCGCCATTCCCCGCGATGGCGCCGCCAGCACGAGTATCACCAATGCCAAGGCCAGCCGTTTAATCATCTTCAGATTCTCCACGTTCGCAATATGGCAAATTGCGCGCATTGCCGAATCGCTCAGGCCGATTGCCGGCGGCGTTCAACCGCCTGTGCTGAATCTAGCACATGAAAAACGATTGCGGTTGCGGTGCCAACGACTCTCAAATTCTAACGCTCTCCATCAGAATCGCGATGGGATAATCGATGAAATCGTTCCAGTAGTCACGATCGTCGCTGCCGTCAGGAGCGGGCGACAGCTCCGGCATGTGAACTTTGAAATCGCGGAATCCCGCGTCCCGGAATGCCGACTCGTACGCCTCGATCGGCAGAAAGTAGTTTTCAATTTTTAGCCGCTCGTCACCGAGATGAGTCGTGAATAATATCGGCGCGCCTTCGAAGACATGATCGGCCAGCTTCATCTCGAAGCCATATTTGAGATAGTCGGGCGGCTGCTTAAATTCGTAAACTCCCGGATTGGTCGTGAAGGTGACGAATCGGCCTCCCGATCTCAACCGGCTCGCCATTCCCCGGCACATCCGCGCAAGCTCCGCACGATCGTGCGCATAAACCAGCAGCCACGCGGCGGCCACCAGGTCGAAGTCCTGTTGCGGAACGATCGAGCGAGCGTCCTCGACGGTATACTCGATGCCGAGGCGATCCTTCGCTTCCTGCTCCCGGGCGAGATCAATCATGCGCGCCGAGACGTCGAATCCAGCCGCCTTGGCGGCTCCGGCGCGGCGAAGAATTCGCGTGAAATGGCCTTCGCCGCAGGCGGCATCGAGGACCTTCTTGCCTTTGAGGTCGCCGATCAGCTTCATGAGCGAATAGGTTTCGATCCGCGATCGCCAAGGCTGTTCCTTGGCCTTCCGGTACTGCTCCGCAACGTGACCATGATTGTAGTCGGTCGTCATGGCTACCTCCGCTGACTGCCTTAGGTACTACAGGATTTCGGAGAATGGGTGCAGATGCCGAGTTCCGCTGGCACGCTAATACTGCCACTACAAACCCATTGCCCAAAAAAGTGCCCATAATCATTCGAGAAATTGGGTTCGTTTCGTAATTTTTCTATTTTTTTCCGCAATGAGGGCCACCGCCAGTTAGTTCCTTAGTGAGGCGTCCCGCAAATTTCTTCAAGAATAAAGAGTATGTTCCGGCCGTGCCTTCCGCATTCCCTTGGGAACGCAGGTTCGCTTCGCCCCCGTTTCCGTCGCAGGTTCGCGTTCCCCCTTTCCTTTAGGAAAGGGGGAACAAATGATCACTTTCCGAAAATTATTTGCGGGAACCACACTAGTAAACGCCCGGCCTGATTATACCCGCCGCACGCGGTATCGATTAAGGATGAACCGGTTCATCCTTGGGGCGCGGCGCCCGCCTCGATACCTGCGCCGCTCCGAAATTCCCTCTTGCGCAATCCGCCGGCTGCCTGGTCGACCCCACGCGATACTGCCGCTAGTTGACTCGCCACTACTCCCCCACGTTGTCATTACTACGCGGAGGCTATCGGCCGAGCCGAAGGCCCGCGTAGAATTCGGGCCCCCTAACAACGAAAGGGCAAGTTAGCCTAAAGCCCTGCCTGCCGCGATAAGGCAAGCATGTCGTCAAGCATCGCCTTCAAGCAGGGGCATTTGGCGCGGGCAATGTCAGGGTCAAGTGATTGAAACAAATTAGGACCATCGACGGCCTTTTTATACCGAGAACGGAGTTTTTGGCGATAAGTGTGGCTCAAAAGTCTTGCTGGTGGTTCGTCAAAATTAATATCTTCAGGAGCCGACGATTTTGGTGTGAGCACTTTTCGGACCGGCGTGGGGAAAATATTGGCATCTGACAACAGCCAAGCTTCAACCTCGTGGACTGCAAAATGCTGGTGGAACTTCGGATGATTAACATGCTCCTCGACGTGCTGCTTTGCCCACTTATAGCGCGCGGCCTTCGTATTGACTCCCGATGGAAAGGGGATCGCAGCATCGAGTCCATACAAGTCCAATAGGCCGATCGCAGCGATCACATCGGGCTTACCGTTTGTCACCCTCAGGTACACATGGCGAGCGATGTGGCGATAGTAGTCCGCGACGCCTTCGAAGCGCACCGGTTGAACACTGGCCTGCACCCCGAAAACTCCACCAGGATGAGGTAGAGTCCGTCGCCAGATAAGGAGACGGGCAATGAGAGGGAGTCGATTCAGCGAGGAGCAGATCATCGGGGTGCTGCGGGAGCAC
>Ga0335069_10000805_pt1 | contig 50635 bp, 42 predicted proteins | sample Lox_Sample_11_FD_206714 | JGI IMG/M metagenome (GOLD analysis project Ga0335069, IMG submission 206714) | Soil microbial communities from Loxahatchee National Wildlife Refuge, Florida, United States - Lox_Sample_1.1 | ecosystem: Environmental > Terrestrial > Soil > Wetlands | place: USA... | reverse complement strand
GCCAAAGCCCATCACGTCGAGCACGCGCGCGAGCTTCGGCCCCCCCGGCTTCCAGCCAAGGAGGCCCAGCGGGATCGAGCAGGCCCAGACCAGCAGGTAGAGGACGTCCCCCAGCCGGCCGGACAGCCACGGCACGCATTCGAAGAGGAGCGCGAGCATCGAGACCCACACCAGGCAGGGCCCGGCGAGCACGGCGTAGTGCGCGGCGAACGCGCCCGGCTGCAGCGGCCCTTCGCCGCGCACCACCTGCATGGCCATCGAGGCCGCCAGGAACCCGCAGGAAACGCCTGCCAGCAGGGCGACGCTGCCGAGCAGCTTGCCGGCCAGGTATTCGAGGTTCGAGACCGGCGTCGCCGCCAGCACCGTTCCCAGCCGCGCGCCGGCGTCCCCGCCGAGCGCGTGGCTCACCACGTAGAAACCGAACAGCGAGAGCGCCAGCGCCAGCAGCGTGGCCGTCGCCAGGGCCAGCGTCGGCGAGGTGTACAGGGCCCGCGCGCCGTCGATCTGCACCAGGCCGCGGCCGGGCCCCGGATCGGGGATGAGCAGCACCGCGGCGAGCGCCGCGCCGGCCATGAGCGCGGCCGCACCGGGCCGGCGCAGGCGCGCGCGCAGGTCGCTCGCGGTCACCGCGCGGATCCGCGCGAGATCGGGGCGCCTCACGCGGCCGCCTCCGTCGCCCGCTGCATCAACGCCAGGTAGGCGTCCTCCAGGTCCGACTCGACCGGGCAGGCCGAAGGAAGGGGCCTCTCCGGCGCCACCAGCCGGACGTGAACGCCGTCGGGGCGCCGGGTGAGGTTCTTCACTCGCAGGCCGGTGCGGAGCCGTTCGAACTCGCTCGAGGGCAGCACCGCCTCCCAGGCCGTCCCCTCCGCCTGCCGCAGCAACTGCTCGGGCGTGCCGAACGCGACCAGCCGGCCCTCGCGGACGACGGCGATCTCGCCGGCGATCGACTCCACGTCCGAGACGATGTGGGTCGACAGGATCACCAGCTTGCGCCCGCAGATCGAGGACAGCAGGTTGCGGAAGCGCACGCGCTCCTCCGGGTCGAGGCCCGCCGTCGGCTCGTCGACGATGAGCAGGTCGGGGTCGCCGACCAGCGCCTGCGCGATGCCGAGCCGCTGCCGCATGCCGCCGGAGAAGCCCCCCAGCCGGCGGCGCGCCACCGTGTGCAGGTTGACCAGCTCGAGCATCTCCTGCACGCGGCTTCGGCTGCGGACTCCCTTCAGCCGGGCGATGTAGTCGAGCATCTCGAAGGCGCTCAGGTTCTCGTAGCCGCCGAAATCCTGGGGCAGGTAGCCGAGCCGCGCGCGCACCGCGTCCCTGCCCGCGACGACGTCGGTCCCGTCGAAGCGGATGCGGCCCGCCGACGGCCGGGTGACGGTGGCGATCATCTGCATGAGCGTGGTCTTGCCGGCGCCGTTCGGTCCCAGCAGGCCCAGGACGCCGGGCGCGGCCGCGAGGCTCAGGTCGCGGATGCCGTACCTGCCTCCCTTGTACTCCTTGGCCACGCCCTCGACCTCGAGCATGCGCATGCCTCCAGGACGGCGCGAAGCGACACTCGACAGTCCGTACGAGACGAGGGCCGGCCCGGTTCGGCGGGCCGCGCTCGCTTGCCGCCTCCCGGCAGGGTCGGCTAGATTCGCCTCGTCCTGGAGGAACGAACGTGGGAGCGAGCGCGGTGACGCGGGTGGTGACGGCCCTGTGCCTGTGCCTGGCGGCGGCGTCCGTCTCCGGCCTGCTGCTGCTGCAGCATCACGGCGAGCCCGGCGCCGTCTCGGCCGTCAGCCAGGTGTGCGGCGGCGAGAAGAGCAGTTGCGAGGAGGTGGCGCGCAGCTCCTGGTCGGCTCTCGGCGGCATCCCGTTGGCCGCCCTCGGGCTCGCCTTCTACCTCGCGCTGGCGCTGGCGCTGGCGCTCGCGCTGCTGGGCCAGGCCGAGCCGCGGGAGGCGCTGGCGGCGGTGGCGCTCGTCCTGCTGGGACTGGGCCTGCTGGTCGACCTCCTCCTGCTGGGGGTGCAGGCGCTCGCCATCCACGCCTACTGCGCGCTCTGCATCCTGACCTACGTCCTGGGCCTGTGCGCGCTCCTGCTGCTGCTGCCCGCGCGCCGCGGGCTGCGCCTACTCGGCGGCACGCTCGGCCGGACCGAGGGCCGGCTGGCGCTGGGCGGCTGGCTCCTGGGCGCGCTGCTGGCCGCCGCCGGCGTGCTCGCCGGCGAGGCGGCGCTCGGCGCACGCGAGGCGCAGCGCCAGGCCACGCTGCTCGGGCCCTTGCCGGCGACCACCCCAGCGCCGGCGCCGAGCGCCACCGCTCCCCTGCCGGCCCCCGGTGCACCCCCGCCCAGCGCGGCCGCCTCACCGGCTCCCGCCGGTCCGCAGGACGCGAGGTACTGGCAGCAGCGGGCTCAGCAGCTGCAGGCGACGCTCGACGACCCCCGCAAGCTGGAGGCGTACTTCAGCGACAAGGCGCAGCGCGAGTACGAGACCGAGCCGCCCGTCGCCATCGACCTCAGCGACGTCCCCGCCCGCGGCCCGCTGGCCGCGCCGGTGAAGGTGGTCGAGTACTCCGACTTCCTCTGCCCCTTCTGCCGCAGCCTCGCCGTCGCGCTGTCGCAGTTCGTGCCGCAGGCGGGCGGCCGCGTCGTCGTCTACTTCAAGAACTACCCCCTCGACGCACCCTGCAATCCGAAGCTCAAGCAGTCCACGCACCCGGGCTCCTGCCAGCTCGCGCTGGGGGCCGTCTGCGCCCAGCGGCAGGGAAAGTTCGAGGCCTACCACGACAAGGTGTTCTCGACCGACCTGCACGACCCGCGCCGGGCCGATGTCGTGCGCCTCGCGGGTCAGGCCGGCCTCGACGTGCAGGCCCTGCAGGCCTGCCTCGACGACCCGAAGGCCCGTGAGGCGCTGGCCGCCCAGATCGCGGAGGCCAACCGGTTCGGGGTGGCCGCCACGCCGACCGTGTACGTGAACGGAAAGAAGCTCCCCCGCCTGAACGACTTCGTCGCGGTGGTCGACAAGGAGGCCCGCAGGAAGGGCTTCCCGCCGCTTCAGCCGCAGTAGGCCCGGCCCGGGTGGGCCCGGGGCTGTTGACGTCGCCGCCCGCGGCGGCTAGCCTCCCGCAGCATGAGGCTTGACGCGTGGCTTCAGGAGCAGCCGTCGCTGTACGAGCGGCTGAAGTTGGTCGAGCAGCTCGCCATCGCCGTGGACGAGACGAACCGGATGCGGCAGCCGCTCGGCCTCCTCGAGCCCGGCCGCGTCGAGCTGGCGGACGACCAGGAGTGCGACCTCAAGTCGGCGCGCGGCCGCGTCAACCCCACGGCCCCGTACGCCGCGCCCGAGCGGCTCGAAGGCGCCCCGGCCAGCGCCGAGTCCGACATCTACTCGGCTGGGGCGATCGCCTGGGAAGTGCTCGCCGGACGCCCCTGCGGCGACCCGCCGGAGCACCTGTCGACGGCCTGCCGGGACGTCGCGCGGGAGCTGGCCGACGCGATCATGGCCTGCCTCGAGCGCTCGCCCGAGTGGCGCCCCAAGGACCTCAGCTACGTCGCGGAGCTGGCACGGGCCGGCCAGCAGGCGGCCGCCCGCACGGCGCCGCGGGCGGCCAGGAAGCAGGCGGCGCGCGCGGCAGCCGCCCCGGCCGCCGCCCCGGCCCGGACCGTGCCCAGGGAGCGCCGGCCGCCGAGCGCGCCTGGCTCTCGCGGGCTGTACCTGGCCCTGGCGGGCGTGCTGCTCGCGGGTGCGGCTGGCCTGGCCTTCTACATCCTGTCGCCGTTCGGACGCGGCGGCAGCGCCGGTGGCTCCCCGACGCCGGCGCCGGTCCGGCCCGACACCTCGGCGCGGCCACCGGTCGCCACCACGCTGGCGGCCGCGACACTTGCGCCGCCGGGGGTCGCCGCGACGGCGGCTCCGACCGTTGCGGCGCGGCCCACGCCACCCGTGGGCACGCCGATCGCCGCAGCGCCCGTGCCCACGGCACAGGTCCCGGGAACCCGGCCGCCGGCCGTTGCCGCGACGACGCCGACGACCACGCCTGCCACCACACCAGCGACGGGCGGGACGACGACGCCCGCCGCAGTGACCCGGCCTCCCGTCGTCGACAGCCGGCCGCAGCCGCCGACGACCACGGCGGCGGCCACGCTCCCGCAGGCCGCCCCGCCGCAGGCCACGCCGCCACAGGCCCCCCCGCAGACGGCGCCCGCGCAGCCCGCTGCGCCGGCCGCGGCCCCCTCGACGGCGACGGTCCCGCCGGCGGCGACGGCGGTGGCGCGCCCGCCGGCCACGTTGACCGCGGTCTCGCCGCTCACTGCCCGTCGCGGAGGCAAGGTGCTGTTCGACCTCCACGGCACCGGGCTGCACGACGGCCTGCACGCGGCGATCGTGGCGGTGAAGGAGGTGCCTCGCGGGATCACGATCGTGCGGCAGAAGTGCGCGAGCGACACGGTGATGAACGTGCTGGTCGACATCGACGCCTCCGCCGCGCCGGGCGCCTACGCGATCGTCCTGGACGATCCGGCCGGACACCAGACGAGGCCCCTGACCTTCACCGTCGCTCGCTGAAGGGCGGCTGCCGGCAATCCGCACACCATCGACAGCTTTTCGACCACCCGACCTCAGCCCGTCCACAGCGCTTGCACAGCGGACCGTGGCGATCCGCACAGCCGTTCGACAGGGTTCGCGCCGTCGTTCCCACAAGCCGCCCACAGCCGGCGCACAGGCGTTGCACAGCCGGTCCACAGCCAGGCGGCTCAGCCCGTGGCACCCTCGCCGAGCAGCCGCGACACCCGCGCCGCCGTCTCCAGGGCAGCCCGTGTGTTGTGGTAGGGGCACTTCCACGGCTCGACCCGGGGCAGGCCGGCGATCGCGGTGCCGTCGGCCCGCACGCGCCAGCGCCACTCCCCGTGCTCGCGGTCGATGAGGAACCGCTCGACGAAGCGCCAGGTCGCCTCGGCCGCCGCCAGGAACGCGGGCTCTCGCGAGAGCTGGTAGGCGTTGAGGAAGCCGACGATCGCCTCCGCCTGCATCCACCAGTGCTTGTCGTCGTCGAGCCGCCCGCCCTCCGGCCGCTCGGCGAAGAGGCCGCCGTGCCGGCGATCGAAACCCTCCTCGAGCGCGACGCGCGCGAGCTGCAGCCCCGCGGCGCGGCTGCGCTCGAGGAGGTCCGCCTCGCCCAGCGCCTCCGCCGCCTCCGGCAGGAGCCAGCTCGCCTCGATGTCGTGCCCGTAGGAAACGTCGCGCGACAGCGGGCGGAAGCGCTCGTCGAAGAAGAGGACGAGGTGCCCGATCGCCGGATCGAGCACGCGCTCGAGGTGCAGCTCGACCAGCCTGCGCAGCCGCTCGCGCAGACGCGCTTCCGGCCAGGCGCGCAGCAGGGTGGCGTAGGCCTCCATCAGGTGCAGGTGCGTGTTCATGGAGCGGGGCGCGTTCAGGTCCTTCTCGCTCAGGCGCACGTCGGCCAGGGGCGCCCACTCGCGCGAGCGCGCCTCCGCGTAGCCGGGCAGGCCCACGTCGGTCGCGCACCGCTCGACGCTCTCGAAGAGCTCTCTGGCGCGGGCGAGAGCGGCCTCGCTGCCCGTGGCCAGGCGGTACTCGGCGAGGGCGTACATGGCGAAGGCGAGCGCGTAGGTCTGCTTGCGCTCGGCGAGCGGCCGGCCCTCGTGGTCGAGCATCCAGAAGATCCCGCCGTGGACCGGGTCGCGGAACGCCCCGGTGAGCCAGGTGAAGAAGTGGTCGGCCGGGCCGCGGTGGACCGGGTCGCCGGTGTGCCGCAGCGCCGCTGAGAAGGTCCACAAGAGGCGCGCGCAGAGGACGCCGCCCATCGGCGCCCGCGGGTCCACGCGCCCCCTCTCGTCCACGCCGCCGTGGAACCCCCGCCCGGGGTCGAGCACGCGCTGCGTCCAGAACGGCAGCACGTCGTGGCGCAGGTCGGCGATCATGGCGTCGGCGAGGGAACGGAGCCGCCCGGCGTCGCTCATCGGGGCTCGACGATATCAGACCCGCCGTCCCGACTTTCGCCGCGGGCGCGAAAGAGAGAGACTCGCCGGCCAGGATGCCGGACGCTTTCCACCAGGCCTACGACCCCGTCGCCGGCAGCATCGGCCTGTCGGCGCTGGTCGCCTCGCTCCCGCTGCTGGTGCTGGCGGTGGCGCTCGTCGGGGTGCGCGCCGCGCCGTGGAAGGCGGCGGTGGCGGCGGCGGGAACCGCGGCCCTGCTGGCCTGGCTGGTCTGGCGGATGCCGGGCGCACTCGTGGCGGCGGCCGCCACCCAGGGGATGGCCTTCGGCCTGTGGCCGATCAGCTGGGTGGTGCTGAACGCGGTGTTCTTCTACAACCTCAGCGTCGCCAGCGGCGACTTCGACGTCATCCGCCGCTCGCTCGCCCGCCTGACCAGCGACCGGCGGGTGCAGGCGCTGCTGGTCGCCTTCGGCTTCGGCGCGCTGATCGAGGGCATCGCCGGCTTCGGGGCGCCGGTCGCCATCAGCGCGTCGATGCTGGCCGGACTCGGCTTCGAGCCGGTGACCGCGGCCGTGCTCGCTCTCGTCGCCAACACCGCCCCGGTGGCGTTCGGCTCTCTGGGCATCCCGGTGGTCACGCTGGGCGGCCTCCTCGCGCCGATCCTCGGCCGCGACGTCTACGCGACCACCCGCGATCTCTCGGCGATGGTCGGCCGCCAGCTCCCGCTCGCCTCGCTGCTGGTGCCCGGCTACCTCGTGGTCCTGCTGGCCGGCTGGAGGCGGATGCTGGAGGCGCTGCCGGCCGTGCTGGCCGCCGGCCTCAGCTTCGCCGCGGTGCAGCTGGCCGTCTCCAACCTGCTCGGCCCCGAGCTCACGGACATCCTCGCCTCGCTCGCCTCCATCGCCGCGCTGGCGCTGCTGCTGCGGCGCTGGCGGCCCGCGAAGAGCTGGCCGGAAGGCGAGGGGGAGGCGGCGCGGGCGGCGACGAGGGCGGACCCGCCCCGCCGGATCGCCCGCGCCTACGGCACCTACGTCATCCTGGTGGTGGTGGTGCTGTTGGGGCAGGCGGCCGCGAGCGCGGGCCTCAAGGACGTGAAGTGGGAGCGCGCCTGGCCGGGTTCGTACCTCGCGGCCGCCGGCCGTGTCGCGCCGCTCGTCCACCGAGAGCCGCCGGTGGTGCCGGCGTCGACTCCCTACCCGCTCGTCTTCCGCCTGGACGCGCTCACCTCCGGCGGCACGCTGGTGCTGGCGGCGGCGGTGGTCGCCTTCGCCGTGATGACCGCCTTCGGGATGCCGGGAGCCGTCTTCCTCCTCACCTACCGCGCCACCCTGCGCCAGCTCAGGCTTCCGATCATGACCATCGCCTTCATCCTCTCGATCGCCAGCGTGATGAACTACTCGGGGATGACCTCCTCGATGGCGCTGGCGCTGGCCACGACCGGCGTCCTGTTCCCGTTCTTCTCCGCCTTCATCGGCATGCTCGGCGTGTTCCTCACCGGCAGCGACACCTCCTCCAACACCCTGTTCGGACCGCTGCAGGCCACCACCGCCCGGGTCTCCGGTCTCGACCCGCTGCTCGCCGCCGCCACCAACAGCTCGGGCGGCGTAATGGGAAAGATGATCAGCCCCCAGAACCTCTCGGTCGGCGCCGCCGGCGTGGGCGCGGTCGGCCGCGAGGGCGAGATCTTCCGCCGGGTGGTGGTGCACAGCCTGGTGCTCACCGCCGTCGTGGGGCTGCTGGCCATGCTGCAGTCCTATCTGCTGCCGTGGATGATCCCGCGCCGGTGAGCCCCGAGCGCGGGGCGTTCCGGACGGTGTTCAGCCGCCGGGTGCGCAACCCGCTGCCGCTGGCGGGCTACCTGCTGCTGTCGATCGAGACCCACGCCCTCTGCGGAGCGCTCGCCTTCTTCGCCATGCTGGGCCTCTACCCGCTCAGCCTGCTGCTGGTGGCGCTCGCCAAGTACGTGCTGCACTCGCCGGACGCCCTGCAGGTGATCCGCCTCGCCGTCCGCTCGTACTTCCCCGCCGGCCAGGAGTTCCTGCTGCGCAACCTGGAGGCCTCGTCGTGGCGCCTGCGCGACCAGCTCTCGCTGGGGGCCGCCGCCTGGATCCTGCTGGGCGGCGCGGGTGTGTTCATCCCGCTGGAGATGGCCTTGAACCGGTTGTGGGGGTTCCCGGCTCACCGCCCTTACTGGCACAACCAGGTGGTCGGCTTCGGCCTCACCGTCGCCGGCTGGGGGCTGGCGGTGGGGCTGGTGCTGGCGGTGGCCACGGTGCCCGTCGCCTATCGCGCGCCGGCGCTGTGGCTGTGCGTCCCCGGCTTCGCGGCCCTGGCGCTCTTCCTGGTCTACCGCTTCCTGCCTCACGGCCACGTGCCCTCGAAGGTGGCGGTGGCGGCGGCGCTGTCGACCGCGGTGGTGGCCGAGGCGGTGCGCTGGGTGTTCTTCCTGCTCCTGCCGCGGCTCGACCTGGGACGCAGCCACGGCCCCTTCCAGCTCTCGGTGAGCTTCCTGCTCTTCGCCTACGTCGAGGCCTTCGTGCTGCTGGCGGGCGCCTACGTGGCGGCCGAGGTGACCCGGGAGCTGGAGCGGCGCCGGCCGGGCCCGCCGCCGGGGCTGCAGCTCTCGCCCGGGCTCCCCCAGGAAGACGTGTTGACGGACGGTCCCCGCCCCGGCTAGCCTCGCCGCCGGCAAGGGAGGCCGCAGATGCACTCATCGTCGCGCTTGGCGCTCCTTTCGGCATCGTCGATCCTGCTGCTCGCCGCCGCGCCGTTTCCCGCTACGGCCCAGGACCTCCGGCTCCAGCTCGGCGAGGGCTGGCGCATCCAGTCCTCGGCGAAGGTCACCGCCCCCGGCGAGGCGCTCTCCCGGCCGGGGGCGGACACCGGCGGCTGGCACGCGGCCACCGTCCCCACCACGGTGGTCGCCGCGCTGGTGACGGACGGCACCTACCCCGACCCGCACGTCGGCCTGAACCTGCGGCAGATCCCGGGGACCAGCTACGAGATCGGCCAGAACTTCTCGAACCTGCCGATGCCCGCCGACAGCCCGTTCGCGGTGCCCTGGTGGTACCGCACCGAGTTCACGCTGCCACCCTCGGCCCAGGGCCGGACGGTGTGGCTGCGCTTCGGGGGGGTGAACTACCGCTTCGACGCCTGGCTGAACGGGAAGAAGATCGCGGACGCCGCCGACACGGCCGGCGCCTGGCGGATCCACGAGCTCGAGGTCACGGGCGTCGCGGCGCCGGGACGGAACGCGCTCGCCGTCCTGGTCCGCGCACCCAACCCCGACGACCTGGCGATCACCTTCGTGGACTGGAACCCGATGCCGCCCGACAAGGTGATGGGCCTCTACCGCCCGGTCACCGTCAGCCTCAGCGGCCCGCTGGCCCTGCGCCACCCGCAGGTGGCGACGAAGCTGAGCCCGGCGCTCGACCGTGCCGAGCTGACCGTGAAGGCCTTCGCGCGCAACGCCACCCGGCAGCCGGTCCACGGTGTGCTGCAGGGCCGCATCGGCACGATCGCCTTCCACAAGCCGGTGGAGCTGGCGGCGGGCGAGACCCGCGAGGTGAGCCTCACGCCCGCCGAGTTCCCGCAGCTCGTGCTGCAGAAGCCGCGGCTGTGGTGGCCGGCGCAGTACGGCCCGCCTGCGCTCTACACGCTGGAGCTGGAGATCCTCGCCAACGGCCACCTCTCCGACCAGTCCACCTCTTCCTTCGGCGTGCGCGAGGTCACCGCCGAGAAGACTCCCTCCGGCCTCGTCTACAAGGTGAACGGCCGCAGGATCCTGATCCGCGGCGCGGGCTACACCCCCGAGATGACGCTGCGCTCCTCCCCCGAGCGCGAGCTCACGGAGATCCGCTACGTCAAGGACATGGGCCTCAACACCATCCGGCTGGAGGGCAAGCTGGAGGACGACCCCTTCTTCGACGCCACCGACCGCGAGGGTGTCCTGGTGATGCCCGGCTGGTGCTGCTGCGACTTCTGGGAGAAGTGGGACAAGTGGACGCCAGCCCACCTGCCCATCGCCACCGCCTCGCTGCGCGACCAGATCCTGCGCCTGCGCGGCCACGCGTCGGTTTTCACCTGGCTCAACGGCTCGGACAACCCGCCGCCCGCCGACGTGGAGAAGGCCTACCTCGCCGTGGAGCAGGAGCTCGGCTTCCCCAACCCCGTGGTCTCCTCGGCGACGGAGAAGAAGACGGAGCTGACCGGCGAGAGCGGCATGAAGATGCGCGGGCCGTACGAGTGGGTGCCGCCCATCTACTGGTACCAGGACACGAAGCTCGGAGGCCCCCACGGCTTCGCCACCGAGATCGGCCCGGGCCCGGCGCCGCCGCCGCTTTCGAGCCTGAAGGCGTTCCTGCCCGCCGACAAGCTGTGGCCGGTGAACGAGGCCTGGAACTACCACTGCGGCGGCGGTCCCTTCCGCAACCTGGACGTGTTCGACGCCGCCATGGACGCGCGCTACGGGCCCCCGCAGGGCGTCGAGGAGTACGCGCGCAAGGCGCAGGTGGCGGCCTACGAGTCGCACCGCGCGATGCTGGAGAGCTTCTCTGCCCGCAAGTACACCGCCACCGGCATCATCCAGTGGATGCTCAACGACGCCTGGCCCGGCATGATCTGGCACCTGTACGACTTCTACCTGCGTCCGGGCGGTTCGTACTTCGGGGCCAAGAAGGCCTGCGAGCCGCTGCACGTGCAGTACTCGTACGACGACGGCTCGGTGCTGGTCGTCAACTCGACGCTGGCCGAGCACCACGGGCTGTCGGTGGACGCGCGGGTGGTCGCCGTGGACGGGACCGAGAAGGCCGGGCGCGAGGCGAAAGTCGACGTGGGGCCGGACGCGGTGGCGAAGGCCTTCGTGGTCCCGGCCGCCGAGGGCCTGCCGGCGACCTACTTCCTCTTCCTGACCCTGAAGGACGCCTCCGGGATGGCCCGCAGCCGCAACGTCTACTGGCTGTCGACGCGGCCGGAGACGCTGGCCTGGGAGAAGTCGCAGTGGTACTTCACGCCGGTCGCCCAGTACGCGGACCTCACCGGCCTGCAGCAGCTGGGCGTGGCGGAGGTGAAGGCGCGGGCGACGTACGAGGGCACGGGCGCCGACGGCCGCGTGCACCTGGTGCTGGAGAACCCCTCGAAGGCGGTGGCCTTCTTCCTGCACGCGAGCCTGAGCAGGCCCGGCGGCGAGGAGGTGCTTCCGGTGCTGTGGGAGGACAACGACGTCACCCTGCGGCCCGGCGAGCGACGCGAGCTGGTCGCCACCTTCGCCGCCCGCGCCCTCGGCCGCGGCCGGCCGACGGTGAAGGTGGAGGGCTGGAACGTGGCGCCGCTCAACGCCACGCCCTGACGGCGGCCCGGGCCGCGACCACGAACCGTCCAGCTATATCAATCGTTGATATAGCTGGGTCTCATCGGAAGGAAGGCCGCAGCTCGCTCGCCAGCGTCCCCAGCAGGACGCCCGAGGGGTCGGCGTGGTACTCCCAGAACATGACGCCCGCGAGGTGCTGCTCGCGCACGAACCGGCACTTCAGCCGCAGCGAGTCCGGGTCCTCGTAGCTCACGAAGTCGCCGCGCGGGTTCGACAGGAACGGCGCCTGCGCGGCCTCGTCCCAGCCGCGGCGCCAGCCGTCCCTGCCGACGAGGGCGAGGATCGCGGGGTAGGATCCGACGTCGACGTTCGGGAGTGGCCGTCCGCGCCTGTACAGCCCGCCCTCCCCGACGCCGCGCCAGCCGCGGCCATAGAAGGGCACGCCCAGCACCAGCTTGCCGGCCGGCACCCCGGCGGCGAGGCAGCGGCGCACGCTGGCTTCGGCCGACTGGGCGTCGGGGTCCGCCGGATGGGTCCTGAGGTTCGCGTGGTGGCCGGCCTTGTCCCCCGCCTCCGCCTCCCGGAAGTCGTAGGTCATCAGGTTGACCAGGTCGGCGGAGCGCGCCACCGCCGCCACGTCGACGTGCGCGAGGTAGTCCTCCGAAGACGCCGCAGCGACGGTCAGCTCGAGCCGGCGGGCCGTCCCGGCCGCGTCGAAGGCTGTGCGCAGCTCCGCCAGCAGCGCGCTGAAGCCGGCGCGGTCCTGGGGCCGGTGGCGGTTGCCGGCGCCGGGCAGCCCCGGATACTCCCAGTCGAGGTCGAGCCCGTCGAGGTCGTGGCGGCGCAGGAAGGAGACGACGCTCTCGACGAAGCGCCGCCGGCCGGCCGCGGTCAGCGCCATGTCCGAGAAGCCCTGCGAGCCGAGCCAGCCGCCGACGGAGACCAGGACCCGCAGCCGTGGGTGGTCCCGCCGAAGCTCCGTGAGCGCCTTCAGGCCGGCGGCCTGCGACTCGTCGGCCTCCGCCACGCGCCCCTCGCGCATCGGCACGAACGCGTAGTTGACGTGCGTCAGCTCGGAGGCGGCCTTCGCGTCGACGCCGACCGAGCCGGCGCGGTCGAAGACGTAGCCAACGATCACCGGCGACGGCACGGGGGAGTCACCGGCGCCGGCACCGACGCTGGCGGCCAGGGAAACGAGGCCCGGCAGCAGGAGGCGAGGGGTCACCGAGGTCTCCGAAGCGCGGCCATTCTATCCCGGTGGCCGGCGCCGGCCGGCCCGCCCTCAGCCCAGCGGCACCCGCCGCGACTTCGCGACCAGGCCCAGGCCCAGCGCGACCAGCAGCAGCGGCCACAGCGTCTCGAAGCGCATCCACCAGGGCCAGCGCAGCCAGTCGAGGTTGTGGGCGAGCAGCAGCCCGCCGGCGATCACCAGCAGAGTGCCCACCGCCAGCTGGGCCGCCGCGGCGTCGGGCGAGGCCACCACCGGCGGGGACGCGGGCGCCGAGGGTTCGCCGGCCGGGGCCACCACCCTGTCGCGTCGCGGGACGACCACCCAGCAGGCCGCGTAGAAGAGCAGGCCCAGGCCGTGGACGAAGGCGAGCAGCACGAAGCCCAGCCGCACCAGCACCGGGTCGACGTCGAGGTACTCGCCGAACCCCGCCGCCACGCCGCCGAAGACGCCTCGCTGGGTGTCCCGCGTCAGCCGTCTTGTCACGAGCGCCTCCCGTGGAGCCTGCCGCTCCCCACGGGAAGGTACGCAGCGCGGGCGGCGCCGGTTCGCTCGAGCCGCGAGGTCAGGCGGGCAGCGCGCCGGCGGCGGACGGTTTCGGCGGCTCGAGCGGCGTCGTGGGCCGCGACGCCGGGTCCTCCTCGGTGCCTGCCGAGTCGCGCCGCAGGCAGCGGAAGACCAGCAGCGCCGCCCCCAGCAGGATGCGGTCGCCGTCCTGCAGCGGCACCGCCTCGGTCACCCGCAGGTTGCCGAGGAAGGTGCCGTTCTTGCTGCCGCAGTCCTCGAGCGTCGCCCCGGTCTCGGTGATGCGGATGATCGCGTGACGGCGGGAGACGCTCGTCTGGTCGACCTGGACGGTCGCGTCGTAGATGCGGCCGAGCAGGTTCTCGCCCGGACGCAGCAGCACCTCCTTCGAGCCGAACAGCACCCGGTACTCGAAGGGGCTGCCGACCGGGCCGGGACCGTCCGACTCCACCCAGGCGCGGCCGCAGAACGCGTAGCCGAAACGGGTGACGGTGCGTACGAAGCGCGGGTCGCGCGGGTCGTCTTCGAGGGCCTCGCGGAGGCGGTGGATGAGCACCGGCAGGTTCACCTCCGCCACGAACGTGTCCGGCCAGAGCCGGTCGTGGACGGTCGCCTTCGAGACGGCATTGGGCCTGCGCTCGACGAGGAGCTCGAGCAGTTCAAGCGCTTTAGGCGCAAGATGGACTGCCTTGCCCCCTCTCAGGAGCTGACGCGCCTCGGTGTCGAGGACAAAACCCTCAAGTCGTATGCGGGTCATGCGCCTTGTTTACAAGATTAGACTATTCGTTTGGACAGGGCTCGTGCAAACGAGTCAGCAATGAAAATACAAGCAACTTCCAACCTGGCGTCGGCCGGTGCCGCCAAGGGCCCAGGGGTGCCTGGCGGTGACAGTCACTGGTTTGGGTTGCCATTCGGCCAACGCGGACCCAGAATTGGGGCCTGTCGCGGCGTCGTGGCGTCGTCGTCCGGTGGCGGACTGGAGCAGGTGCCGGGGGACGCCTGCCCGGTCGGCCGGCCCGCAGGGCCGGTGCGTTTCATCACGCGATGCGCAGCCAAAGGAGAGTCTGTTTGTCCCCTCAGAAGCCGGTCCTGCTCACTGAAATCCCCGGTCCCAAGAGCCGCACCATGGTGGCGGCGGAGGCCCCCTACCTCGCTCCCGGTACCCAGTCGATCGCCACCCTGTCGGGGCTGGCGATCGCCCGCGGCGAGAACTGTCTGGTGGAGGACGTCGACGGCAACCGCTTCCTCGACATCGCCGCCGGCATCTGCGTCAACGCTCTCGGCCACGCGCACCCGCGCTACCGCGAGATCCTCAAGGCGCAGATCGACGAGGTCACGGTCGGCTCGCTGACGACACCGCGCCGGGCCGAGGCCCTCAAGAAGGTCGCCGCCCACACGCCGCCCGGGCTCGACAGGATCCAGCTCTATTCCGGCGGCACCGAGGCGGTCGAGGCGGCGATGCGCCTCGCCAAGTCGCACACCAAGAAGTTCGAGTTCCTCTCCTTCTGGGGGGGCTTCCACGGCAAGACGGCGGGCACCCTCTCGTTGATCGGCGACGGCACCAAGAACCACCTGGGGCCGATGCTGCCCGGCGCCCACCACGCGCCGTACGCCTACTGCTACCGCTGCCCGCTCGCCCTCAAGTACCCCTCCTGCGGCCTGGAGTGCGTGGAGTTCACGCGCAAGGTGATCAAGCACGAGACGACCGGGGAGCTGGCCGCGATCCTGATGGAGCCGATCCAGGGCACGGCCGGCAACATCGTGCCCCCGCCGGAGTTCATGCCGGCGGTGCAGGCGATCGCCAAGGAGAACGGCGCGCTGCTGGTGAGCGACGAGATGATCTGCGGCTTCGGCCGCACCGGGAAGTGGTTCGGCTGCGAGCACTGGGGTGTGGTGCCGGACATCGTCACCATGGGCAAGGGCCTGGGCGCCGGCTTCCCGGTCTCCGGCCTCGCCTCCAGCGACGCGATCACGAAGGCCAAGCCCTGGGGCGCGCCCTCCGGCTCGAGCTCCAGCTACGGCGGCAACCCGATGGCCGGCGCCGCCATCCTGGCCGCGGTCACCGTGATCGAGGAGCAGAAGCTGGTGGAGAACGCCGAGCGGGTGGGCGCCCACATGCTCCGCCGCTTCCGCGAGCTGCAGGAGAAGTACCCGTTCATCGGCGACGTGCGCGGCCGCGGGCTGCTGATCGGGGTCGAGCTGGTGAAGGACCGGACCACCAAGGAGCCGCTGGCCAAGGACGTCTGCCAGAAGCTGTTCCAGGAGTGCCTGCACCGCGGCCTGATCTCGATGGTGTACAACCCGAACTTCCGGGTGAACCCGCCGCTGACCATCGACGAGGGGACGGTCGACGTGGCGCTCGGCATCCTCGACGAGGTCTTCGGCAAGCTGGCCCGCGACGGGGGATGGAATTGAAGCTGCGCGGGGCCCTGCTGGGCGCCGGCAACATCGCCCTGCGGGGCCACGCTCCGCAGTGGACGGGCCCGCTGGCCGAGGAGGTCGAGATCGTCGCCGTGGCCGACCTCTCGGCCGCCAACCTCGAACAGGCGCGAGAGGTCTTTCCGCAGGCCCGCGGCTACGAGAGCGCCGAGGAGCTGCTGGCCCGCGAGACGCTGGAGTTCTGCGACATCTGCACGCCGCCTTTCACCCACCGGACCCTGGTGGAGGCGGCGGCGGCACGCCACGTGCACGTGGTGTGCGAGAAGCCGATGGCGCCGAACCTGGAGGACGCCGAGGCGATCGCGACGGTGGTGCGGAGCTCGAAGATCGTGTTCGTCCCCTGTCACCAGTACCACCACTCGCCGCAGTGGCAGGCGGTCTCGCGGCTGCTGCCGCGGATCGGGCGCGTGCACCTGGTCGAGTACGAGGTGCTGCGCACCGAGGCCAACCCCGGCAACCCGAACTGGTCGCCCACCTGGCGCACCGACCCGGCTCTGGCCGGCGGCGGCATCCTGTTCGACCACGGGGCGCACATCTTCTACCAGCTGCGCTCGGTGCTGGGCGAGCCGGCGGCGGTCAGCGCTACCGTGCGCACGCTGCGCCACGCGCAGTACGGGGTGGAGGACTCGGCCTTCGTGGTGCTGGACTACGGCGACCGCCTGGCCGAGGTGCGCCTGACCTGGGCCGCCCGGCGGCGCGCCATCCGCTTCCAGTTCGTGGGCTCCGACGGCGAGCTGGTGGGCGACGACGAGAAGGTCACCCTGCGCGCGGACACCACCGAGGAGGTCTCCTTCGCCGAGCAGGGGATGAGCAGCAACTCCTCGCACTCGGAGTGGTACGCCCCCCTGATGCAGGACTTCGTCTCCCGCGTGCGCTGCGGCAACTCCTCGCAGGAGCCGCTCGACGAGGCCCTCTACGTGGCCCGGGTGATCGCCCGTGCCTACGAGTCCTCGATCGAGAAGCGCGCGCGGCCGCTCTCGGAGGCCTCCCCGCACGCGCACCCCGTGCCCCGGGCGCTGACCTCGCTCAGCGAGGCGGTCTCGCGCGCCGTCGAGGAGCCGTCGGCCGAGGGCCCGGAGTCGCAGCCGGTCGAGACCGCTCGCCGCGCGCCGCTGGGGCTGCGCCTGGCCGGCGTCGGCATGCTGGCGGCCGCCCTGGCCTGGGCCGTGTACGACGTCCGCTGGGACAGCCTGGTCTCCATCGCCAGCAGCGCCAGCCCGCTCTGGATCACCATCGCCGCCGCCGTCAACCTGGTCGCCGTGTTCGCGATGGCGGCGCGCTGGCGTGCGCTGCTGAAGCCGCTGGCGCCCCGGGTCAGCGACCTCGAGGCCTTCAAGGCGCTGCTGATGGGCTTCGCCGTCTCCATCGTGGTGCCGGCCCGTGCCGGCGAGCTGGCCCGGGCGGAGTGGCTGGGCCGGCGCACCGGCCTGCCGCGGGCCACCATCCTCGGCTCCATCCTGCTCGACCAGCTGGTGAACGCGGCGGGCATGTTCGTGGGCATCGCCGCGCTCCCGCTGGTGCTCGTGCTGCCGGGCTGGCTGCACTCCGCCATCTGGATCGCGGTCGCCGTCTTCGGGACCGCGGTGTCGGTGGTGTTCCTCTTCCGACCGCAGGCAGGCCAACCCACGCCCCAGTCCCGCCCCGGCGGGCGACGGGTGGGCGAGGCGATCGCCGGCTTCCTGGCGCGCGCCCGCCTGGGCCTCGCCGCCGTGCGCGACGGCCGCGCCCTGGCGCGCTCGTTCGCGGCCTCGCTGGCGGCCTGGCTGCTGGAGATCCACGTCGTCTTCTTCACCCTGCGGGCCTTCGACATCCACGTGCCCTTCGGCGTGAGCCTGCTGGTGCTGATGGCGGTGAACCTGGCGCTGATCGTCCCCTTCGCGCCGCCGGGCAACTTCGGGACGCTGGAGATCGGCGCCACCCTGGGCCTGATGGAGGCGGGCGTCTCCAAGGAGCACGCCCTCGCCTTCGCCCTCGCCTACCACTTGCTGCAGGTGATTCCCATCGGGTTCAGCGGCCTCGCCCTCGCAGGGCGCTCCCTGCTGCGCGGCACGCCGCTGCCCCAACAGACCCGCCCGTAGCGGCGGGCCAGGAGCTCCCGTGACGCCTTCCCTCGCGGTCTTGGTGGCGGTCCTCGCCCTGCTGTTCCTCTCCGCCGCCGTCTACGCGGCGCGCGGCGGCCGCCGCGACGCGGACGCCCAGAGCAAGAACGCCCAGTTCCTGGGCGGCCTGGGCGACTTCGTCCTGCACTGGTTCCTGTGGCTGGTCGACCCGCTGGCCCGGCTGTCGATCCGGGTCGGCCTCGGTCCCGACTTCTGGAACTTCGCGGGCCTCGCCATGGGCGCCCTGTCCGGGGTGGCGGTGGGCCTGGGCGAGCTGGCCCTGGGCGGCTGGGCGCTCGCCCTCTCCGGCGTCTGCGACATCATGGACGGGCGGATCGCGCGCGCCCGGGCCATCACCTCGCGCTACGGCGCGTTCATCGACTCCCTGCTCGACCGGTTCATCGAGCTGTTCTTCTTCCTGGGCTTCGCCTACTACGCCCGCCACACCGCCCACGGCGCGGTGGCGGCCACGCTGGCGGTCGGCGCCTCGGTGCTCGTCTCCTACGCGCGGGCGATGGGGGAGACCGTCGGCGTCGAGTGCACGGGCGGGCTCATGCAGCGCGGCGAGCGGCTGGCGCTGCTCAGCCTGGGCGGCCTCGTCGACCCGCCGCTCTCGGCGGCCCTGGGCCAGCCGACCGGGACGGTGCTGCTGGCCGTCACCTACTTCATCGGCGTCACCAGCTTTCTGACCGCCGTCCACCGCACGGTCTGGATCGCCCGCCGGCTCCGCGCCTGAGCGCGGCCTACTCCAGCTTCACCGCCACCGGCGTGCCGGCGTACTCGACCGCGCGCTGCGCCGGCGCCTCGAAGCTGAAGCCGACCGGCTTCGTCCTGGTCACGAACACGATCAGGAACCGGCGCTTCTCCAGCACGCCGGGGAACCAGCCCTCGCGCCGGCCGATGGTCAGCGTGCGCTGGCGCTCGTCCCAGCGCAGCGGGATCCGCGAGAACGCCCCCTTTTCGTAGCCGTAGCTGAGCCCGTCGTCCTCGTACAGGGTGAAGGAGCCGTCGGCGCCGGTGTAGACGAAGAGGGTGACCGGGTCCGCCGGCTTCTCGCCGGTCCACTGCAGCTCCGGGCCGAACGGCACGACCGACCCGGCGCGCACGTGCAGCGGCATCGCGTCGTACGGCGCCGGCATCTCCAGGCGGCGGCCGCCCTCGAACGCCCGGCCGGTCCAGAAGTCGTACCAGAGCGCCGCCGGCAGGTAGACGCTGCGGCTGCGGGCCTTGTAGGTCGTCACCGGGCTGACCAGGAACGCCGGGCCGAAGAGGTACTGGTCGAGGAGCCGCGCCGCCTGCGCGTCCTGCGGGAAGTCCATCACCAGCGGCCGCAGCATGGTGCCGGCCTCCTGCGTCACCGCCCCTGCCAGCGAGTAGACGTACGGCAGCAGCCGGTAGCGCAACCGGTCGAACTTGAGCTCGGCCTGGTACGCCGGGTGGCCCTCGCCGCCCATCTCCCACATCTCGCGCCGGGGGGCCTCGCCGTGGACGCGGAGCAGCGGCACGAAGGTCCCGAACTCGAACCAGCGGGCGTTGAGCTCGCGCCATTCCTCGACGTCTTCGGGCGCCGTGTCCCTGCGGGAGAAGCGGGAGGGGACCGAGAAGCCGCCGATGTCCATGGTCCAGTAGGGCAGGCCCGAGAGCGAGAAGCCGAGGCCGGCGGCGATCTGCTTGCGCATGGCGGTCCAGGTGGAGGTGATGTCGCCCGACCAGGTCGCCGCCGCCCAGCGCTGCTGGCCGGCGAAGCCCGAGCGGGTCAGGATGAAGACGCGCTGGTCCGGGGCGGCCCGGCGCTGGCCCTGGCAGATGGCCTGGCTGTTCAGCAGCGAGTAGGCGTTGAGCACCCGCGAGGCGGCGCCGAGCGCCGTCGGGTTCATGTCCTCCTTCTGCAGCGTGAGCTCGGGCGTCGGCTGGGTCAGGTCGGGCTCGCTCGCGTCCATCCACCAGGCGTCGATCCCGCGGCGGAAGAGGTCGCGCTCGATCTGCGACCAGAACAGCTCCCGGGCGCCCGGGTCGAAGGCGTCGTAGAAGGTGTACGCGTAGCCCTTGCCGACCCAGTCGCGGTAACCCTTGGCGAGCGGCGGCTGGTACAGATACCCCTTCGCCTGCAGCGCGTCGAAGTTCTCGTTGCCCGGGTAGAACTTCGGCCAGACCGAGATCATCAGACGCGCGTTACGCTGGTGGATCGCCCTCACCCAGCCGTCGGGATCGGGGAAGCGCGCGGCGTCGAAGCGGTGCGAGCCCCAGGCGTCCTCCGGCCAGTAGAACCAGTCCTGCACGATGGTGTCGAAGGGGATCTTCCGCACGCGGAAGCCGTCGACGGCGTCGAGACTCTGCTGCTGCGTCTCGTAGCGCTGGCGGCTCTGCCACAGGCCGAAGGCCCAGCGCGGCATCAGCGGCGCCTCGCCGGTGAGCCGCCGGTACCCGGCTACCACCTGGTCGAGGGCCGGGCCGTAGACGAAGTAGTAGTCGACGGCGTCGCCGACCTCGGACCAGAGGGCGGTCGTGTGCTCGGCCGAGGGCGTCTTCCAGGCGAGCTGCAGCGTCTCCATGCCCTGGTCCTTCCACCATTCGATCCGCACCGGGTGGCGCCTGCCCTTCTCGAGCGGCACCTTCGCCAGGTCGTACCAGGGAAGCCAGCCCTGTCGCCAGTGGTCGATCACCAGCCGTCCGTCCACCCAGACCCTGATGCCCCCGTTCGAGTAGGTGCGCAGCAGGTGGTCACCGCTCGCCTCCGGCGCCAGGAATCCCTCCCAGCGCACGCTCACCGGCCCCTGCGGCGGCAGCGCCGGGTGGATCCGCAGGTTCGGCTGCTGGAGGGTGCCAGGCAGCTTGATGTCGATCGTCGCGTCGACGCGGGTGGCCACCGCCTTCTCGAGACCGACGCCGGCGCTGTAGGAGCCCGTGAGACCGCCGGGCCGGCCCGTGGCATCGAGCAGCTGCGGCGGCGGGACCCCGGCCCAGGGGCGCACGTCGCCGAAGCGCGTGTAGGAGCTGTTGTCCCACAGGATGCCGTAGCCACGGCTCGAGACGAGGAAGGGGACCACGACGCTGGCGTTGTGCTGCCAGAGGTCGAGGTCGTAGCCCTTGAGGTCGACGAGACCGAGCTGGTTCTGGCCCAGGCCGTGCAGCGTCTCGCCCGGGTTCTCCTGCCACTGCTGCCGGACGTGGAACGTGCGCTCGCCCTGCACCTCCGACGGCTCGAGCAGCCGTCCGCCGGCTTTTTCCGCCAGCACGGGCCGACCCTCCGCGTCGAAGAACGCGAGCGCCCCGGTGCCACGGTCGACGCGGACCCGGAGCCGTGGGCTGGCCAGCGTCACCTGGCCGCCCGCCTCGGTCTCCTCCACCTTCACCGGCTGGCAGCGCCGGTCGCCCGCGGCCAGGCTCTTCCGCTCGAGCACCCTTTCCTCGCGCGCGAACGCCACCCGCACCACGTCCTCGGCGCAGAAGGAGACCTCCAGCCGGCCGCCGGAGAGGTCGAGGCGGAAGGGATCGGCGAGGACGGCCGAGGCCGCGGCCAGGGACAGCAGCGTCGTCGTGAAGGCTGCGCGCGCCAGCGGAGTCGTCATGATGCGTGTTCTCCCTGCCCAGCGTTCTCCCCGTCGTCGGGCGCCTAACGCTAGGTGCCGCCAGCGGGGACGTCAAGCGGTTGACAACCAGGCCGCCCCTTCATAACGTTCGCGTGGCATGCTGGCGAGCGATGCGGTGCAGGTGATGGTGAGGGTGATGTCCCCGTACATCGGCGACACCATGGCTCGCTCGGCGGCCGAGGCCCACTGCCGGCGACTGGGAGTCGGCGCCGGCCCCTTGAGCGACCAACAGCTCGAAGCGCTGCTGGTGAAGGTCGGCGGCGGCCTGAACATCTTCCTGGGGCGCGAGAAGGCCGCCACCGTCATCGCCGAGGTGCGCCGCGAGCTGCAGCAGACGGGAGCGGTGGCCCGATGAGCGTCGTCGGCGGCCGGGTCGCGGTGGTGGTGGTGCTGGCGTCGGTGCTCCTCTTCGTGGCCTGGGGACTCGCTCCCGAGGCGGCGCTGTTCCGCGACGCGCAGAGCCAGCACGCCCTGCTCGCCCTGGCGTCGGTGCTCAAGCTCGGGCTGCTGGTGGCAGGTGCGCTGGTGGCGTTCGCCTGCCGCGACCGCCTGGAGGACGGCAACCCGGCCCGGCCAGCCTGGGCTCTGCTCGCCGCCGGGCTCTTCGCCACGCTGGCGGGCCAGCTCAGCCTGGCCCCGTACCAGCTGTTCTCGGGCCAGAGCCCGTTCCCCTCGGTCGGCGACCTCTTCTACGTGCTCTCGTACCCCTTCTTCATCGCCGCCTTCCTGGTCTTCCTGCGCGCCTACCGTGAGGCCGGCTTCCCGATGGGGTCGGCCGCGGAACGCGTCGGCATCGTCGCCGGCGTCGGGCTGCTCGCGATCCTGCTGGCGGTGGTCATCCTGCGGCCGGTGGCGGCGGCCGGAGGCGCGGACCTGCTCGAGCGCATACTCAGCGTGGCCTACCCGGTGCTGGACCTGGTCCTGCTGCTGCCCCTCGCGCTGCTGCTGCGCGTCGCGCTGCGGCTGGGCACCAGCCGCGCCGGCCTGGTCTGGGGCGAGCTGCTGGCCGGCTTCGTCTTCCTCTGCCTGAGCGACATGCTGTTCGCCTACCTCACCGCCCTCGGACAACAGCACCTCGACCCGTACACCCACGCCTGCTACGTGCTGGCGTACGGGCTGGTGACGGGCGGCGCGCTGCAGCAACTCCGGCTGCTGAAGGCCTGAGGCGGCCGTGCCGGAGCCGCACGCGGAGCGGGTCAACGTCTACGACCCGCTCGGCCGGGTGGTGGGCGCCCGGGCGCGGGACCAGGCCAAAGGCTCGGGGCTGGCGGTGGGCGCGGTGAACGTGCTGCTGGTCGACGCCCGCGGCCGGATCCTGCTGCAGCGGCGGCCACCCGACAAGGAGAACGGCGGCTGCTGGGACAAGACGGTCGGTGGCCACGTGGACGCCGGCGAGGACTTCGACGACACGGCGCGCCGCGAGGCCGGGGAGGAGCTGTTCGGCGACGGACGCTCGCCGCGCGTCCACCTGGCGCCGGCCGACCGCTTCGAACGCGTCCTCCAGCAGGTCGACCTGCGGCTCGAGGTGGTGTTCCGGCGGCAGGCCCTCCAGCTCAACCTCCGCGACGTGCGCCGCGCCCCCGGCGGCGGCGTGCGCAACGTCGTCTACCACGTGGCGAGCTACCTCGGGCGCACCGAGGTGCCGCTGCCGGGCTTCTCCCCGCCGGCCGAGGAGATCGCGGACCTGCGCTACGCCGGCGCCGCCGAGGTGGACCGTATGCTGCTCGCGGGCGAGCTGTCGCCGAACATGGCCTACCTGTGGCTGACGCACGCGCAGGCTCTTCTCGCGCTGGCCGGCGCAGGTCCCGGCCCGCGGTGAATCCGGACCGCGAGCACGTCGCTCGCGCGCTGGCGCGCCACGCGCCGACGCGACAGGGGAGAGGGCCGCGCGCGGCGGTGGCCCTGGTGCTCAGGGAGGCCACGGCGGCGGGCCTGGAGCTCCTGTTCATCCTGCGGGCGGAGCACGAGCGGGACCCCTGGTCAGGCCACGTGGGGTTTCCCGGCGGCCGCGCCGAGCCGGAGGACGAGAGCCTCCAGGCGACCGCCGTGCGGGAGACGCTGGAGGAGACCGGCCTCGACCTGCGCCGCGAGGCGGAGCCGCTGGGCGGGCTCGACGAGGTGCGGGCGCTCGCGCGCGGGAGGCCGGTCGACCTGGTGATCGCGCCCTTCGTCTTCCACCTGCTGCGTCCCGCCGAAGGCAGGCCCAGCCACGAGGTGGTGAGCCTGCACTGGCTGCCCCTGCAGGCCCTCCTGGACCCCGCCTGGCGCTCGACCCTGGACTACCGCCACCGCGAGGCGACCGTCGAGCTGCCCTGCATCCGGCTGGGCGGGCTGGTCATCTGGGGCCTCACCTACCGCATGTTCGAGAGCTTCGAGCACGTGCTGCGCGAGGCCGAGGCGACGACATGAGACCGATCCCCCTCTCGCCGATCGACCACGTGTTCACCGGACGCGGCTCGTATCCGCTGGAGTTCGTCTTCGCCTACAGTGGCCCCATCGATCCCGGCCGTCTCCACGACAGCCTGCGCGAGACGCTCACCGGCTTCCCCGCCCTGTCGAGCCGGCTGGTGCGGCTCGACGACGGCCGGCTCGCGCTCGCCCCCTCGGAGGACGGCTGCGTCTTCGAAACGGCCTCCTCGCCGACGTCGTTCGCCGAGACGACGGCACGAACCGTGTTCGTCGCCCCGGTGGAGACGGTGGAGGGCGCCCCGCTCGCGCGCGTGCGCCTGACACGGACACCGTCCGGCTCGGTGCTCGGGGTCGGCGTCTCCCACGCGGTCGCCGACGGCTTCAGCTACTTCCACTTCCTGGCCAGCTGGTCCCGCGTCTTCCGCGGCGAGCCTCCCCTGGGCTCCTCTCACGACCGCGAGAGGCTGTGGCCGGCGGCCACGCGGTCCTGCCCCGAGGACCCGGCGGCGGTGCGTGAGGGGTGCGGCCTCTTCCTCGACGGCCCGCGCCCCGAGCGCGACCGCGGCAGCCTGAGCTGGACGCGCCGCCTGTTTCCACGAGACGAGCTGCGGGCCCTGATGGAGGAGGCGCAGGCGGGCTGCCCCGTTCGTCTGTCCCACAACGACGTGGTCGCCGCCTGGCTGTGGCGCGAGCAGGTCGGCCGATGGGGCGACCGCCGCGAGCCGACAGCGTGGCTGAGCTGCCCGGTCGACGTGCGCCGGCGGCTGCCCGGCTTCCCGCTGGACTACTTCGGCTGCGCCGTGGCGCTGGCGGTCGCCCGCGTGCCGCGCGCGGCGCTGTGCACGGAGCCGCTCTCGGCTCTCGCGCACCGCGTCCGCAACGCGGTGGCCGCCGTCGACGCGGACGTCACCACCCGCTCCCTCGAGACGATCGAGGGCCTGCGGCGGGCGGCCGGCGACGCCGTGCTGGAGCGCCTGCACGTCGTCCACCCGCGCGCCGGGCTCCTGGTCACGAACCTGTCGCGACTCCCGGTGCGGGAGATCGCCTTCGACGCCGGGCCGCCGGCCGCGTTCGACGTGCTGGTCCCGGCCGAGCGCTGCGCGCTGGTGCTGCCGGCCGCCGACGGCCTGGACGTCCGGGTCTGCGTCCCCCAGGGTTCAGGCCGCGAGTGTTAGCGTAGAGCCCATGGCCGACCTCCTCCAGTTGGTGCACGCGCCGATCGACGTCCCCGCCCTGGCCACGGCGGCACCCTGCGACGGGGCGGTGGCGCTGTTCGTCGGCGTCGTGCGCGACGAGAACGCGGGCCGGGCGGTGCTGCGCCTCGAGTACGAGGCGTACGAGGAGATGGCGCTCGCGCAGATGGCCGAGATCGCCGCGGAGGCGCACCGCAGGTTCCCGGTGACGGAGCTGCGGATGGTGCACCGACTGGGGCGGCTGCGGATCGGCGAGGCGAGCGTGGTGGTGGCCGTCGCCTCCCCGCACCGCGACGAGGCGTTCCTCGCCTGCCGCTTCGCCATCGACACCCTCAAGGCGCGGGTGCCCATCTGGAAGAAGGAGTACTACGCCGACGGCTCGGCCTGGCTGGGAGGCCCGGCGGCAGAGGCGACGCCCGGAGCCTGACGGCCGCTGGTCCGAGGCCGGCTCGCTCAGCCGCCGAGCTGGAACATGGAGCGGGTCCGGGTGGAGACGCCCTCCTCCAGGCGGTGGCCGGTCGGCTTGGCGCCCACCGCCTTCAGCAGGATCTCCTCCACGGCGGCCACGCCGCCGCCCGAGCGCAGCGCCTGCTTCACGTCGAGCTCGTCGTCGTTGAGCAGGCACAGGTGGAACTTGCCGTCGGCAGTCAGCCGCATGCGGTTGCAGTTGCCGCAGTAGGGCTGGCTCACCGGGGAGATGAAGCCCACCACGCCCCGGCCGTCCGCGAAGCGGAAGTTGACCGCCTCGTCGGCGGCGCTCTCCCGGGGCAGCGGCAGGAGCGGCCCCAGCGCGGACTCGATGCGACGCCGGGTCTCCGCGCTGGGCACGAACTGCGAGAGCGCCAGGTGCGCCGTCTCACCGCCCCCCAGCGGCATCAGCTCGATGAAGCGCACGTGCCAGCCGCGCTCCAGCGCCCGTCGTGCCAGCTCGACCACGTCCTCGTCGTTGTAGTCGCGGGTCACCGTGCAGTTGACCTTGATCGGCAGCAGCCCCGCCTCCTCGGCCGCCGCGATCCCCGCCTCCATCTCCTCGAGCGAGGCGAAGCGCATCAGCTTCTTGAGCCGCTCGGGGTGCAGCGAGTCCACGTGGATGTTGAGGCGGCGCAGGCCGGCCTCGCGCAGCGGCCGCGCCAGCCGCGGCAGCAGGACGCCGTTGGTGGTCATCGCCAGGTCGGCGACGCCTTCGACCCGGGCCACCCGGGCGGTGATCTCGACCAGGTCCACGCGTAGCGTCGGCTCGCCGCCGGTGAGCCGGAACTTGCGGAAGCCGACGGTCACCGCCGCCCGCACCACCGTCTCGATCTCGGCCGGCGTCAGCAGCTCCGGCGAGGGCACGAAGGAGAGCCCGCGCACGGGCATGCAGTACACGCAGCGCAGGTTGCAGTGGTCGATGATCGACAGCCGCAGGTAGTCGATCTCCCGTCCGAAGCGGTCGCGCGGCACTCTCCGTCCTCCCGAAGGCCAGTCTACAGGAGCCGGCCGGTTGACGGAGCGCGCGGAACCGTGCGAAACCTCCTGCATGCGGGTCCGCGTGCGACTGTTCGCCTGGCTGCGGGAGGCGGCGGGCCGGCGCGAGGCCGAGCTGGCACTGCCCGCGGGCGCCACCGCGGAGGATGCCTGGCAGCGGCTGGCCGCGGCGCACCCGGCCCTGGCCGCCGGCCGGCCCGGGCTGGTGGCCTCCGTCAACCGCCGCTACGCGAGCTTCGACACCGCGCTGGCCGAGGGCGACGAGGTGGTCTTCATCCCGCCGGTCAGCGGCGGGTGAGTCAGTCCTGCATGAGGCGGTAGCCCACGCCGCGGACCGTCTGCAGCAGCCGCGGGCGGGCGGGGTCGTCCTCCAGGTAGCGGCGCAGGCGCATGACGAAGTTGTCGACCGCGCGGGTCTCGGTGTCGGCGTTCAGGTTCCAGACCTTCTCCAGGATCTCGCCCTTGCCGACGACCTCGCCCCGCCGCTGCACCAGCAGGCGCAGCAGCGTCGCCTCCAGCAGCGTCAGCCGGAAGCTCTCGCCTCGCCGCCGCAGCTCGAATCCGGCGAAGTCGATCTCCGCCTCGCCCACCCTGACGCTCGCGGCGGCGTCTCCTTCCCCCAGGCCGCGGGTCCAGTCGCGGCGACGGATCAGCCCCTTCACCCGCGCCAGCAGCACCGGCAGGTCGAAGGGCTTGGGCAGGTAGTCGTCGGCGCCCCGCTCCAGGCCCTCGACCAGGTCCTCCGGCCGGCCCTTGGCCGTCAGCATCAGCACGGGGGCGTAGTTGCCGGCCCGGCGCATGCGCTCGACGATCCGGAAGCCGTCCATGCCCGGCAGCATCACGTCGAGCAGCACCAGGTCGACGGGGGCGGGAGGCGTCGGCTCCGGCGTCTCGGGGGCCAGCCGCCGCAGCGCCGCCAGCCCGTCGCCGATCGTCTCCACCTCGTAGCCGTCCAGCTCGAGGTTGAAGCGGATGCCGGCGGCCAGGTGCTCCTCGTCCTCGACCAGCAGGATCCTAGACATGGGCTGCCTCGCCGGCCGGCTCGCCGTCAGCGGCGGGGATCAGCCCAGGCAGGCTGACGGTGAAGGCGGCGCCGCGCTCGGGTCCCGGGCTGTCGGCGGTGATGGTGCCGTGGTGGCCCTTGACGATCGAGCGCACGATGAACAGGCCCAGGCCGGTGCCGGTGCGGCTACGCCGCACCTCGGCGCCGATGCGGTAGAAACGGGTGAAGATGAACGGCAGCTGGGTCCGCGCCATGCCGACGCCGTGGTCGGCCACCCGCACGTGCGCCTGCCCGTCCTCGTCGGCCCAGACCTCGACCTCCACCTGCACCTGGTCCTTCGAGTACTTGACCGCGTTGTCGAGCAGGTTGAGCACGGCCGTCTCCAGAGCCTGCGCGTCGCCGGCCAGCATCAGCCGCTCGGGGCTCTGGCAGCGGATGGCGTCCGGCGGCAGCTGGAAGCGGGTGCGGGTGAGGTCGACGGCCCGGCGGACCAGGCGGGCGAGGTCGAGTGGCCGCGGCTCGGCCACCGGGCGGTCCGTGTACATGGCGGCGTTGAGCACGCTGTTGATGGTGGCGTTCAGCCGGTCGATGTCCTGGCGCATGGTGCGGTAGAACTCGGAGCGCCGGTCCGCCGGGAGCTCGCGGTACTCGAGGGTGTCGAGGTAGAGCTTCAGCGAGGCGACCGGCGTCTTCAGCTCGTGGGTCACCGCGCTCACGAAGTTCGACTGCCGCTCGTTGAGGCGCACCTCGCGCAGCAGCAGCATCACGATCAGCACCAGGCCCGCGATCAGCAGCAGGAACAACAGGCTGCCGAAGAAGTAGACGACCACCCGGGCCGGGGTGACGCCGGCGTGGGCGGAGTTGGGCGCGGCCAGGATCTGCCAGGCCACGGTCAGCACCACCGCCACCACGATCAGCCCCACGCCGACCGCGACGTAGTGCCACTTGGGCCGCCGCGAGCGCGAGAGCTGGGAGGCTTCGGGCACGGTCAGAACAGCTTGTCGAGGTTGACCAGCAGGCGCCAGGGTCCGAACCGCCGCCACAGCCGGCCGAAGCGGAGGAGCTTCAGCTGGGCGAGGACCCGTCGCCGCCGGGAGGTGGAGTAGAGGGCCGGCGCGGCCGCCTGCATCAGGCCGGCGAACTCGCGGTCGTACGGGTACCACCACAGCTCCGGGCCGCGGCCGCGGTCGAGGCTGACGTAGCGCGGCTGCACCATCTCGCGCAGGCCGAGCAGGCCGTGGGTGCGGCCGATGCCGCTCAACCTGGTGCCGCCCCAGGGGGCGGTCGGCTCCCCGAAGCTGGAGGCGTGGTCGTTGATCGTCACCACGCCGGCGACCAGCTCGCGCTGCAGCCTCTGCGCAGTCGCCTCGCTGCGCGTCCAGCCGCTGGCGGTCAGGCCGTAGGGGCTGTCGTTGGCCAGCCGGATGGCCTCGTCCAGCGAGTCGACGGCCATCACCGGGAGCACGGGCCCGAAGGTCTCCTCGCGCATGACGGTCATCGAGTGGTCGACGCCGGCCAGCACCGTCGGCGGGTAGAAGAAGCCCGGCCCCTCCCCCGGCGCGCCGCCGGTGAGGGCGCGGGCCCCCTTGGCCAGCGCGTCCCTGACGTGGTCCTGGACGAGGCGACGCTGGCGCTCCACCGTGAGCGGGCCTACTTCGACCTCGCCCCCCGCGGGGTCGCCGACCCGCAGCCGGCGGGTCTCCGCCACGATGCGCTCGAGCAGCGCCTCGGCCACCGGCCGTTCGACGTACACACGCTCGACCGCGGCGCAGGTCTGGCCGCAGTTGAGGAAGGCGCCCCACACCACGCCCCGCGCGGCGCGGTCGAGGTCGGCGTCGTGGCAGACGATCGCCGGGTCCTTGCCGCCCAGCTCGAGCACCACCGGGGTGAGGTTGTCCGCCGCCGCCGCCATGACCCGCTTGCCGGTGGCGACGCTGCCAGTGAAGACGATCTTGCCCAGCCGCGGGTCCCCCACCAGCCCGGCAGCGACGGTGTCGTCGACCGCCACCACGTTCACGGTCCCCGGGGGAAGCCCCGCCTTCTGCGCCACCTGGCCCAGCCGCAGCCCCACCACCGTGGTGGCCGGCGCCGGCTTCAGCACCACCGTGTTGCCGGCGACCAGCGCGGCCGCCACCACCGGCAGGGTGAGACCCCAGGGGTAGTTCCAGGGCGTGATGACCAGCACCACCCCGATCGGGGCGTAGACCAGCCGCGCCTCCTTGTGGGCGAGCAGCAGCTGCTGCGCCTCCAGCACGTCGTCGCGCAGCAGCTCCTCGGCGTGGGCCGCGAGGTGCTTCAGCGCCTCCAGCGAGGGCAGGATCTCGGCGGCGCAGGCCTCGGCGGCGGGCTTGCCCTGCTCGCGCTCGACCAGCCGGGCGACGTCGTCGGCCTCGTCCACCACCGCCTGCCGCAGCCGGTCGAGCAGCAGCGCCCGCTCGCCGAACCGGGTGCGGCTCCAGGCGGGGAACGCGGCCTGCGCCGCGGCGATGGCCTCGCTGGCCTGTTCGGCGTCGAGGAGGGTGACCTCGGCGAACGCCTCGCCCGTCGAGGGATTGACGGCCGGGCGGGTGCCGCCGCGGCCGGGCGTCTCCCGTCCCTCCACCCAGGAGTGGCGGGGGGCGAGCGTCCGCACCGGCGTCAGCGCCGTCGCCATACGCCGATTCTACGGCGCGGCTGGGAGGCGCCGGCGGCGCGGCGCCTTATTGAGACACTGTCTCAACAAGCGGCGGCCCGGCCTCCTGGCCCGGCCGCCGGTCGCAGCTGCGCAGTCCCAGCCGCCGCAGCTTCTCGTTGAGCGTGGTGGGCAGGCAGCCCAGCTCCATGGCCGCGCGCCGCTGGTTTCCGCCCACGCGGGCGAGCGCCTCCAGGATCAGCCTGCGCTCGTAGTCTTCGACCAGTTGCCTGAGGTTGGCCGACCCGTCCGTCCCCACGCCCACCAGCCCGTCCAGGTACAGAGCCTCCGCCATCGTCTTCTCCCAAGCCCCCTTGAGAACGAAGCTGTGCCTGGGAGCGATCCTCGGCCGCCGCGGGCGGGGATTCCATGGGCGCCGGCGGGGCTGCGACTGATCGGTCGATGAGGAGGCAAGCGCCCGGTGGTCCGCGGTTTGGAGCGGCGGCTGAGGGAACCTACTCCCCTGCGGCGCGGTCCAGGCGCCGCACGTCCGCTGAGCGCGCCCAGCCGCGCGCCCCGGCGTTGTCCTCCACCCGCAGCCAGCCCCCGCTCGCCTCGAGCACCGGCACCACTTCCCCCTCGCGCAGCGCGCCGCGGGGCTCAGCCGTCGGCGAGGCGGCGTCGAAGAGCGGCGCACCGCGGCGGACCACGGAGGCGGTGGGACGGGCGAGGCGCGCCGCCAACGGCGCCGTCGCCGCGAGCAGGCCCAGCGCCAGCAGGGTGAGCGCGGCGGCCCGGCCCCCTCGCACGCCCGGGTCGAGCCGGGCGAGCCCGTGCAGGAGCACCGAGGCGGCCAGGAGCACGGCCGCCAGCAGGTCCAGGTGGAAACGTCGCACGACACGGGCGACGGCGGCCAGCGGCTCCGGCGCGATCTCGGCCGGGTCCAGGTTGAGCGCCTCGCGCAGGCGCTCGATCTCCCGGCGCACGGCGCGGTCGCCCGGCTCGACCTCGCGCGCCCGCAGCAGCGCCCACAGGGCCTCGCCCGAGGCGCCCCGGGCGGCGGCGGCCTGGGCCCAGTTCCAGTAGAGCGAGGCGCTCCCGCCGCCGGCCGCGGCCACCTCTGCGTACGCTGCCACCGCCCCCGGGTAGTCGCCCGCCCGCGCCAGCTCGTTGGCCGCGCGGAAGCGGTCGTCCAGCGACCCACCGCTGCCGGCCGTGCCAGGCACGGCGGACAGCAGGGTGAGGGCGAGCAGGAGGCCGCTCACGCCCACCTCCGCACGGTGGCGGCGCCGCGCGCGGCGAGGTCACGGATGGCGTCGCTGTAGTCGCCGAGCTGCGGGGCGTAGCGGACGAACTGCACGTCGTCGAGCAGCACGCGCACCGCCCGCGCCCGCTCGCTGTCGTCGCGCTCGTCGAGCGCGCCGAAGGCCTCGTGCAGGGCCTTCTCCACCAGCGCCGCCGCCTGCTCCTTGCTCAGCCCACCGGCGCCGGCACGCTCCAGGTCACGCAAGGCGGTCCGAGCCCCGCGCGCATGGCCGCCGCCGCGCTCAGGCCGGCCTGCCGCGGCCGGCGCCCGCGCGGCCGCGAGCAGGCCGGCGTGCAGCAGCAGCGCCAGCACCAGCAGCGCGCTCAGCGCGGGGCCGGAGAGGGCGAGCGAGCGGCCGGGCCGGTCCAGCTCGGTGCGCAGCGGCAGCGGCTCTCCAACGCCGGCCCGGCCCGCCGCCGCCGGCAGGCCGACGGCCGCGGTACCGCCCTCGGCCCGCAGCGACAGCGGCGCCGTCTCCACGGTGACGATGCGGCCCCTGGCCGGGTCGAAGTACGAGAACGGCAGCGGCGGGATCTCCACCGTGCCCGCGGTCTGCGGCACCACCACGTACTCCCAGGTGCGCGAGCCGGTGATGCCTTCGGCCGTGGTCCGCAGCTCGCTCCTCGCCTGCGGCGGGTACACCTTCGCGCTCGCCGCCTTCACCTCGGGGCCTTGGTCGATCCACTTCAGGTTGCCGGTCCCGTCCACTCGGAAGCGCAGCGTCGCCGCCTCGCCCACGGGCACGCTGGCGTGGTCGAGGGCGGCGCTGACGCTGAAGCGGCCGACCGCCCCCGAGAAGCCCCGGGCCTCGGGCACCGCGTCGACAGTGATCGAGACCGGGCGGGTCGACCTCTCGACCACACCGCCGACGTCGAAGAGGCTCTGCCGCACCAGGCTGATGCGGAAGCTCGCGGCCGGCAGGGTCAGCAGGCCGGCCCGGGTGGGAAACAGGAGCTTGCGGATGAGCGGGAAGCGCTGATAGCTCTCCCCCCCGGCGCTCGCCGGCTCGCCCTGCGGAGCCGCCTGCGGCCGTTCCAGATCCTCCGCCCAGAAGCCGCCGTACTGCGGGGCATCCTTCATCTGCAGGTCGGTGACCGAGGTCTGGGTGTAGAGGTAATAGGTGAGTACCAGCGGCTCGCCCACGTGCAGCCGTGTGCGCGAGGGCACGGCCTCCATGAACAGCTTCGGCTCGGCCCCGGGCCGGGAGCGGCCCGTCATCTCCTGGAAGGGGTCGCCGAAGGGATCGCCGCCGAAGGGATCGCGGAACGGGTCCGCGCGGCGCCTCTCCGCCGGCCGGATGCTGCCGGCGACCACCTCCAGGGCGATGGCGGGCGCTGTCTGGCCGCCGACGCTCACGGCGCCGATCTCCGCGCGACCCGGGGTCCGCGGCCGCAGCGTGTAGGTGAGTGTCCGCGACTGCGACATCCGCCCGTTCGCGATCGACACCTGGGTCGCCTGCGCCGGCCCGCCGACCACCTCGAGGTTGGTCAGCGCCGGCAGCGGGACCTCGTCAGGAGCGCCGCTGCCCTCGACGGTGATGGTCAGCTCCACCACGTCCTGCACGCCGAGGCGGCGGGTGTCGACCTCGGAGCGCAGGGTGAAGCCGGCCGAGGCGGCAGCGGCGCCGAGCAGCGCGACCAGCAGCGCGAGGCCGGACGGACGGGCGCTCACCAGTCCTTCCCCTGGCGGGTCGCCGCCCGCCGACGCTGGAGCTGCTTCTTCTGCTCCTCCCTCTCGTTCTGCTGGAGAGCGTCGAGCAGCTGCATGGCCCGCTCCCGCGGCATCCCGGCCTGCTCGCGGAACCGCTGGTCGGCGCGCTCCTCCGGCGCCTGCGGCGTCTGCCGCCCGCCGCCGCCCGCCTCGCGCGGCTGCGGGTCCTGCCGCTTCTCCCGGGGCGCGTCCTGCCCCCCCTGCTGGCGGCCCTGGAGCTTCTGCTCCTGTCTCTGGCCCATGTCGCTCTGCGGCTGCTGGCGCTCCTGCCGCTGCTCCTTCTCCTGCCGCTTCTGACCCTGGGCCTGGTTCTGCTGCCGCTCCTGCAGGGCCCGGAGAGCGAGCTCGAGGTTGCGGCGGGTGTCCTCGTCCGAGGGCCGCAGCTCGAGCGCCTGGCGATAGGCATCGGCCGCGCCGCGGTAGTCCTGCTTCTGGAACAGGCTGTTGCCGAGGTTGTAGCGGGCCGCGGCCGCCACCGGCGAGTCCGCGGCCTGGCCGAGCGCGCGGAAGAGCGCAGCCGCCTCGTCGTAGCGTCCGTTCTTGTACAGGCCGTCGGCCACGTTGAAGCGCACGGCCAGGTCGCGGGGTCGGGAGGCGGCGGCGCGTTCGAAAGCCGAGAGGGCCCGGGGGTGGTTGCCGCGGTCGTAGTCCGCGCGACCCTCGGCGGTGGCACGCCGCGGCCGCAGCAGGAGCTCGTCGAGGAGCGACCCGGCGGCGGGCGACGGCGAGGCCGCCGGCGAGGGGAGCTCCTGCCCGCGGGCGAGCGCCGGGAGCAGCAGGACCAGGAGCGCGGCCACGCCGCCGACCGCGCGACCGCGCGGAGCCGCGTCCGGACGCCCGCGGCGACGCAGGTGCGGCAGCGGCAGCAGCAGCCCCGCGGTGAGCGACAGGAGCCCCGCAGCGAGGGGAGCCTGGAACCGCTCCTTGCGGCGGTACGAGAACTCGCGCGTCAGGGCCTTCTGCTCCAACCCCTCGATGGCGCCAGCCAGCCGGGAGAGGCTGGTGTCGGCGGGGGTGATGCGGAAGGCCTGCCCGCCGGTGCCGCGCGCGATCGCCTCCAGGTTCTGCATGTTGAGGCGCGAGACGACGGGGTTTCCGCCCTCGTCGCGCTTGTAGCCAATCACCCGGCCATCGGCGTCGAGCTCCGGCACCGGCTGCCCCGCCTCGGTGCCGACGCCCACCGTGTGCACGATGACGCCAGCCTGGCGCGCTGCGCGCACCGCCGCTTCGACCTCGCCCTCCAGGTCCTCGCCGTCCGAGACCAGGACCATCACCTTGTGGCGACGATCCTTGTCGACGAACGCCGAAAGGCCGGTCGAGAGGCCGCTGCCCAGCGAGGTGCCCGGCGCGGGCACCATCCCCGGCTCGACCGTGTCGAGGAACAGGCCGAGCACGTCGGGGTCGAGGGTGAGCGGGACCAGCGGGTAGGCCTCGCGCTCGAACGCGACCAGCGCGAAGCGGTCGCCGTCCAGCCGGGCGACGAGCTGCATCAGCGCCTGCCGCGCCAGGAACAGCCGGCTGGGCGCGACGTCGGGGGTGGCCATGGAAGCGGAGGTGTCGAGCAGCAGCACCACGTCGACGCCCTCGCGCCCGACCTTCTCGCGCACCATGCCCCACTGCGGCCGGGCCAGGGCGACGATCACTCCCATGGCGCCGGCCAGCAGCAGCGCCAGGCGGAGCCAGCGCCAGCGCTCCCGGCTGCGCCGCACCACCCGGCCCCACAGCGGCCGCGAGACCAGCCGGCCCAGCCGCTCCCGGTCCCGCCGGGCCAGCCAGCCGAAGACGACCGCCCCCAGCGGCAGCAGCAGCAGCGCGAGCAGCCAGCTCGGCGACGCGAAGATCAACTCCGCCTCCTCATCACGGCAGCACCCGCAGCCCGGCCGCCCAGAGCGTCGCCGCGGCCACCAGCAGGGCGGCCGCGGTCTCGAGCACCGGCGGGAACAGATCACGGTAGCGGCGCCAGGCGGCGGCGTGCAGCTCGGCCTTCTCCAGGCGGTCGATGCGGGCGAAGATCTGCCGCAGCGCCTCGGGGTCCGTGGCCCGGTAGAACTCGGCGCCGGTGCGGGCGGCGATGCGCTGGAGCAGGCCCTCGTCGACGTCCACCTCCATCATCACCCGCTCCTCGCCGACCTCGCCGGTGAGCGGGCTCTGGACCTTCACCGGGATCGGCACCCGGCCCCCGCGGCCGACCAGGATCGTGTACACGCGCACCTCCATGGCCTTCGCGATGTCGGCGGCGGTCGCGGGATCGATCTCGCCGGCGTTGTTGGCGCCGTCCGTCACCAGCACGACCACCTTGCTCCTGGCGCGCGAGTGCCGCAGCCGGGTGAGCGCGGTGGCGATGCCGGAGCCGATGGCGGTGCCGTCGGGCAGCGTGCCGAGACGCACGTCTTCCAGCTGCCGCAGCAGCACGCCCTTGTCGGTGGTGGGCGGGGCCTTGGTGAGCGCGCGGGCGGCGAAGATCACCAGGCCGACCCGGTCGCTGAGACGGCGCTCGATGAACTCGGCCACCACGCCCTTGGCCACCTCGATGCGGTTCCGCGGCTGGAAGTCCTCCGCCGCCATCGAGCCGGAGACGTCGAGCGCCACCACGATGTCGACGCCCTGGGTGGTCACGTCCTCGTGCAGCAGGCCGTGCTGCGGCCGGGCCAGGGCGACCGCGCCGGCGACGATGCCGAGCGCGGCCAGCGCTGCCGGCAGCGCTCGCAGCCGCACCCGCAAGCCGCGGCGGACGCCCCGCAACCGTGAGGCGCCCGGGAAGGCGACCGCGCTCGCCCGGGGGTCGCGCGCGCGGAGCCACGCCGCCACCGGCACCAGCAGGCCGGCGCTGGTCAGCCACAGCCAGGCCGGATCCTCGAAGCGGAAGCCCGCCCAGTCCATCAGGCGGCCCTTCCCGCGACCGGCGGCTCCGCCGGCCGCAGCCGCTGCTCGAGGTCCGAGACCATCCCGCGGGCGGACGACAGGTGCCGCTCCGCTTCCGCGGCGAGGCCCTCGCCGCGAGCGAACTTGATCCGGTCCGCGGCCTCGGCCACCTCACGCAGGGGGCTGACCAACGCGTCTCCCGCCGGGTGCCGCCGCAGGAAGGCCAGCGTCTCGGCCGTGGTCATCTCCAGCACCGGCGCGTCGAGGCGGCGCTCGAGGTAGCGCTTGGCCACCTCGGTCAGGCGGATGTAGAAGGCACGGTACTCGCCCCGCTCCAGCAGGCGCGAGGCGGCCAGCGCGTCGAGCGCGCGCCGGGCCTCCTCCTCCGGCGGCGCCGGGGGGACGGCGGCAGCGGGCGTCACGGTCGCTGCCCGGCGTCGCCGGACGAGCCAGGTCGCTCCCGCGGCCGCCACCAGCACCGCCGCGACCAGCGCGACCCAGAAGACCAGCCCGATCGCCACCGGCAGGGGTCCGCGGATGTCCGCCAGCCTCTGCTGCTGAGGGTCCTTCGGCAGGACCGAGACCACCCGCAGCTTCAGCGGCTGGCTGCGCGCCTGCCCCGCGCGGCCGTCGGGCAGGCGGTAGCCCACCGGGATCTCCGGGATCTCGGCCTCCCCCAGCGTGAACACTGCGGCGCGGTAGCGGTGCACCCCGGCGGGCGGCGGCGATCCAGCCTGCTCGGCGCGGAGCTCGAGGGTGTCGTCGACCGCCTCCCTCGGGAAGGTGAAGGCGGTCCCCGGCGGGCCGCTCGCCTTCAGCTCCAGCGTGAACGCCTCGCCCACGCCGACCTCCGGCTTGCTCGCGGCCGCCACCACCGTCACCGGGTCGGGCGAGGCCGCCGGCGCCGACGCCACCGGCGCCGACGCCAGCCACAGAGCGAGGAGCGATGCGCGCGCGACCACCGTCAGCGCCTCCTCTCGCGGGCCTTGAAGAAGGCCGACAGCGGCCGCTCGTACGACTCGCCGGTGTCGAGGGCGAGCGCGTCGACGCGGGTCTTGCGGAAGGTCGCCTGGGCGGCGGCGAAGCCGGGGGCGCGCAGGGCGCGGCGCACCTCCGGCCGGGAGGTGTCCGCCACGAAGCGCTCGCCGGTCTCCGGGTCGTCGAAGGCGACCAGGCCGGCGGCCGGCAGCGAGGACTCCCGCGGGTCGGTGAGGTGCAGCGCGACCACGTCGTGGCGACGGCGGAGGACGCCCAGCGCGGGCTCCCAGCCTCCGGCCTGGAAGTCCGAGATCACGGCCACGATGCCGCGTCGGCGCAGCACGCGCTGGGCGAAGCGCAGCGCGCCGGAGAGGTCGGTGCCGCGGCCCTCGGGTTCCCGCGCCAGCAGGTCGCGGACGATGCGCAGCGCGTGGTCGCGGCCGCGGCGCGGCGGGACGTAGCCCTCGATGCGGTCGGAGAAGATGACCGCGCCCACCCGGTCCTGGTTGGCCACCGCCGAGAAGGCCAGCACCGCCGCCAGCTCGGCGGCGTAATCGCGCTTGCGCAGGTAGCGGGAGCCGAACTCCTGCGAGCCCGAGACGTCGACCAGCAGCAGCAGGGTGAGGTCGCGCTCCTCCACGAACTTCTTGACGTAGGGCGTTCCCATGCGGGCGGTGACGTTCCAGTCGATGGCGCGCACCTCGTCGCCCGGCTGGTACTCGCGCACCTCGGCGAACTCCATGCCGCGGCCCTTGAAGACCGCGTGGTAGGCGCCGCCGATGCCGGACTCCAGGATCACCCGGGTGCGGATCTGGATCCGCCGGATCCGGCGCAGTGTCTCGCGCGACAGCATCTACCGTCCCTGCCGCACCCCTGGGGGCCCGCCCCTCACGGTACCTCCACCCGCTCCAGGATGCGTCCGATCACCGCGTCCGAGGTGACGTTCTCGGCCTCCGCCTCGTAGGTGAGCAGCACCCGGTGGCGCAGCACGTCGCGTGCGATTTCCTTGACGTCCTCCGGCACCACGTACCCGCGCCCGCGCAGGAAGGCGACGGCCCGCGACGCCTCGGAGAAGGCCAGCGTCGCGCGCGGCGAGGCGCCATAGGCGATCATGGGCGTGAGGTCGCCGAGCCCGATCTCGCGCGGGCTGCGGGTGGCCGCCACCAGCGCCACCATGTAGTCGCGCAGCCGCTCGTCCATGTAGACCTCGCGCACCCGCGCCGCCAGCCGCTGCACCTGCTCGCAGGAGAGCACCCGCTCGACCGCCGGCGCCTCGCCGGTGATCATGCGGTCGAGGATCTGCCGCTCCTCGGCCCGCGACGGGTAGTCCACCTTCGCCTTCAGCAGGAAGCGGTCGACCTGCGCCTCCGGTAGCGGGTAGGTGCCCTCCTGCTCGATCGGGTTCTGGGTGGCGAACACCAGGAAGGGGTCGGGCAGCCGGTGGCTGGCGTCGCCGATGGTGACCTGCCGCTCCTGCATGGCCTCCAGGAGAGCCGACTGCACCTTGGCCGGGGCGCGGTTGATCTCGTCGGCCAGCAGCAGGTGGGTGAACACCGGTCCCTTGCGGGAGACGAACTCGCCGGTCTTCTGCTGGTAGATCATGGTGCCGACCAGGTCCGCCGGCAGCAGGTCGGGCGTGAACTGGATGCGGGAAAAGCGCAGGTCGAGCACCTGGCCCAGGGTCTTCACCGCCAGGGTCTTGGCCAGCCCCGGCACGCCCTCCACCAGCAGGTGGCCGCGGCAGAGAAGCGCCACCATCATCCGTTCCACCAGCAGCCGCTGGCCGACGATCACCTTGCGCACCTCGTCGACCGCCTGCTGGACCAGCAGCGACTCCTCGCGGACCGACTCGTTCAGCCTGGCAACGTCGATCTCGGCTCTCACCATCGCTCCATTCTCTCGCGTACCGCGCCGGCCACACGCCTCCGGCACAGCCTATGACGCAGCCGCACCCCCGAAGGACGCAGGCCCGGCGGCTAGCGCAGGTGACCGATCTTGCTCTGCAGGAACGCCCGGGCGCGGCGGAACTCCGCGACTTCACCGTGCCGCAGCGCCGCCACCGCCGCTCCCGCCGCCTCCGCCAGGTCGGCCTGGCCCAGCGACACCAGGCCCTGCTCCACCTGCCGCATCTTGTCGGCGATCGCCTCCAGGCTGCCGACCTCGGCGGCGTTCAGCGTCGCCAGCAGCAGGTCGATGGACGTGGCCTCGGTCACCCCCGGATTATACTGACCCCGCTCGCGTCGACAGGAGACTCCCCCATGCCCTCCCGGACCCACTACCGCGTCGTCATCCTCGGCTCCGGCCCGGCCGGCCTCACCGCGGCCCTCTACACCGCCCGGGCGGAGCTGGAGCCGCTGGTGGTCGAGGGCGGCGGCAGCGAGGACCCGACCGACGTGCCCGGCGGCCAGCTGATGCTGACCACCGAGGTCGACAACTTCCCCGGCTTCCCCGAGGGCATCCTGGGGCCCGAGCTGATGGACCGCATGCGCAAGCAGGCGGAGCGCTTCGGCGCCGAGTTCGCGACCGGCGAGCTGAAGTCGCTGCGGCTGGGCGAGCGCCCGTTTCACCTCGACACCAGCGAGGGCCCGGTCGCGGCCGACACCCTGATCGTGGCGACCGGCGCGCGGGCCAGGTGGCTGAACCTCCCCGAGGAACTCGACTTCCGCACGAAGATCGGCGGCGTCTCCGCCTGCGCCACCTGCGACGGCTTCTTCTACAAGGGCAAGCACGTGCTGGTGGTGGGCGGCGGCGACACCGCGATGGAGGAGGCGACCTTCCTCACCAAGTTCGCCTCGAAGGTGACGATCGTCCACCGCCGGGCCGAGCTGCGCGCCAGCAGGACCATGCAGGCCCGCGCGCGGGCGAACCCGAAGATCGAGTGGCTGCTCGACAGCGTGATCGAGAAGATCCTGGGCGGCGCGGGCCAGGGGGTGACCGGGGCCATGGTCCGCAACTCGAAGACCGGGGCTCTCACCGAGGTCGCCGCCGGCGGCATCTTCATGGCGATCGGGCACACCCCGAACACGGCCGTCTTCGAGGGCCAGCTGCAGCGCGACGAGCAGGGCTACCTGCTGGTCCACGACGGGACCACGGCCACCAGCGTGCCCGGCGTCTTCGCGGCCGGCGACGTGGCCGACCACCGCTACCGCCAGGCGATCACCGCCGCCGGCAGCGGCTGCATGGCCGCCATCGACGCCGAGCGCTTCCTCAGCCACTCCTGATCCCGGCCCATGTTCCTCGGCCATTTCGCCGTGGCGCTCGGGGCCAAGCGGGTGGCACCCCGCACCTCGCTGGGCACGCTCTTCGCCGCCGCGCAGCTGCCGGACCTCGTCTGGCCCTGGCTCACCCTGGCCGGCGTCGAGCGAGCGACGATCGCGCCGGGCGACACGGCCTTCACGCCGCTGCGCTTCGACTCCTACCCGATCTCGCACAGCCTGCTGACGGTGGCGGCCTTTGGCGCCCTCTTCGGCGCCGTCCACTTCTGGCGCAGGCGACGCGCGGTCGATGCCCTCGTGCTGGCGCTGCTGGCCGTGAGCCACTGGCTGCTGGATTTCCTCAGCCACCGGCCGGACCTGCCGCTGTGGCCCGGCGGGCCGCGCCTCGGTCTCGGCCTCTGGAACTCGGTCCCGGCCACCATCGTGGTCGAGCTTCTCCTCTTCGCCGAGGGCGTCGCCCTGGCGCTGTCGGCAACCCGCGCCGGCGATGCCGTCGGCCGCTGGGGCCTCGACGGCCTGGTCGCCCTGCTGCTGCTGATCTACGCCGCCAACGTCGCCTCGCCGCCGCCGCCCAGCATGGCGGCGGTCGGCTGGGTGAGCGCCGTCGGCGGGATCGTCTTCGTCGCGCTGGCCGCCTGGGTGGACCGGCACCGGGTGCCTAAGCGAGCGTGAACCCGGCCCGCCCCTGCTGCGGACCTCGACCTGGCCGTGTGTCGGTCACATCGGTCCGGCGCGCTGGCTGCTTTATGCTAGCGGCCGGATGGCCGAACGCGGGCTGCGCATCCTGTTCCTGGCGCCTCAGCCGTTCTTCGAGGTGCGCGGGACCCCGCTCGCCGTCCTGCACATGACCCGCGCGCTGGCGGCGCTCGGCCACCGCGTGGACCTGCTGACCTTCCCGCAGGGCGAGCCCTTGCCGAGCGACGGCGTGCGGCACCTGCGCAGCCTGCGCCTGCCGGTCGGGCGGGTGAAGGCAGGCCCCTCGCTGGCGAAGATGGCGCTCGACGTGCCGTTCCTGGCCGAGGCCGTCGCCCGGCTGGCGAGCGGACGCTACGACGTCGTCCACGCCGTCGAGGAGGCGGCCCACCTGGTGGCTCCGTTCGCGCGGCTGCTGCGGGTGCCGCTGGTGGTGGACGTGGACTCCTCGATTCCCGACCAGCTCCGCTATTCCGGCTTTGCCAGGCGCGGGCCGCTGCCGTGGCTGGCCGAGGCGCTCGAGCGCCACGCGCTGCGGCACGCGGCGGCGGCCGTCACCGTCTGCGCCAGCCTGACCGAGGGAGTGAAGGCGCGGGCGCCGCGGGTGCCGGTGTTCCAGGTCGAAGACCCTCCCCTCGCGGATCGCGAGACGCCTCCGCCGCCCGAGGCCGTCTTGGAGCTGCGTTTCCGGCTGGACCTCACCTCGGTGCCGGTCGTGCTGTACTCCGGCAACTTCGAGCCCTACCAGGGCGTGGAGCTGCTCCTGGAGGCGTTCGTCCATCTGCCGAGCGCGCAGCTGCTGCTGATGGGCGGCGAGCCGCAGGAGGTCGAGGCGATGCGGGCGAGGGCGCGGGCCTTCCGCGTGGACGGGCGATGCGTCTTCTCGGGCAAGCGGCCGCCGGCGGAGCTGCCGCTCTTCCTCGCCCTGGCCGACGTGCTCGCCTCGCCGCGCATCCGCGGCGAGAACACGCCCTTCAAGGTCTACACGTACCTCGCCTCCGGGAAGCCGATCGTCGCCACCCGCATCGCCACCCACACGCAGCTCCTGGGCGAGGCGACGGCCTTCCTGGTCGAGCCGCAGCCGGCAGCCTTCGCCGAGGGTCTGCGGTGGGCGCTCGGCGACCCGGCGGAAGCGAAGGCCCGCGCCGACCGCGGCTACGCCCTCGTCGCCCGCGACTACAGCGTGGCCCGCTACCGCCAGAAGATCGCCGCCGCCTACGCGGCGGTCGAGGCGCTCGCCCGCCGCTGAAGCCGGCCCGCTGGTGCTCGTCCGGGTGGGCGACGGCGTGCGGTACGCGCGAGTCGTCGACGCCCTGGACGCGGCGAGGGCGGCCGGAGCCGAGCGGATCGGGCTGGTGGAACAAACGGAAGAGAAGGAAACGACAGAACGGACAGACCCGGCCGCGGCGCGCTGGGCAGGCGCCGCGGCCGGTGACCTAGATCTGGAAGTCGAATGCCGCCGAGCCGACCCGCACCTCCGGCGGCCGCAGCGCCACCCGGGTGCCCGCGGGGATGCTGGCCGTCAGGAAGACCGAGCCGCCGACGACGCTGTCCGCGCCGAGCACGGTGTCGCCCCCGAGAACGGTGGCGTTCGCGTAGATGGTGACGCTGTCCTCGACGGTGGGGTGACGCTTGGTGTCGCGGATCACCCGGCCCCGCTCGTCGCGGGGGATCGAGAGCGCGCCCAGCGTGACGCCCTGGTAGAGCTTGACGTTCGCGCCGATGGTGCTGGTCTCGCCCACCACCACGCCGGTCGCGTGGTCGATGAAGAAGCTGGGCCCGATGCGGGCGCCGGGGTGGATGTCCGCCCCCGAGCGCGAGTGCGCCCACTCGCTCATGATGCGTGGCATCAGCGGCACCCCCATCTCCCGCAGCTCGTGGGCGATGCGGTGCACGGTCACCGCCAGCATGCCGGGGTAGGCCAGGATCACCTCGTCCAGGCTGGTGGCCGCAGGATCGCCGTCGTAGGCGGCCTGCACGTCGAGCAGCAGGGCGTCGCGGATGGCGGGCAGCCGCTGCAGGAAGCCGGCGGTGACCTGCCGGGCCTGCTCGGCGCAGGGGTGCGTGGGGCGCCCCTCGCACTCCGCGGTGAAGCAGAGGCAGGTCTCGACCTGCCGCTGGAGCTTCTCGCGGGCCGTGGAGAGCAGGTTCCCCACGTGGAAGGGCAGGTTCTCGTCGGTGAGGTCCTGCCGCCCCACGTAGCCGGGGAAGAACAGCTGCAGCATCAGGTGGACGATCTCCAGGATCTCGTCGCGCGAGGGCAGGAAGCGGCGGTTGACGTGCTGGCCGCGGGGGTCGCGCCGGTAGCTCGCGAGCAGTCCCTCGACCAGGTCGTCGAGCGGCGGGCCGGGGGGGCCGTCCATCACGAGACCGGCTCGGCCTGCATCTTCTCGACCTCCGCGAAGAGGCCTTCGAAGAGGGCGCCGCTCAGGTAGCGCTCGGCGAGGTCGGGCAGCACGGTGACGATGGTCTGGCCGCGGTAGGCCGGGTCGTTGGCCAGCCGCACGGCGGCCACCATGGCCGCGCCGCTGGAGATGCCGCACAGGATTCCCTCCTCGCGGGCCAGGCGTCGCGCCATGGCGATCGCGTCCTCGTTGGAGACGCGCTCGACGCGGTCGACGACGGAGAGGTCCAGGTTCTTCGGGATGAAGTTCGCGCCCAGTCCCTGGATCTTGTGCGGCGCCGGCTTCAGCGGCTGCCCGGCCAGCGCCTGGGTGATGAGCGGCGAGGCCTCCGGCTCGACCGCCACGCTCTGGATGCTCTTCTTCTTCGTGTTCTTGAGGTAGCGGCTGACGCCCGTGATCGTCCCTCCGGTGCCGACGCCGCTCACCAGCACGTCCACCGCGCCCTCGGTGTCGTCCCAGATCTCGGGCCCGGTGGTGTGCTCGTGGATGGCGGGGTTCGCCGGGTTGTCGAACTGGCGCATCATCACGTAGCGCCCCGGCTCGGCGGCGACCATCTGCTCGGTCCGGTCGACGGCCCCCTTCATCCCCAGCGGGCCCGGGGTCAGCACCAGCTTCGCCCCCAGGGCCACCAGCACCTTGCGGCGCTCCATGGTCATGGTCTCCGGCATCGCCAGCACGCACTCGTAGCCGCGGGCGGCGGCGGCGAAGGCGAGGGCGATCCCGGTGTTGCCGCTGGTGGCCTCGATGAGGGCCTTGCCGTGCTTCAGCTCGCCCCGTTTCTCCGCGTCCCACACCATGGCCGCGCCGATCCGGCACTTGACGGAGTAGGAGGGATTGCGACCCTCGATCTTGGCGAGCACCGTCGCCTGCGCGCCCCTGGTCAGGTTGTTGATGCGGACCAGCGGCGTGCGGCCGATGGACGCGGCGTTGTCCTCGAACCAGCGACCCATGACGACCTCCCTGCTCCGTCCCCCTGGGGGCGGCGGACGGCGAGCCTTCTCGTGCGCTGCGGAAAGCTCGATGCTACCGCACGTACGACTCGCGGCGCGAGGCCTCCGAGAGCGGGATCAGAAAGCGCTGGGGGTCGCGGGTGATCTTGAGGTGGGCGGCTCGCAGGCTGGTTTCGCCGGCGTAGCTGACCGCCGACTGCAGGTGGCCGCGGATGCGGGACAGGATGCCGACCACGCTGCCCACGTAGGGGACGCGCACCGACTGCCCCTCCGCGGGCGTGCGCAGGGCCTCCGCCAGCTCGTCGGCCTCGGCCGCGTCCACCACCGCTTCGGGGGAGGTCATGCCCCGGTACAGCTTCGCCTTCTGCCGGGTGGCCGGATCCTCCACCACCAGCCCCGGCGCCTCGTCGGTACCGGAGAGCATGCTGCCGAGCATCACCGTGGAGGCGCCGCAGGCCAGGGCCAGGAACAGGTCCTTGTCGTCGCGCACGCCGCCGTCGGCGATGATGGGGATCCGCCCGGCGGTGGCGCACCAGGCCTCGCGCACCGCCTGCAGCTGCGGCACGCCGGCGCCCGTCTCCAGCCGCGTCCGGCAGCCTCGGCCCGGCCCCACCCCGACCTTGATGGCGTCGACGCCCAGCTCCTCCAGCCGGTGCGCGGCCTCTGCGGTGGCGACGTTGCCGACCACCAGCGGCAGCCGCGGCAGCCGACGCCGCAGCTCGGCGACGGCCTCCTTCACTTGATCGGAGTCGGCGTGGGCAACGTCCAGCAGGAGCACGTCGACCTCCTCCGCCACCAGCGCGGCCGCCCGCTCGAGGAAGTCGCCGGTGGCCCCCACCGCGGCGCCGACCCGCAACCGCCCGCGGTCGTCCTTGGAGGAGTGCGGCTTCTGCTTGTGCAGCTTGAGGTCGCGCATGGTGACGAGACCGCGCACGCGGCTCTCGGCGTCCACCAGGGGCAGCTTCTCCACCCGGTGCTCCCACATGGCACGCTCCGCCTCCTCCAGCGACACGCCGGGCGGGCGAGTGACCAGCCTCTCGCGCGGGGTCATGAACTCGCCGACCCGTCGCTGGTCCGCGCGGCCGTCGAGCGGCATGTCCCGGTGGGACAGGATGCCGGCCAGCTTGCCGCTGCCCCGCTCCTCCTCGATCAGCAGGCTGCTGGCATTCTGCTTGCGCACGATCTGCCGCGCGTCGGCGATGGTGGCGCTGCGCTCCAGCATCAGCGGGTGCTCGATGACGTAGGAGTGGCGGGTCTTCACGTAGCGCACCGAGGCGGCCTGCGCGGCGATCGAGCAGTTGCGGTGCAGGAAGCCGAGGCCGCCCTCCAGCGCGAGGGTCTTCGCCATCTCGTCGCCCACCACCGTGTCCATGTTCGCGCCCAGCACCGGCAGCGCGATCTCCAGGCCGGCGACCAGCGGCATGGCTAGGTCCACCTCGCGGCGGGTGCGCACGGGCGTGTGCTGCGGCCGGAACAGGAAGTCGTCGAAGGTGCGGCCGACGAACAGGGGCTCGATGGCGCTCATGGGGCCATTGTTCCACACGCAATGTGAGGACGAGTGGGATCCGAGGACATGGTGGGCACGAACGGGCGCCCCCGATTCGTGGTTCTTTACGGCACCGGGCGGTGGCGGGCGGCCAGCAGCACGCGTGCGTACCAGTCCTCCCGCTCGGGGCGCGGCTGCGCGACCAGCGCGCGGCGGCGGGCCTCCCAGTCGAGTGACGGGTCGAGCCACTCGTCCCAGGCCTCGCGGCCGGGCTCCGTGTGGATCAGCACCTCGCCGAGCCGCCAGGGCTCGTCGGACTTCCAGGGAGTGATGCGCAGGGCCGCGACCGTGCGCCCGCCCAGGGGCACGGCGATCACGTCGTGGTCGATCACCGCCTGGGGATGGCCGTTCACCCAGCGCAGCTCGGCCCTCTCTTCGCGGCGGCGGCAGGAGGCCACCACCTCGAAGCTGCTCCCGTCGGCGCTCGTCTCCACGTCCATGCTGCGCGGCAGGCGTGGGCCGTCGGCGGCGGCGAGCAGCGTGACCGCCTGCAGCGCGCGCGGCTCCGGCAGCCGCAGCACGAAGGGCAGCGCGGGAGTCGGCTCCACGTACGTGCGCAGGTCGCGGTCGCCGGCGGCGCCCGCCCCCGGCCAGGGCTCGACCCGCGGCGAGAAGGGCGGCACGAAGCCGAGGTAGACGACGGCGGCCGGAACCTCCTCCCGCCGCCAGCGCCCGCCCAGACGCCGCATCTCGCGCTCCATCTCGTCGGGGCTCGGCAGGCCGCTCGGCACCGCGGGCGTCAGCACCCAGGCCACGTTCTTGGCGAAGCGCACCTCGTCGAGGAGGGGCAGCGGCCAGTGCCGGAAGCGGTCGTTCCAGGGCGGGGAGGCCACGACGTGCTCGCCGCTCTCCCAGGTCAGGCGGAACGCGGGGCCGTAGGAGGCGTACGCGTGGCGAACCGAGGCCCGCTCCAGCACCCGCCGCACCGGCCGCAGGTCGGGCAGCAGGAACGGGGCCTCGGCCCGGTCGAGGGTGCGCCAGGCCTGAAGCAGCTGCATCGCCCCGATCAGGTGCAGCGCCCCCAGCGCCAGCACCACCACCCAGGCGCGCCGGCTGGTGCCGCGGGGGGCCGCACCCCAGGCCACCAGCGCCGCCACCGGCAGGTAGACCGGGGTGAGGAAGCGGATCGTGTGCGGCGCGGCCCGCAGGGGAAAGGGAAAGGCGATCACCGCCAGGCCCGCCGCCAGGAAGAGGAGCAGCGAGGTGTGCGTCCCCGCCGCCGCGCGGCCGGCGAGGACGAGCAGCAGGCCGTAGACGAGCACCAGCAGCCCCGCCACCCAGCCCGGCGGGTAGAGCATGAAGTCCTCGGAGTCGGCGATCACCGGCACGTGCGTCCCCAGCACGCCGCCGAGCGGCTCCGACAGCCGCGGCAGCACGCCCTGCAGGTGGCTGACCGTCGACTGCTGGCGGCTCTCGACCTGGACGATGCGCAGCGCCTGCGGGTCGCGCAGCGCCCGCGTCCACAGCGGCGCGCTGGCCGCGACCAGCGGCACCAGCGCCCAGGCGAGCAGCAGCCGCCGGCCCCGCGCGCGCAGCAGCAGCCACAGCCCTGCCGCCAGCACCGCGCTCGCGGACATGAGCTGAGTCCACAGCGCCAGGCCCGCGAAGAGCCCCAGCAGCATCAGGGTGCCGCGTGGCGGCGCCGCCTCGCGGCTCTCCAGGCGGGGCGCCGCCCGGGCGGCGGTGAGCAGGACGAGCCCGCAGAGCAGGAGCGAGGTCGCGTAGAACGGCGGCGGCAGCGCCGCCAGCAGCAGGAAGTACGGCGGCGGGCACGCCAGCAGCACCGCGCAGGGCAGCGCCGCCGCCGGGTGCAGCAGCCGCGCCAGCGCGTAGCCCAGGGGCACCAGCGTCAGCCCCAGCAGGAAGCAGGGGAGCCGCAGCGCCTCGGTGCTGTGCCCCCAGACCGCGACGAAGGGCAGGGCGATCCAGGAGTCGAGCGGCGAGCCGTAGGGCTGTCCCCACATCGTGGTGCCCACGCCGGGGTGCGTCGCCATCAGCCCGATGGCGGCGGTGTCGCCGTCCACCGGCGTGCGCAGCGCCTCGATCCAGAACGGCACCCGCACCACCACCGCGAGCAGCAGCGCCAGCGGGATGGCCCGCGCCGGCCTCATCGCTCGGCGGGCTCCGTGGTCTCGGCCGGGCCGGCGAACCAGGGGGGAGGCCAGGGCCGGGTCGCCCAGTCCACCAGACTGGGCGCGACCGAGGCCACCAGCAGGGCGGCGGTCACGGCGGCGGCCACCGCGTGGCCGCGGGCGATCCCTGGTCGCGGGCGCGAGCGCCAGGCCGCCCATCCGTGGGCGCCCAACAGGAAGAGCACCGGCAGCGCGGGCAGCCGGTAGCGCGGGTAGCCGTGGGTGGCCACGTGCAGGAGCACGTAGAAGACGAGGAAGCCGAGGAGCAGCGTGGCGAGGCGGCCCGGCGGCAGCCAGGCGATTCCGGCGACGAACGCGCCGAGCAGGAGCAGGTACGGGACCAGGACCACGGCGATCGCCGTCCAGGCCCGCCAGCGCGGCACCTCGCCGTAGGCGCCGCGCTCGAGGTGCACGATCGGCTGCCCGTGCGCCGCCCAGAACTGGGGCATCTCGTCGCGCAGCTTCTCGAGGATCCACAGAGGCTGGCGCTGGAGCACGGCCTCGATCCCCTTGCGCCGGGCGAACCGGTACTGGGCGATCTTGCCGTGGACGGAGTGGTACTCCTGGTAGACCTGCGTCCGGCTCTCTCGCGTGTTGCCCTGCCAGAGGTTGAGGGCGCCCGCGGTGGAGACGGGGACGAAGGCGTCGAACACCAGGAAGTTCCGGACCGTCCAGGGCACCACCACGACCGTCGCGGCGACCACGAACAGCGCGGCGCGCAGCCAGGCGACCGGCCTGCGGGCGGCGAGCCACAGCCCGGCGAGAGGGACGAAGTAGAGGACCGTCTCGCGGGTCAGGATCGCCAGGCCGAACAGGCCTCCCGCCGCCGCCGCCGCCACGGCGGAGCCGTGCCGATCGGCGGCCGAGAGCCGCTCGAATCCCCACCAGAGGAAGGTGCAGAACAGCGTCTCCGCCCAGTAGTGGGAGACGAACCAGACCAGCTCGGGATAGAAGGCCGCGAAGCCCGCCGCCAGCAGCCCGACCCCATCGCCGGACAGCCGGCGGCCGAGCAGCCCCAGCGCCGGGACCAGCGTCGCCCCGAGCACGGCCTGCACGTAGCGCAGCCAGGAGAACTCGCCCAGCAGCGCGGAGACGGCGCCGACGAGGTACACGTACAGCGGCGGGTGGAAGATGAAGCTGAGCTTGAGCGGCGAGAAGCCGACCTCCGGCGAGGCGAGCACCCCGGCGCCCCAGCTCAGCCACATGTTCTCGTCCGCGACCGGCGCGGTGTCCGGCTCGAGGGCCACCCATGCCAGCCGCACCGCCAGGCCCGCGACGGCGAGGGCGAGCAGGCGGGGGCCGAACCGGACGGTCACGGCGGCGACCATAGCACATCGCCCGCGAGACGCCGGCGGTTTGGCTGCCGCCGGGCCACCGTGGTACGGTCGCCTGTTCGGGATGACGATACCGCGCCAGCTGACGACGATCGCCGCCGCGCTCGTGCTCGCGGGCTGCGGTCTGCAGAGCTGTGTCTCGCCGGTGCCGGCGGTCGACCTGCTGCTGCGGGCCGACCGGCTGGTCGAGGCCTCCGCCGCCGGCCAGGGGCGGGAGGCCGTGCTGCAGGCCGGGAGCCGCGGCCTGAACATCGACGACGACCTGCAGCGCGGCTTCGCCGCCGGGCCGCCCGGCCGGCTCCGCTTCGTCGTCGACATCCCCCGCGGCGGCCGGCTGCACGTGGCTTGCGGCATCGACCCCCGGTACTACCAGAGGCCCGGCGTCGAGTTCTTCGTCAAGGTCCGCCGGCAGGGCCGCGAGGACCTCGTGTGGTCGCAGCTCCTGGACCCGATCGCGCACCCGGAGCACCGCGAGTTCGTGCAGGCGGAGGTGGACCTGTCCCGCTGGGCCGGCCCCGGGCGCGAGCTGGTGCTGGAGACGCGCGGCTACGAGGAGACGGGCGACCCGCTTCGCGCCTTCTGGGGAGCGCCCACCCTGACGGCCGGGCGGGCGGGCGCCCCGCTCGCCATCGTCTACCTGGTCGACACCCTGCGTGCAGACCACACCGGTCCGTACGGTTACACCCGCAGGACGACGCCCGAGCTCGACGCGTTCGCCAGGGATGCGGTGGTCTTCGAGAACGCCATCGCCCACGCCTCCTGGACCAAGCCCTCGGTCGCCTCCATCCTCACCTCCCAGCTGCCGGCGCGGCATCGCGCGGTGCAGCTGCGCGACCGCCTCGACCCCGGCGTCCCCACCGTCGCCCGCCTGCTGTTCGCCCGCGGTTTCTCGACCGGCGCCGCCATCGCCAACTCGGTGATCTACGACGCCGGGTCGGGGTTCGACCCCGGCTTCGAGGTCTTCGCCGGGCTCCACGACCGGGGCGACCGCCGCAGCAAGGAGACCGGCGCCGATGTGGTGGTCGACTCCGCGCTCCAGTTCCTGCGGGGGCGCCGCGGGCTGCCCACCTTCCTCTACGCGCACACCATGGACCCGCACGTCCCCTACACGCCGCCGCCGCCCTTCGACCAGATGTTCGAGCCGCACCCGACCGCCGAGCACCCCGGGCGCGACCCGCGGACGGACTACAAGGAGCCGCTCGACCGCGAGCGGATGATCGCGCAGTACGACGGCGACATCGCCTTCGGCGACCGCGAGTTCGGTCGCTTCCTCCGCGAGCTGAAGAAGGCCGGCCTGTACGACGGCGCGCTGATCGTCTTCCTGGCCGACCACGGCGAGGAGTTCCGGGACCACGGCCGCTGGCTCCACGGCCGCAGCCTCTTCGACGAGCTGATCCGCGTCCCGCTGGTGGTCAAGTTCCCCGCGAACCGCTGGGCGGGCCGCAGGATCGCCCAGCAGGTGCAGGGGGTGGACGTGGTGCCGACGGTGCTCGAGGCGCTGGCGCAGCCGGTGCCCGGCGAGCTCGCCGGCGAGCCCCTGCAGCGGGCGCTCTCCGGCTCTGCGAAGCCGCGGGCGGCGATCGCCGAGATCAGCCATCGCGGGTTCGTCGCCCACGGCGTGCGCACCGATGCCGACAAGTACGTCCGCCGCTTCAGCCCCGAGGACGACTCGCTCTACTTCGACCT
>Ga0335069_10000804_pt1 | contig 50655 bp, 48 predicted proteins | sample Lox_Sample_11_FD_206714 | JGI IMG/M metagenome (GOLD analysis project Ga0335069, IMG submission 206714) | Soil microbial communities from Loxahatchee National Wildlife Refuge, Florida, United States - Lox_Sample_1.1 | ecosystem: Environmental > Terrestrial > Soil > Wetlands | place: USA... | reverse complement strand
CGCGTAATCTTCATCGCTACGCCGCATCGTGGCAGCTATATGGCGAGCAATTTTGTCGTCAAGTTGGGTAATAAATTCATTAATCTACCCGGCGGATTAGCCAAGTCCATGGTCGAGATCGCAAAGCTTCGCCAGTCCAGCATGTTGCAGACTTCGTTTATTATCCCGACAGCGCTCGACAACATGGACGCCGCAAATCCGTTCCTAAAGACACTGTCAGCGATGCCAATTGCCCCGGGGGTGCACGTGCACTCGATCATCCCGGTGGAGGGGACCGGGCCGGTCGAGGAAGGCAACGACGGCGTTGTCGAGTACAAAAGCGCCCACATCGGCGGAGTCGAATCCGAGTTGATCGTTCGGGCGGGACACTCCACCCAGGCCACGCCGCAGACGATCGAAGAAGTCCGCCGCATTCTTTATGAGCATGCGGGTATTCATTGATGATCCGACGCACAGTGCGCCTGCTCGGAACGGTCCTGCTGGCTGCACTCGCCGTCGCCGCTGTCACTTGGAGCGTGCTCGCGCTGTGGTTCGATGGACCGGAATCACGCCTTGCCGCAGGATGCATGGCTGCGGGAGTAGCGGCTGGAAGCTTGCTGCTGGCGGCATTCATTCGTCCACTAGCTAGAGGACTAAGCGCTGGGCTGTTGCCCGTGGTTGTCGTCGCGGTCTGGTGGGCCTCGATCTCGCCAACCAACATCCGCAACTGGTCTCCCGATGTCGCTCGCAATGCACGCGCAACCTTTGACGGCAGCCGCGTGACGATCCAAAACGTGCGAAATTTCAAGTATCGTTCCGAGTCGGACTATGACCAGCGCTGGGAGACCCGGACTTACGATTTCGACCGGATTCGCGGGGTGGACCTGTTCATTTCATTTTGGGGACCCACGGAAATCGCGCATACAATTGCCAGTTGGGAGTTCACCGACGGCCAGCATCTCGCGATCTCGATCGAGACGCGCAAGGAGAAGGGTGAATCATATTCGGCGATTCGCGGTTTTTTTCGGCAGTACGAACTCTATTACGTGGTCGGAGATGAGCGCGACTTGATCGGACTGCGAACAAATTATCGCGGGGAGCAGGTGTATTTGTATCGCAGCCGTATTTCACCTCCGCTTGCGCGGGCGTTGCTGGTAGACTACCTGAAAAAAGTAAACCGGCTCGCAAACCATCCACAATGGTACAATGCATTGACGCAGAACTGCACGACGACGATTCGCGGTCACATGCAAGACATCGGCGCCAGCCGGCGTTTGGACTGGCGGCTGCTCGCTAATGGCCACCTCGATGAACTTCTCTACGAACGCGATCAGGTCGACACGGATCTCCCATTCGCAAATCTTCGGGCGCAGAGCAACATCACTGAGAGAGCAAAAGCCGCGGGTGATTCTCCGGATTTTTCGGCTCGCATTCGCCAAGGGTTGCCAAAATTCCAAGTTCGCTGAAATCCGGTCGTTGGGAAGCTTATCAAACGTCAAGAGCTATGCAGAGGCGGTAGCAGCTATAAACTCCGCCGCCGCGCCACCCGCTGTGATCAGTTTAGAGCAGTCAAAATGAGAACGTTTATAGCGTTTTGCGTCTTTGTGGTCGTCGTATGGACAGCCGTTCCAAATGCGGGATTCGCCCAATCCCCCGCGACACTGTCTGACGAAGAAAAACTGGAGCAGGAGTTCACCGATCCACTGTCAACCCTGCCGCAGCTAGTCGTCCGGGATGCCTACACGCCCGCAAACTACGGACCATGCACGCCGCCTGCGTGCTTCAGGAATTACGAGACCAACCAAGTCCTTATCCGGCCATTAATCCCACGCATACCACCCGAAACCTTACTCCCGTTTACACAGTTGATTCGCCCGACATTTGCGTTGGTAACGGTGCCAAGCTCCCGAGGCGGAACTCGGACCGAATTTGGCGACCTACCGGTGTTCGATATTGCGGCCCTGCCGTGGCCGGACAGGAATAAGAGCGGCCTCTTAGTCGGAGTGGGACCTACATTTGTATTTCCGACCGCTACTTCCAAAAGCGCTGGTGAGGGTGCGTGGCAGGCCGGACCGGCCCTCGGGGCAGTCTACAGCGGAATTCCGGGACTGCTGGTAGGTTTCGTCGCCCAGAATCCCATTAGTTTCGCGTACACGTCACCCCATCGTCCACCTCAAAACACCTTTGAATTCCAACCCGTCTTCGCGCTTCATCTATGGGAGAAATGGTATTTGCGATCAGCGGAGGCCAACTGGACGATGGGTTGGCGTCGCCATTCCTCTACTATGATGCCGCTAAGTATCGGCCTCGGACGAACACTGGTGCGTCCTGGGCTACCGCCGATGAGTATCTTTGTTACCGGCCAATGGATGGTCTATCGGCAATACTCGCCGATTGCACCTCAGACAACGATCAACTTCGGCCTGACGGTCGCGTTTCCGGAGCTCAGAGATTGGTGGTCGGGAACCTGACCGGCCTCGACTCTCGGTCGTTGCACAAAAGGCACTGCCGGTTCGCCCAATTCACGCTGGCCGATTTCCCCAGCGCCCACCCCGGTCCGCTTAACCCCCGGCCATTCATTTAGTGGCCGCGGGGAAGAGAAACGTTACGCTGACGCGCGCGATCCATTGCGGGGCGCCATCCGGACCCTTTAGCAGATCGTACGCCCCAACCTGCAGGCTCAAATCTTGGGACCCATCTTGAACGCCTTGCCGACATCTGCGCCCATCGGAATAGTCCACGCGTTGGCGGCGTCCGCTGTCCAGTCGTAGGTGATGGCGGGGTCGCACTGGATGTACCAGCCGCTCTCGAAGTTGTAGCTGGCCTGCGGCTCGATGTAGGTCTGGTTGACGCTGCCACGCCTACGATTACCGGCATACGACATCAGATGGTATGCGATGACGCCGTTGAACCACGGACCGTCCGATTCGACGAGCGCCGCGGTGGGTCCCGCCGACCAGCGGCCGGTTCCCAGTTCCGAACTGCTCGCGGTGGGAAACTGAAAGATTGGCCCCACGCCCCAAACCCAGGTGGTGTTTTTGGCGGGAGTGAGAAAAAGAGAAGACTGCAGGTCAGTAAACCCAAACTGTTCATGAGGAGTTGGCGAGTAAGCCATCGTCAGGCTCGGCCGCAGCATCAGGTCCCAATCGGCGTTGAGCGAAATCGGTATCAACGGCTCGATATTCACCGCATCGCCGGCGTTATGATTAGGCCCTATTTGAAGCCCGGTCGTGGACTGAATTGGAATCTTGACGAAATCCTCAAATGGATTATGGGCGCTGATTGCGAGCTGCTGATCAGTCATTCCGCCCGCTGGTGGCTGCGGCGGCGTCGGCGCTTGTTGCGCGCGTGCGGGCACGGCCATGACGCAGAACAGCAGTAAAGCGAAGACCGCGTTGATGCGGAGCGGTTTCAGCCACCGCCGAGGTGGATTCGATGTTTCTATGGGGTGCCGAACCACTTGTTGTAAAGCTGCTGATAGGTGCCGTTCTCGCGCAGCGCTATCAACGTGCGGTCAACCCTTTTGCGCAGCGGGCTGTCCAACTGAAACATAAGGGAGACCGGAGCGGAGTTAATTTCGGGGCCGACCACCTTTACCCGGCCTTTTCCCTCATGCGCCGCGTAGTAAAGTAGCAGCGGCGCGACCGAAACGATGGCATCAACTTTTTTGTCCAGCAGAGCTTTGAACATTAGATCGGTGGTCGGGAACTCCCGCACCTGTGCGTTCTGCTCCTGAAGATATGCAACCGCAGTAGTGCCGGCGATTGTGGCGACCTGTTTGCCGGGCAAATCGCCCGGTCCCTCGATGGCGCCGCGAATCTGCTGCATGGTCAGGCTCGCGGTTAGCTGAGCGGTGTAAAGTGCAACGAACACCACCCCGACGAACATCCAGAAATTCGATATCACGCGCGCCAGCCATTGATGCGGCATCGTCTGTGCCTGCGACGTCAGCGACGATATTCCCCAGTAAAGCACCTCGAAGATGCCCGGGATGTAGCTTCGGTTCGACAGCATGCTGTCCGGCTGCCGCCGATCCAGGAACCAGATTAGATGAGCCGGGATTATGACGAGCAGGATCGCCACCCCGAGCCATATTGCGGTCGTTCGTGAAAACAGCAATCGGAGGAGGTCCCATAAGGGGCTTGAGGTCTGCGCCGTCTCGCCGGACTCTCTCACCATGATTTGCAGCCCAGCCTCCATCACGGGATATGAAAAATCAAACTGATCGTCACGTGCCGACGTTATGAAGACCGGCGTGACGGTAACGTCAGCCCTTTTTGAGCGCATCGCCTCCTCTAGGGCGCCTGCGTCAGGCGCGATCTGATAGCTCGTTTTTAGCTTGAGCCGCGCGGCGATCGCATTCCAAAGATCGAAGCTGAATCCGGTCAATGAGCCGTTTTGTTGCATTACGAACGGCGGAGCGACTATCCCAACCGCACGGATCTCCGGAATGTTGTCTTGTGCCGTGGCGGCCGAGGGACTCGCCATCTGCGAATATGCAGATTCCGCGAGCACTACGCCGATCATCACGATCACCAGCAGACAAATGATTTTCTTCAATGAAGGCTCCTCTTTGCTCTTTGCCGGCGCCTTGGTGCTATTGACGGAAAATCATCGCGACGAATGCAAGTATTCCGAGAATCGAGATCAACGCGGCGACCAGCACTGCCAGTGAACGCCGCTTGCCCGCATATTGTGCTCCGAGCGTTTGGATACTTTGCCGGTACTCGAGGGTCGCCAGCACCAGTGAAACGAGACCGATCCCTACCAGCATGAGTGCGAACTCGCGTGGTCCAATGAGGTAATTCCGCTGGCTGCTTGCGGGCGCTTCTATCTGAAAAAATTTGTAGATGCTGAATCCGAACGTGATTAGTGAAGTCGCGGTTCTGGTCCACGACATCATCGTTTGTTCGTACGAATTGCGCGTGCGCTCGAATGCTAGTCGGGTTGCAGTGTCAAGCTGCGGCGGGTCCTGCGGAGATTGCTCGTCCATTTGCGTCAATCATTTTGAGCGATCGGTCGGTGCTCAGCTTGAGGTTACCTCTGGGCAGCCTCTCCCGCATCACGGGAGCGAAACTCCGCGAACGACATCTGCATGCTAACCAACAGCATCCAGAGGGGAAAGACCAGCGCGATCCACTTCCAGTTTGCGATCACCACCAGTAGCAGCGCGGCACACGCATAGCCCAGGAATGCCACCCAGCGCGGGAAGATCGCGGTGCGCAAGGCGATCGTGCAAAGTGAGATCATGAATACCGCCGCCATTTTCATGGCAAACAGGTTCACTAGCGCGTCGCTTAACCGGCGGCTAAAAAAGTAAGTTGCGCTATCGATATTTCCGGCGGCCACTGAGTCAAGAATCGCTCTCGTTATCGCCGCCGCACCGAACAGGCAAGCCACAAACAGCAGTCCGCTTGCGAGGAATACCGTCGCAAAGAACCGATCCTCAAGCTCTCCCAAGCGGCTGCGGAGCACGCCGATGAACCACAGAAACGCAATCCCCGCAAATGGAACCAGCGCGAGGGCAAGTCGTACCGCATTTCGACGGTATGGCTCGGTCAGCCAAATCCCGGGCGCGGCAAGGTCCGCCGGCACCGCGTACCGAGCAAGTCCCAGCCCCACGATCAGCAGCAGCGAAAAAATCACGCCCGCAAGCGCCGCTCCTCGCGGTGGCCTGAGAGGCCGCCCGTTGCGAGATTTTTCCGTGCTGGTCAAATTGCTTCCCGCTGTCCGGCATTTCACGGAAGCATGAAATCGTCTTGGGTATCAACCGTCAACTGGGCCTGGACTGCGAAATGACTCAGAAGCTTGCGATCGTCGCGATGCTTGCTGAGCCAGCCGGCCACCTATGCGGCCTGGTTCTAAATATTTCTATTTGATATTACCTCAAGGTGAGGCGTAACCACTGCTCGTTGGCAAGGAACGGAGACCGTCGCTAGCCCAACTGTCCGTTCAAATCAGGTCTCTGGGCCGCGGTGGAGCGATCTTCTTCACCACCCACGCTATGGAAGGTGAACCCAAAATGAAAACGTCAACGCTCAACGCAAAGTGCGAGAAGTGTGGCGGAGCACTCGCAACACGAATCGTACACGAGTACCGCAATGACGCCCTGATAGGAATGCCGGGCGTCGTGATTCTCGATGCGGTTGAGGAAGTGCGGTGCGCGAAGTGCGGCAAGGTGGCGGCCACGGGATTCTCGAATCTGGAAGGACTCATCAGCGCCGTCGCGGTTGCGCGCGTCGGGGCCGCTCCAAAACTCTCTGGCCGCGACGTACGCTTCTTGCGCAAGGCCTTAGGCTGGTCGTCAAAGGAACTCGCCGCGAAGCTTGAAGTCCGCGATGAAACCGTATCGCGCTGGGAGAACGAAAGAGAGCCGGTCGGTCCAACAAGCGAAAAACTTTTGCGCCTGATCGTCGCTGAGTTTCTGGCGGAGAAGGCACCCAAGCTTGACGTTGACGAGAAACGGATTGCGTCGATGCGAATCCGAACTGCGCGAACCACCAAAGCTATTGAGATGCGCTTTCGCCCTGTCCTAATGAAGATCGCCCGCCGCCGTGAACCCGCATGGGAACAGGTGAGCCGCGCCGCTTAATTCAGAACGCGGCACCCGCTGTCGACGGCCCCCTGCGCCACATTCTCAGCACGGCGAGTCCGGCGCGCCGGTTCGCCTCGATACGGGACTCCGATACGATCTTCGCACCAGCGTCTATTGCGCCACGCACGAGCGTTTGGTGTGCGTCTATGCCAGCGTCAATCGTGGCCACGGGGCGCTGGCAATGCGAACAAAGTAAAGTTGCCATCCACGTTCAAGGTTAATCTCCGCGATTAGGCCGCGCCAGCGCCATGATGGAGCCGGGTTGGTGTGAGGCTGGCTCGGCATCACCAAGGTGGCAGGATGAAACTTTGTAGGTCAACGCCGCTCACGCTCGGAGGGTAACGTTCAATCAGATGGGGGATTAGGTATCGCCACATAAGCGTCGTCACACCAAACGGCCACAACGCTATTAGCGGAAACTCTAGCAACTTTTCGCGTAAGCTCGGTTGGTGGTACCCGAAGATCAAAACACTCAGATACGCATCTAGGACCAGAGGAGTCATTGGTCCAACAAAGCAAGCCAGCCACTTTACCATCAGAAGGGGGCGATCCCTCGGTGGAGTTTTCTCTCGGATGAATCGATATGTTATTTCGGCATACGTTACGGGTATGTAGAAACCATGAAGAACAATCATCATGGCGACCGTAGCCGCGCGCTTGGATCTTTCGGAGAAGGTCACGTCGCCTCTTCCCAGCTCTATCTTTCAATTTCCCATCGGTACGTCTCGATTACAACACTTCGGTACCGCGAAGCTATGGCGGCCTGTCGGCCGCGCGGAAGGCACACTACCGGCCCTCATCGGGCCGGGGCATGGCTCCGCCAAGGGACTCTCTTGAAGAAATAGATGGAGCGGGCGACCGGGGTCGAACCGGCGACGTCCAGCTTGGGAATGTACCAGATAGCGGGAATGACAAGGAGCCGGAAGGATGATTACTCGCGAAAGTCGTGGGTTTTCATCAAGCCCGCATTCCCGTCACGTCACTCTGTTTCTCTCGCGCTCCGGCGCGCCAAGGCAGAAACAAGGCAGAAAGCACCCGCCCTAGAACCCCGACTACAAGGTGAGCGCGGAAGATCAGGGACCGGCCTGGCGCACGACGGATGCCTCCTATGGCGAGTCGCTCTCAGACGCTAGAGAGCATTACGATTTTCTCTTCTCTTTTTCGACCGAAGCTTCCCACCCTAGGCGGGGGAAGCCTGAGCGAAGCGAAGGCAGCAAGGGTGGGTGTGCGACCGAGCGATAGCGAGCACCTTTGCGCCGCTCCCCTTTGAGGGGGAGCCGGAGGGGGTGACGCGAATTTATTCGCTGGCTGGCGTGCGAGCGGTGCGGGAGGAGGGAACCCGCGAGTCTTCGAGCGGGCGCGCTTAGTTTAGCGCCGACGATCCGCGAGCGAGCCGCAACAAAGCCGGGGTCTAAGGGGGGTTGGCCTAGGGTACCAATCGAGACTCCCAGCCATTGAGACGCCCCTAGTCTGGCAGGCACAAGCAGAGCGCTAGCGCCATAGCTCGACACCGACGGGTAGTGATCTAATTTGAACGAAAGTCGCGATGCCGCGCAGGTATTCCGTGTAGGGTTTCCCGCATTCTTTCGAGCCATACAAGGCGTTTGAAAAATGCCTTACGGCCTTGCGAAGTCCCCCCTTTTTCAGCCCCGTACCGGCATCGTTTGATCTCTTCATTAAGCTCATCGACGGACAACTTCGCTATTGCCTCTTCGGTTTCTGCCATGCCTGATCGGTTTCGCATTCAGATCACGGCCCACCGACGATCTATTGCAATTGATTCATAGGTCAGGCCTTGCGAGAAAATACGTAACGGAAACCGTCGTACAATGCCGGCGATAATACGGCTGTGATAATCCAAAAGCTCCACCCTCGAAGCACCGTATATGGGTCAGATAATGCCCCCGAAAACTGAACTGGTCCGAACACTACGCGCAAGAGTTTAAAGGTGAGAAGACAGACGGGACCAGTCGCCATCCACGGAAGAATCTCCATAGCAGTTTCTAAGCTGCTACCGCTTGAGGGTGCAAAAATATATTTTAAGAAGCGAATAATGGAAACTGTAATTAGAAACCCTAATACGCCGACTATACTCATACCACCCATGAACGCAACTGTTGACAGGCCAGCGCCGAATAACTCCATAGTTGCTTCATGTGCCTGAAGTTCCATGTCGAGATCACGAAACAGACTGGATACGGCTGCATGGTCGCTCCCACTCACATCCAGTTCGGTACCGTTCCAATCCCAAGTAGAGGCCGAGCCTATCGAGAGATTTACAGAAACGGGTGCAGTGTATGGGTCCCCATATCGAAACGTAACAGCACGGACATTAGGGATGACATTGATAGTCGAAAAGTAACGGCTATCGGCCGATTTAACGGTTTCCTCTCCATTGCCTGAGGTGATCTGGATTTCAAGAGTTCCGCCAAACTGCTTTGGTACACTGCTGATGATATTGGCCAACCGGTTTAAATCTTTGTCAGTAAGGCGGATTGTTGGGTAGTTTCGTTGAAGTTCAAAGAACTCCGACGGCTTCGCCGCATCACTTGCACTTACAGCGCCAGTTCCCAATAGAGGACCTGCTAGATACACCGTGATAATGACAATATTGCGTAGCCGTTTCATTGCTCGCCGACTCTCATATTCCTCGAATTTCGCAGGAATGTCCCATTGGCGCTGCGCAGAGCGTTCAAGGCTCGCGCGCGACCACCTACGGCGTAACGTTCGTACTCTTGGTGATAGGCGTCTATTTTCACCGACTCAGGCATGAACGTTCCATCAAAGCGACGCCAAGCCTTAGACGCACGCGCTAAACCACCCGCCCGCCCGCGAGGGGCCGGCGCGCGCATAGACTCCGCAACGCGCTCGAACGCAGCGCCGAGCGCGGGCGCGCCCGCTGCCGCGTTCGACAATTGTATGGCAAACATCCGAAGATGACGTTCACCTTCAAGCTGCGCCCGAAGTTGCACGTGCTCGCGCTCAAGTCGCTGGATGCGTTGAATCAAATCGCTGGTCGCGCGCTCTAATGCGTCTCTATTGTGGTGAGCTGTGAACCACATTATCGCTGGATTCTACACCCTTAATTTGAGCCGCAAAACTTTATGGAATTCGGTTATTCACACTCGCTGGCCTAAGGAAGCCGGGTTTGCAGTATTTGCTGGACGTTCGCTGGAAACCGGCGGACCGACAACGCTCCATGAGAAGGACTTGACCTGTGGTATCCAAGTATGGATACTGATATCCCATGACGAAACACGAGTTCCTCGCCCTGCTCGCTGAATCCCATGAGTTCTACGGGCAGTGGACAGACGACAGGACGCTGTATGCCAGCCTTCGCCTGAACACGCCGCGCGGACAAGCGCGATGGGATCAACAGGCTCGTTCGCTCATGCCGCGACTACTCAAGCGCGGCCTAATCGAGCGGGTACCCTGCCCTGAAACTGGTAAGCGGACTCCGCAGCGTTCCTGCGGAAAGCAGCACACTGCGCTCACCGCGCTTGGGCGCGCACAGCTTGAGGCGTGGAACAAATTGGGTTGCGACGCGCACACGCACGTCGGCAACTGCCACGCGCCTGAATCTGAATTTAAGTTCGACAAGGTAGGATGATCATGAAAAGCGAATACGTCAGCATCCGGGAAGCAGCCGACCGCGCGAGGATCGCGCCAAAGACGATCTACAACTGGATCAGCAAAGGGCGCCTTACCGTCGAACAAGGGCTGGCGCGCGCAGGCGGGCGCCGTCTCATCAACTGGCCGCTGTTTGAGGAAAAGGTTCTTAAGGCGTAGGCCGTCATGGCGACGCTTCGCACAGACAAGGGGCGTCTCTTCGTCGATCTCATGTTTCGCGGTGAGCGATGCCGTGAAGCTTTGCATCTCGCGGCAACACGCGAGAATCGCCGCAAGGCCGAATTGCTGGTGAGAAAGATCGATGCGGAGCTTGCGCTTGGCCGCTTCGATTACGCGGCAACCTTTCCACGAAGCAAACGGCTCGCGCGATTCGAGCTTACCCGTACGGAGACTCCGACGCTCGGAGAGTACGCGCAGCGATGGCTGGAGCTTCGCAAGCCGGAACTAAAGCCCGCGACGGCCTACGATTACAAGAAGCTCCTAACCGCGCACATTCTGCCGTCACTCATCGCGAGCAAGCGAATGGATCACATCAGACCGGGCGACATTCGCGCTTTCGTCGCTGAACTAGATGCCAAGCGAACCGCAACCGGGAAGAAGAAACTTGGTCCGCGCCGGATCAACATGGCGCGCGACCGGCTGTTCACGATGTTCAAAGAGGCGCGCGCCGACGGGCTTGTTACCGATAACCCGGTTCTCCACGTAAAGCGGTTATCGGAGCCAGTCCCTGAAATCGATCCGTTCACTTTCGAGGAAGTCCAGAACATTCTCCGCGAAGCGCGTGGCCAAGAGCGAGCGCTATTCGCTGTGTTGCTGTTGACCGGCTTGCGACCGGGCGAGGCAATCGCCTTGCGATGGGATGATATAGACCTCGACCGCAATCAGATTCGCGTCCGTAAGACGCTGAATCGCTACGGCGTGGACGCGCCCAAGACGCGCGGCAGCATTCGGGACGTTGAAATGTTTCCGTCCGTCCGCGCGGCGCTGCTGGCGCTACCGACAAGGTTCAAAAACGATCTGCTCTTCCAGAACGAAGACGGCGGACCTCTTGATGAGACGAACGTACGCGAGCGCACGTGGCGAAGGCTGTTGCGCCGCGCCAGTCTCCGCTACCGACCGCTCTACCATTGCCGCCACACTTACGCGACGCTCGAACTGGCGAACCGGGAAAACGTTTTAGTCGTCGCACGCCAGATGGGACACAATACGGCAGAGACGACCTTGCGCCGATACGCCCGATACATGAAGGGTATCCCGCGCACTGGAATGCTCGCTCAGGAGCTTTCCAAGGCAGAATTAAGGCAGAAACGCGGCCAAGCGAAAGCCGTCGGCGCGACGCGCAAGGCATCAAACAGCGCGGATTTTGCTGAAAGAAATCATGGAGCGGGCGACCGGGGTCGAACCGGCGACGTCCAGCTTGGGAAGCTGGCATTCTACCACTGAATTACACCCGCTCTCCCGCGAGTTTTACCAAATCGCCGCCCCACCCGCCAGCACAGAGCCTCCAGTAGCACAACCGCGATCCAACGCCGGGCGCTGATTGAGATCCATTCCAGCGATAGCGGGTGGATGACGCCGCTCCCTCCGCCCGGCGATTCCATTCATGGCTGAACCGGTTCAGCCTGATGGGCTGAGCGCGGAGCGGCTATAATCCAGCTGGTTGTCCTCTCGACTCTACCGCCTATCGCCGGAAATCCCCTGCGGCAAGCCCAAGACCGCCTCATTAGCTTGCCGGATCGCGGCGCGATTCGGATCGACTCGTCACTTTCAAATGGTTACGGGAACCCGTCTTACGCGGTTCGCCGGAAGAAGCCGTCGCATATGCGATCTCGGATGTGTTCGACAGGACCGATAGCTGAAACGGCGGCGGTTTATATGGTGAAATTAAAAAAATTACGAAACGAACCCAATTTTGCCAACGATTACGGGCATTTTTTCTCGGACCGCATACTCGGAGCGACAAAATTTGAGCCTAACCCGATTCCGCGGCCTGCCAAGTATTCTCGGGCCGGGCGCCTTTATGAGAGAGCTACCAAAATGATTCCCCGCAACTGATCCTGAACCGGTGCCCAACGTTGACGCATGCCGGTGCGCCGCTTACCATCGAATTCAGGGTGAGTTTGACCACCCGTTGGATATTGCAATGGGATTTCTTCGCAGCCGGGTATTCTGGACCAATGTCGGCGCATACGCGCTGGCCGGCGCGCTCGTTTGGTATTTGTCGCGCGACATCCCCACCCGCACGATCATCGACGATGTGAAAAATGCCGACATGCCCCTGTTCGTCGGCGCCAGCCTGTTCGGATTCGCGGTCTGGTTCATCGGCGAGACAATCCTGTTCTCGCGGCTGTTTTCGTACATCCATCGCCCGACCGGATTCCGCGAAGTGATGCCCGCCAACGCCGCCAACTACTTCATGCAATTGATCAATCTGGCGGTCGCGGGGGGGATGTTCGTGATCTTCCTCAACCGGCGCAAGGGCGTTCCATGGCTGCATGCCGGATGGACGCTGATTTTCCAGACCATGATCGATGCGATGGTGCTGTCGTCAATGATCATAATCTCGGCGATCGTTTTTCCGAATTCGCCGCTCGGCGGATGGCTCTGGTATGCGGTGGGCGCGTTGGCATTGTTCACCGCGATCTCGGCCTTCTGGATCAACGGAAAACCAATTTCCAAACTCGGCCAGTGGTTTTTGGATCGCACCTCGATGGAGGCATTCAGGACCGCTCGCGCCAGCCATTACGCGCGGCTTCTGTCGATCCGGTTCGTAATCTTCGCGCTCAGCGGCGTCGCGCTCTATCTGCAAATGAGCGCCTTCGGAATCAAGGCCGGGTTTGGACATGTGATGGCATTCAATCCCGCCGTGATTCTGCTGGGAGGACTGCCGATTACGCCGGTGGGGATGGGCCCGTACCAGGCCGTCGTCGTGCGTGGATTCTCGCAGTTCGCTTCCAAGTCCGACCTGCTGGCGGCGTCGCTGGCGATAACCGGAACCGCGATCGCGTTTCGGATCCCGATGGGGTTGTTTTCGGCCGGCTTGATGGCCGATGAAGTTGCCCATCCGGTCGAGCCGGAGACCGCCGGGAAAGACGCCGCGGCCTGATTCGCCCTAAGACCGCCGCATCGCGAATAGTTAAAGTATCGCTTCAAGATGGCTTCTCGCACTATCGATCGCCCGCCAATCGCGATTCTCACCGACTTCGGCTATCGCGACCATTACGCCGGGGTAATGAAGGGCGTTATCGCATCGATTGCCCCCGGCGCGCAGGTGATAGATATCGCGCACGGCATACCGCCGCAGTCGGTTGTCGCCGGCGCGATCGCATTGCGCGAGAGCTGGCGCTACTTCCCATCGCGGACGATCTTCGTCGCGGTGGTCGATCCGGGTGTCGGCACGGCGCGCGCGCCTATCGCAATCGAGACCAAGGCCGGCGCCCGCTTCATCGGACCCGACAATGGCCTCCTGTCGCTTGCGGCGACCGACGCCGGAATCCGGCGCACCGTGAAGTTATCGTCACTGCGCCACCGGCTGCAAAATGTTAGCGCGACATTCCACGGGCGCGATGTCTTTGCGCCCGCCGCGGCATGGCTGTGGCGCGATACATCGCTCGATTCGCTTGGACCTTCGGTACGCTCGATTGTGCAGCTTGCACTGCCAAGCACGGCCATGTCCGCGCGGCAACTGCGCGGCGAAGTCATCTATGAGGACGCGTTCGGCAATCTGGTGACGAACATCGACCGTTCAACCGTCCGCCGATTCAAGGCTTCCTTTCGCGCGAAATCGCTTTCGGTTAGGATCGGATCTGGTGCGGCGATGCCGATAATTGAAGCTTACGGCGACGCGCGCATCGGCGCTCCACTCGCATTATTCGGAAGCATGGAATTACTCGAAATCGCGGTTCGCGACAGCAATGCCGCCCGCCGATTCAAAGCCGGACGGGGCACTGCCGTGATAGTAACTCCGCGCAAATGACTCCGCGCTGAATCAGGTAAAATCGACAAATGGAACAAGCCGCTGCCAGTCGAAATACTTCGGCACTGACCGAGATCCACCACTATTCCGCCGTGGAGCCGGCGCCCGAAACGGCGCTCGCACCGATCACGATACCGCGCGTCAACGTCATTTTGTTTTTCCTGACATTTCTCACGACCACAATTGCTGGCGCACATTTTGCCGGTTTTGGCCTTTCAATCCGGTATCCGATGGGCAGCCTGGTTGGGCTTGCCATCGGGCTGATGTATTCAATCCCGCTGATGGCGATCCTGTTTTCACATGAGATGGGTCACTACGTGACATCGCGCATCCACCGCGTGGACGCCACCCTGCCCTTCTTCATTCCCGCGCCATCGTCGATATTCCCGCTTGGCACCTTCGGCGCGTTTATCCGGATGAAGCAACCGGCACGGACGCGCGGCGCAATGTTCGATATCGGCGCGGCGGGGCCGTGGGCCGGCGTCATTGTCGCGATCCCGTGCGTGATCATCGGCCTATACCTGTCCGACGTCACCCCGATTGACAAATCGGCCGGAGGTATCGAGCTTGGCAATTCGATTCTCTTTTACGCGCTTGCGCGGGTAATCCTCGGCGTCGATCCCAACTCGGTCAATGTCGGACTGCATCCGATTGCGCTTGCGGGATGGCTCGGACTGTTCGTCACGACGCTCAACCTGCTGCCAGTCGGTCAGCTGGACGGCGGCCACGTGATTTATACGCTCTTCCCGCGGCAGCATCGCACGATTGGAAAGGTCTTTGTCGCCGCATGCGTCCTGATGGTTGTGGTGCCGTACGCGCTTGGATGGAATATGTGGGCGGGATGGTTGCTGTGGGCGGTTCTTCTGGTTGGTGGAATCGGGCTGGGCCATCCACCGACCCTCGATAGCGACACTCCCCTTGACCCGGTCAGAAGGACGGCCGCTTGGGCAACCGTCCTGCTCTTCATCGTAACATTCAGCCCGGTGCCGTTTTCATTTCAGGAGCCCGAGGCGCCACTGCAACAGCAGCCATCGCGCCAGGAACATTTGCTTGAAGTCATCCATCCCACACCGCACTATGATGGCATGATCGATAAGATTCATCGCGCGCACATTTAGCGGCGAGAACACGGGGGTATCGGTGGCCGACATCGGAAATGATCCAAAATCCCACGCGAAGCGTCCCAGTTGGGACCAATATTTCATGACGATCACGCGGGAGGTCGCCGAGCGTTCGACCTGCCTGCGCGCCAAGGTGGGTGCGGTAATCGTGCGGGACCGCAGCATCCTCGCGACGGGATACAACGGCTCGCCGGCAGGATTACCGCATTGCACGGAGGCGGGCTGCCTTATCTACGAATCGCGCACGCCCGACGGCGAGATTGAACAGAACTGCTATCGCACGATTCATGCGGAGATAAACGCGATCTCGCAGGCGGCCAAAAATGGCGCCGCGATCCGCGACGCCGACGTTTACGTCACGCACACGCCATGCATCCACTGTCTGAAAGTGCTCATCAATACCGGCGTCCGCACCGTCTACTACGCAAAGGCGTACAAGCTGCATACCGTGGCGGGGCTGCTGGAGAACGCGAAGATCAGACTCGTGCAGGTCCCGGCGGAGGCCCCGGGCGCTCAATGACCTACCGCGCGCGGATGCTCTTGCTCCGCGCGGCGCTTTTTCTCGCGCCGCCGGCATTGCTTTCGATCGCTGGATGCAAACCGGCCGGGCTTCCGGATGCCGGCTCGCCCGGCGCGCGGCTGTACGCCGATCGATGCGGCAGTTGTCACGCTCCTTATGATCCGCACGAAATGACCGGCGACATGTGGGCGATGCAGGTCACGATGATGGAGCAAAAGATCCGCCAGGCGGGAATGCCGCCAATCCCGCCCGGCGACCGCGATGCGATCATCAACTACCTCAAGCGAAATGCGGGAACCGAGTGAGAGCCGTCAGGCGGAAGTGCCGCCGCCCAATCATCGCGAGCGCGCGTGGCTGGCGCGGATTCTGATCATTACCGGATTAGTTTACTGTTTCTCGCTTCGCAACGAATTCGTTTTCGACGACGACGAGCTGATCGTTCACAACCGCTATCTGGGCAACTGGGCATTTGTCTGGAAGTCGATCGTCAACCATTCGACCTGGTTCCTTAACCCGCGCCATCCGCCCACCGGCTCTTATTACCGCCCGATGCAGGAAATCTGGCTCGCGCTAAACTTTGCAATCTTTGGGATGAACCCGATCGGATGGCATGCGGCGATGATCGCGCTTCATTTGCTGGTCGTCTGGATGGTATTTCGCGTCGCCCGGCTGCTCACCGCTGACGGCGACACCGCATTGGTAGCCGCCGCATTGTTCGCCCTGATGCCGATACATCTGGAAACGGCGATATGGCCGGCCGCGATATCGCAGCCCCTGTCGACCGCATTCACTTTGGGCGCCTTCGAGTTCTACCTGCGTTCACGAGTCGGATCGCACAGCGAGGCGCATCGAATGCGCACGATCGCAATTTCGACCGCATTATTTGCCGGCGCGCTCTTCAGCTACGAAGGTGTGATCTTGTTTCCCTTGGTGATCGGTCTTTACGCCGCGATTTTCCAGAGCGAGCCGCGCAATGGCATGGACCAACGGGACCGCTCCATTCACGTTCCGACGTTATCCGCTCGATGCCGTGACGGCATCACGGCGGCCTTGCCGTACGCGATCGCGTCGGCGCTGTACTTCGGCGTGCGATTCTTGATCCTCGGGTTCCTCAGCCGCCCGAATCCTCTTGATGCACCCTCACTTAGTGAAACAATTCTGACGATTCCTGCCGTTCTCGCGACCTACGCGTTGATGCTTTTGATGCCGTGGCGAACCGGGCCGGCGCATCAATTGCACACCGTCGATACTGTTGCGTCCGCCGGTTTTTACTTGCCGTTAATTGGACTGATCGCGCTGGCCGCTGTATCGATGATGCTGCTAAGAGATCATCCGCATCGCCGCCTGTACACGTTTTGCGCCGCATGGATTCTGCTCGCGATCGTTCCGGTGCTGGATCTTAATGGAATCGGCATTCAGTCCGCGATTCAGGACCGTTACCTGCATTTCGCCTCCGTCGCATGGTGTGTGATCGCCGCCGATCTCGCGATCGTTTTCGTAAGAGAAAGCCCACAGCGCGAGGCGATTGCCCGGACGGTTATGGCTGCCGCTGCAGTCGGGTTTGTAATTGTGCTCATATCGGTCCAGCGGGACTGGCACGACGATGTGGCGCTGTTCTCGCGCTGTATCGCGCAATTTCCCGATGGAGCGCTATGGTACAATCGGATGGGAATGGCGCTACAAGCGCGAGGAGATTATTCGGCTGCACGGCGCGAATTTGAGAGCGCAGTTAACTACGATCCGGGCGACGGCGCGAGCTTTTACGACTTGGGCCTGATTGACGGCCGTCTAGGCGATTTCCATTCGGCTGAACATGAAATGGCGCACGGCCTCGATTTGTTGAACTACCGACAACCCGCGGAATATGCCCAGTTGGCCCTGATCGCCGATGCCGCTGGAGACAAGGCCGCCGCGGAGGATGCGCTAATCCGCGCTGCCGCCTTCCCCGGTGGTTCCGAGATCGCCGCACTCGCACGCGCGCAATTGCTTTTTCGCCACGGCGACATAAAGGGCGCGCAGGACGCGACCCGCAACCTTCTTGTTCAGTTGCCCGACGATCCCAACATACTTTCCGCAATCGGCGCCGAGTTGTCGTCGGAGCATCGGCTGGAGGAATCCCTGATTCCGTACCGTCGCGCGGCGGAAATCGTGCCGCACGATCCGGATCTCCATTTTCAATTAGCCTCGGCCTACCATCGCCTCGGCCGCGATTCCGACGCTCGCGCCGAATGCGAGTATGCCCTATCCGACGCGCCCAATGACCCGCGGCCAGCGGGACTGCTTGCCGCAATCGAGCGCGGCGGGACGGCCAAATGACATGATCGGCCAGGCAAATCTTTCCGACAAGACAGCCGCAACTATCAACAACGACCACCCGGCGTTTTCAGGGATAGGCGGCGACTCCGATCCGAGCCTATGGCTGGCCGCAACATTAGTCGTTACCGCGATTGCGCTGAGCCGGAGCCTGTACAATCAATTCGTTTTCGATGATTACCCGGAGATCATTTACAACCGCTACCTCGGCGATTGGTCGTTCATCTGGAAATCGTTTGCCGCTGATGGATGGTGGTTTGTCGATCCGAACCATCTGCCGCAAAGCTCGTACTACCGGCCACTGCTCGATGTCTGGCTCTGGGTGAATTACCAGCTGTTTGGATTGCATCCTGCTGGATGGCATGCGGCGATGGTCGTGCTGCACCTGGTCGTCGTATGGCTCGCGTATCGTGTTGCATCGAGGCTGGCGAGGAATCGATGGACCGGGCTGCTTGCCGCGACACTTTTCGCCTTGATGCCCATACATGCACAAGCGGTAATCTGGCCGGCGGCAATCTCCTATCCGCTGAGCGCGGCATTTGAGCTGGCCGCCTTCGAATTTTACCTGCGCGGCCGGGCACACTCTGGTGCCAATGGACCACAGCCGCGTGAGCTTGCCATCTCGCTTGGATTATTCGGCGGCGCGCTGCTGACATACGAGGGCGCAGTCACGTTTCCAGTATTGATCGCCGCGCATGCATATCTGCTGGGTTCTTCTCCGGTGGAGGGCGCCGTTTCCACCGCCGCCGGCCGCTTTCGAACTGCGTTCACCGCGACGGTCCCATATGCCGTCGAACTCATCGGATATTTTCTATTGCGGTTTTACGTCCTGGGCTTCATCGCCCGTCCCTACCTCGAAAATCACATGACGCCGATCGAAGTCATGCTCACGATTCCGGGTGTGATTGCGAGTTATGCGATGATGCTTGCGATGCCGTGGCTCGCCGGGCCCACGCATCAAATGGATACAGTCAGCAGTGCCGCCAACTCGGGATTTTACCTGCCGATACTGGGACTGACAGGTATATGCGTCGCGGCATTCCTCTTATTCCGAAGACATCCACATCGCCAACTTTATCTGTTTTGTACGGCGTGGATCGTTATCGCGCTGGGCCCGATGTTCAATATCGGACAGCTCCAAGACCAACTCGCCGTGCAGGATCGGTACCTGTACCTCGCGTCATTCGGATTCTGCGTCTTCGTCGCTGATATTGTCTTCACGACGGCGACTACCCGCACCGCTGCCACTACGGTGATCGCCATCGTGTCAGGCGTGGCGATCGTACTGTATGCCGCCCTGCTCTTCTCGATTCAGAGCTACTGGCATGACGAGGTTTCGCTGTTCTCGCAGTGCGTCGCGATCGCGCCAAAGGTCGGCGCATGGCACAGCCGACTGGGCCTGGCGCTCGAAGCCCAAGGCAATTTTGGCGGGGCGCGGCATGAGCTTGAGAAGGCGATCTATCTCGATCCTTACACCGGCGGGAATGTCTTTTATGATTTGGGCCTGGTTGACGAAAGACTCGGCGACCCGCACGCAGCGGCACAAATGATGGCAGAAGGACTCAAGCGATATGACCACCCGCCATTGATCGCATACACCGACGCGGCAATTGCCGCCGACGCAGCCGGTGACCCGCAGACCGCCGAATCGGAACTCAAGCGGGCCGAGGCCATACCGGGGGGCGGCCGGGCAGCCGCATTGGCACGCGCACAGATTCGATTTCTTCATAAGGACAACAAGGGTGCGGAAGCATCCTTGCGCGACTTGCTTAATCGCGAGCCAGACTATGTGCCGGCGCTCAATGTTCTGGGCGCAGTACTCTCAGCGGACCATCGAGATGACGCGGCGATACTTGCATATCGGCACGCGCTCAAGACCGCCCCGCATGATGCAGGCATTCATTATCGAATCGCCTTGTCGCTTCACAAATTGGGCCGCGATCGCGAAGCGCGCGACGAATGCGCGATCGCACTGGTTGCGGCACCGAACGATCGGAACATAGAGCGGTTGATGGATATTCTGAACCGATCCATCCCGGCGAGTTGATGGTTTTGATTCCGCTACGAAACGGGGCTATTACGCGGCAAGGCAATTCCGGCGATCAGATAGCATACCGCGCCGGTAATTGCGGTCGCCGTGATGCTGGCTTCGATTGAAATCAGCACCGCGATGTAACTGGCGACAACTGAAGCGGCGCCATTGAGCGCCCACATCCACGGCAGGCTGTCTTCGCGCCCAAGCATTTTCATCCATCGCAATCCGATTGGAAAACAAAATCCGAACAGTAGGCCGCACGGTGCGATCAGAACAAGGCACGCCAACGCTCGAAGCAATAGCGGCAGATACGCAAGCTGATGAATCAGCGGCAATACGACTGCGGAATAGGCAAGTAACGCCGCACCTGACGCGATCGCGGGAACTCGCACACTTTGGCTTGAAGGCGTCGTCCACCGTTCGGACGCGAGGCTTCCCAGCCCGGTGGCTAGAATCAACCCGGCCAGCGTGATTACCAGAGAATAGATCGGATGGCCAAGGAAGATGCTCAACTGCTGAATCATCGCCATTTCGGCCAACATAAAGCCCAACCCGATCGCGACAAAGTAGGCGATCCCGCCATTGAGCGCGTGGTCGAATCGCGCCGGCAATTCGGCCCATCGGGTCAGCGGGATTCCAATCGTCACCGCGAGCAGAATGATCGCAACGAGCAGAAACGAGAGCATAAATAGCACCGCGCGCTGGTCGCCACTCCCCCACTTTCCATTCACAATCGCACTCACAATTCCGCGCAGACCCGAGCCGCCCAGCCGCAATGTATTAAAGAAAAACGGCGCGGAGTCGAATACCGGTGAAAAATCCTGATCCTCCGAACCTACCTTGCGCAGCTCGCTAATCGTGTGAGTGCTGGTAATTTGGAGCAGATCGGGATCGTGTGGCGCGACATCCGGCAGATACAAGATCTCAAAATGGAGCGCCGTCGCGACGGTATGAATCTCCTTCAAGTCCGCCGCACTAAGCGGCGCGTTGCTGACCAGAATCGTTGCGACTGGCCCGCCCCGGATAAGCGCAATGTTAGCGCCTGGATTCGAAACTCCTTCTGATAGAAGTGTCGCCCATCCCAGTGCGAACATCCGCGTAGTCTGCACGCGTTGTTCGGGGGCGTCCCAGCGTGTGAAAGTGAGCAAGCCGCCGGGCTTAAGATGCTGGTAAAATACGCGCCAGCCTTCGACCGTGTACAGTGCATTTTCCGACAACGTCATCGCGCCGGCCACTGTCGCTGCCCACGTGTCAACCATTGAGGCTTGGATCACATCGAATTTTTCCGTGGTCCTCGCAAAATAACTGCGCCCCTCATCGGAATGCATCTCGAAGCCGGGGACCTTGTCGAGGTTGCCGAAATCACGGAACCGGTGCATTACCAAATCCACGATACCGCTGTTCAATTCGATTCCTACGATCCGGTTGAACTTGAACAGGTGCGCGGTCAACGCGTCACGGCCGCCTCCGACGCCGATAATTGCGGCCGAGCCGCCCGCGCGCAGGCGTGGCGCCATGGCAGTTACATCGTACGCAAGAAAGTCGATATCTTTGTCCGCTCCCGTGTAACGGTACATCAGCGTGAGGGCCATGGAGTCGATGTCAATGGCAATATCGCTGATGTTTCTGTTGGGGACTTCCGAACTGGGGCCCCACATCGCGAACGTAGCAGCCACGCCGGGCGGAGCGGTGGCGCGAATTCGCGAGATGGGATTCCACACCTCGGCAATCAGTTCCTTTGGAATGTCTACCCGTCCCTTGCAAAATACCGGCCGGACTCCGAATGGCGCCGCGGCATTAAGCGCCGTGACGACCGCCATCACAGCCCCGCACCGGGTCAATCGCGCGGTGAGCGGCGCATCATTCGCCGATTTCGACCATATTGCAGCGGCAAAAAAAGCCATCGCTGAGATCGCAAACACCGCACTGGATGGATCGATGAGATCCAGCACGATCACGGCGCCGATGCTTCCGGCCGCTGCACCAAGTAGATCGACGAAATAGACCTTCCCTATTGAGTACGCACTGCGCGTAAGCGCAAGACAGATCGCAATCCCGGAAAAGAAAAACGGCGCTGCGAGCGCCGTGTCAAACAACAGCAAATTGTAGAAGCTTTGCAGCCTGAAATTGGGAATGAGTATCTCTTGGCGAGTTGGCACCGTATCCACCGGAATCGCCTGCATCGTGAGCAGAGCGAAGGGCAGCGAAACGGCCATTGCAACCGCGGCTTGCTGGAGCCGCTTCGATATCTGGTCTGGGGTAAACCAATGGGGCCGCAGCTGAACCAACAAGGCTCCGGCCGTCATCCCGAGCATCCCCATCGAAACGGAAACGAACCCCAGATAATACCACGTCATCACACTCAGAAGGCGCGTGACCGTGATCTCATATATCAAGGTCCCCGCCGATAGCAGAAGCAGGCCGCCGGAAAACTCGATCATTCGAACACCATGGGATGGTGTATGCTATTTTAGTGGAGCGGCGCATGACAAGTGAGGCCGCAGCGGTATCCACAATTGCCGGGAAGTCAGATCCGAAACCGATCCGAGCGCGCCTGGATGGCGGCGATCCTGGCCGCCAGCGCGTTGGTCTATAGTGGGTCGCTCCGCAATCAATTTGTTTACGACGATCGGTACACGATCGTAACCAATCATCGCCTGGCCGATTGGTCGTTCATCTGGAAATCGTTCGGCAACGATGCATTCTGGTTCGCCGATTGGATGCCGCAAGTCCGCACTCCAATCTATCGCCCGATACTGGACCTATGGTTTTGGCTTAATTTTCATCTTTTCGGTCTACGCCCTGCAGGATGGCATGCAGCCGCAATCGCGCTCAATCTGGTTGCGGTATGGTTAGTGTTTCGCGTTGCATCCGCGCTCACATCAGAGTCCACGACAGCACTCATAGCTGCGGGACTGTTCGCCCTCATGCCGATTCATGCGGAGGCCGTCGTTTGGTCGTCCGCAGCGTCGCTTCTGCTGTGCGCGACCTTCGAGCTTGCCGCATTTTATGTTTATTTGTTCTTCAGCGGGCCACGGCGAGCGATGCCGCTTACATTATTTGCCTGCGCCCTGCTCAGCCATGAGACGGCCGCGGTCTTCCCTATCTTGATCGCGGCGCACGCATTTCTGCTGCGACCGCACGACACCGATGGGTCCTACCGGTCCGAAATTTATGTCGCCGTCGCGGCCGCGTGGCCATACGCGGCGGAAGTCGCCGGATATTTCGCCATAAGGTTTCTCGTACTTGGCTCCCTACTGCGAACCAATCTCGACGTTCATGCATCGGTCGCAGCGCGAGACATCGCGCTGCTGATTCCCGGCGTGCTTTCTCGTGTCGCCATGCTACTCGTGATTCCCTCGATGGCTGGACCGTCGTTTCCTCTCCATTTGGCGGAAGACGCTGCATCTCCGGAGTTTTACCTTCCGGTAGCGAGTCTCGCGGCACTCTTTGTCCTGACGTTGATATTATTGAGGAGGCACCCTCACCGGCGCCTCCATTTGTTTTGCGCCGCGTGGATTGCGCTCGCTGCAATGCCCGTCGCGAGTTTGAGTAAGACGGGAATACTGTTGGCGGTCCAGAATCGCTATCTTTACTTTCCATCGGTCGGCTTGTGCATCATGGCTGCCGACCTCATGATCGGATTCTCGCGCCGTGGCGGATGGCGGACGCTGGCGGCCAAGGCCACCGCAGTTGCGGCAGGTGCATATTTCGCCGTGATGCTCTTCTCAGTGCAGCGGTTCTGGCGTGACGATGTCGCCCTGCACGGGCATTGCGTCGATAACGCCCCTGATTCGGCCTTCTGCCGTAATTTGCTCGCATCGGCGCTGGCCGAGCGCGGCGAATTGAGACAGGCTCGTTATCAATTCGAGCAGGCCGTCGCGCTCGATCCGGCCGGGGAATGGAACGCCTTTCACGAACTCGCCCGCATCGATGCGCGGCTCGGCGACAAGGTTGCGGCCGAAATGGCAATGGGCGAATGGGTCAAGCGGCTTACTCCGCCGACTGCCGGCGCGTATGCCGAACTCGCGCTTGCGGCCGACGCCGCCGGCGACGCAAAAACCGCCGATACGGCATTGGCTAATGCCGCTAAATCGCCGGGCGGCACCGATGCCGCGACGATCGCTCGAGCTCAGATTCTATTCCGCCACGGCGATTTCAAGGGCGCGGCGGATTTGCTCAACGATCTGTTGCGCCGCAATCCTCGCAATGCGCAGGCGCTGAGTGTTCTGCAGGCTGTGCGGCTATCCGCGGACTCGCGGCATTAACCCTGCGGTAGCGACGCCCAAAAGGAGCATTTGTGGTCGGCGCTGAAAGTGCCAACAGGTTCCTGAACCGGCGTCGGCGGCACCAGCACCTCGAATGCGCCCTTTCCGGACTTGCTCAATCGTTTCCATCCGTGAATCGGGACGCCATCCCTCGCGAAGTTCGTCCAATTGGCAATCATCGCATCGGAAAGTGTCTGCTGATCGGGTGTGAAAGGCGGGGGCGGCCCACCAATAACCGTCGAATCGAAAAGGTACGGCAATTCAAACGAGTGGGCAGCGCCCAGAGGAAAACTGACCGGCGGCAAAAACGATGGCGCATTTTCATCCGCGAATTCGTACGTGTATGTGGTTGTGAACTTCGCCATCGACATGTCAGCCTCGACCGCCTGGCACGAGAAGACGTTGTCGGTTATCAACGTGGCAAAGGCGAGATCGGGGCTGGGAAAATCGGAGAGTGGGTACTCACTCAGCACCGCCGGGGCATTTGACGTGAAATACGCTTCGAGCACCCCCGGATACAGGTCCGCTGTCATCGGCCCAATGCCAAGGTCGAATATCAGCGCCACGAACAAGCGAAATTCATCATGGTTCGTGCCATCGATCACCGGCACGCGATTAAAATCGCCGTCGGCAAGTGCTGTGTCGATTGATTGGGGAAGCACAAACCCGTCGATGTTCGGGGTCAGCGTAAACCCGGTGATGCCCGCAAGCAGTCCTTGGTTGCTGAGTAAAGTATCGACCGGAACGGAGCGCAGGCAGTCTACCGTTTGATTGGAGCATCCAACCGCATTGGCAAACGCTGTCCCGTTCGCCTCGGAATCGGCGAGCGTCGGCAAAACAATTCCGTACGACCCGCTTTCGATGATCACTCGCCGGAACAACCCCTTCGCCAGCGGCGATACGAGATTCGAAAACATGCTTTGTCCGCCAGCTGACTCTCCGAAAATGGTTACATTACCGGGATTGCCACCGAACGCGGCGATGTTTTGCTTGACCCACTTGAAGGCTGCCTGTTGATCCATGATTCCGTAGTTTCCTGACGCGCGGGCATTCGATTCGGCACTGAGGGCGGGGTGCGCCAAAAAGCCAAGCGCACCGAGTCGATAATTTATCGTGACGACAATTACGTCGCCCATCGTCACCAGTCTGGTCGGTTCGTATTGGCTCCCGGCACCTTCGAGGAACGCCCCACCGTGCACCCATACCATTACCGGGAAATGGTGGCCGGGAGATTCCAACGCCTTAGTCGGAACATAAACATTGAGGTACAGGCAGTCCTCGTTCCGGTTCCCACCCTGAGGGCAAATATTTCCGAATTGCGATGCATCCAGCGGCGTTGTCCAGGGGACTACTGGTTGCGGAGGCCACCACCGAAGATCGCCCACCGGCGGTGCAGCATACGGAATCCCCAAAAAGGTGCTAACCGTCGGCCCAATTACCCCCATGACTGGACCTTGCACAGTTTTGACGATCGGAGACGGCTGCGTTTCCCTGGCAGATGCAATCGGCACGATGCCGACGCTGCATGCAGCCACAAAGGCCGCCATTACCTTCCCTGGCAAAGTAACCCGAGCCATAAGACAGCGAATTGTAGCGTTTCGCACCTGGAATTGACATCCCTAAATTTCAGATTGAGCATCGGCGCGGAATGCGCTACGACCCTCAATAGAAGGAAGTCGTCAAATGAAATCGGTTCCAATCGGGTCGAAGGGCAGTTTTTCGAAAACTGTCGAGACGGCTGACCTAGCCAGCCGGCTCAATTCCGCGCTGGCGGCGGTGATGTCGACGCCGACGCTGGTATCAATGATGGAGCTTGCCGCGATCGATGCGATTGCTCCGTTTCTCGAACCCGGCGAAAGTTCGGTTGGAATGTCGATCGAAGTGAGCCACACTGCCGCCACTCCGCCCGGTCATCGCGTGCGCGCCGAGGCCGAAGTAACAAAGGCGGAAGGACGCCGGCTGGAATTCAGCGTGCGCGCCTTCGACGAGACCGAGCAGATCGGCTCGGGTACGCATCGCCGAGCGGCAATCGACTCGGCCAAATTTGACGAACGGCTGAAATCCAAGCGCAAGGAATAAGTGACAGTTACATGAGCGATGAGATTTTCGAACGCGATGAAGTGTATGTAGGCCGCGATTTCGGCGCGACCTCCTGGGAGATAACCCCTGAAATCGTTGCCCGATATATCGCGGGTACCGGTGACGATAATCCGTGGTATCGCGACAATTCGCCGATTGGAGCCCCAATTGCACCCGCGCTGGTCGCATGCAACGCCGTTTACAGCAACCTCGCATGGTATCTGCCCAACATCTATGGCAACCTTCATGCGCGCCAGGAATGGGAGCAATTCGCGCCGGTTAAAGTTGGCGAGCGCCTTTCGACACGCGCGGTGGTCGTCGAGCGATACCCCAAGCGCGACCGCGAGTATGTCGTGAACGAGGTTCTGACCTCCGGCGGCGACGGCAGAATCGTATCGCGTGCGCGGACGCATCAGAGTTTCCTGTTGCCGGAACATACGCGCAAGGACGCCTTCGCAGTGGACAGATCGCGCGAGAAGGATTCTTCTCGAACGTTCAAAGTCGGCGAACGCGGCGGCGAGCCCTTCGATCTGCCGATGCGGCAGATCGACGAGGACATGTGCATGGCCTTCTCGGGCCCAGTGCGCAATTACCACAACGATCGGAAGATGGCGATCGCGCTGGGATTCCCGGAAATCGTCGTGCAGGGGATGCTCTCAGTATGCCTTGTCGCGGGAATGATGACGCGCCGGTTCGGCTTGGGCTTTCTCTACGGCGGAAAAATGGATCTCAGGCTGGTGAACGTCGTGTGGGGAAACGACGTCACGGGACCCAAGGGGCTAATCATCGAGCGGCGGCCGGAAGGCAAGCGCACCCGCGCGATCGCCGAGGTATGGTGCGAAAAGGCCGATGGCACCAAGACAATTGTCGGCTCGGCCAGCGCGCTGGAATTATAGACCCTCAATCATCCTGTGCACGCAAGAACTTTTATCGCGGCCGCGGCGGTGGCCGCGTCCCTGTTAGCCGGATGCGCGAATCAGTGCGACATGAACCGAAAATTCGGCTATTACGGCTGTCACCGAGATTTTAACGAATGCAAAGTGTGGGGAGGCTCGGAACAGTCGTGCCAGGTCACCATGGATGGCTGCATCGCGGAGCGCGATGCGGAACATGTCGCATGCGTCGAGCGCCAGCCGCCCTCAAGCGGCAGTCAATGATTCGATATCGGCAACGGACTTGGGCGCCGCCGCCGTCATCACTTCGTGTCCCGACTCCGTTACGAGCACGTCGTCCTCGATTCTAACGCCGATCCCCCGGAAGCTCTCGGGCGCCTCTTCATCGTCCTGGGCAATATAGAATCCCGGCTCGACCGTCAGCACCATCCCCGGTTCCAGCATTCGGGACTTCCCGTCAATGCGGTACAAACCGACGTCATGAACGTCCATGCCGAGCCAGTGACTCGTACGATGCATATAAAATCGGCGGTAATCCCCCTTCTCGATTATCTCCTCAGCCGAACCTTGCAGGAGCCCGAGGTGGCGCATCCCGTCCACCAGCACGCGCAGTGCGGTTTCGTGCGGGTCTTCGTGCCGCACGCCGGGTTTGACGATCGAAATCGCCTTGAGCTGCGCCTCCAATACGATGTCGTAGATCGCGCGCTGCAGTCCTGAAAATCTCGCGCCAATCGGCCAGGTGCGCGTAATGTCCGCAGCGTAAAAGTCGTACTCCGCGCCGGCATCGAGAAGCAGCAATTCTCCGGTGCGAAGCTCCCGGTCGTTGTTAATGTAATGAAGCGTCGCGGCGTTGGGACCTGATGCGATGATCGACGGATAGCTTGGACCCGCCGCGCCGTTTTTTCGAAACGTGTAATCGACCTCCGCCTCGACCTGCCACTCCATCATGCCGCCGCGCGCCACGGTCATCGCGCGCTTGTGCGCCTCGGCGGAAATCGCCATCGCACGCCGCATCAGCTCAAGCTCGCCCGGTTCCTTGCAAATGCGCATCTCATGGATGGCTTCCCGCGGATCGAGGATCGAGGACGGGCCAACCCCCACGCGGGGGCGCATCGACTGAGCCCAATGAATTAGTTTCATGATGCGCTCTTCGAACTGTTGGTTGAGCCCGAAGGGAAAATGGACCCGCTCAGACTTTGCGAGATAGCGCGGAAGAACTTTTTCCAATTCCTCGGCAACATATGCCTTGTCGGCGCCGAACTCGGTGATCGCGCCCTCAACGCCCGCGCGCCGTCCGGTCCACGTTTCGCGCTCCTTGTCGCGCGGCCGCACAAACATCACAAATTCGCCGTCGGGATGTCCCGGCGAGAACATCGCGATCGATTCCGGTTCGGTAAATCCGGTCAGGTAATGGAAGTCGCTGTCCTGGCGATAGACGAACTCGACGTCGCCGGATCGGATTGAGACCGGTGCGCTTGGCAGAATCGCAGTCGCGCCCGCCGCGATCTTGTCCATGAAGCGCTTGCGCCGCGCACGGAAGGTTTCGGCTTTGACCTCGGGAGTCATCACAGATGATTACGCCACGCCGCATCGCTCCGCGCCAGTGGGGTGGCAGAACAGCGCTCGCTGCCTTCACGCCCGCTGTGATACGATCTCATTAATGAAACGGGCGCTAAAGTTTCTCGTCACGCTGTCACCCGGAGAGGATGGCTTTATCGTTGTCGAATGCCCTGCCCTACCGGGATGTATGTCGCAGGGCCGCACCAAAGATGAGGCGCTAAGCAACATCCGAGAGGCGATTGAAGCATCGCTTCTGACCCGGCGCGATGCGGGCCTTAAGCCGGCCTTTCAGGTTGCCGAGGTCGAAGTCGTCCTCCCCGCCGGATGAGTTCGCCCGCCTGATGAGTTCGCTGCCCGTATGCTCAGGAGCGGATGCGATCCGCGCCTTTGAGCGCGATGGATGGATTAAGGCTCGTCAACACGGCAGCCACGTCACCCTCTCCAAACCGGGCAATCCAGCCATACTGACCGTTCCGCTGCATCGGGAATTGGATCGCGGCTTGCTGCGCGGCTTGATCCGGAAGGCGGGGATAAGCGTGGAAGAATTCTCACGCCTGTTGAGCAACGTTTAGCCCACGCACGCATTCAACAAGATCGAGCCCACTGCTAATTATTCTCGCTTCAAGACAAGGTGCGGGTCCTTGCTGCAGCGATGGTAGGTCGTCCTCCAATCCCCGCTGCCGAGCTCGATGATCTCATTATCGTTAACCACCTCGTAATTCCGTGTGTCGCCAGAAATGAATGTCTCGCGGCTCATCTCCGGTGGCATACAACCGCCCGGGCCACAGAAGGAGACTAGGTATTTTCCGTCATTGCCATGGTGCATTATCCGAAGTCCAAACCCATCGCTGCAATTCCCCTCCCAAAAACCGGCGAAATCTTTGCCGGCATCGCGCTTCCCCGGGTAATTTTCGATCTGCCCCTTCTTGCGGATTGCCGCACGCACGTCGCCAACTGTCCGGTAATTTCCGGTCGGCGTCGGCGGGCTAATTTCATAAGGGTTGCCGTTCTTATCCATCTTCCACGTCCGCCATTCGATCCAAGAAAACGAATAGCCATCGAGTTGCATCGAATCACTTAATTGAAAATTTACATCCTTCGACAGGCGGCCGGATAGATTCCCGGTACGATATCCTTCTTTGCCAGTTTTGCCTTTCTCACCGAACGCTACCGCAAGGTTGTACTCAACAACGTCAGGGGCGGCCAACTTCACGGTCCCCTTCGCACTCCACGGCGGCGGATAGTATCCCTTTGCGCTCATCGTCGCGACCGTGATGTCCGATTTTCGTTGCAAAAAGTCAATTTTCCTTGTGCCTGTCAGACCTGAGGTTCCCTGAGGAAGCGCGGCTCCGAGTATATGAATTACCAGTTGATATTGGAGGACTGCGCCATCGAGCGCATCCCACTCATCGCCCGGGGCTCCTACATTACCGTTCGCCGCGATCATTCGACCGTCAACCAAAAGTATCCTTCCGCTCTTGCGCGTGTGGCCATCAAAGGTCTGAAGATCTATTTGGCCACTCGAACCAGTTCTGGCGAACCGTCCCTGCCACGACGAATATCCCGTCTCATCGGGTCTAGTGGCCTTGAGCGTGTACACATTGAACTCCGACCACGCGGTCGGTTTGCCACAAGGGCTCCCACATGGAGCATCGACCGCACCACTATTTATCGTAAAACGGAACAACAAAAGAGCAGCGATCGAGAGCGCGCCCAGAAATAGCCGAAGCTGCTTCATGGCAACTGCCTCCCGCGCTGCCTCACTCCAGCGCGCCTTTGGCGCGCATCGCGGCGACCTCCGCATCGCTGTAGCCGAGCAACCCGGTCAGTACCTCGTCGGTATGCTGTCCGAGCAGCGGCGCGGCGGTTTTCACCGCGCAGGGCGTCCCACTCATCTTCCAGGGGATGCCGCAATGCTGCTTGACACCCACCTCCGGATGCTCGAGTTCCACGAAGTAACCCCGCTCATTCAGGTGCGGATCCTCGGCAAGGTATTTATTGTCGGCGCATGCAGTCGCCGAGACTCCGGCGCCCTGCAGCATCGCAACCACGTCGGCAACGCGTTTGACCTGGGTCCATTGGCCGATGATTTCTTCCAGTGCGGCCTCGTTATGCTTTCGCGCGGCAAACGTCTTGAAGCGTGAATCATCCGCCAGTTCTGGCTTCCCAATCGCACGCGCCAGCCGCCCCCATTCGGCGTCGTCGATGCAAACGATCGCGACGAACTGATCGATCGTCATATCGAGGATTTTTTCCGGCAGATCCAGGCATTTGAAAATCCCGTGCGGCGCCATCTGCGGGTCGCGATTGCCGGTCCGCTCCGGCTCGCGGTTATTCATCGTGTATTCGAGGATTCCCTCGGCCAGCAGGTCCATCGCACATTCCCACTGGCTCATGTCGATGTACTGTCCCTCGCCCGTCTTGGCGCGATGGAACAGCGCCGTGATAACGGCAAACGCGGCATGAATTCCGGCGTTGGGGTCGGCGTAGCTGAAACCGGCATGCATCGGCGGCATCCCTGGGAATCCAGTCAGCGCCGACAATCCCGACAGGGGAACCTGCGCAGGGCCGTACGCAACGTAGTCCTTGTACGGACCAGTATCGCCGTACCCGGTCAGCGAAATCATCACGACGTTGGGATTCGCCTTGCGGACGAGGTCATAGCCGAAGCCGAGCTTTTCGATCACGCCGGCGGCAAAGTTATTCACGACGACATCGCTGCGCTTGACCAGCCGCCACGCGGCCTCGCGCGCCTCGGGATGCTTGAAATTGAGCGCGATCGATTTCTTGCCTTGGTTGTACTGGTTGAAGTAGCCCGACTTGTTAAGGCCGTTGAACACGCCGCCCGGCCACGGCGGCAGCATCCGAGTGACACAGGGGCGCGTCTTCGTCTCGATGCGGACGACCTCGGCGCCCAAATGCGCCAGTTGGAGCGTGCAATACGGTCCCGCCCAGACCCAGGTGAAGTCGCAGACTTTGATTCCGTCGAGGGGCAGCTTCGGCATCGTTAGATCACTCCCCTGCTCTCCAATTCCCTAAGGCGCTCCGCCGCGATTCCCAATTTGCCGCCGAAAATTTCGGCATTGTGCTGGCCGAGCGTTGGCGCGGGCATCCGGATCTCCCACGGTGTGCGCGCATACTTAAGCGGCGCTCCGGGATACTTGTGCGTGCCGGCGACCGGCTGCGCAATTTCGACGAAAAATCCGCGCGCCTTGAGATGCGCCGAATTCAAAAGGTCACCCATCGTCGATACCGGGGCAAACGGAACCCGCCGGGCCTGCGCTTTGCGATACAGGTCGAGCACGGTCTGCTGGCTGACCCAATCTTCAAGGAACACTTTAAGTGCGTCCCAGTTAAGTCCGCGCTGCAGCCGGTCCCTGAAAATCTCTTCATTGGCCCACTCCGGGCTGCCCATCAATTCGACGAACTGGCGCCATTGATGTTCCTCGATGCAGCACAAATAGACGTAGCCGTCCTTGCAGAGCATCGCCTCCAGCGGCTGAATTGGCTTCTGGCCCAAACGCGTTGCAATCATCTTCATGTAGGGCCAAAACTCGAAGGTCATCTCGAGTTGCGCGGCGATCGACTCCTGCACGGAGACTTCGACATGCTGCCCAACTCCGTCGCGCACCGCCGCGAATGCCGCCGCGATCGTCGGGACGGCGGCATGTATCCCACCCTGGTATCCCGCCTGATGGCCGGCCACCTTTAGCGGCGGAAGCTCAGGATGCTGCGCGCCGGCGCCATTGAGTACACACGCACCGCCGGCGCTCCAAAGATTGATCTCTTCGGCACGGTAATCGCGCGCCGGTCCGCTCAGCCCAAACGGCGCAATCGACGTCATCACAAGACGCGGATTGCGGCGTGCCATGCGTTCGTATGCAAGTCCGACCCGCTCCATGTCGGCAGGGAAAACGTTGTGAATCAGGAGGTCGGCATCGGCGACGAGCTTTTCGAAAATCTCGAAGCCCTCGGGATTCGCGATGTCGAGTGTGACGCCCTTCTTGTTCGTATTGAGGTAGAGGAACAGTCCGCTCTTTTCCGGATGTGGGGTGTCGCCGGGAAACGGGCCGCGCGTACGCGCACGATCGCCGATGCGCGGGCGCTCAATCTTGATCACTTCGGCGCCCATGTCGGCGAACAACTTCGTGCAGTATGGCGCCGAGACCATCTCGCCGACTTCAACGATCTTAAGCGATGAAAGTGCGCCAGGCATCGCAGCTACTCGGGAAAGACCTGCCTGAATGGTTTGACTTCAATGCGCTCGAACACGCCACTGGTCGTGTAGGGATCGTTGCGGGCGAATGTGAGCGCGTCGGCCGCGCTTTCCATGTCGATGACGATCAAGCTGCCGCTGCCGTCGGTGAATGGCCCCGCAAGCTTCACTTTGCCAGCCTGGACCAGCGGCTTCAGGTTTTCGAGATGTGCTGAACGAACCTTGGGCCTGAGAGCGGCGCCGTTAGGTCCATCATGGCCGATAATCGCAAACAGCATCGGGCGTTTCCTCAATCCGCTGAGCGCGGATTACGGAAATGTTACTTAGCATGATGCGCTGGGCACGCAAAAGCGATCCGGGAAACGGAAAGCATACCAGCCGGGTGTCCCGCATAGGCTACGGGCGCCCTCACGCCCGGCTCAAGAAACGCTGCAGCCCCACGCCGAACCGGTCGCAACTTCATGCACCTTAAGGTCAATTCCGCTTAATAGCTTACACGCACGCGCCAGGAATATTTCAGGCATGACCGCCTGCTCGGGTGTCACGACACCGGGTCCCTTTACCTCACCATTGAGGTACGCCTCGACGAAAAGTGCCGCTGATCCGCCCGTAAGATCGTCCATCGCACCTCCGGCGGTAGCTCCCCCAGCCGATTCTACAACCTCCAGTGCGCAGGGCTGCCCATCGCGCCATCCCTCGACGCGTGCAAACAGTCCACCAGCAGGCTCGGTGGACGAAGATCCGCCTGTGCGCAGCAAACCGAATGCTCCGCCCACGGAGACTTCGCGGCGAAGACATTGCATGGCGACTCCGCGCAACACCGCGCGTAAAGCTCGAGGCGCCGCGGAGCGGCCGTCATCCAGCGCGAGAAGCGCGTCCACGGCTTCGTCCCAGCCGAGCCGTCCCGCGACGACTGCCGCTCCGATTCCCTGAAAGACCCCGTTCAGGACGGGCGGAACCAGCCCGCCGAGCGTACGCACTTCGCGGAGTTCAGGAAAACTACTCGGGAACGTCGCAAGCTCGGCGTGACCGAGGTCGTAGACACGCGTCGGGCCCAGTGGCGCCGGAAAGCGAATCGTTTCGACGCGCCGAAACGCGGGTATCGGACGGCGGCGCCGATTCTGGAAGGCCATCGTAATGCCGGTCGCCTCATGGAGCATGTGTTCGATTACTGCTCGTCCGCCGCGCTCGACGCCCGGACGCTTTGGCGTCGATCCCGTGACCCACGCAACTATGATGCGATCCACCCGATTGAGGCGGTCCGCGAGCGAGCGAACCACCACATTCCAGAGCCCCGGCGTCAAGCCCGCACACTGGAGCGCAGTAATGCCCGCCGCGCGTGCTGTGCGGTTAGACGCGAGCAGCAGGTCCGCAGCCTCGAAGTCGTCGCCGAGGTCGAGATATCCAGCATGCTCGTCGAGGCATGCTTCGAGCACCGGAGGACCCGTCCGAAAGTACGGCCCTGCGGCGTTTACAACGAGAGTGCAGCCGCGGATTACATCGCGCAAACGCTTGGGATCAAAGAGATCCACCTCCAAGGCGTGTGCGCTCCGGATTCCGGCATCGGTGGCGATGAGCTGCGCTTTTTCGAGATCGCGGTCCGCGATTACCAGTTCAGGCACCCGATTTGACGCTGCGAGCTCCCGCACTATCACGCGGCCCATGTCGCCCGCGCCACCCAAAACTGCCACACGTCTCACGGCGCCGCCGCTGACAACGCGAGCAGACGTACCTGCCGCCTTCAAACCGCTCATGCCACTCCCTTTTCGGCTCCCGGATGGCGCGAGCGATGTGCCGAATTCTTCGTGCGCGCGCGCCCATGCGGTCCTATGATCCGTAGTGTCTGGCCGGCCAAGAGCAATTCTTTGAGCAACCGGAGCCCCGCTTCCAGATCGACTCCCTTTGGATCTGCGAGGTGATGCAGCACCAGGCCATCGACCGCACTTGAGATCAGCTCCGAGGTCTCGAGCGAGACCTCCAGGAATCTTGCAATGCCTTCGCGATAGCCCGCGGCGAGCCGCTTGAGAATGGGAGAAGTTGATCCCTTGGACTGCTTTCGCAGCACGTCGAAGGTGACCAGAGCCTGATTTGTAAAGTGCTTGCGTTCTTGAAGTACGTATTGTTCAAGGGCGGCAAGCCGTACAGCCAGCGGCGCCGAATTCATCTGGCCGCCCGCGGCGAGATCCCTTTTGCACTGCCTCTGAACTATCTGCTCGAAGAGATCTTCCTTGCTCGGAAAGTAGTGGTAGAGCATGCCGGTCGAAACACCAAGTTCCAGGGCGATTTCGCGCATTCCAACCGCGTCCACACCACGCCCCGCCATAATTTCAAAAGCACGGTCAAGCAAGACGGCGCGCTGCGCTTCATGGTCAACGAGCTTTGGCATCGACCGATTTTATAACGAACGTTCGATATCAAATCAAGAGGCGCTCGCCAGCCATTGCATCTTCTTACCCAATGGGCTGCCCGAAACGCCTAGGCCGATTCTCGATCCAACAACGAACTCCATTTGCGCGATTTGCGCCCTTCCCACCCGCGCTTATGGTACGCATACCCGGCGATGAGCGGTACGGCGATTGTCGCCTCGCAATAGACCATCTGCTCGTAGGTCGTATCGACCTTGCCCCAACTGCTCGCCTCCTTGAGCGTGCTGCCCGATAGCGCGCCGTCGCGGACGTCGGCGACGGTAATCTGGATCGCATACTTGTGCATCGGCACATCATGGCCCAACACTTCCGCCGCCACCACGATGTCCTGAGCGAAGTTTTTGGGCACCCCGCCGCCAATCATCAGCAGACCGGTACTGCTATTTTTCACTTTAAGAATCGTCAGCTCATGAAAGTCCTTGGCACTGTCGAGACTGACCCGCGCCTTGCCCTTGCGCGCCGCCTGATGGGCTACCAAGCCGAAGCCTGCCGAGCAGTCGCTGAACGCCGGACAAAAAATCGGCACTTCTTCGCGAAACGCTTCGAGCACAATGCTAGCGCCGGTTTTGGCGCCCGTCTCCGACAGATATTTCCCCATCTCCGAAACGAACTCGCGCGATGAATATGGCCGCGGGTCGAGCCGGTCGGCGATCTTCTGAATCGTCTCGTCGCAAATGCGAAGTTCGTCTTCGTCGATTAGCGTGTCGTAGATGCGATCCAAGTGCAGGTCGCGCAGCTTGTCGTCATCCAGCCCGTATTTGAACCGATCCTCCGCGATCCAGTGGCGGAAGCCCAAGGCCTCGAAGAAATCCTGATCGACGATATTGGCGCCGGTCGATACGATCGCATCCACCATGTGATTGCGAATCATGTCGGTAAAAACACCCTTCAGGCCGGCGCTGATGAGCGATCCGGCCAGGCATAGGATGATTCCGCAGTCACGATCTCGCAGCATCCGATCATAAATCGTTGCCGCGCGATGCAGGTCGCGCGCGCTATAGGCCATCTTCGCCATCGCATCTACCAGCGGCACAACGCTCTCGCGCGTGATGTCGATATGCTCGATCGGCTGCTTGAGAAATTCGGTCTTGGTGCTCATGGATGATTATTTTCCACTCCCTCAATGTACAATCTAATAACAATTCGCAAGCGCGCTACTTCACCGCGCCGATGCCGCCCAATCCGCTGTAATAGAGCATGAAGTAGCCAGCGCCGATCGCGACCAAGGTTAGAAACGCGATAACGTCCGCCGCCACCACCGGATACTCGATATACGTGGACGGCTCCCCGGTATGGCCAAAGCCGCGCGCCTCCAACGCCATCGCCATGTTGTTCGCCTTGCGCAACGATCCCATGAAGACGGGAATCACGACCGGCACATAGCGGCGGACTCGCTCAAACGCCCCGCCCTGATCGAAGTCGTAGCCGCGCAGCCGTTGCGCATCGACGACTGTAACCGCAGAATCGATAAACAGCGGCACCAATCGGAACGCAAGCGATATCGCAAATCCGACTCGATACGATACGCCGAGACGCTGGAGTCCGAGCGTGAATTCCTCGATTTTGGTGGTCGAGAGAAACAAGATCGAGGCCGCCAATAACTCGGCCAGTTTAATTCCGCGCCCGAACCCAAAAATCAAGTTATAGCGGCTCAGGTGAAACAGCGGAACGTGTACGAGCACCGGCCCCTGCCGATAAAACAGCCATGGGACCATCGCCGTAAAAGTCATGATGAACAGCCATCGCAGCCGGTAGAAATTCGGCCACGAATGCGTGACCTGCGCGACGCAGAGCATAAAGATTCCAATCGGAACGAGCGCGATCGGATTATCGACCCAGTACACCGACCAGAACATCACGAACAGGGCCAGCACCTTGACGGTCGGATGCAACCGATGAACGAACGATCCACGGTCAATGTACAGGTAAATCGGCATCAGGCGTGCCCTTTCACCCAGGCGGCCATCTCCGCGGGCGTCAATGCAAGCGTATTGAAGCGGCGGCTCAATTGTGTGACCTCGGGTGGACGAAACGATGACGATTTCAACAATTCATCGCGCATGAAAAACTCGCGCACCCCGCCGTCGAAAATCTTGCGCCCCTTGCGCATCAGCACCACGCGGCGCGCATACTCCGCGACCAGCCACGGCGTATGCGTGATAATCACGATTGCGATTCCTTCGGCATTGAGCTTGCCCACCAATTCCATCATCCGAAGCTGCTCGCGATGGTCGAGGCCTGTCGTCGGCTCATCCAGAATGAGCAGCCGCGGCCGGAGCGCAAGCATGCTCGCAACCGCCAGCCGCTGGCGTTCGCCTTTGCTCAGCAGGAACGGATCGCTGTCGCGCTGTTCGGACAGGCCGACGGCGGCGAGGACCTCGTCTGATCGGCGGCCAATCTCGTCACCGTCCAATCCGAAATTGCGCGGCCCAAACGCAACCTCATCGGCGACGGTGGGCGCGAAAATCTGATTATCCGGATTCTGGAACACGTAGGCCGCTTCGCGGGCGGTCTCTGCCGGGCGGAGCGCCGCACGATCCTTGCCATTGAGCATTACGCGTCCCGCCGTCGGCTTGAGCAGCCCGACGATTTGCTTGGCCAGCGTGGTTTTACCGGAGCCGTTCTGGCCCACAATCGCCAGGAAGTCTCCGGGATCGATTCGCAGGTCGATCGCATCGAGCACCTTCGGCGCCGGCCCGGGCGGTCCGCCCGGGTAACTGAAGCTCAACTGTTCCACCTGGACCAGCGGCGATTCCGCCGTATTGTTCGCCGCGGCAGCAGGCGAACTTGGCGCAGCCGCTGCCGAATGCGTGGTCAGCCTTGGATAGGCCTTGACGATCTCCGAGTACGCATGTTCGCCGCTTTCCGGAATCGCCGGTATTCCAAGCATCCTGAGGACGCGGCCGAGGCCGGGAGGCCGAACGCCGCATTCCTCAAGCACCTCGAAGTTGGCGAACACGTCGCGTGGAGGACCATCAAGCGCGATGGCTCCGTCGCGCAGGACGATAATCCGATCGCATGCGCGCAGTTCCTCCGACTCATGCTCGACCACAATCATGCTCAGGCCGTCGTCGCGCAGCTTGCGGATCAATTCGAACACTTCCAGCTTGCCTTCGGGATCGAGGTCGGTGGTCGGCTCATCCAGCACGATGACCGACGGCCTCAGCGCGAGCACCGACGCGATTGCAAGGCGCTGCTTCTCGCCCCCGGAGAGCGAGGTTGGGTCGCGATGCTCAAACCCGTGCAGGCCAACCGCCAGTAGCGCAGGCCCGATCCGCGCAACCATCGCCGCGCGTTCCATCCCGGCCTGCTCCATCGCAAACGCTACCTCATGCGCGACGTTGGTGGAAAATAGCTGGGCCTCGAAATCCTGAAAGACCATCCCCACCTTCGGCGCGACATCGCAGACTCGCAGCGCGCCGATTGGCTCACCGCCGATAGAAATCGCGCCGCGAAATTCTCCGCCCTCGAATTCGGGAACGATCCGGTTGAGGCACTTTGCCAATGTGGACTTTCCAGCCCCGGACGCACCCATCACGCCGATCATCTGGCCGGTAGCCTGCGCAAACCGCACGCCGGAGAGCGCGGGGCGGGAGCCTTCGTGGTACGTGAACGCGACATCGTCCACGCTCACGCCCGCTGAATTGACTGATGCCTCGGCTATTTCACCTTGCGTCTTCACATCAAAAATAATCCGGCAAACGCGAAGAGTATGAACGGGCCCACGATGATCAATACCGGCTTATCGTATGGAGCAACCATCATCGACGCGGGCAGAAACCCCGGCGCCCAGCGGCCCGTGGACAGGAGATCGCCAAGTCCCCACGCTCCGCCGGCGCCTACAACCAGCATCAGCATTCCAATGACGCGTATCGCCGGCGGCCGCGGCTTCAACTCCGGCATCACGTCCTGATACAGCATCCTGCCCTTTTTCACCCGCGGATAAACCGCAGCCAGAATAAACGGAGACAGGAGCATCGCCGAAATCATGTTATTGAAAACGACGATGTTCCCAAGCAGCCAGAACGGCCGGATCACCAGGACATTATCACCGAAACCAACCAAATCGGCGCACAGGACGCTCGCAGTCAGGCAAGCAAAGACGTATTTAACGATCGTAATGGGCGAGCGCGGGACCGGACTTTCGCCGCGGCCGATCACCTGCCAAATTTTGTAAGGAATCCACCCGTAAGCAAGATTGGCGAAGAAGCCGAAGATGTCGCCGGGCGAAACGCCGCCGAAGAAATCCCCAATCATGTTTCCGATTGCGGAGCCCCACGCCGCCGCCGGACCGAACAGGAACGAGCATACAATCGGGATTGCATTGGCCGGGCGCATTTCGGTGACTCCCGGAATGAGCGGCACCACCTTGAACGGCACCAGCACGGATGCGTACAACGCCGCCGATATCGCGCACAGTACGACCATCCGCGTATTGCGCCACATCAGGCGCAGTTCGCTCCCACCCGCGTTGCTTATGGCAGCCATCGGACCCCGCTGACGAGTATCCCGGCCGCGCGGAATCAATCAAGCGGGCTTTCGCACCCAGCGGCCGACCAGTTAACATTGTCGTTACAACTCGACGGAAGCTTCGCGCGCCGATGCCGATTTACGAATACCAGTGTGAGAAATGCCGCCGCACAACCAGCGTGCTAACCACGCGCATCGGCGAAAAGGCCGACGCGGTATGCCGCCATTGCGGCGGCACGAAGATGCGCAGGCTGATGTCGCGTTTTGCGATGCCGCGCAGCGATGAAGCACGCCTAGACGATCTTTCCGATCCGTCCAAGCTTGGGGATGTCGACGAAAAGGACCCCAAGAGTGTCGCCAAGATGATGCGGCGAATGGGAAAGGAAATGGGCGGGGACGAATTCAGCGGCCCCCAGTTTGACCAGGCGATGGAAGCACTGGAGAGCGGCGGCGACTTGGGGGACGACGGCTCCGGCAGCGACGATCTTTAGCTCAAGTTCCCGAACCTGAAACTTTACGGATTTTCCGACTCGATCAGCACGATTGCGGCAGCCGCCATGCCGTCGCCACGTCCGAGCGCGCCTACTCCTTCTGGACTCGACGCTTTAACATTTACCCGCGATTGATCGGCATCAAGGGCCGCGGCGATTCGCTCACGCATCTTGTCACGATACGGAGCGAGCTTCGGCGCCTGCGCGAAAATTGTCAGGTCGGCGTTGCCAAGGCGCCATCCAGCCTTACGGGCGAGCTTCCAGACCTCGGCCAACAACCCCATCGAATCGGCGTCCTTATAGCGCGGGTCGGAATCGGGAAACTGACGGCCCAAATCGCCGGCGCCAAGTGCGCCCAGAATCGCATTGGCGATCGCGTGTGCGCCGACATCGGCATCGGAATGTCCGCTCAACCCCTTGTCGTGCGGAATTTCAATGCCGCCGATTATCAGGCGTCGCCCGGCGACGAGCGGATGAAAATCGAACCCATTGCCGATTCTAAACGCCATTAAGACCCCGCTGTATATTCCACCTTAACCACCCGTCCAGTGCCACGAGGCGGCTGCGTTGACATTGCCGGCTTCAGCAAGCAAGCTTTCTTCATCGGAGCCTCAGGAGGTTCGCCCACGATGCCGGCATTTGCCAAGAACCCAAAATTCATCATCGGTACGCTCGTTGTTTTGTGGGTTGGTTATGTCCTTTACACCAATTACCAACTCGACATGGTGACGTTCTACCTGCTGCCGTTCGATATTCTCAAGCTCCAACTCAAACTCTCCGCGATCGTTATCGGTGCCGCGGTATTCGGATCGATCGTAACACTCGTTATTCAATGGCTGTGGGGGCGCTCCTCAAACAGCAATGGAGCAACCGGGCCGCTTCCGGATCCCAAGACCAAGACGGCAGCCTGACTGCCGGCTTTGAGCATCGTTTCGGCGGCCGGTCCGATCAGCAAGCCGTCGGCGAGCGAGAGCGAGCTTAAAATTCCCGAACCTTGATCGCCCGTCGGCCGCGCCGCGATACCGTTGCCGTCAAGCTCAAGCTTTACCCGGATAAATTCCGTCAATCCCTTCGCCACCTTGATATCGACGGCGCATCGCACGCGGATGCGCGATAGCCCGAGGTCGGCCCGCCCGCTCATTTTGAGTAAAGCTGGCCGCGCGTACAGATAGAAGCAGACCAACGTCGATACGGGATTGCCCGGCAACCCAAAGATTGGCCGATATCCAACCATCCCGAATTTCAACGGACGGCCCGGCTTTTGTGCGACGCCGTGAAAAATCTGACGCATCCCGAGGTCGTCAAGCGCGCCCTTCACATGGTCGAAATCGCCAACCGAGACACCACCGGTCGACAGGATGGCATCAAAGGTCACCGCTTCAGCCAAACGGGCGCGAATCTCTGTCGGATCGTCCTGCGCGACCTTGAGAATGACAGCCTCGCATCCGGCCTCGCGAACCGCGCTGGCAAGCGCATAGGCGTTCGAATTTACGATCTGCGCGCCGGTCGGCACCCGATCTACATCCACGATCTCATCGCCGGTCGAAACAATTCCCACCCGCGGACGCCTAAACACTTCGGCCATCGCACGATTTACCGACGCAAGCATCCCGATATCGGCCGGCGAGAGCCGTTTGCCTGCCGGCAATACCAGCGCCCCCGCCTTGACGTCTTCACCGCGCGGGCGGATGCATAAGCCGGCTGCAGCGGAAGCCAGAATTTCAACCGTTGCACCGCCGCCGCGAGTCTTTTCGACCTGGAGGATCGCATCGGCGCCCTCCGCAATCGGCGCGCCCGTCATCGTGCGGACGGCCTGCCCGGGACCCACGCACTGAACCGGCATTCTGCCGGCCGGCACCGTCTCGATAACTGAAAGCCTGACAGGGTTGGTTTCCGACGCGCGCTCGATGTCGGCCGAGCGGAGGGCATAGCCGTCCATCGCAGAGTTGTCGAAGCCCGGGATGTCGCGCGGCGAATGCACATTCTCGGCGATCACACGGCCGAGCGCGTCGAGGATCGAAACCCGCTCGGCACCCAGCGGGGCGACGTTTTCCACTACGAGTGCGAGAGCTTCGTCAGCGCTAATCATGATTGCAGGACATAAGGATACCCGCGTTGAACCCGCGTGAGAATCGCCAATCTGGCGATGGCATCAAGTTGGACGGGAGACCGAGCTATAAGCGGAGAGGATTCTAGTATGGTGACTGCGGACTGAGTGCGGCATGACGTTCGGAGGCTGGAATACGGATCGAGTAGGCACGGGCATACGGCGGGACGACATCCTTGAGCAGGGCCGGATTGAGCTCATGGAGGCGCTCAATCGAGATTCCATACTCCAACGAGAGTAGTTCCAGCGGTGTTCCGCCGCGCACTCGCAACGTCCGATAGGGGGTCGGCTCGTCGAAATCCACCGTATTGATTCCGTATGATTCGGCATGCCGCGCAATGTAAGCGACCGCCATGAAGCGGCCCATCAGGCTGCGCGTGCGATGGGGCAGCAGGTTGCCAAACTTCTCGAAATTTGGACCGCGCAGAGACCAGTAACGATTGATTGCGGTATCGCCGTTATTCCACGCGATTAGGGTCATCGGCCAGTCGCCGCCGGAAGCGTCGTGGAGGGTTGCAAGGTATTCGGCAGCAGCCCGGGTCGAAAGCAAGGGGTCCCGGCGCTCATCGACATAAGAGTCGATATGCAGGCCAAAACGCCGCGCGGTCGGAGCGGTAAATTGCCATGGACCCTTGCCCTGCTTGGAAAACGCGCTTTCCGCAAAGGCCAGGTAGACCATATCGTCAGGCAGGCCATAGCTGCGCATAAGACGCACCATCTCGCCAATATACGGCTGGCTTCGTACGAATGAGCCTTGGAGCCCGCCGGGGGAATTCCGGTAGTCTGCAAGATAATGGCGTACAAACTGGTTCAAGCGGATCGGAAAAGGTGGGACGCTACGGGTGGGGGAAAGCACATATGTGGACGTATGGAAGGTGGTATCGCTCCGCTCCGGCGTCTCGGCCGAACTGGTCCGAGGTTGTACGGCGGAGTCGTCATACTCCGACGGTGATGTATTGACGGCTTTGACTTGGACCCAGTCGTCAGCACGGACCGCTGGGGCCTTTGCCGTAAGGAACATGACCGCTAAGCCAATAACGGTCAGTCCGGTCGCTATGTGTCCCATTCGAGCCATGCCCGAAAACGCAATCAGGGTAGCCATCGGAGGGCTTGCGATCAATACGGCCTGGGTGGATAACTCATTAAAACGCCTAATGATAACCGCGCTAAAGTTTCATGATCGCTTCACGGATTTATAAAATGGCTAGCATTTCCAAGCACTTTTATGGCTCGAGACAGACCATCCAGGACATTGCTTCGTTGTAACGCAACCGATACGAATACGGGGTGACGTCCTAAAGGGAAGCGACTTGGACCTCTGGCGCGACATATTCGACAGCCTGACCGATGCGATAATCGTCATTTCCGACAAAATGGAACCGATCGCGATGAATCAGGCTGCCGGAACCATGTTGAGCGTATCCCACGCGACAACCTCAATAGTTGCCAATCTGATTCGCCAGAACGATTGGCTCGCCTTGATGGTCCAAACCTGCCTAGAAACTGGGCAGGACGTCGGCGATCCGGAAACGACCCTAGCCATCGGTCCGAGGGAGACTCAAGTTTCGGCCGAGGTCTGTCCGTTGATGGACGGCAGCGCTCATCCGACTGGAGCAATATTGGTCTTTCACGACCTTTTGCACCAGAAAAGCGCCACCGACGCTGCCGCCGACGGCGACCTAAACCTACGGCTTTCACCCGCCGGATTGGCGCATGAAGTTAAGAACCCCCTTACCGGCATCAAGGGTGCCGCGGAGTTGATGGCCGGGATGTTCCCGGCCGATCCTCGTGCCCAGCAATATTGTGGGGTCATCCTCGATGGCGTGAATCGAATCGCTTCCCTGGTTGAGCAGGTCATGGCGGTCAGCACGCCGCAGCGCCTCGTCAATGAGCCGGTCAACATCCATATGGTGTTGCATCAGGCGCTGCGGGCGGCTGGGTTGTACCCCACCCCACCCGCAGGCGTAACGGTCACCCAGGACTTCGACCCAAGCTTGCCGGACGTTATGGGTGATGCGACTGCTTTGGAGCGTGTCTTTGTCAACCTGATAAAGAACGCCGCCGAGGCAATTGGGCATGCGGGGAAAATTCGGCTGCATACCCGGATGGAGACCGAATTTCGGATGGCGGCGCAGGGCCAGCGCCGACAATTCATGCGCGTGGAAATAAGCGACAGCGGTCCGGGCCTGACCGATGACCAGATGGGGCAACTATTCACCCCCTTCTTTACGACCAAGCCGCTGGGAACCGGCCTCGGGCTGGTGCTAAGCCAGCGGATTGTGGCACTTCATGGCGGGAGACTGTGGGCAAAGGCCGGCGGCGTCGGTGTGCCTTCCAGCACGGGAAGCCCGCCGCCGGGGATGACGTTCAAATTGACGTTACCGGTGATCCAGCCGAAGGCCACGCAATGATCGTTCGCCGCGCTCCGGCTTTCGCGCTGATCACTGATAGGTGCAGCTTGGGCCTGCGCCGGTTGTGCAGGTGCCGGAGTCGATCAGGCACGGTTGGCCGGAGAAGCCGGGATTGGCCTGCGTCGCATCGCAACTTCCATCCGATGCCGTGAAGCAATCGCCATCCGGCGTGATTCCCGATACTCCGTACCCGGTCAGATTGATCGTCTGCGGACTGGTCGTCGCGTTGCCCGTGATTACGAGCGTTCCCGTAATCGAACTGTCCACGTGCGACCCATCCGGCGTCAGGTCGATTGCCAATACGCAACTGCTGCCCGGTCCCAGTCCCGCCGGCTCCGTCGGACAGCTCGAATCGCCCGGAACAAGAGTAAATTCATTGCCTCCCGTGTAGCCAGCCGTCGTATCTGTCAGCGTCAGGGTCTGCAGCACCAGCGGATTAGTGAAGCCGGTGTTGTTCACCGTCAGGAACTGCTCGTTGGCCACTGTCACCGGCGAGCCGCCAAAGTCCAAGGGATTGGGCGCGATCGTATCCGTCGTGGATGGCGGCAACGTTCCCGTTCCAGTCAAAGTTACCGTTTGCGGACTGCTCGAAGCGTTGTCGAAAACGTGCATATGCGTCGTAAACGCACCGGTGCTCTGTGGCGTGAACGATACGTTGATCGAGCATCCCGACTGGGCTGGGATTCCGCCTGGCGCCTGGCAGTCGGTGAAGAACACGCCGAAGTTTAAGGTATCGTCGATCGTGATGCCGCCGATGATCGCGTGGTTGGTGAAGCCGGTATTGTTCAGCGTGTAGACGCAAGTCGTCGAGGTGTTGCCTTCCACCACGCTATGCGAATCACATGACGCTGGGCCGACGCCCGCCTGTCAGCGCCGCCGAAACCATCCTCAGAAAAAGCGGTACGCGCGATGCTCCGTGCGCGGGGGGCGCGTACTCGCCCGCGTGGCCGCGGCCTCGCGGACTCGGCACGGGGAGCAGGGCGTCGCTCCGCTCCGCCCCTCGCTCGCCGGCGCCACCGGAATTGCGGTAGATTCAAGCGGCAACATCTATGTGACAAATGCTGTTGGCGGCCCTGCAGCTCAAGGATTGATTACGATTTATCCGTTTGGCAGCAATGGAAATGTCTCGCCTACCGACACTATTGGTGATGACCCCAGTTGCTGTACTCGCATAGGACTTGATAACCCCACTGGTATAGCGTTGGATTCGAGCGCAAACATTTATGTAACCAACGCCGGCACGTATACCGGGGCATTCGATTACATCACGATATATACAGCTGGAAGCGCTAGCGCGAGCGGCCACTATGTCGCGCCTAATGCGGTCATTAATGGCGTTGATACCGGCCTCGAGGCGCCCAGCGCTATTGCGGTCGATTCAGCGGCCAATATCTACGTAACCAACCAAGCAGGCATGTTCGGCTCCAGCGACATCATAACTGTCTACCCGGCCGGCAGCGACGGCGACACTGTCCCAGACATTTCCATCACTGGCAATGACACCGGCTTGAGTTCGCCCGCTGGAATTGCGATTGATTCAAGCGGGAATATTTACGTGACAAATCAAGGAAGCCTGTATGGATCGACCGACAGTGTGGTGGTCTATCCTGCCGATAGCGTCGATGATGCCATTCCTCAAGTAATTATCGGGTCCCGCGCGGGAATTGTCGCGCCGTCGGGCATTGCCGAAGATTCGGCCGGGTTCGTTTACGTAGTGAATAACGGCACTGCCAGTGGGGGCATAGATACTGTCACAATCTATTTGCCGGGCACCTACGCCAACTCTGATCCGATAGCGTCGATCGCGGGGATTGCGACCGGGCTTGCAAGTCCGAACGGCATCGCAGTGGATTCGAATGGAGACGTCTATGTAGCCAATGCAAGTGGCGGGGTTGACGGCAGTGGGAGCATTGCCGTCTATCCGGCTGGCGTCACCGGAAACGGTACGCCGATCGCGGCGATCGCCGGCGCAAACACCACGTTATTTTTCCCGAGTGCACTATCGCTTGATCTCGCCGGGGAAATTTACGTGACCAATCCATTGGGCGGGCCCGATTTGCGGGGCAGTGTGGCCGTTTTTGCCGCTGGAATTAATGGTAATGTGCCCCCGGTCGCGACTATTGTCGGAGCCAACACCGGACTTGATTATCCAAATGGAATTGCGACGGATGCCAGTGGAAAGATTTATGTTGCAAATGCCGGCTACCAGAACGGTGACCCCGACACAGTTACGGTTTACGCAGCCGGAAGTAACGGCGACGTGGCGCCGATCGCCACTATCACGGGCGCAAATACCGGACTTGCTAATCCGACCGGTATAGCGCTTGATTCGAATGGGAATATTTACGTCGCCAACTCAGGTGGTGCTATTGGAGCTGAGGACAGCGTAACCGTTTATCAGCCAGGCGCAAATGGAAATGCATCGCCACTTTACATTATCTACGGTGGACTCACTGGGCTGGGTGCGCCAAAGGGAATTGCGATTGGGCTCGATTATTAATGAAACGACCCATGGCGATATGTCGATTTACGATGCCTCACTGTAGAGACAGGTTGCGCCGATATTTTGATGGTAAAGGGTCCCGTTTTCGGCAGGGCGCTCATCTGGGTCCAGGAGGTCCAATACCGTGCTAATGCGACGAATATGGTTGATCGCTGTTCTCTTGGTTGTCAGTGTGTCCGCTGCCCGCGCGCACGCACAAGACGACGCTCCTCCAGCTCCGACACCAACACCGGCCCCTGATGTCATGTGGTACGGGAAAGCACCACCGGGTTGGGGCGGTCCGGTTACCGACTTTAAGATGCTCGCTCCTGCCACCGGCTGGGCCAGCAGAGGCAACCGGTACTATTGGACCACGGATGGCGGAGCGCATTGGAAAGATATTACACCGCGAATCGGTCCCAATGACGAAGTGGGGTCTATTTTCTTTCTCGATACTTCTCGGGGTTGGGTCATTATCGACCACCACATTGATTTGTACTCGGGTCGATTACGATTCGACCTAGCCTGCTCGACCGATGCTGGAACTACCTGGTCAATGATTCCATCTACTATCTACGTTAAAGATTTACCACTAGCACACGCCGGTGGATACGATACAATTCTGAAAGATTTGAAGGATGCGAGCATTAGGGGGGGGGGTTGGGCAAATTGTGTTCGCTGATCCACTTCATGGATGGCTCGATCTTGGATTTGCGGCAACAATGAACACTTGGTGGACCTTCCTGATGGTAACTGCAGATGGCGGGCACACTTGGAAATTAGCCACTGGGTTTCCCAATCTTAACGCTGCTGATATACTTCTTGTAACACCAAACGATGGATGGGTTTCTGGTCGAGATGAAGACGGCAAAGATTCCCTCTACGTCACGCACGACGGGGCAAAAAGCTGGCAACAACTATCGCTGCAGGTGCCGAAAGGGGTGCTGCCGGCGACCAAGGTGAATTATGGACGGTCCTTTAACGATGAAGACACGTGGTTTATCCCTGATGGACAACCGACGGTCCGGGACAATTTTGCCATATACTATTCTTTGCCAACATTTACCGATGCTATGCATGGTTATCTGATCGGTACGTGTGAGTACTTAGACCCGCATAACTTTCTATATCAAATTTCATCAAATGTTCTGTTTGTAACGACGGATGGTGGTCGTAAATGGACAGTCGACCGGATGGTCAAGAATCAGGGTGAACAGGCCGCGCGCCGCTACGGATTACCAACGATGGCAGGTTCGGACCTGATTTTCCCGACCGTTTCAGATGCCCAGCCGATGCTCACGAAGATTGGCCCCGGAGAAACACGTGACGCGCACTCCGAAATCGGGACAGAAGGCAAGCATTACAGCGCAATACTTCATGCCAGTTTTGTTAGCCAAGACGAGGGTTGGATAGTAGCGGGCGACGACCTCCTCTCAACGACTAACGGTGGTGGCTCATGGACGACAATTACGCCTGGTGTAAGACCAACAGTAGTCCAGCCGCCAGCTGGCATGTTCCGTCCGAAATCAACGGACAACCAATCGCCTTTTACCGCTCCTATAGCACGGCTACCAGCCGCAATTTCCAATGCAAACTTGTCAATCAGCAACTACAGCAAACACCTAGGCTTCGACACAAGTACGACGGCAACCCTAGACGTGATGGAATCCCCAAGAACTATGCGGGGTTCAAGCCCAAGCGAAATATTTTTGCGGACCACAGCGTTGGTCGAATTGTCGAACAGGCCGAATGGGTTTCGAGCAGTGCTCCCACCAAGATACGGATCTGTCAGGTTCCCGCCGGTGTCGCCGCCGATGATGAGCAACTGGCCCGGATTCGTCGATGCGGCGTTGATAGCCGAGCCGTCGCCCCACATCGCAGCCACCACCGCGACGGTGAGCGCCAACATCACGAGGTCGGCGACCTTTATGTTCCCCAGTGGCTCTCGCATCGCTCCCCCTCCCGGATGGAGCGAATCTAATGCAGTCTAGGCTCGGCCTAGCGCGCTTATCAAGCGTACATTATTCTTACAACAAGAAAATCCGGCTATTGGCAACTGCAGCTTGGCCCCGCACCGGTTGTGCAAGTGCCGGAGTCGAGCAAGCACGCCTGGCCGGAGAAGCCGATGCTGCTCTGCGTCGCATCGCAGCTCCCATCCGATGCCGTGTAGCAGTCGCCGTCGCCCGTGATTCCGGAGACGCCGTACCCGGTCAGATTGATCGTCTGCGGACTGGTCGTCGCGTTGCCCGTGATTACCAGCGTTCCCGTAATCGACGCGTCCACATGCGACGCATCCGCCGTAAGATCGACTGCGATTATGCAACTGCTGCCCGGTCCCAGTCCCGCCGGCTCCGTCGGACAGGTAGAGTCCGCCGGTACCAGCGTGAACTCGTTGGCGCCCGTGTAACCAGATGTTGTGTCGTTAAGCGTCAGCGTCTGCAGCACCAGCGGATTGGTGAAGCCGGTGTTGTTCACCGTAATGAACTGCTCGTTGGCCACTGTCACCGGTGAGCCGCCAAAGTCCAAGGGATTGGGCGTGATTGTGTCCGTCGTGGATGGCGGCAATGTTCCCGTCCCGGTTAAGGTCACCGTCTGCGGGCTGGAGGCCGCATTATCGGCCACGTGCAGATGCGTCGTGTACGAACCGGTGTTCTGCGGAGTGAACGATACGTTGATCGAGCATCCCGACTGCGCGGGGATGCCGCCCGGCGCCTGGCAATCGGTGAAGAATACGCCGAAGTTCAGCGTGTCGTCGATCGTGATGCTGCCGATGACGGCGTGATTGGTGAACCCCGTGTTGCTCAGCGTATAGACGCAGGTCGTCGAGGTGTTTCCTTCCACCACGCTGCCCGAATCGCACGATGCGGGGCCCACGCTCACGCTGGTCGTCGGCGTAGCCGTCATAGTGGCGGTCGGCGACAGGGTGGCGGTCGGGCTTACGGTTGCCGTCGGCGTCGCGGTATCAGTCGATGTTGGCGTTAGCGTCATGGTCGGCGATGGTGTCGGGGCGCCGTTCGGCCTGAGCGCGACTACGATGCTCGCGGCGTTGTAGCTGCTCCCGTTGTAGGTCATCAGATACGCCG